>Ga0163152_10004292_pt1 | contig 17746 bp, 16 predicted proteins | sample OliLakLV19MP8IB2_FD_148635 | JGI IMG/M metagenome (GOLD analysis project Ga0163152, IMG submission 148635) | Freshwater microbial mat bacterial communities from Lake Vanda, McMurdo Dry Valleys, Antarctica - Oligotrophic Lake LV.19.MP8.IB-2 | ecosystem: Environmental > Aquatic > Freshwater >... | reverse complement strand
GTTTGTTTTTCATATAAGTTATTTTATTATAATTAACCCCTTTAGTTGGGCTGAATTGTTCCACTAATCTATCCTCTTGTAGTCCGTCAATTTCGTAAATCTGCATAGTGGCGTTATTCCACACCTCCCCTAGTTCCAAAGTAAAAACTCTAGCTTCTCCATATGAGCCGAACTCCTGAATATATCTGCTATAGGTTTTTGATTTGACTCCGTATTTCATCAGTTACTTTCCTGTGCGTGATCACAAGCGCGTGGTAGCCTCATCCTTAATACCAGTGCTTTTCGTTGTGGAAGGCAAGGGCATTACTTGGGCTGCCGTAACAAGCTTTGACGTATTTGATCCCACAACGGACTTGTTCTTCGATGTCCGGCCCTTTCGTACAACCGTAGCTTTTCCAGGTTCCGTTAAGAAATTGGAAAAGGCCGTAGGCTGTGGACGTTTTGTTTTGGGCTGTGGGGTTAAATCCTGACTCACGTCTGACAAGTTCTTCCATTGCTTGCCATTCGTGTTCTCCCCATTCCCGAACAGTCGCCTCCATAACCTTCTTCCGAGCGAGAGCCTTGTCGCCTGTACCTCCTGTTGGCTGCTGTACTTGTACTCTGTCATTTTCATCACTCTCCTTTTTTATTGAATAAAAGACGATTCGACCCGGCCTGTGCTTGGGTTAAATGCTTTTGATTCGTTTAATATTTTTTGTATATTGGCAGGTCTAGTAGCTTCTTTAGCAGCACCTGAAGAAACAGTGGCTATTAATTCTGATAGCTCTGTTCTCTCCATAGTTACTACATCGCCTTTCATTGCACGAACGCCCAAAACTATGGTATTCTTAGCACTAACAACTGGATTGTGTGTTAAGAATCCTGTGCTAAATCCGGCCAAGAAGATGCACACGGTTCCGAGCACTGCCAGTTGTTTTTTAGTTGGTTTTTTTAATTTCATATTGTATTCACCCCCCCCCTCTATTAGCGACGCAACCATGCGTCAAATTCTTTTTTGGTCATTCGACCATGTTGCTTTTTAAAGCGTTTGGCCCAAGTCTTCGCGTTGTGTTTGCGCTTCATTTGATCCACCCCCCTGGGTGTTGGTAGGTTAATTCAAACCTCATGCGCGATACCCCGCGTCGGTTTTTCTTTAAATTCAATGTAAGTTTGTCGTATTGCACTAAAGGGTTTTGTTCACGAGTCAGTAAGAACCCCAGGTCACAGACCGTGGCAATTGACCCCGAGCCCTTGTACTCAATCCGAGCATCACCATCGGCCTTGGCCATCGTATTTGAAAGTTGAGAAAGCACTAAGATGCAGCAGTTCTTCTCTTTCGCTAATTTCTGAAGTTCAAGAGCCACCATTCCCAAACGGGCATATTCGTCCATGCCGGGAATCATGACGTTCTGGATAAAGTCGATTACCACAAAGCCGTAGGTATGAGCCTTGATAGTTTCGACTAGTTCTTTCAGGGTGTACTTGTCGTCGTAGAAGTCTAGAAATCCGGCCATTTGTGATAACAGTGATTTGGCGGCTAGTCGTTCGTTTAGCTCATCAAAATCTAGCCTGCCAAACCGAATCCTGGTGGGCTTGATTTGGGAAATTGATCCCATAAGCCTAGCCACCACCATGTCGTTGGCCATCTCCAATGAGAAGTAGGCACATGGCACGCTTTGCTGGGCAATGTTAAAGAGCAATTGGCCTGCTACAGCACTCTTGCCAATACCGGTATCAGCCCCAATGACTACGAGTTCTTTGCGGATAAAGCCACCGTCTAATTCTTGATCAATGGCCGGAAAGCCCGTAGAGAGGAACTCGTCATCCTCTTTATGGCTTTCTATTTGGCTGATAACCTCAGTTACCGATGGCATGGTCAGGTGCTTCCTTTCTTGTCTTGGCCTTGGCCTCAGCAATTTTTGCGTCTCGTTCCAAGCGGAACTTTCGGTAGACTTCAGCACTGACGTAGCCATCGTTGCGGGCGCCATAATCTTTCTTAACCCAGGCCTCCAATGTTCTTCGGTAGTCGGAATACTTCTTACCCCGGGATTCGCAGTAGAGCAGTACGTCCTCAGCCTTGGAGTTTATTTGTGTTCGATCTACTCTGTATTTTTCCACTAAGGTGACGTAGTCTTCTTCTGGTACTGCAGTTAGATAAGACTTTGAGTGTGTGGTTTTTTCTGTAGCTTTATTAAAGGGAAATTCCCTTGTAAGACGTGAGTGTTCCTCTTCGGGTATGGTTTTGGGATATTCTTGAGTACTTGTTGTTTTCGTAGTTTTTTTGAGGAGAGTGCTATCTAAAGCATTACTATTGTTACGGAGTAACTCTAAAGCATTGCGGGTACTATTTCCTGCAGCAGGACTTCCCTGTGGGGGGGTTTTACTACCCTCAGGGTTTATCAGGTAGTGAACCTTCACATAGTAGTGGAAATGCCCCTTGCTATCTTGCTTTTTGACTGTCTCTACAATCTTCTCTTCGACAAGAGTAGCTTTCGCATCTTGAAAACGTTCTTTACCCCATCCTAAAATCTCCATGCAGTATGGTTGAGTTGCTTTGATCTGTTGAGTTTGCTGCATTTTTGCCAACAAACAGTAGAAGTGGTAGAGGGTGAAAGCGTTAATCTTCTGAAGCTTTAAAAGCCTTTTACTAGTTAGGACATGCGTTAAAATTATTTCCCCATCTAGGTTGTTTTGTATTGTTTCGTTTCTCTCACTCATTCTCTCATCCTCCTTAAATAACTCTCACATTATTTGTATATAGTAGAAATACTAGGGGCTAGCTATTACACCTAGAGATACTAGCCCCCGTACTTTTCTTGCTGCCTTACAAAACTTGCTGTAAGGATAGGTTGCGCGGACCGTAAGTGGCGCAATATGCGTGCCACGTATCTGCCCTTCCGTCCTAAGCTATTTTGTTAAAGGTAATAGATCTCTCATTACCGTCTCTTTAAAAGCGTCCAACACGTCTTTTAAGGTCTTAGCCCGTGTTCTATCAGCCACTGTCCAAAGATTTATGTTATGTGTTTCTTGCGACATTTCCTTGAGTCTTGCGACAAACTCAATTAATCGTTGGGGTAATTCTGTTTGACTCGTATTCTCGGTTCCCCCATCATGTTAATTTCGATATCCATATCTTTTTCGATCTCTTTGAGTTCTTCTCGTCCCTGTTCAGTCATAGCCAATTCACGTCGTTCGGGTATTTGCTGGCATTCAAAACAGAGTGGTTTTAATAGGCCCCATTGATAAAATCCATACTCTTGATTCCTAATACTGGACGTCTTGCCATCGTAGGCACACTTTTCTAGACGAAATTCGCCTGCTAGTGTTGTATCTTGAGTAGGTTTTGGTTTATTAATGTCCACCTTGTTTATTTCTTCAGGAGTGGCAATACCGTTGACTAAGCCATAGCCTGCAAACCCTAGTGCTCTGCCTATAGCACTTGTCTCCGCTACTTCATACGGAGAAGCCTTTTCAATGGCCTTAGAAGGGTTAGCTGCTGAATGACCCGTGAATGTACCCTTATCAGTTGTTACTGTGGCCTTAAATAGAGCTGGGCTATCAGAAATCATTTCAGTCGTAATCGACTTCAAACCGTTCTCATGACCGATCCTTACTCGTTCGTCCACTGGCACGTATTCATTGCCCTGGATATTGATTGTTTTTACTGAAAGTATTGATTTCATGAACTTTGATCCTCTTTTGAATTTGTATGTTTCTTTAACATCTTTAATCTCCATGCAATTGCGGCACCCGTATAGATTCGGTACCTATCGCCGTACTTACGGGCAAAGTCGTTTTGAGAAATCTTTTCCTCTTCTATAAGCTTCTTAATCTCGCGCGCTTCTTCTAGCATTTTTTGTGTTCTCATATTCATATTTTGTTGTCCTATTTGTATTTTTACGTTATCTGTGTTAATATATTTTGATGCAAAAAAACCTGCGTTTGTCTTTTAGCTTGCATTCTAAATGTACAGTTGCTATCATATCACAAAACAAGAGGTTTGTCAATCACTTTTTGTATTGACACCGACGCCGTCCTTTTGCAGTTTGTGGAGCACCTAGAAAACTTTGGAATCAGTAAAGATAAACGCTTTGACTATAGGTTGAGTAAGTTTAATGATGGTTTTATCCTAGAAGTATGCAAAAAACGGGCTTGACTGGGGTATATAGGAGATCTATAGTACGCGTGGCACTTATTTTATGAGTGCCATTTTTAGTGGCCGGCGGGCGGCCCTATTCACGGAACAGACCCCGCCAGCCATTACTTATCTAATCATGGGCATTCTGGCCTCTGTCAACCCTCTTAACGGTCTTTTAATTGGAAGTTTTATCCACTGGCTTTTAGATAGTTTAAGTAACAATCTAATCTCTCTAACTCCTTAATTAAGCCTCGTTTGCAGCCACGGGGCTTTTTTATTGGGGAGCTACAATTTCTCGAATACTGGCACTAGTCATGCCCATGGTCTAATGCCAGCAATCCAAAAACCGTACGCTGGGCTATCTGTTCAAAAAGAGGAGTCCTTTCAAGTTTCAGACAGCCAGCTCTCAATATAAAAAGGCTGGTGAGGTGGTTTAAGACCCCACCAGCCGGCGATCGTGATGGGATTTGAACCCACACCTTAGGCCCCTTCGGCGAGCCTACGCTCTCCCAGTTGAGCTACACGATCACTCCCTTAAGCGGCAGCCATCACGGTGCGCAGTTGCATCCGCAGTGCTGGGCTCATGGGTTTGAAGGTCTCGGTTTCCCGTAGGTAGCAGAGAAGACAGATTGCCGTTCCTAGCTTGGTTGGGGCGATACAATCGTCCAACGCGACCTCGAACTTGCAGAGAAGACAGGTGTACACGTTAGCCACCTCGCAGCGGTCTGGTAGAACCATCCATGTTGCGTGGACGGGCGTTGCGGAGTTCGGGCTTTCGGACACCCTGACCCTGCGCTTGCTGTAAGGCACGGATCTGGTTGCGGCGGGCCGCGTAGAAGCGATTGTCGACGACAAGATCACCATCAACCACGTCAATAGGGCGCACCCTGCGGCCAGTGTCGTGAAAGATCTGCTGGTCATAGAAACCCACCTCATCCTCGTTCAACCTGCGGTAGTCCACAAGAACCTCCATGATATGACTAGGTGGTTTAAATTATCCGTCGACTGACGGATCCCACCTAGCGTATATAAATGTGCGATAGCATTTGACGCGGTGCTAATTATAGGTATTTACACTTTTATACTTCCGTAATATATCGATTAACGCGTTGACCATCACCGGATACATTGCAAACATAGCGTCCTTAACTGGCACGCCATTTGCCAGTGCCGTTAAAAAAATTATGAGAGCTGGCGATGTGAAGATAATCGTATTCATTCCCCACCGTCTAATATCAGCCCAGATTAATTCATTTTTTTTAGATTTCTCCATAGGTATCACTTCCTCTCTAAGTGGAAAGCTGTACGTCTTTCGTATCGTTGACATATCACTAGTATGTGCTTGATTAGTTCTTATCATGTTTTTCCAAATATCTTTGTTACTACTAATCGAATAAGTTCCCCCAATTCCATATTATTGGGATTAGCTTGCGCATCTTTTAGGTCTGATTGGCACTTATCTAGGCCAAGTGCTACTTTGTTAACCTCTTGTTCCAGTGCCGAAATCTTAGCTTCATTTTTGCTTATCGTTGTTTCTAACTGCACCTTATCGTTCTCTAGTCTCTTAACGTCCCGTAATGCGCCTGCACCAGCATTGGCCGTCCCCTCTAGGTTTCCTAGACTAAACTCTGTTTTAGCCAGTTGTAGGCTATCTAGGGCTTTCCTTTGATCATCTGTCATATCGTTGTCACCCCCTTGTGGTGTATTTATTTCTTTAGCTCGTGCCACTATCCAGTCAATGTCTAAACTACCGCAACACTGAGTCGGACTGTCTGATACCTCGTTGTGCTTTTTTACGTGGTTACGGTCTAGGGGTATCCGGTAGCGTTTAGCAATATCGGCTACTAACTGAGCTGAAGTTTCGTGGGTCTGTTGACTAGGTTTGCGCCTCGTGTTGTCGGCTAACAGTTCGCCACCCGAATGCTCAATGCCAATACTTTTTAAATTGGTCGCAAAGTTGCCGGCATGATAAGCAGTTAAATCCTCACCGACCCATTGAAAGATGGTATTACCCTCAATGCCATAATGGGCCGAGGCTATTCGGCTAGGGTTATGGAAGGCTCCATCAGCACTAGCCAAATTTCCAACGATCCAGTGCATCACTACCGTACCTATCTTAATGCTATTGCGTCCGACTTTGTAATTACTAGGCGGTATTGGTTTTCTATCGATAATTTTCATGTTTCTCTTTTTGCCTTACCTTGTCGCTGACATACTCCCACGGCTAAAGCCAGGGGGTTCTCACTCTTCATCGCTCAGCCTATTGGCTACCGCTCAGAGCAAGTTTGTTTATACTCGGTTTAATGTCCTTTACCCCGAGTACAGATACTCTGCAACATTCTGTAAGTGTTTGCAAGTAGACGCTTTCATCCCAGGACTAAAGCCCTGGGTTTTCCCGCTTTTTGTCATAATCACCTCTGTAATACCAATGCCATTAAAGCCCCGACTACTGCTACTAAAATCAAGGACACTAAACCGTAGACCAGTTTTTGAATCGGGGCAAACTGTTCCTTGGTAACGTAGTCCCCTTCAAGTCTTTGTTTAATTTCTGAAACGTCACGCCGAATATAGCTAATATCATTAGAAATAACCGCAAAGCTGGTGTCATTGCGTCTATTAGTTGTCCTAACCCCTTCTGCCAATTGTTTGTTTGTTTGTTCTTTAATCACACATCGTCCTTACATAAAATTCATTAAAAATGCGCCGCCAGTTGATTCCATTAGGCTCGTATCTGTTGTGTCATTAAAAGTTGGATTAGTTGTGCCGGTTACTGCCCCGCCATGATGGACGGCTATCCGTCCCGTCGAGCCAACGCCACCAGACCACGTTGCAGCTGGCACGGTGCCAGCGCTAGCTGTTATCATGGTCGTGCCTAAGCTTGCCGTCTGACACATAACCAAACAAGAGCCACCCGCACCGCTAGCTGAAGTGGTAGTGCCACCATAAACATCGCTTGAAAGAGCCCCGTCTGCCCCAGTCAGTGTAATAGTCCCCGTAGGTGTATTGATGGTTTTAGCAATAATTACCGCTATTCCCCCACCATCACCGCCAGAAGGTGCTGTACCATCTTGATTACAGCCACCACCACCACCACCAAATACCATAGTGATTAGATCAGCACTGCCCGCCGAACTACCGCCAGTACCGCCAGCTGCGACGTTAGTCGTACCGTTGCCCCCGGCATTAGCATTACCACCGCCACCACCACCCGAAGGCTTATTAGAAGTCACCACGCTACCACGTGTACCACCACCACCATTGCCATTAGCGGCTCGATTATCGCCTTCAACGGGTGTCACTCCCCGACTTGCCCCTACTGTCCCTTCTCCGGTATAGCCCGCCTGATTGACGTTGTCTACTCCGACGCCACCGACAAAGCCTTTATAAGTAACGTTGATACTGCCGACCGGATTGAATATATCGCTGCAAGCGAACACTAAGATACCGCCTTTATTACCGTCCCATTCAGGTGCGGTCCAGGTAATTCCGCTGTTAATCGTGACGCTGCTATAACGTCTAATGCGGACTACCTGTGCTTGACTTGCGCCTGAGTCTGTATAGGTGTACTGCAAGCCTGTGGTGAGTGTTAGAGCGGTCGTGCCACCACCTGAGGCGATTTTATTTATTTCCCATTGACCAGCTGAAGTGCCCCGGCTTTGATTAATAAGCACCACTTCGCCGTTGGCAAATGATGAGGCTATATCTAGGGTTAAGGTTGTTGATGAGGCACTACCCGAACAGCCAGCATTGGCTTCAGCAAACGGGGTATTGGCAGACACAGTTAAGACACCGTCTACCCCATCACCAAATGGTTTGCTGGGTAAGACTCTAGTTAGTTTTTGCCATGTGTTTAAGACTGCCATAATTCACCTCAAATATTTTGCCCCACGACGAGTCCGTCATATGTTCCTGAACCGGTCACAATAAAACCTAACGTATCTCTTTTGTTTGCTGTAGTTGTCAGAGTTGGAGCGGAACCACCGGCCCACTTTATCGTGCTAAACCAGGTAATAGTTCGTGATCCTGTACCATCTTGTGTGATAGATACCATAAACTTCATGCCCGTTTTCTCGTTAGACAATGCGATGGTCGCGTTACCTCCCGGCATTGTTACCCGATGGTCGTTGCCTAGTGCTAAGTTGAGCGTTGATGTACCGCCGCTTGCAGGCGAATAAGTCTGAAACGGCTGGTATATGCCTGTGAGTAGGTCCAGTGGTAAGGAAGCGGTCGGGCTACCAATTGCTGAAGCGGTGACGTTTCGCGTAGCAGTTATATCAGAGGCACTGATAGTCGAAGCGGTAGCGGCAGCAGTCACAGTAATAGAAGTACCAGTAATAGCCTCATGGGCACCCAATTGAGTGTGGTTCACTAAAAAACCATCAACCAGATCGTTCCAGCCCTTAGCGGTTACTAACATTTCAACGACAGCTCCCGCACTGTGGGCTTGAGCTGTTCCCTCTGAACCTCTCACGCAATTGACTAGATTCGATCCTGAGACTACCCCTATTACCGTTTCCTCAAGTGATGAAGTTGCGGTTCCATTGGAATCTACTCTATCTATTACTGCTACTATTGCCGTATCGGTAGCTAGGTTAGTTGTAGAAGAGAGTGGGATAGTTGTGACTACCGCGTCAGATACACCAGCGGCACCAATCTGTCCGACCCACCTCCGGCTTACCTTCTTAAACTTATCTGTATTTGCGGCGGCCATATTATTATTTCCTTTCTATATATCTAATTCACCCAACTAGAAGGCAGCCGTCGTGGTACTAGTCTGCCCTTAGCCTGTAGGTTTAAAATTGTGTAATCAGTATCGGCACTAGTGCTGTACACTTTAAACTGCAAAGAATAAACCTTAGATCTCTTACGGATCGCTCCTTTTGTTGTTGATTGTGAGAATGTTGAAGGTGCGGCGGTGTAGTAGACCGCCCATGCCCCCGCACCACCTGAACTATTGTCATTGGTAGAAGTAGCAAAAAAGTCGCCTGCTAAGTCCGATCCTACGCCGGTGTTGGCACCAAAATTAGTGATAGTCTTAGTGGCCAGTGTTTGGAATGAGTCATCTTTACCAATGCCTAATATTTGAAACTTAACTACCCCCCGTGGCCTGCCTAATTCGACAATCGCTTCCCGTAAATTAAAAATGTCAGTCTTCACCTTAGAAACAGGTATTAAAGGCGATATATACGTTTGATTAAATGCCGCCCCCAAATCGTTTAAGACGTTTTCAGACAATTCGATCAGTTTTGTACCAGAAATTGGAATGTATAAAAAGTGGGTTACGTTACTGGTGTCGGTGTATTCTAAGAATTGCTTGGCGCCAATTGACCAGTCTGCCGCCCAATTACTGCGCTCGGTATCATAGACAACTATTCGATCATTGCCCGTGGTAGATTGCGGTACTGAGATAAAAATCTTGGCGTCGTAGAAATAGGCGCTAATACCTGAAATCTGACTACCTGCTAAGCTTCTCCAATAAGGCCTAATATTACTTGAGTTTTCCGCTGTTCGTAATAAGCCGTAATAGTTAGGTCGTGAGCCTAAACTAAACCAGCCTTTACGGTTAGGGAAAGCGATATCGTTGGTCGTTTGAACAACGCCATTAACTGATTCTGTCCCGAAAGAACCGACTACCTTTACGGCTGTTGGTACCGCGAACGAGGTACTGCCAACCGTTAGGGTGTCAATCGAAAGTTGCCAGACTGCTCCCTTGCCATCCGGTGTTCGACATAATACCGTTGCTCTACCTGCCCCTGTACCTGATTGGTAATGCTTGACTGAAACCGGTAGTTCTCTGCCACCTCTTTCTAGGTTGATATAGCCACCACCGTAAAAATCAGAGAATTTACCCATTTGTGTGCCTGTACCAGACCAATAAACAACATACATATTATTGATGTCATTAGTCGCCCATATCCGGTTATCTGAAATACACATTGAGATAAATTTAGGTGCTGTTGTCGTGTTTGACAGTGGTGGAACTACGTAGGTATTAATTTCTGTCGAACCATCATCGGTGAAGTTTAATGTCCCTGCGGGGATTGAGGTTAACAAGGTCTCTTGTCCGGTAGCATCGGAAATATACAGTTGATAACGGGTAGCGGATGCCACGGCATCCCAAGACCAGGTAACACCCTTATCAGTCGCCGCCACCCAGACGTCCCTAGCTTTATTAACGGTAATGGATGACTCTGTAGAGCCGACAGTCTCGCCTACATCGTTTAATGCAGTTACTTGAGCATAGTAAGTAAATGTACCACTAGAAAGGCCTGAGGCTACCCTAGAGGCGACTAAGTTGGCTGGTACTGCCAATGAGGTATAACGAGTTAATACTGAGCCATCGTAACGAGTTAAAGCATCGGTACCATTGGCAATATATAAATAACCGGCAATCTGCATAAAATAGCACTTTACACCGGCCGTAAAACTGGCACCGGTTATGGCGGTGATTGCCCCACCATTGGTCGACTTGTAGGCTGTACCATTAGCGATGACGATTAATTCAGTGGCGGCGGCCGAAGTCACAAACTCACTCGCTCCATCAGGATTTGCAGGATAAGTAGCACCGTAGTACGCCGTTCCCCATCTAGTTTTCCATAATCCATCTTGGACTTGGATCATGTTGGTGTTAGCCACGGCAAACTTTTGTGGCATACGGGCTTCATCAATTAAACTGTTTGAACCACCAGAAAAATCATCAATCGTAATTAAAGCATCCTTAGTCTGGCCTCTTTGATTAGTAGGAATAGTGAATCTACCCACGAATAAATCCGTGGGCTTCTTGGGTAATAAAACGCTCTAATGAGCTATTCTGGCCAAAGGGCTGAACCAACCCTAAACGCAATATATTTTTCCCTGCGTTGACATCTCGGTCTTCTACATACAAGCACTCTGGACAATAATGAGTTCTTTGTGAAAGAGATTTTTTAACAATCGCCCCACACTCTGAACAGATTTGAGATGTGTATGCAGGGTTGACCAATACCAATCGTTTGCCGAGGTTTTGCACCTTGTACGATACAAATGATTGAAACATTGTCCACGAAGCATCACTGATACTCTTTGCAAGGTGTCTGTTTTTAACCATGCCTTGTACATTGAGATTTTCCATACACACAATGTCGTTCTCGTTAGAATACTTGAACGCTAATTTGTGTATAAAGTCTTTTCGCTGACGGCTTATGGTTAAATGTGTTTTTGCGACTAACTTTCTTGCCTTTCCACGGTTTGCACCTCCCTTCTTTTTCTTGGCAAGAAAACGCTGTTGTTTTGCTAATTTATACTCTGATTTTCTGAAGAATTTTGGAGCTTTGTGTTTTTCGCCATTACTGTCTGCCACAAAGTAACGAAGTCCCACATCAAGCCCTACCGCTTTATTAATATCTAATTCTTTTTCTTTAACTTCTGGCATTTCGCAAACCACTTGAACATAATATCCGTCTACCCGTTTAACTACTCTGGTGAACTTGGGCGTACCTTCTAGTGGTCTATGCAGAATTATTTTAACTTTTATCTTCGGGTTTATATGTAACCTATCCTCAACAACACGGCCACCGCTTTTATAATCCCTAAAGCTAAAACTACTCCACCTATGAATACTTTTAAATCTTGGAAACCCTGGTTTCCCCCCTGTCTTCAACCTTCTGAAGAAGTTAGCAAATGATTGGTGAAGTCTGAGAATAGTGGTATCTACCAAAACCGCTGGTAACTGTGGACAAGTTTCTTTGTTCCACAACCTATCGTGAGTGAAGCGGTTGAGATGCTTGCCTGTTTCTTTATAGTGATTTATGAGCTGTTCGAGAGCAGAATTGTAAAGACACTTTGTTTCCCAAAGTAGCCTGTCCAACTCTTGCTCCTGTGTTTTGTTTGGTCTGAGTTTATACTCGAAAGTTCTCATAAAATGCATATAGTCAAGTTTGCCCTTGACCCACCCTTAAAAGAGGTGGGATTGCGGGCAAAGTCCTTTCATCTTCGACTAGCCCCCACTGCCTGTCCCGAATCCAGCATCTGTTTGGTTGAGTAGTGAATCTTGCTGGTACCAGGCTGGCATTTCGTTAACATCTTGCATATTGTTAAGCTTTTGGGTAGCTAGAGCGGCAGCCGATGAGTCGCCCTCTTCTTTCTTTAATTCTGATAAAGCATAGTAAACGGCAAACATCGGATCAGACATTTCAAAAACAGTTGAACCACTCGCTATTTTAGTAGCTTGTTTGTAGTAGTTGTAACTGATAGTTTGAGCATTTGGGATGGTTAAGTTCGGATTAAATTCAAGGGTTGTATTGGAAAAATAACACCAGCGATCTGAGTTGTTTTCGTATAACTGTTTTTCTTGAACCTTCACCACTTTATAGGGTGTTTTACTAGTACCCGATCCTAACCAAACAAAGCCTGACATCGGAAAACTAAACAGAGTCGGCAGTGCATAGCTATATGTCCCCGTAGTAGTGGTTTTAGTGCCATCAGGGGCATCGGCCAGTTTAACAACCAATTCTTTCCACAAATCTTCCATCTCCCATAAGTTGATGGCTATATTAAATAGTGAAGTCCAAACAATGTAATCCTCTTCCCCCGAAGTCGGGGCAGTACTACTAGCGTTGTACAAAGTATTTAAATAGCCTATAGCGTTGTCAGCCGTACTGATAATTGTTGCCATAATATTTTTTCCAACAAAAAAGACGGGTCCTCTCCCAATTGGAAGATTTCCCGCCTGTCTCACCGCTTATGTGAGCAAAGACTTTATATTTACCCCATAATAGCCCCCAAGCTCATAATAGTCAATACTTGAGCATAGCAATCTCAGTAGCCTTAAGTTTCTTAGCTTTAGCAAGCTTTATTTTAGGCAACTTGAGTGCTTTAACTGATGATCTAGCAATCTTAATTGTTTTAATCTTAGGTACTCTTGCAAGCTTAATAGATATCTTCTTATTAGATATCTTAGGCTTCCTAGTTCTAGTAGAACGCTTAGAGTTAACCTTAGGAGTAGTCTTGGCATAGGTACTCTTCAACTCCTTAAGACTAGCAATCTGGCTTTCTGCCTCCTGGGGTGTCATCTGGCCATCATCTACGAGAACAGCTATTTCGGTAGTTCGTCTAGTTATAGCCGATGCGTATTGCGATTTGAGCTTCTTATCAACCTCAGTTTGTCCAGTCAGATTCGGTAAGGGGATAGGTTGTGAGAGATCAACAGTTTTCATCGCTCCATCTTTAACATAGCTATACACCTTAGTGTCAGTACTGGCTTGAGGCACATAAGATTCGGCCGGAGGTGCCGGAGAGTTAAAGTCCGAGAAGACCCCACGGTTAAGTAAACCCAAGGCGCTTTTGGAAACATTTTTAGGGGCATTACCGAATAATTCAATCTTAGCGATGGTGTTGATATCAGATAGAATACTGGCCATTTCTTTGGCCTTTTCTTCATCAGATAAGGCCATGAATTCGGGATTTTGAGCTAATTCGTTAAAGACTCGTTGTGTACCGGTGCCGATAAACTGTTGGTAATTACGATACTGTTCGCTAGATAAAGCAACATTCTCACCATTTATTTGAATCTTTTTGTCAGCCACCCTAGGGGCTTGGGTAGTCTCGCCAGTCCGATTAAAAATATCGAGTACTAGGTTAGCTTCAGGACTAGTCATATACCTATTTAAAAATGCTGGATTAATAGCAATATTAAACGCCCTAGTTAAAGGGTTCTTTCCACCAACCTCAACATAGGTTGACTCTCGGCCAAAAACATCAATATTAGGCTCTAGGTTTTGTCTGAAACCTGGCACTCTACTGACAACCTTATTAACAGACTGTTTTAATTGGTTGGGATCATAGGTGCTGCGGGATCTAACCTCGCCCTTGTCGTTGGTATCAAAAAATTGGGCCGTTTGATTAAGTAGCGAAGGCACAAATGTGGCCGGAGTATCAGTCGCTAGATTAGCCACGGCCCGTGTAAATCCCCCTAGGTTAGGATTACCAGCTACTTTAGCAAAACGGGCAGCATTCTGGATAACCGGTTGCCCCGTGATCGATTCCTCGGCCGCCCCCAACGAACTCAAAGCTTGATTCAACTTATCGGACACACTAGTTGTTTTACCCCCACTCAAAACCACATCAGCTCCCATAGATAATCCAATAGCGTTAGGCTGTAGCCAGTCGTATGAGACTAGGAGATCACTTTGTTTTAGCTGGGCAGCCTCTGAATTAAAACCACTAGTAAAGTAGCGTTTAAGTCCACTTACGTTGATTCTAAACGGACTGTCGTTAGAGGCTTTTTGGGTACCAGATATGTCGTAGTCGTTTGGTGATCGACCAGTGACTAATCCCAACTTGGCTAAGATTACCCCGGTTGCAATGATACCAGTACCAGTGATAGCCCGAGATAAGTTCATCACGGCGTTACGCTGGATATCGACTCCAACTTGAGGTCTGGCCAACTCGTAAACTGTCTTTAAAAATCCGGCCGGAGAATAATCAAGACCTCGGGCGACCAGGTTTCCTGGGGTCTTCGGATACTTCAAGAAAATATCACCAGCTCCAAATTCACCGCCAGTAGGCTTATTGGCAAGTTTCTTTAAACCAGTCAAGGTGCTAGCTATCATACTATTATCTTGAAACGTCCGGTACAAGGCGTCATGTTCGGCCGTAGCGACCATCTGTCCGGTAGGCTTAGTAACTCCAGCCGCCTTCATCTGGTTTACCAGAGATTCCGCTTTCGCGGCTTCCGCAAATGCTCGATCTGTTGCTCGTAGTTCCATATTTAAAGCTTTCTCAGCAAAGCCCAATGGCCCCTTAGTGAAAGTCTGTTTTGGTAAATCAAATTTAGTATTGCGCCCTGAGGTGTCGATGCCCAATTTAGCATCCTCGATGCCGTATTTTAGACCCGTACCAAAAGCCTTTGTCTGTGCACCAAAACTAGGCATAGTGACCGAACGCCTACCAGTAAACATTGAAACTGGTCGATCAATGATTGCCCCCAAAGCAGTTGACGTGTTCTCAGCCCCGGCAAAAGCCGCATTGCCGACTACGTTGCGGATCGCGGTTTTAGGGTTAAGCAGTTGGGCCATAGTTTGGAGAGTAGCAATCTTTTGAGCAACCGACGGTGGAACCTGACTAGTCACTTCCCTGAGCATCTTAGCGACCGCCACATTATATTCCCTAGTGCCCTCCTTGTGTTTTTGTATCTCTTTTGCCATGCCGACAATTTTCTCGGTAGCCTCAGGGGTTAAAACCAACTGTTTATTAGCTGGGCGCTTGGCGTTGACCTCATTAAGCAGTCTCTGAGTATATTTCACAGCGCCGGTTGGTGTTAGTCTGCCGTACAAAGAAAGAATATGAATTTGTTGACCCTGTTCGGTGAAGCGTGGTGAAACTTCAGTAATTAAATGGTTAGCCTGCTCGTACTTGCCAGCTTTAAGGTACTTATCGATTAACAGCATCGCCGAAGCATTAGCATCAGTATCACGACCGGTTCGAGCTAACTGCAAAGCTGCTTGTTCATCTTTTGCAATAAGCTTACTTACTCGACCTACAACTTCTTTATCACTCAGCGGAGAATAGTAGTTTTGCGGATTGGCGATAGCCCCTGTAGCGACACTTGGCGGTGTTCCCAGTGTCGTTGACACAGTCTTAGGAAAACCCCTAATTTTGCCTGGTCCGGGGATCTGTACAAAACCGCCCTGCCCCACGCTATATTCACCATTACGAGGTAAGCCGTATGATTCTCGAAGATCACCATAAAACACTGGTTCTTTAGCGGGTAAAGCATTTCTTGTTAATCCCTTATTTTGCTTAGCGAATCTGCCCACTTCATCTCTAACAAACTTGCTAAAAACGGCTCGTGCTTCAGCGTCAGTCGCATTAGGAAATATCCGTTTGTATACAGTGGCTCCTTTATTAACAAGATTGCCTAAGCCTCGACCTATACCGCTTGTTCCTGCTCCAAACACATAGGCTGCCAGTTCGTTCTTTATAAACTGTGGTCCGGCTTGTTTCAGTTGTTCTGCTACGTTTGGCGCGTCACCTGTCCCACCAATAGCATTGATGGCACTAAATGGCGCCATATGACGTGCGGCTGTAAGACCACCCTTATTAAGTGTGGATAACAAGTTTGGAGCCTTAGAGGCAATTTGAGTTGTTGAATGATATCCAGCCTTAGCCGGAGCACTAACTCCTTTAAGTGTGTAAATAGAGGCGGGTAATTCGGCGGCCCTAGCAAGATTAGCAAAGATCTGTGGCGTCGAATCTGGGTTACCCTGTGCACCATGCCGGACGTTCTCACCTAAGCCTACGGCTCCCTGAAAGGAACGATACGGCATGTTTCCATAGGTATCGATACCCCAATTGACGACGTTTCTATCGGCATTAAGCAAGGGTCCTACAGCCGGTATTTTCTGGAAGTTTTGCGGTATTTGTGGAAGGTCTTGGATTTTCAAAAAAGCCGGGTGCGATACCTTCTGTTGGATATGAGCCGGAACTGACAGCAAAGCTTGCTGGGCGGTATTGCCAGCTCTGCCTACCATTGAAGGAATCTGCCTATCTAATTGGCTGGTAGTAAAAGGATTGCCAGCGATAAAGCTTTTAACTTTATCAGCTAAATCTTTTAAGGAAGCCATCTAAAAACCCTCTTATTGTATTGGTCTGTTAAATATATCTTTTTGTTGACTTGAAGCTATTGGTGCCCCTGGAAAGTATGGTGAAGTTGGTGCGTTCGCACCACCCTGAGGCATACCATTAAAGGCTGGTGTTTGGACTGGGTTATACGTCGCCCCACCAATTGCTTGCATGTTAGCCTTTAAGCCCTGGATATCTTTAGCGTTATTCATCGCCCAAGTTTCTAATTGTGATCGGTGGCTCTGTTCGGCTGCTTGAATCTGGTTTATTTGGGCTAAGGCTTGGTTGTACATATTAGTCGACAAGGTTTGTAAGTCTTTTGATTTACTTAGTTGCCCCGAAGCCTGCGCTTGCTTCAACTGATTCTGTGCATCCGCAAACCATGAAGCCACCTGATTAATCTTCTGATCTTTAGCCTCACCTAAATTCTTAATTTCAGTACTGTAAATGTTGGACAGGTTGGTTTCTCTCTGGCCAATGTCATTGAAGATGTTGGCGGTCTGATCCATTGTCTGACCACGCTGTTGGGTGCCAAGCTTAGTTAAAGCGTAAGCATATTGGTTAGCGGCTGAAGAATCTCCTGCTCCTCTTGCCCCTAAATACAAATTACCTGCTTGCATAGAATCTCTAATATTGCCCGAAATATCTCGCAAGGTTCGAGCCTGTTGTTGCTCTGCTTGGTTACGTTGAGTTCCAAGTTGTTGCATGCCTTGGGTTCTTTGTAGATCTAGGGTGTTTTGCCCTTGGCTGTATTGGCTATTGGCAATGTTTTCTTGAGCTTGGCGTTGATTACCTAAACCACCGAGCATGTCGTCTAAGTTTTTAAAATAGGAATCATAACCTGAGTTGATCTCGTTGCGCTGATTGTTCTCAAAATCAGCCCGTGGCTGCTCTCTGTTGCCTCTGGCCGCAAAGTCTGCTTGTGCTTCGTTAACACCCCAACCTTGATACTGTGACCAATCGATACCATTTCCACCCCCACCACCTGCATTTGGTGGGGTAGCCACTGCCCGGAATTTAGCAGCGTTT
>Ga0163152_10004290_pt1 | contig 17752 bp, 8 predicted proteins | sample OliLakLV19MP8IB2_FD_148635 | JGI IMG/M metagenome (GOLD analysis project Ga0163152, IMG submission 148635) | Freshwater microbial mat bacterial communities from Lake Vanda, McMurdo Dry Valleys, Antarctica - Oligotrophic Lake LV.19.MP8.IB-2 | ecosystem: Environmental > Aquatic > Freshwater > Lake... | reverse complement strand
GTACCGTGCCGGCATGTTCAATCCTCAGGAAGTCAGACGGCAGTCCCGTGATGGTGGAGCAGTCCTGACGAGATTGCAGGAACTCTCCGAGCCCGCGACCTTCAACTCCGGTCGTCGGATACCCCGCGTCGGGAACGCACGTCTGAAGTGCAGCGACGAACCTGCGTATGGCCTCGTCGTTACTGAGTGCGATGAGGTCATTCGACTCGGGGAGAAACAGGAAGTGCATCCGACCGGACTTTTCGAGTTCGACACGGTCTGTCGCGAGGGCACGGCGGCAGAGCTCGTCGTTGGGGGTGAACTGGTCGGGCGTCTCCTGAGAGACAAAGACCCCGGACTGTGCGAACTCCCTGGACAAGCGTCGGAGTGCGAAGATCGGAATCGACGTGGCTTGCTGAGCTTCGTGCAGGTTCAGCGTCCGGCCGTCCACCGCGGCCTGCAACAGGAACCGCTGCAGGATCGAGATGGGCTCACGAACATCCCGTAGCACCACAGCCACGTCCGGGAAGAGCAGCATGGGAAGCAGCGCTTCGTCGGCCACCAAAACATCATGGGGGCCGGGGCGGTCTTCGCTCAACAGCGAGACGATCGGCTGAACGGACGGCGTGCTCATCGGTTGCTCCCAGGTTGGCGGACCGGGCGGAGGCCGCGGATCAGCGAATATCCAGCCGCACCGCTGCCTACCAGCTCGAACAGGTTGTCGTAGAAGCGGCGTGCCGGTGACCCCGCGGTGCCGAGCCGGCTCAGCGTCGGCCTATGCCCCGTCATCCTTTCATTCTGTCGTGCCCGCGTCACCGCCACGTTGAGGCGACGGAGGTCCTGCAACCAGAGGCCATAGTCTGGTGTTGGCGATTGAGCGCGGGCACGACAGAATGAAAGGATGACGAGGTCGCTCTCTCTCCCCTGAACCCGGTCAATTGCGCCGAAGGTCTCGAACTTGAGAGCCGCCGACACGGGAAGGGTCTTGGCGGGATGCAGGAACTTCTCACGCTCAAGACGTTTGAGGATCGCTTCCGCCTGAGGCTTGTACGTCGAAAGCACACTCACCGACACGGGCTTGCGGCTCTGTTGGAGCCCTTGGGCGAAGATGCGGAGCACGTCGCAGGCGATGGCCTGCTCACAGTCATTGATGAAGCCGGTTCCGCTGCGGGAATCGAAGGCGGATGGCCCGAACGACGATGTGTCGATGAATGTCACAGGTGCATTGAACTGGCTCACAAGAAGCGGTTCCACGTCGTTGTCTTCCGGCGTTGAGTACCGACCCGCGTAGACCGGCACGTTGACGAGTTCGGCGATCTCCGCGACCGAGCGTCGTTGGTGGGTGAGGGCTTTGGCGAATCGCGGGTCGCCCGCGAGTACCGCCGCTGCACGGGTGAACAGGCTGCCTTGGAGGGCGTCGATCATCAATCGGAGCACACCTCGTTGCCCGTTAACACCGTCGGAAGCGCACCGCTTCACCAGACGTTCGGCATGCTCACGGCAGGGAAGCGGCCAATGGCCCTCCTGAACGAGCCTCGACGCCAACTGGAAAACGCTCTGTGCACGGAAGCGACGTTCGCTGTCTTCCTCTTCCCATGCGAGTGACAGGTCCTCTACCGACGCCCTCAGTTGCTCCTCGTTCGGAGTGTCCCCGGCGTTCCTGAGGGCGAGGAGTGCGTGCAGGTAGTGCTCATCGGCCTGGTTCACATAGGGCGGGAGCTGATGCTCGTCGCCAACAAGGATCCAGCGACGGGCACGCACAGCCCCGATCAGGAACTCCGCGTCCGTCACCCGGCTCGCCTCATCGAGGATCAGGACGTCGAACTCCCGCTCACGCCATTCATGGCTGCCGCCGACGCCGGTCGTGGTTGAACAGACGAGGTTCGTGCAGTCAAGAATCTCGCGTCCAATGCTCCTGACGACACCATCTCGTCCCTGAGGCTCTTGCGAGTCCGCTCGACGGATGGTCGTGAACCACGCCTCGCGCGCGATGCGGACACGGTTCTGGCGGTCCTCGGGCTGTCGGCTGTCGATAAACCCGGCCAGTCGCTTTTCCGGGAAGAGCACGTCCCGACCGTACCGCTCTGGGCTTGCGGAGAGCTTGTCCTGATGGTCCTGATGGACTTTGCCTCTTGTCCCCTTGGAGGCCAATCGAATCGAGAGCACACCGTCGGCACCAGTCTTCTTGAGGTGGTCGAGCACGTTGTCCACCGCCGAATGCTGCTGGGCCACCATGAGCACCCTCTCTCCTCGGGCGGTGCATTGGCGGATGATCTCAGCAATGACCGTCGTCTTGCCCGTTCCCGGCGGTCCCTGAATCAGGAAGGCGTGCGGAGCATTCACCGCACCCTCGACGGCTGCACGCTGGTCGGCGTCCAGCCCTGGCTCGAAGCTGAGTTGAACGGGCTCGATGCGCGACTGTTGTTGCAGTTGCTCGGGTGCCATCAGAAGGGCGGCGAGCGCCGACCAGCTCCCGGCGACGTCACCGCTGAGGAACTTGTTGAGGGCGAACAGGTGGTGCTTCTTGTCAAAGTCGACCATCGCCTTGAGACGGACGGCCCCATCCCGCTCCAGGCCAGCGGTCGTGCGGCAGCAAATCCAAACCCTCTCACGCGTGATCTGACGGAGTTCCCCGGTGACGCGTGACACGGGAGACTTTCCGTCTTCGCTGACCGAGTGCATTTCGATCTTCGTTCCCTGAACGAAGCTCTCCAGGTCATCGACGTCCGTGTCGGCCGTAAGGTCGATCACGACAAGAGCGGACGGCAGCTCCTCTTCGGACTCCTCAACGGGGCCGATGTCGAACACATTGCCCGAGACAGCGTCGGCTTGCCCGAGACCATTCCGGTCCCTGAGCGTTTGGAGCATCACTCTCAACGGCCCAAACTGGTCCTCAAGTCTGACCGCGAGGGCCCCCCGGTCGGTGAGCCAGGTGGGAAGAGCCGGTGGGCCAAACGACTCGCGGTCCATCGCCTGTCGTTGGCTCTGATACACAAGCAAGAGTGATGCGTCACACGCTTGCTCGACCCAGGGCGGGCAGATTTCGACATCCGTTGGACTCCAGGCCGGTGCCGGGTCGTTGACGCCGCGGGGATCAATGGCCCGGATGAACAGTGTCGGCTGGCCGGTGCGTTTGGCGGGGCTCTGAGCGACGATGAGCCGGTAGCTGCTGGAGAAGATGTCAACGACCTCCGCCGACCGCCTTCGGAGTACCACACCACGCCGAAGGTCGGCAACGACATTGGCGATCGTGTGCCCGGCCTCGCGGAGGCGTGAAGCGGCGGTGCCTCTGTCCGAGTGCACAAGCACGAGCCGAGGGGCTGAGCTATTGACCGGAGCGGATGGAGACGCGGGAGCCAGGGCTCGCCAAGACTCCGGGATGGTGACGGTTGAGGTGGGTGTTCTGGTCATGGGGCGTGCTTCTGAGTGAGGTGCGACGGATGGTTGAGATGTGGAGTTAGGCGGCGGGGTGGAGGCTCGTCAGCGGGAGGTGAAGACGGCCCCGACCCGGGAAGGCGATGCTGAGGAGTCCGACATGGAACTCGTCGTCGATGCCGACTCGGACCACGTCGGGAGCGATTGCAACAGCCACCTGAAGTGCGGCCTGCTTCACTCGTCCAAGCTCTTTCGCCGAGCGTTTCCGAGTAGCCTCCATCGCACAGTGTCGAAGCGATGACGCCATCTGCCCTCGGGTGAACGCCCGGGCAGCATTCTCGACCCTCAGGGCCTCCAGATGCTCCCGGAACGTCGGTGGGTGGGAGGGTCGCCTTATCTCAACGATGTCATTGTTCATGGAAGTGGCTCCGTGTTCTCTCAGTCCATAAACAACCGGCATGCCAAACCGATAATCCGGTTCCTGAGGATAGAAATGGGGTCTTTCGTCCGTTTCTGGACATATTACGTCCAGATTCTGACACTTGACGCTTGGCTGGCTACGATGCCTTGAAAGGCGGATCGATGGGCACCCTCATCTCATGGCTCGGGGGCACCGACTTCAGGGCTCGCAAGCAAGGCGACCAGGGGTGCGCGCTCGTTTCGATCGCGGCGAGAGAGAAGCCGCGTCGCATCCTGCTTCTCTGGGGTGATGGGCCGCGAACACCGTTGGCCGAGCGGGCGGACTTCGTGCAGTGGCTTCAGGAACAGCTTCTTGAAGCGGGGTGCTCCGCAGAGATCGGTGTTCGAGAGGTTTCGGACGCGGATGACCGCGTGATGGACTTCGCGTGGGTTTGGAATCAGGTTGACCGCGAACTCCAACGGGAGCCGGAAGATGAAGGGGACTGCATCAACGCCAGCAGCGGAACGCCGGTGATGACCGCCGTGTGGATCGTGCGGAAGAAGGCCTTGGGCGGGCGAGCTCGCCTTCTCATCAGCAGCAAGGAGCAGGGAGTCCAAGCCCTGTCACTGCCGCCAGCGCTCAGCATCTCGCTGACCGACTTGATGAGCGTGCAGCCCTCACGCCTGCTTCAGCGTGTGCTCTCCGGAGAGACCAGGCTCACGGTGCCGGGGTTCGAGCACTTGGTGGGCGAATCACCGGCCATCAAGGACATCAAGCTTCGGGCACAGCAGGCCGCTCGCTACCCGTTCCCTTTGTTGTTGACCGGTCCCGCGGGGTCCGGCAAGAGCGCACTCGCGGAAGCCATCCACGGAACATCGCCACGAAAGGCAACTGGCAGCCTGGTCGCGGTGGACTGCGGGACTCTTGTCGGAGAGCGTGCGATTGGTGAGTTGTTCGGATGGAAACGTGGCGCCTTCACCGGTGCCGACAAGGACTTTGTGGGTCGGTATCAGCAGGCCGACCGAGGCACGCTCTTCCTGGATGAAGTCGGCAACCTTCCTCCAGCGGCACAGCAGCTTCTGCTTCGAGCGTTGCAGAGCGGACGTGTACAGCCACTTGGGGGCATTGAAGATATTCAGGTCGATGTGCGGATCATCGCCGCCACCAACAGCGACCTCCGACTCGCGGTGCAGCGTGGCCAGTTCCGGCAGGACCTGCTCGACCGGTTGAGTGGGCTGACCATCCGGATGCCGGGTTTGAGTGAACGCCGCGAAGACATCATGCCGATCGCCGAGCGATTCCTCGACACATTCAACCGTGAACATCGGCAGGCGATGGAGAGCGACGGGATTGTGTGGCCAAAGAGATTCGCCAATGGTGCCGACCGCGTTCTGCGAGCTCACGCCTGGCCCGGCAACGTTCGAGAGCTTGAGCACGTCGTCACCCGGGCGATTCTCCAGACCTCTGGAGCCCAATCCCACGAAGTCACCGTTCCTGACGTTCAGGACGCCATCGGACGTTCTGAACTCGCGAGTTCGACCCACGACGCCCTGGTTTCTCAGCCCCTCGGACCGGGATTTGATATCGAACAGGTTCTTTCCTCGGTCCGAAAGCGTCTCATCGAACGTGCTCTTGATGAGGCCGCCGGGAATCAGACCAACGCCGCGAAACTCCTCGGACTTCCAAGGCCGACCTTCGTGCGACAGGCTCGGGAACTCGGCGCCGTGGCGCGGTAGCGGTCAGAGGGGCTTCTCGCGTCACCATCCGGCATTTGAGTAGGACTCGCAGTCGTGGCACACTCTGCGGTTTCCTTTCTCAACAAAAATCAGCTCGGGTAGATTGTCTGATTGTGCGGCATCGCGTGGGAGAGCCTTCGCGACGCCGCACGGTCGTACGTTCCGAAGGTTCTTTCAGGACTGCTTGTGCCTCGGTGTTGCGACGGCCAGTGGTCCTCCATTCCCATTCCCAAACCAGTCTTCCTAAGCCGGCGTGTAGCCGGTGTGCTGTTCCGTGTCCCCGTCCCGAAAGGAGTTTGTCCATGAAGGTGCTCAAGAAGGTTCCCAAGGTTCCCAGTCCGGTCCGCATGGTGCCGGTCGATCGGCTCACCCCGACGCCCGACAACAAGCGGCGACCCATCACCCAGTCCTCGGTGGAGTCGCTCGCCAAGTCTCTCGTCCGCGAGGGCGTGCTCCAACCGATCCTCGTCCGGCCCGTCGCCGACAAGGACGGGTGGTTCGAGATCCGTGCCGGGGAGCGTCGCTGGCGGGCCGCCAAGCTCGCCGGGCTCACGCACATCCCGGCGGTGGTCCGGTCGCTCGACGATGTCTCGGCATTGTCTGTGACCATCGCCGAGAACCTCCAGCGGCAGGACCTGCACCCACTGGAAGAAGCCGCGACGATCCAGCAGGCCTTCGACCGTGGCTACGACGCCAAGACGGTGGCCGCACGTTTGGGCAAGAGCGTCGTCCACATCGCCCGGCGGGCCTCGCTCACGAGGCTCTGCAAGGAATGGCGTGACGAGGTGCTCAAGGCCGACTCGGATGCCTCTCGGTTCTCGGTGGCTCATCTCGAACTGGTCGCCCGTCTCCCCGAAGAGACGCAACGAATCCTGGCCGAGAACAGCTTCCATCGGGTCTTCGCTCGTGGGTTTCCGACCGTCGATGAACTCAAGCGACTCATCGACGCCGGTCTCCAATCGCTCCGGGCCATGCCCTGGTCGCTGGAGGACGACACGCTCGACCCGAAGGCGGGTGCGTGCCTCAACTGCCCGAAACGCTCCGGGATGCTCCCGATGCTCTTTGAGGCGGAAGATGCACCCAGAGACGGCAAGGTCTCCAAGAGTGACCGGTGCCTGGACCCGGTCTGTTTCGAGGGCAAGACGGTAGCTCACTTGCAGCAACGGGAGACGGCGCTCCGCACGGAGCATCCGACGCTTCGTCTGGTGCAAGTGGGGTTCAGCGGGCTGAGTCCGAAGGTCCGCGAGACTTTCGGCGAGCGAGTGACTCAGGTGTACCACCCCAAGTTCGTCAAGCCCACCGCCAAGGGAGCAATCCCCGCGATGCAACTCGACGGACCCAAGGCCGGTTCGCTCGTGCATATCGACTTAAGCGAGAGCGTGTCCCGCAACGGCACGACCTCCTCGAAGCGACCCACGGACGAAACGGGGAAAGCGGTTCCGCTCACACTGGCCGAGCGTCAGGCCCGACTCCAGAAACGCCGCGATGCGTTCCTGGTGAACAAGGTCGGTGAGTCGCTCCGGGCACTCACGCTCGAAGTGCTCACCAAGACGGCGGCAACGCTGGGTGCCCGCACGGACGCCGCGGCCAAGCGGTTCAACCCGCTGGCCCTGGTCCTCGCGTTCGGCACCTCCACACGGGCCGACCGCGAGCATGACGATGGTCCTTGGAAGCGGTACGAGGAACTCCTCGACCGCTCCACGGATCTTCCCGTCGTGGCAGCTCTGCACGAAGTGACACAGGTTTGGTCACGCAGACTCGGCGGCTCGGACACGCACCACGTGACTGAGCAGGCCGCCGACGCACGCAAAGTGTGCGAGCTGCTCGGGATCGACGCTTCAGCAATCGACTCGGATGCGGCCTCCGCCATTCCGACGCCGAAGAGCTGGGCATCGTTGACCGAGCGTTCACCCACCGCAACGGAAGCACAGCCTCCCGCATCAACCCCGTCTCGGAAGCCAACCGTCCGTTCCGCGAGAGCGGCAACGGCGGTCCCTCCGAGTCGGTCAGCCCGGAAGCGGACTCGGTCTCGTTGACCCTCCGCGATGCGCCGCCGCCCCCAGAGGTTCTGGTCAAGGTTGACACGAACGAACGACCGGCGGCGCATTACGCGACGCTAGCTGATTCGGATACCTCTCAAGCCCAACGGATGTAACCTACTCAAGGCTCATCCGTTGGGCTTGAGATGGTCCGGTGGGACTCGCACAGCTTCGACAAGCATGGGCTGCTCGGATCCCCATGGCACATGAGCTTCTCGGATGGCCGACGGGTAGCTTCCTTTCTGGCTTGCGGATCTCCTAGTGTCCTGACTTGCAATAGGGCGCAACCGTCCCGTACGGCGGCGCGTATCGACTCCGGGGTACCCTGGAGTCGAGCCATGAGCGTGAGAGAGTCGTTGAATCTGACCGATGTGGAGCGGGACGAGCTGCGAGGGCTGGTGCGTGCCCCGCGGACGCCGCGGGCGTTGGCCGACCGGTGCAAGGTCGTGCTGCTGGACGAAGCGGGCCTGACCTACGCGGCCATCGGCGCCAAGATCGACATGCGCGAGCAGACCGTGCTCAAGTGGCGGAGTCGGTTCCTGCGGCACCGTCTGGCGGGACTGAAGGACAAGCTGCGGCCGGGGGTCAAGAAGAAGATCACGCCAGAGCAGGTCGCCGAGGTGGTGCGGAAAACTCTTGAGGAGAAGCCGCCGGACGCGACGCACTGGAGCCTGCGGAGCATGGCCGCGGCCAGCGGCGTCTCGCGTTCGAGCGTGAACACGATCTGGCGGGCCTTCAACCTCCAGCCGCACCGCAGCGAGACCTTCAAGCTCTCCACCGACCCCAGGTTCGTGGAGAAGGTGCGCGACATCGTGGGGCTGTACATGAGCCCGCCGCAGAACGCCGTCGTCATCTGCGTGGACGAGAAGAGCCAGATGCAGGCCCTGGACCGCACGCAGCCGCTCCTTCCCTTGCGGCCGGGCACGCCCGAACGGCGCACGCACGACTACCACCGCCACGGCACGTCGAGCCTGTTCGCGGGCCTGATGGTGAAGACCGGCGTGGTGATCTGCGAATGCCACCGGCGGCATCGGCACCAGGAGTTCATCAGGTTTCTCAGGACCATCGACGAGGTGGTGAAGGGAACCGAGTCCGACGGCACGCAGGTCCACATCGTGCTGGACAACTACGCGACCCACAAGACCCCGGCGGTGCAGCGCTGGCTGGCCCGCCACCCCGAGTACCACCTGCACTTCACGCCCACCAGCGCCAGTTGGCTCAACCAGGTCGAGCGGGTCTTCGCCGACCTGACCCAGAAGCAGCTCCGCCGCGGGGTGTTCACCAGCGTTGCTGCGCTGGAGAAGGCCGCGATCGACTACATCGACGCCCGCAACGACGACGCCAAACCCTTCGTCTGGACCGCCGACGCCAACACCATCCTCGGACGCGTCGCCAGGAATCGTGCGGTTATCTCCAAGTCAGGACACTAGCGATAGCCAGCGAATCAGGGCTCAAGGTTTCTGCGTTGCAGCGACCACGGCGTCGATAAAATCTGGTTCAGCAAACGGAACCTGCGCATAGCAAAGGTCCCGAACACCCTCAAGCCGTGCCAGCATGTGGCCCTTACCCAATAGCCGCTCTGCGCCGCGCTCTCCCAAGGCGATTTCCGACGTACCTTCAGAATCGACTCGGAGGATGAGGCGATTGCCCAGATTCGCGCGGAGCTGCATCGGCATTACGTTTGCATCTGGGCGTTGGGCGGCAAAGACGAGGTAGATGCCCGCGGCGCGAGCTTTGACGCCGAGACGCCCGACAATTGCCGCGACTTGGTCGCGGTATTGATCGACGAGCATCCATTCCGCAAACTCGTCGTGAATCAGCCACAGCACTGGCAGCCGCTCGCTGGGGGACGCCTTACCGTTGAATGCTGCCAGATTCGGGGTCCGCGCCGCTTTGAACTTGGCGTACCGATCGTCCATCTCTTGAACCAGCGCATTGAGCGTCGAGATCGCCGTCTGTTGCTGGTCGATGATCCCACCTTGCAGGTGCGGTAGGGTGTCAAACTGGAAATAGTCAACCCCTTGCTTGGGGTCAATGAGGGTGATCCTGGCTTGAGCGGGCGTATTGGTGGCCACGATGGCAAGGATGATGTTCTGCATGAGAACGGACTTGCCGCTGCCGGTCGAGCCAGCGATGAGGGTGTGCGGAGCATGGAGTCGTCCCGGTGAGAGAATGAGTAGGCCATTGTCCTCTTCACGGACGGCTATCAGGAGGTCTTGATTGCCAACGCTCGCCTCCGGGTTCCATCGCGACCAAAGGGCGGCGGTTCGGATCGTCTGTCGATTTGGACGCTCGACGGCGAGTGTGATATGCCCCGCGGTGGGCTGTACCGAAAGCACGTTGAGGCCCTGCGTCGTGAGAAGCTCCGAGCGTCGCTTGAGCACTTGATCGACCGTCAGGTTGGCGCTGCCGATGAATTTCAGCAGGGCCGCATTTGGAGTCAGTGTTGCTTCGGCGAGTCGGGCCTGCAACTGGTACTGCTGCAGAGCGGTCTTTGTGGCGAGTTGAATCCGCTTGAGCCACTCGGCATCAGCCGGGTCCTCGGCGGCGGGATGCATCTCCGCCACCAAGTTGGCGATCGCGGGATAGGCCCACCTCGTGGGGGACTGTGTTAGAGACACGGTAGGGGGTGTCACGAGCGATGAAGAACCGAGAGGCTGGTTGGGAGGTGGGGGTTGAGGCATGTCGCCCTCGTTGGGGGTGTCGCGGTCGCCAGGATCATCCTTGTGGTCAATCCGGTGCACAACAACTTCGGCCCGGTCAGCGGGCCGCCGGTACGTTTGCACCGACCAGATGTCCTGACCAGCGACGGCGGCTCGAAGTGCGGATGGATCCTCCTGGCGAGCGTACGCGAGGAGTAGGTCTCGCACCTCTTTGCGTCCGAAGATCTCCTGGAAGCAAATGTCCAATCCTGGTAGTGGAGCAAACGCCGCGCAGTCTGCCGCGCTCTCAGGGCCAGAAACGAAGACGTGAGAATAGCCACGAACGTAGATGGCGCAAGTGCCATCGCGGAGCCCGCGGCGCCATCGCGAAAGATCCACTGCCATTGCCTCGGGGAAGCGGACACCATCAAGAATGAGGTCCGATAGGCGGGCGAGCCAGGAATACCGGTCGAGACGGTCCGGGCTGCCAAAGATGGCGTCTTCAACACGAGCGACGGTGTCTCTGAGCTGCTTTTGTGATTCCTTGGCCTTAGCTGCGAGATTAGCCGCGGCGATGTACTTGGCCTCGGACACGATCAGGGCGAGGCGAAGCGACCCATCTGGAGCGTGCTCCGGGCTGAGCGCCAGGATGTCGGCGATCTGTTCCTCTCGCTGTCCGAGCCAGGTGGCATAATCGTCAAGGAAGTACCAACCAAAAAGCCGGTTCGCTCCAAGTTCGTGGCGAATGAGGTAGCGGCTGAGCACCACGCCTATGAGTTCGCTGGCGTTTCGACCGCGCTTCGCCGCTCGGAGCACGATATCGCCCGAGATATCATTTGCGTCTGTGATGAGCCGGTCGGTGAGCAGAGCTAGCTGTGCATCGGGCAAACCGAGGCTCAAATCGCGGAGACGGGCCAATACCATCGACTGGAGAAGACCTAAAGGCGCGCGCGAGGAAATGATTAAGTTGCGGCCCTGCGTTGTCGCCTGCTTGTACCGGATGATGCGAACGTTGAGATTCATGAGTTGACGTCGCTCGAGCAACTCGTCGTAGTTCACGACCCAGTTGCCCAGATTGTGCGTCTCCTCGAAAATTCGAGCGGTGTCGGGGTCGCGGAAATCGAGCTGTCTGGTCGGGAGCAGGTGGCGGCCGCGCGTGTCTTGGTACTCGCCACGAAGAATCGCAGCAATCGCGTCCAGATACGCCCATCCCTCGGCGCTCTGTACGGGGCAGCACAAATAGACGGCAGATTTCATGTCATCCTGAGCCGAGGGACGCCTTCGGGACCAACGTGCGGGAAAGAGACGGACAAGCTCGGTAGGCGTCGCGTCCTCCCAATGCCACTCAATGTCGGCGTGTCGTGCTATGACATCCTGCGAAAAGACAATGTCGTATGGGCAACTCTCGTTCGGCGCGGGAGCCGGCGCTTGATCGGCGATGATGCAGATCCGAAGGCGGGCCATGAAGTCCTGAGTGGCTTCACTGGCGCTGAAGGCGTCTGCATTGCCATCCGAGGATGCCACAATGGCGCGGTACAGTTCGCGGAGCCGGGTGGCGTCGATGTGTCGCAGAAACACCTGACAGCGGACTTCCTCTTCGTCCTCATGTAGGACACCGATACGGTCCACCACCGTCTGCGGTAGGCGAGCCGAGTCACAGTTGAACAAGACTACCGACATACTCGCTTGTTCGTGAGGCTGCAGTTCGAGGTACCGCTGAACGAGGTCAATGACACACTGGCAACCATCCGTCGGATTCTCATTGGTGTCATCGTCCTCGCGAGTGGCGGCGATCGGCGCTTCATGCAAGGTGTAGTCCAAGAGCGTATCGGTAAGGGTTAGGAGCTCAGGCTTGAGGCCGTGCCAACCGACGACGATTTCTGGAAAGAACGGGTGACTCAAGTCCTCCGCGAGGTCCTTGAAGTACAAGCGAGCATCGCCGAAATACGCTTCGGAAGCTGTGAGCAGATGGGCCACAAGGCCCGCGACGAGACGGCACTTGCACCACATCGCGGCGAGCCGGAGGGGGTGCCAGGGGGCAACGATTGCAGCCGGCCGAACGCCGTCGATGGGAACAACCCCGATGTTCAGCAGAGGACGGACCAGCAGCTCTCGGAGTCGGTCGCCCTTGGCGGCGAGTGTGGTCTGTCTGAGCAACGCAGCAAATGATTTGGCTTGCTCGATAGCGGATTCTGCCGCAGCGCCCTTCTCCCTGAACTCAGTGATGCACGCGGTGTAGGCCGTCTCGAACTCATCAAAGCAGGTTGCAAGTTCACCGGCGGTTGCTTGGGCCAGAAGTTGCTGAGAGACCGCCGCCTGAAGCTGCGCTCTCCAGTGCTTGGCTAGGTCGTAAGAAGGTTTGTACGCGGCTACGAACGAGCCACGATCGCGGTCGTAGACCGGAAGGAGTGTTCTGGCATCCGCCAAATCCACGCTCTTTGGGCGTCCGCGCGCGGCTGCCATGTCTCGTGAGGCTCGGGTGTAGACCAAGGGATGCTGCTGAAGGCGGCTCCAATCGTCGTCGAGCTGCGAGGCAACGGTTGCTGGGTCGTACTTCCACACGAGCTGCGCCGAAAAGCTCTGGATGTCCTTGCTTGATTGTGAGACTTCAAGCTCCAGCGTGAACCGAAGCTGCAGGGCACTCCGCGACTGAGATAGGTTCGGCTCTTTTCCTTCCGATTTCCATTTGGAGACGAGCTTGTGATAATCGAATAGGTCCCCGACTTCCCATGCGACCTTTGGACCGAAGAGATTGCGGATGCCTGCGTAACGCCGAGCAAAGTACAAGCCCGCATCGCGGTTAAGGTCCCGAAGGTCACGCTTGGTGGTGCGATCGCAACGAATGCGGAGGCGCCTCTTGCCGCCGGCTGGAGGCTGCGTAAACAGCCGCTCCAAAGCGAGAGCCAGCCCACCGAGGAAGTCGCCGGTCTCCGAGGGTCGTCCGAAAATGAACCGGTCCCACGCGGACTTGAGTTTCCGGTCTTCCTTCAGCTCGATTCTGTGGGATTCGAAAAACGACTGGTCATCCTCCGATGCCTCCGATAACTTGCGCGTCGCCAAGGCCTTCAGGTACTCGCGATCATCGTCGGACAGCAACGCTGGCTCGCCGTCGTCGTAGAACCTGAGGGTCTCCTCGCCCAGGTTGAACGCCTCGCGACGGAGCCCATCGAAGAGGGGGCGTACGCTGTCCCACTCCTCCTCGGCGAGTGCAGCCGCTGCAGGATTCCATCCGGTGTTGGCGTCAATGAACTCAACGATGAGCGGGTGAATCGGCTGGGGAATGTCGTCCTTCACACGGTCGAATGCCGCGGTCAGATCGTCTTCACTCAATACGAGCTGGGACGGCGTCAGTTTGCGAAGAAAGCAAGCCCGTTTTCTCTGTGCACCGGAGAATAGGGTTCGATAGGCCGAGGCATGCCCGCGCGAGCGCTCCTTGATGCCGGTGAAATAGTCGGAGTCCTTTGGGAACTGGATCGCTGGGAGCGCGCTCCCCAGTGCCTTCATGAGCGGCAGCCCGTCAGTGAGCACGTTCTCGCGAGTACGAAGTGTGTATTCCGCCGCACGATCTAGCGAAACAATGCGCAGGTCGAGCAATCCGGTGAGTGCTTTCTCCCAACAACGCATGTCGCCAGGCGTCAAGGCGCCCCGGGCGGCCGCGACCCGAATCCACAGGTCGGGACGATCTTGAATCTCGTTGGGTCCGATCCGCGTCACCTCCTGCAGACTCTGCTGCTCGTCGTCGGCCAAGTTCGCCAGCAGCACGGCTGGCTTCAGGCTAGTCGCTGTACGAAAGTACGTCATCGGCTTAGACGTCAGGACGTCCGCGGGTAGCCCGAATCCAATCAAGCGAGCTTCCGGGAGTCTGATGTCCAGTTGTTGGTTCAATTCGGCGTCCGCCAAAATCGTGCGGGTGATCGCCGCCATATGGTCCGCGCTAAGGCAATCGAGCATGAAGCGGGCGGTACCGTCGGCTCCCCCAGTGGGCTCAGCGGCGAGCTGCTCGCGCAGAATCGTGGCGACTACCAGTCCAATGAACTCAGGTACGGTCATGGGGTACCAACGCTCCAGAGGGGATTGATCACGTAGCCGCAAGCGTCGGAGAGTCGCCGCAGCATGCCCAGTGTTGCGAGTCGTCGCTCAAGCCGTTCCGCGTTTGCCTGAAAGGCCCGCTTATCGAGGTCCTCACGTCCAAGGACCAATTCGGCCTCGCGTTCGCCGAACACAAACCCGTATCGATCATAGAGCCGCTTGAGGAACTCCCCAAACTCCATCCGTTGGCGAACGTTGGCAAGGACGAGTGCCTTTAGGAGAGAGTCGTTCGGCGCGTAGCGGAGGCGATTCGTGCCCCGACGGGAAACTAGGCCTGCGCCTCCCCCGAAGCTGCGATGAACGTTGGCATTGTGCTGCCGATGCCTCCTGAGAGCGGCAGTCCGAAGCGCGCTGATTAGTGTCTCCGGGACCTCGGGCCCGTCGTAGTCCTCGGGGTCTCGGGGCCAACGCACACGGTCGAGAAGAATTGCCTTGCAGAGGGAAAAGGCGCCAGGCTCGGAGAGCGACTGAACCCACTCCGGCGATTGTTCGATGTCGGCGACAAGCGACTCGATCGCGCGGCGGGGCAACTGCGTATTTTCGAGGAAGTTAGCCGTAGAGAGTTCGCGGACAAGGGTCTTACGCGGCGCGACGATCTCGCAGATGAATCGAGGCCGTTCGCATCGACACTGGTCCGCGGCGACCGCAAGGTGATACAGCGACAAGTGAAGGGCACTAAGAGTTACAAGGAACGGGTACGCGTCGAAACCCGGTAGCCGCAGGTTGCACACGGCCAGCCAGTCCTCTCCGAGCTTGTCAAATGTGTCGTGAGTTCGCCACGGGAGAAAGCTCCCGTCTCGCCGGGAGCGGTCCATGTCCTCACCTGGCTGTAGGATATTGAGGAGCTTGTTCCACGGATGGTCGGAGCAGAGGAACCGTGCCAGTGGGGCCCTGAGCTCTGCGGCGGTCTTGGCTCGGCAGAGCATCAGGTAGAGGAGCTCGCCACTTCGCGTGAAGTTGATGTACTCACGCGAGGGGTGCCCCGAGCCCTTTACTGACAAATCCTCATAAATGCCAGCGGGACCGAACGGGAACGCGAATCGAGACGTCCAGCGCCGATTCGAGTCGCTTTCGATGGCAGCCGCTCGCAGCAAGGAGATCACCAGTTCGAGCTGGTGAAAGTCGCGGAAGTGTTTTTGCAGGTACGAAAAATCGGGGGAGGGCACGGCCTGAGCAGTCTCGTGAATCTCTTTGAGCCAAGCCGTCCACGCCGCGGCATTGTCTGAGACGCGAGCCGCGATCCGCGGCATGCACTCGTTGTTGAACAGCAGGTTCCGCAGCGACATTCGCTTATTTGGCCAGAACTGGAGCGGGTACAACTGGCCGCGCTCATCAAGAAGGCTTCCCTCACGATGCTTTGCCTCGGCGACCGACAGGAACTCAAGGAAAAGCAACCACGGGCTTTGCGAATCCCAGAGCCGGTGTCCCCAGATCTGCTCGTCTACCCACATCTCGTTTTGCTGATGGTCGGCAGGTCGCGGGGGTGGAATATGTACCGTGGCGTCAGCCATTGAGCACCTCCACCGGCTGGTCCACGGCGTTGCCGACGGGGTCAAGGTCTAGGAGTCGCAAGTACAGCGCTTGGGGTCCGGGTTCTGGTTCCGAGCGGCGACGCTCCGCGAGGGCCGCCAGAACCTGACTCTTGAATGCGAGAATGTCCTCGTAGCACTCGCGCGAAAAGCTGCCGGGGAGAGCACCTTCGGCAACCCTGCTTAGGAACTCGTAACGGGTCAAGTTTAGGCGGAGCGTCCGTCCAACACCTTGGGCCAAGCACACGGCTAGGCCCGGGCGGTCGTGCTGGAGCGTGAGCTCTATCCGTTCATGAAGGCGAGGGCTCACTGGCACGCGGTCGTCGAGAATCTGACTCACGCGTGCACCTGAATAGGACAGGCTGGTTGCAAGTAGCAAATCACGGTCTGTCGTCGTGAGAAGACCAGTGAAGACGCGGTTTAGGCCTTTGACCAGTCTGGAGAGGATGGCACGTTCAACCTGGCGCCGTTGCCGGAGTGGACCGAGTACACGCTCAAGGTACTCACCCGCATACTGGAATATGGTCAGGTCCCAGAGCCGTACTTGGTCAGCCATGTCCTCGGGTATGGTGAAATACAACCGGCGCCGCTGCGAGACGAGCGTGGACAGAAACGCGCCTGGCGACGCGTCGTCTTCTCCAGACGTTTCGACGTAGGCGGATTGGGCGGCGCGGAACTCGTCATTGGCACCGTAATAGGGGTCCGAGGCCACCAGCCGGTCGAAAAATGGCCGGAGAGCATCGTCTGCGGCTCCGAAGATCAAAATGTTGTCAATTCGGTTAGAGGTCTCGTGTCCGATCCTGAAACGGTTGAGGTACTCAAAGATCTCGAGCGATTCTCGCTTGGTCTCCGACAGATTGCCACCGAAGAAGTTGTCGTAGAGACTGGCCTTCGACGTTGTTCGCGACGCGATCAATCGGGCGATGTCTCCCGGCTGCATTAGCCTGTCCGAAACCTCGGGATGGCCAAGTATGGCGTTCGCGAGGAGAAGCAGAATTCGACGGATCGGAATGTGTAGGTCGGACTGGTCGCACAACTCGAACAGGTTGCGGAGACGGGACAGAACTACCGGGTCGCGGAGAAGCTCCAGGTTGCGACGGATGGGGCAATGTTCGGAAAAGAATCCGTCGGTCACGACTGACTGGTAGCACGCGGACCACCCAGGGTGATTGATCAAGGCGTTGGTCGCCAAATCGAATAGGATTGCACACGGTTGCCGGCTGAGATTCAGAAACAGAAGCGGTCGGCCCGGCTCTTCCGCGCGGTCCTCCACCAGTAACTGCTCGAAGAGATTGCGGACGAAGGCGGCATTGGGGTCCTCGCCCGCCCTGTTCCATGCTTCGAGCAAGAAGCCATCGTTGGCGGCAATCAGAAACACATCCGATGAGTCAGGTGCCGTGATCGACTTGGAAAGACGCTGGAGCAGTGACTCCTTTGAGGTGTAACGCCCTTGCTCGTCGGACTGCGGAAGTGCAGTCAGGTCGCGAATCAAGTGGAGTGTTACGGGTCGCCCCGCGACGAGGATGGGCTTGGTGAAGTAGGTTTCGTCAGAATCCCAAGCCGCACGATCGCCATCAAGGTATTGCCAGACCTTACCGCAGAGGTGCGTCTTGCCGTCGCCAGCGGTGCCGGTGAGGACTACGGAAATCGGTGTCGGAACATCAGGCGAGAAAGTGGAGAGAAGTCGGGCTTCGAGCGGGTGGTCAAAGTTGAGCGGCTGGACGCCAAGGCGGCGAGCAACCCGGTGGATCTGCTCATCGTACATCGTGTCGTTACGGGGGCGAGGGCCGTGCTGCCGCAGAAAACGGATCCAGTTGGCGCCTGTAATGCTCATCGTGGATCGTTCCTGGTACGGACTCCTAGCAGGCCGCTAAGCAACTGATTGTCGCACGAGGATTCATGACGTGTTCGCGGGTCCGCGCCGACTCCGATCACGTTGTTGAGTTCGCGGGGCGTTCGGACG
>Ga0163152_10004289_pt1 | contig 17755 bp, 18 predicted proteins | sample OliLakLV19MP8IB2_FD_148635 | JGI IMG/M metagenome (GOLD analysis project Ga0163152, IMG submission 148635) | Freshwater microbial mat bacterial communities from Lake Vanda, McMurdo Dry Valleys, Antarctica - Oligotrophic Lake LV.19.MP8.IB-2 | ecosystem: Environmental > Aquatic > Freshwater >... | reverse complement strand
GAGTTTTTCGCACGACGGCAGCGTCTGACGCGAAAGCCTTGTCAGGTATGCACCCGACAGAGAGCTGCGAAACGTGCGGAGTTTTCGACGGTATATATTTTCGCCACGAATAAGCCCGCTGATCGGATGCATAATTAAATTTCGGGCGCGACGCTTTTGTTTCGCACCGCGGCCGTCGACCTCGGTCTGCCCTTCACCTTGCACCCCACTGTCCCTGCGAAGATCGCTGCGAAGTTCAATGGGCGCAGTCAAAAACGTAGTCACAATAAACCACAACCCACCTCGAATATGTCATCTAAATCGCTCGTTGGAAGCTTACTCCAACCTAAATCACCCGTCATCGAAACCCGGCGCACGGCGCTGAAGAAGTTGGGTCTTGGCGCGATTGGCGTCGGTTCGTTTGGCCTGTTTCAGAATCGTGCCGTCGCGGGCTTCGCCAAATCTGCCGCCACGAACGATACGGATCTGGCCGTCCTTAACTTCGCGCTAAACCTGGAGTATCTCGAAGCCGAATACTACAGTTACGCGGTCGACGGCCGTGGCATCGAGACGTTCGGCCTCGCGGTCAACGGCACCGGCACCGCCGGCACGACGACCGTCAAAGCCAACCCGCAGGTCAACTTCACGACCCCGGCCATCCGCCAGTATGCCATGGAGATCGCAGCGGACGAACGTGCCCACGTGGCCTTTTTCCGCGCCGCGATTGCCGGCGCCGGTGCCACTCCGGTAGCACGCCCGGCGATTAATCTGCGCGAGAGCTTCGCCGCGGCCGCGATGGCTGCGGGCTTGGGCTCGGGGTTCGACCCCTATGCGAACGAGGCGAACTTCCTCCTCGGGGCCTTTGTATTTGAAGATGTGGGCGTGACTGCCTTCAAGGGCGCGGCTCCGTTGCTGACGAACAAGACTTACTTGGAGGCGGCCGCTGGCATCCTGGCGGTCGAGGCTTATCACGCCGCCACCATTCGCACAAAAATCTATGAGGCTGGCGCCGCTGCGCAGCAGGCGGCGCAAGCCCTCTCGGACCTTCGTGACTCCGTCGACGGGGCGGACGATATCGACCAGGGTGTCACCCTTGGTGGCAACGCCAACATCGTTCCCACCGACGCCAACAGCATCGCCTACAGCCGCACGGCCCGGCAGGTCCTGAACATCGTCTATCTCGCGCCGAATGCTTCGAGCGGCGGTTTCTTCCCGAACGGTCTTAACGGGGCACTCCGCTGAGGAACCGATCCCTTCATTCAATTCCCAAAACGAACTTATTCGGTATGAAAACTCTTAGATTTATTTTCTCTCTCGTGGGCCTTGTTGGCTTTATCGCCCAGGCTCAAACGACTGACCTCGCTCCCGTGAGCTTCAGTAGCGTGATCTTCAACGGCACGATCGCTTCTGCCACGGGTGGCGCCAACAGCGCGGGAACGATTAGTTCCCTGTTCGCTTCGAACGGACTCGACTACACGCTAAACCCGAACGGCACCTTGAGCGATCCCGTGCCGTTCACATATACTAAAACGGGCGGCAGCACCGCCCGAGTGACCGAAGGCGCCAGCGGCACCCTGCCAGCCGTAAGCGTGGCCATGACGTTCAGCAGTGCCACCGCAGGATCGTTTTTGGCGACCTACGGCAATAACAGCACCCAGACGGGCAGCTTCAACCTGGTCCCCATCGCATTCACATCCCCTCTCGTCAACGTTTCGACCCGGACGATACTCGCGGCCAACGGCTCCGCGATCACAGGCTTTGTGATTGGCGGGTCGGGGACGCGGCGCGTCTTGATTCGTGCCGTGGGCCCGGGGCTCACCCAATTCGGCGTGACCGGCGCATTGAACGACCCCGAAATCATGCTTTGGCGCGGTTCGACCCAAATCGGAGCCAACGATGATTTTGGTTCGGGCCCGAATCTGGATACGACGCTACCAGCCACATTCACGCGGGTTGGAGCCTTTGGCCTGACCGCCGGCAGCCGCGACGCAGCTTTGGTCGCGACGCTCGAGCCGGGAGCCTACACCGCTCAAATTCGAGGCGGAACCGCGACGGAAACAGGTGAGGTTTTGCTCGAAGTCTACTTCCTCGACTGAGGCTCTAGTTCTCCCGAGGTATTCTAACAACGCGGCACCGGCCGGCTCTTCTACGGAAAAGAGCGGCCGGTGTTCGCGTTTTCTTTCACTACTTATCGCGCTATTTTCACATGACTACGATTTCCATTCCCTCCCTGTCCCTCCGCCGTGTTCTCACGGTTGCTGCGCTAATCCTGAGTCCCACCGCCACTGCACTAGCCCAAGACATGGCGAAACCGGACCCGCAAATGCAGGCCGTGCTCGATCAACATGCGGCGCTAAAACCAAAGCCGCTGCACACGTTGACTCCCGAGCAGGCGCGTAAAGGACCGTCCGTCGCCGATGCCGTAACGGCCCTAATGAAGAAAACGGACAAGAAGCCCGAGAAGGTGGGTAACATCGATAACCGCTCCATCGATGGTCCAGTCGGTAAAGTCAAAGTTCGCATCTACCGGCCTGAAGGCAATGGCCCGTTTCCCGTCATTGTCTATTTCCACGGTGGCGGTTGGGTGATCGCGGATCTCGACACTTACGACGCGAGCCCGCGCGCGCTAGCCAATGCGGCGCGCGCGATCGTGGTGTCATCGCACTACCGCCAGGCCCCTGAACACAAGTTTCCCGCGGCCCACGAAGACGCGTTGGCGGCCTATCGCTGGACGCTGGCTAACGCGGCCGAGCTTAAAGGCGATCCCAGCCGTGTCGCCGTTGCCGGTGAAAGCGCCGGCGGCAATTTGGCGGCAGCTGTCTGCATGATGGCTCGCGAGCAAGGGATCCGCCTTCCCGTGCACCAGCTTTTGATCTATCCGGTCGCCGACACCGGCATGGATACTCCATCATACCGCGAAAATGCCGAAGCAAAGCCGCTCGATAAAAAAGGCATGGAGTGGTTTGCGAAGCACGCGATTCCACCGGACCAGAAGATGAATCCTTTGCTGAAACTGGTCAGCGCGCCCGATCTCAAAGGTTTGCCTCCGGCCACCATCATCACCGCGCAAATCGATCCACTGCGCTCGGAAGGGGCAACGTTCGCGGAGAAATTGAAAGCCGCCGGCGTACCCGTCTCCTATCGAAACTTCGACGGCATGACGCACGAGTTCTTTGGGATGGGAGCTGTCGTGGACAAAGCCAAAGACGCCGTGAAATTCGCCGCCGAGGGTTTACAGAGTTCCTTCGCCACGCCGACTGGTCGCAAATAAAATGACGTGGGTGCGTCAGCCGGAACGCAGCGCGAATCGCAGATGAGATTTGAACTGTTCCGAGGGTAGGGTCCGACTTCCGGGCGGGCCGTTGGCAGTCGCAATTTCTGAGCGGCCCGCCGGGAGGTCGGCCCCTACCGGCGCTAGTGCGCCAAAGTTAAAATCACATCGTTCGCACGAATTAACCCTATCGCCATGATCTCCCCTGTAGATGCCGTTTCACTACTTGCACTCACGACCCTTGGAGTCGTTGCTTCCGGAATTAGCCCGAAAGGAAAAACGGATCGCGATATGCAGGATGTGCTCGATGCGTTAAGCGAACTGGGAGGCAAACCGATTGAGACGTTATCGCCCGTAGAGGCCCGCGAGCAACCGACCCCGGCCGACGCTGTGGCCGCTCTGCTCATCGCCAACCGGCAGGGCAGCGAGCCCGAGAAAGTGAACGCAGTCGAAGATCGGGCGATCAAGGGGCCGGCGGGAAATATTAGCATCCGTATCTACACCCCGGAAGGAACAGGGCCGTTTCCAGTCATCGTGTATTACCATGGCGGCGGATTCGTGATCGCCGATCTCGACGTTTACGACTCAACGCCTCGCGCCCTCGCAAACGCGACCGGTGCCATCGTCGTTTCCTCTCATTACCGTCAGGGGCCTGAACACAAGTTCCCGGCGGCTCACGAAGACGCTCTCGCCGCTTATCAGTGGGTCTTCGAGCACGCGGATGAATTCAAAGGGGATGCTGACCGCATGGCAGTGGCGGGCGAAAGCGCGGGCGCCAGCCTCGCCGCGGCGGTGTGCATCATGGCACGCGAACGACACATGCCGCTTCCCGCGCACCAGTTGCTGGTCTATCCCGTAACAGACTCGAACACCGAGACGCCGTCGTACCGGGAAAACGCCGAGGCAAAACCGCTTAATCGCGCCATGATGGAGTGGTTTTTTAAGCACGCGGCGAAACCGGAAGATATCAACGATCCGCGACTGGGGTTGCTCAAAGTCGCTAATCTTGCGGGGCTACCGTCCGCGACGGTCATCACGGCAGAGATCGATCCGCTCCGTTCCGAAGGCGAAGCGTTGGCCGCAAAATTCAAGACGGCCGGCGTTGACGTGCACTACCGTAACTATGATGGCGTGACGCACGAGTTCTTCGGGATGGGTGCCGTGGTAAAAAAGGCTGGGGACGCTGTAGCCTTTGCTGCCAGCCAGCTCAAGACGGCGCTGCACTCTGGCAAAGTCTAATTCACCAAGCACCGGCGTGGATCGCAGCTTCGGCTCCACTACCCACACTGGAATTCGTTTCCCCGGACGAATTGTATACCGTGAAATGGACGGTCGCTCGGCGTACAGACGAGCTATCGCGTCAGCGGAGTTATGCCAATCGCACATGAGCTTTGGACTTTTCCGAGGGTAGGGCCCGACCTCCGGGCAGGCCGTTGGCAGTCACATTTTCTGAGCGTCCCGCCCGGAGATCGACCCGACCGGCGCTGCCGCGCCAAAGTTAAAATCACATCAGTCGCACGTAATACGACCGACTTCATGCGTTGGAGCATTCACGGCAAGCTGCACGTGAGGTAGTGGAGCGACAGGCGACGACGGGTTGACATGCAGCATCGCGGTTTCCAATTTCCTGCCGTTCGGCGCCGCGAGATGGCGGCGTCACTCCCGGAGATAAGTGATGAAAATCAATTCGAGGTTCGTTTGGTTATGGCTCTTGGCCTTGTTCTTTATTGCGGCCGGCGTGAATCACTTCGTGAACCCGGGTCCGTATCTCTCCATGATGCCGCGCTCCCTGCCGCGGCCTGGTCTTTTGGTTCAAATAAGTGGAATCGCTGAAATTCTGGGAGGTGTTGGGATTCTGCTGCCTATAACCCGGCGCATGGCGGCATGGGGTTTGATCGTCCTCCTGGTTGCCGTATTTCCGGCCAACCTGAATGTCGCGTTGAACGGCTGGCCCAATGTAAATATACCGGCGTGGGCGTTATGGTTACGACTGCCGGTGCAACTATTACTTTTATGGTCGGTGCATCGTATCTGTCTATATTATCCTAAAAAAGCAGACGATCCCTCGTTTCGGCGATCGACCTCTTGATCGATGAGTGAACCCAGCATCCTATCGCCACGCGGGGACCGTTCGCCAGACTCTCGTCGACCTCAGATTAACCGGGCGCTTCCTCCGCGATCGCGAAGCGTTTGAGGTTGGCCGGCTCACCATGGAGCCACGATAGGCGAAGCTGCATGGCGACGCCGAGGGTGATTGCGAAACGCGCCGGCCTCCTTCGTAATTATTTTCTCCGACCGGGAAGAAGACGCCGCCAACGCCGTCTCATTTACAGTAGCTCCACCAACCGTCTCCGCCGCTTTCACGCCTTCACTGATGCCTTCCTCTCCGTCTGCTCGCCTCAAATCAACGAATCCTGATGCTGGAGGCAGTTGGAAAAAATGGATTGTTCTCTTCCTCGTAGGGGCGGCCCTGGCCCTCGCGTTCACGCTGTTTGACGGGCGCGGAGCCTTGCGCACCGCCCTCGATGCGATTGGCCGTCTCGGCCCGTGGGGGCCGGCACTCTTTGTCTCGATCTACATCCTCGCGACCGTGCTGTTTCTTCCCGGTTCGGTGCTCACGCTCGGCGCCGGCGCAGTTTTCGGCGTCGTTTGGGGTTCGCTTTACGTCTCCGTCGCCTCGACGCTCGGGGCGACGGCGGCGTTTTTGGTGGGGCGTTATCTCGCGCGGAATTGGGTGGCGAAAAAAATCGAGGGCAACGGCTCCTTTGCCGCGATCGATCGGGCCGTGGCCGAGGAAGGGTGGAAAATCGTTGGACTGACCCGGCTCTCGCCGATCTTTCCCTTCGCGCTGCTCAACTACGCGTTCGGTCTCACGCGGGTGAAACTGCGCGACTACATTCTCGCGTCGTGGATCGGCATGATGCCCGGCACCGTAATGTATGTTTATCTCGGGTCGCTGGCCCGCGTCGGTGCCTCGGGAGAAAAGAAATCGCCCGCCGAACTCGCGCTCTACGGGGTGGGCTTGTTGGCCACGTTGGCGGTGACGATCTTCATCACGCGAATCGCCCGTCGGGCCTTGGCCCAGCGCACTCACTCCAGCCCTTGAAATCATGAGCAACGCACCAGCCAGCCGGGCGTCACCCGCATCGACCACGGTCGAAGATCCATCGCCGATGATTCCGTGGGACGTCCACAACCGAAAACTTTATGGCAACGTTCATCCCACGGATTGGGTGAGTCCCGAGCCGGCGCCCCGCTATAATCTGGTTGTGATCGGCGGCGGGACTGCGGGTCTCGTCACTGCGGCGGGAGCCGCCGGCCTCGGGGCTCGGGTCGCTTTGGTCGAAAAACATCTTCTGGGCGGCGATTGCCTGAATGTCGGGTGTGTGCCGTCGAAGGCGCTGATTCGCGCCGCCCGTGCAGCCGCCGAGGCGCGCGCCGCCGTCGAGTTTGGCGTCTTCAGCGACGGCGGAGTGACGGTCGATTTTCCCGCGGTGATGGAACGGATGCGCCGGCTTCGGGCGGATATCAGTCCGCACGATTCTGCCGCCCGCTTCCGGGAACTCGGCATCGATGTGTTCATCGGCAGCGCCAAATTCGCGGGACCGGATACGGTGCAGGTTGGCGACCGAACGCTGCGCTTCGACAAGGCGGTCATCGCGACGGGTGCCCATGCGGCCGCGCCGGCAATCCCGGGATTAAAGGATGTGCCCTATCTGACCAATGAGACATTATTCTCGCTCACCGAGCTGCCCAAGCGACTCGGCATCATTGGCGCCGGTCCGATCGGCTGCGAGATGGCGCAAAGCTTTGCGCGGTTTGGTTCGGAGGTGTTCCTTGTTGAGGCGGCGCACGGCATTTTGCCGCGCGAGGATCGCGACGCTGCTGACATCGTGGAGGAGGCAATCATCCGCGATGGCGTAAAGCTCCTTTGCTGTGGCAAGGACCTCAAACTCGCGAAGGATCCGAATGGAGTGCGATTGCAGGTCGAATCCCACGGGCAGGGTTACGACGTGTTGGTCGATCAACTGCTCGTTGCGGTGGGCCGCGCGCCGAACGTCGAGGGCATGGGCCTCGAAGCCGTCGGCGTGGCCTTCGACCAGAAGGGCGTGAAAGTGAACGACCGATTGCAAACGACCAATTCGCGCATTTTTGCCTGCGGGGATATTTGCTCGCCCTACCAGTTTACGCACGCCGCCGACTTCATGGCCCGAATTGTGATCCAGAATGCGCTCTTCATGGGACGCGCCAAGGCCAGCGCGCTCACTATTCCGTGGGCGACCTATACGTCTCCCGAGATCGCTCACGTGGGCCTCTACGAGAAGGACGCCAAGGAAAAGGGGATTGAGATCGATACCTACACGCAGGATCTCGGCAAAGTGGACCGGGCCATCCTCGACGGCGAGACGGACGGCTTCGTGCGTGTGCATGTGCGCAAAGGCACCGATGAAATCCTCGGCGCGACCATCGTGGCCGCTCACGCCGGCGACATGATTTCCGAACTTACCCTGGCGATGAAAGGCAAGCTTGGGCTCAAAACCGTCGGCGCCGCGATCCATCCTTACCCAACCCAGGCGGAAGCCATCCGCAAGGTCGGCGACCTCTACAACCGCACCCGCCTGACGCCGTTCGTAAAGGGCCTTTTTGCAAAGTGGCTGGCGTGGCGGCGGCGCTGATCGGCAATCCCGCAGGCCCCAAAGCGCGTTCGTCCGGCCGCCTTGCCGCTGAACCTAAAAAACGCAGGTGAACGACTGATTTTCACTGATGACCTCTGCTGCAAACAGAGGTGCGTGATGGGGCCGTTCAACCCGTTTTGAGTGACACCTGACCGCTCAAGAAAGTCGTGTCGGTTTCAAACCACTGACTCGGCGTACGCCTTGCCATGAGTGATGCCAGCGGCGTGAGTTCGCTCGTGATGCGCTTCCATTGCCACGGCCTTGATCACACCGCAGGATTTCATGCGCTGTGTTCGCAATTCGCGACCTGACCAAGTCTGACTCCCTCGACGGGAGAAAAAGCTCAGCTGCGCGGCGTAGTCGTAACCATGGAAGATTCAGTTTCCTTTCGCCGCGGCCTTGATTGGATCGAGCCATGATACCCCGCCTCGCTTTCCTGTTGTGCCTCGTCCCCGGCTTGGTTTCCGCGGCGGACTTGGTGTTCGCTGACGAATCCGACTGGGAGGTGGTCTCCACCGGTCATCAATTCGCCGAGGGCATGGCTTGGGACGCGGACGGACATTTCTATTTTACCGATGTGCCCAGAAATCAGTTGTTCAAAGTCGACTCGGCTTCCGGCGCGAAATCACTCGTTGATGGCGCGACGGGTCGAGCCAATGGCATCGCCTTCGGTCCCGACGGTAGGCTCTATGGGTGTGCGAGCGGCGACCAGTGCATCTACGCGTGGGACCCGAAGACGTGGCAGAAAGTCGCGATTGCCCGGGGCACGCAGTCGAACGACATCGCGATTCTGCGCGACGGCACGATTTTCTACACTGAGCCCGGCACCAGTCTCGTGTGGCGGCTGGCGGCGGGGACGTTTGAGCGGAAGGTCGGCGCCAAACTCGGGTGGAAGCCGAACGGCATCACGCTTTCTCCTGATGAAAAGACGCTCCTCGTCGCCGAGTTTGATTCCGACACGATCCATGGGTTTCCGCTCGGGGCGAATTCCGAGGTTACCGGCGCCGCCCGGGCCGCGTATAAGTTGGCCGTTCCTTCCAATGGCTTGGGTCGCCTCGATGGCATGATGGTGTTGCCCGATGGGCGCTTGCTCAGCGGGACGTCCTTGGGCACGCAAGTCGCCTGGCCGATGGGCGCCACCGCGGGGAAGTCGCCGTGGATCATCATTCCCTCTCCGCAGGGACGACTGCGTTGCAATTATGTCCGGGTGAGTCCGGACGGTGCCTGGCTCTACACGGCGTATGCCTTGGATGTCCTGCGGCGGCGACTGCGACCGGATTTCGCGCCGTGAGGGCCGCTCTGCGGTTGAAAAGCCGCTTGGCGGATAATGTCGTTTTAGAACCCTTGTAGGCTAAACCCGTTTTAGCCTTTTTAAGTTCTAACTTGTAGTTAGAACCCGTGGGTTCTAATTTTCTTTCCATGAATTACGCCGTTTCCACTCCCGCGCAGCTCCGAACCGTGCTGCGCGCCTTGCGCGACTCCCGCGGCCTGAGTCAGGCGCAACTCGGCGACCGCATCGGGGTCAGCCAGCGCCGGATTGCCGCCATCGAAGCCTCCCCTGGACGGGCCAGCTTTGACCAGCTTTCCCGGATTGTCGCAGCGCTCGGCGGACGGCTGGCCATCGCCGATCTTCCCGCCAACACCACCGTGGTCTCCCCGGCGAAAAACACCAAAACAACGCGCTCTGAAAAGGGGGACTGGTAGCGTGGCCACTGCCTCTGCCCTCACGCTTTGGATGAATGGGCTCCGGGTTGGAACATGGTCCATTTTAAGGAACCTCCACGTTTTGGCATACGATCCCGCATGGATCGAGTCGCCAGCCGGCCGGCCACTTTCGTTGTCGCTGCCATTCACTCCGCGCAACGAGCCGATTCGCGGGGCGAAGGTGGAGCACTACTTTGACAATCTGCTTCCTGACGCTGCTTCCATCCGAAGCCGTATTCGCACGAAGTTCGCCACGAGTTCCACCGAAGCATTCGACCTCCTCAGGGCGATTGGCCGCGATTGTGTCGGGGCCGTTCAACTTTTGCCTGACGGCGAAACGCCCATTGGCTTTGACCGCATCGATGCCGAACCTCTCAGCGATCGTCGCGTGGAGGAACTGATTGCTGGAAGTCTCTCGCCCGCGCGGATCATGGGGCAGGACGACGAGAGCGACTTTCGAATATCTCTCGCTGGCGCACAGGAAAAAACGGCACTCCTCTTTCACGACGGCCGGTGGTGTCGTCCACGCGGCGCAACGCCGACCACGCATATCTTGAAGCTGCCCCTCGGACTCATCGGTCATCTGCAAATGGACATGCAGGGTTCGGCGGAGAACGAATGGCTCTGCTCCCGCCTGATGCAGAGCCTTGGATTGAACACCGCGCGCTGCGAAATCTTAGAGTTCGGCAAGCGGAAGGTCCTCGCCGTTGAGCGGTTTGACCGGCGCCTCCAGCGTTCGGGCTGGATCGCTCGTCTCCCGCAAGAGGACTTTTGCCAGGCACTCGGCTTGCCCAGCACGATGAAATACGAGAGCGATGGCGGGCCGGGTATGCGGGATATCCTGCGCGTGCTCGATGCCAGCCTAGCGCCATCGGAAGACAAACGCGCCTTCCTCAAGGCCCAGATGGTTTTCTGGCTGCTGGCGGCAACCGACGGCCACGCGAAGAATTTTTCCATTTTCATCGAGCGAGGCGGCAGCCACCGACTGACCCCCTTTTACGATATCCTCTCTGCTTGGCCCATCATCGGCCGGGGGCCGAATCGCCTCGATGCGCGTAAAGCCAAACTTGCCATGGCGGTGCGCAGCAGTAGTGCCCACTGGAAAATGAGCGAACTCAAGACTCGCAGTTGGGACGCGACCACGCGAATCGCCGGCCTGGGTGATAGCACGGGGCTCTTCGCGGAAATCACCGCTGCAGCTCCCCGCGCTGTGGAGGAGGTTGACCGCGAGATTAAATCCGGATTTCCCGAGGAGATCCGGGACAAGGTTTTCGAAGGATTTCTCAGGGCGGTCCGCTCCCTGTGAGGGGACCGGACCGGGATGAGAATAGGTGATCACGGCATGTGGCACGATGGTGAGAACTCCACGTCATCGTAATTATCATCCTTTCCGAGAAACCATTCTCGCAGGCGTTTCGGGAGTAATCACCCAAGAGGCGATCCGGCCAAGCGCTGCGGACATTCAAGTCACTAAATGACTCACGAAGCGGTGAAGATTCTTCAGATCGAACCGCTGGATCACGTCATTTGCTTATCCGAACGTTAAAACGATTTGAGTGCCGACTTAGCATATTCCGGCACTCAGCAATAAATCGTTGGCGCCGCGAAATCCGACCCGCTAGGTCGCGGATTCTTCTCCCTCAGGGAGGCCGGCTATCTGTGAGGCCACGCGGTCGGCACATCGCTCCACGCCATCACTAAACGTCGGCGTGTCTTGACGAATCTATTCTTACCTCGATTCTTACTTCAAGGTCGCTAACAACGCAGAGGCCCGTAACTTGCTAGAATTACGGGCCTTTAGAAATTGGCGTCCCCACGGGGATTCGAACCTCCAGCAGTCCAACAACACAAGAGCTTCGTTAAGCGTGTTTTGAGTTGTCTATGTGTGACTTAGAACGAGCAAGAACATGCACGAAAATGCGACGAAAATAAAGCAAAAACAGGGTGGCTGACAAATCGGTGGCAAATAATTTCAGCTTCTCCCCAAGAGGCGTTGGGAGGTCGTCGATCATGCTGAACGATAAAAGACAGTAACCTTAATGGTCGCCGATGAACCCGACGGTGTAGCCCGCATGGCGAAGCTGCGCGAGGAGCCCGTCTTCGCCGGGTAGGTGGAGCACTCCCACTGCAATCAAAGTCGGCCGCGCGGTCGACGCGATCTGCTTAATCTTCTGAAGCCACCGTTCTTCTCGTTCCTGCAACATCGCACGTCGCTTCGAAGGCCGCAGCGGATCCATTTGCGATCTCAATCTGCCGAGTGCGTCAAAGTCGCCTTTTTGAAACAAGGTGAGGAGTTCCTCGTCTCCTTCGACGCGCGGAAAGTGTCCGTGCGTGCGCCGGTAATCCAGCTCAGCAACGATCTCCTCGAGCGGACCTGTCACATAGGCCTGCACTTGCGTCGCGTCGGTTTCAAGAAACTGCACTTCCTTTTTCTGCGATTCGTATCGGCTGCACACCGCGCGATCGATGCCCCATTCTTCGGAATACTTTGCGGAACCCTTGAGGGCCTGTTTGACGGCCTGGTCCAGCTGAATCAGAATTCCAAGGGCGCCGGCGACGTGCGCATCGAGTGGATTTGCCCATCGATACCCTTCAGCTCGCAAATGGCGATAAAGCACGTCGCCGAGCTCTTCCGCCAACGTCGTCTTACAGGTAGCCGACCTCAGCATCAGACTCGTGTCCCGTTTCGCGAAGGGGTCCAACTCGAAGTAGGCAACGTCGTGGCACTCGATAAACGCGTCAGCAAAACGCGGGAACCTGAATCCGCCAGGCGGCCCGAAATGAACCGTGCCCAAGAGGTAGATCGGGTGTTCCTGAATTTGCCACAAGGGGGCCTTCGGAAGAATCGTTGGTGAGTAAAACATGACGCTGGAGAATCGGCACAGGACTTACGTCAGGCCACTAATCAGCGGCACGTAACCGATTCCAAACCCAATCCGCGATCTTCTTTCAGTTGCCCGAGGCTGCTTCGCCGATGGACGTCTGAGGTGAATTCTGATCGCGCCGGTTGCAGCCGGACCGGAGTCTCCAGCTACCGCGAGGGAACGCCCTTTGCGAATTTACGGCTTCGCGATTCAATGACCTAATTCATGGACGCTCCCACTACCCCTGAAGAAGGCCGCACGATCCTCGATGCGTTGCTCGGTATCACGTTGAACTTGGTTCGGGTCGACAACCCTGAACGACCCACCGAGCCGATCGGCTTGGCTTCGGGCTTCGTGATCGAGAAGGAAGGGAAGCTATACCTTCTCACCGCTGGGCATGCCGCGATGAATAACCCATGGTTCTGGGAATGCCCGCTCGATCTTGCGGAGGGCTGCCTACTGGTTCCCGTTGGACCTTTCATTCGTTACGCGAGAGCATCTCTTTTGAACGGCGGATTGACCATCGATGAGAGCAAGGTTCCCGCAGCCGATTTCGCGTGGGCTCCGTTCGACCCGGCGGCTATTGGGAAAAAACTGAATTCGTTTTCGGGCCCGAAGGAGGAGATCAATTTCGAACTCTATCGGGGGCGGCTCGACGCCACACTTGCCCCGGGCGAAGTGTGCGTGCTGGCGACGAGAAGCCGCGGTTTGATTGAGAAGGCCCGACTCACCTATCTTCACCGGGATTTTTGCGTCCAGGATTTGGAGTATCGGCACACGAATGAGAAGGGTCATCACGTTTTCGCACCGGTCGGCGGTCACCAAGGACACGACTATTACAAAGGCGCGAGCGGAGCGCCGATTGCCAATGGCGACGGCGTCATTGTTTCGATGCTCATCGGGGCAGCGATCCCGGCGACGAGGTCTACGGCCAGCCACTGCCGCTGATCGCGCACTTGGCCGGCTTCGACCCAACGGCTGGCTGAACTTCGGTGTGACCGCCCGCGACAGCCCCGCCGCGATACTCCAAACGGCGCGGAAAATCGAGGGGCCAGGCCGCCATTCGCCCGCCGTCACCCAATCGGCCAACTTAATGCGCTCCCCGGGCGTGCAGGCGCTCGTGGGCGCACCGGCAACCCTGGCAGCCTTTGACAACGTTGCCCACATCCTCAAACGTCACGGGCCACACGCTAAAGAAATCTGTCTGGAGGATTGATTTCCCCGACGCCGCGCGCCGATATCGGGCAAGTGGGAATCCCGGAACTCAACGACAGCGGAATCAGGCGGGCGTTGATCCAAAAATTGATGGATCAGCCCGCAAGCCCGAAGGCGATCGTCGAGGAGCTTTGGGTGCACAATGGAAACGCGATCGCCGATGTGGTGGCGCTCGAAAGCGAGGCCCATTGCTACGAGATCAAGGGATGTAATGACAAAGTTGAACGGATCCTCGTGCAGGGTAGCTATTACAATGCGTGCTTCCGCCGAATCACGCTAGTGACAACCGATCGCGGCTTGGCCAAGGCCCTCAAGCTCTCCCCCCATTTTTGGGGACTCATGATCGCGCGGATCGAGGGTAACCAAGTTCGACTTCACGAAGTTCGGATGGCCAAGAACAACCCAAACTTCAGCAAGCACCTGGCCGTGCTAACCCTGTGGAAAAGCGAGATGCTAAACTTGCTCGATGACCAGTCGCATCATCGCAAGCCGCGTGAAGCCTTAGCACGCTTGATCTCTGCCTCCAAGGGCAAGATCGAACTTAGCGCGGACATTTGCGGACTACTGGTGACTCGGCACCGCGCGGCATCCTCAGAAAGGCAGGACCGAAACCATGTAGGTGATATGCGCGTTCACCGTCGGCTTGATCACAGCAGCCGGCGTGCAATAGCTGCCTGACCCTCGGCCTTTTTCTTCCAAGTAGGCATCACCGGGGGAGAATGCTTTGCCTCGAAAAAAGCCTTTTCCGCACAGCGTCTTGGCCATCCCGAAATATTGGCCATAGTCGCCCTTGATACGTCCGCCACGAATGATGAAATGACGACCTTTCATCGTGTAGATGAACCGAGGCGTCATCCTCGTCTGCAACATTTCGGGAGGCAGCGTCACTTCGGCGTAATCGGGACTCACAGTTGCGTAGTCGCCGAACACCAGCGCCATGTGACCGTGCTCCGAGAAGACTTTCTGAAAAATGGCCAGTTCCATCCGGTCTAGGACGAGCTCGGTCCGAACCTTCACTAGCGTGCTGATCGACGACGGAATCGACGAACCAGTCACGACCACGCGTCGAACCTGATGCTCCGCACAAAACTGTTTCGAGAATTTGACGATTGCTTTGCTCACCTTGACAGGGTCCGCGCCGTCGCAGATGCGGCAATCCAACACCAGATCGAGGTCTTCAAAGTGCTCAAAGATCGGAGCAAGGGCGGCGATCTCATCCTGTACCGCACCATAACTCTCGAAATCTTCGAGACTGAGCCTAAGCGCGATATGCGCGGAGGCGATTTTTCCCTCCTCCTTCAACTCCTTGACGGCGTCGTTGCGCGACTGGTCGCGGTCTAGCCCGACGACCGGGATTACTGGCCACTCCGAAATGTTTTCGAGGAGATATCGATAGTTTTGAATGCCGTCGATGAGCAGGGTGTCTGAAATGTCATGGGTATCGAAATAGAACTCCGCCAGATCGGGCATGTGCTTGCCGAGCGCGCGATCAGCCTTGGCAACCATTCCCTTGAATTCGTCGGCCGTGAGGCCCTCTTTCTTCGGAAAGTCGAAAAACGGGCAGATGGCGGTTTTTACATCGTCGTCCAAGGCGCCAATGGCGTTAACCTCGCCGGTCTTGAATTTCAGAAACGGAACGTACGTGATCATGGCTGGAAGATTAGGGCGCGCACATCCACCTCGTTCACGAGTTCACTATAGCGGGTAAAGTCATTCGCCTCCTTGCGAAGGAGGCCGGCCACGAGGCTGGGATGGACGTGAATCTTCCGGGCAAACGATACGACGGCCTCCTTGTTCTGATTGTACTTGGGCTCGCAATCGCGCCACACGCTCCGGTCAACTATGGAGGCCTTGGCCAATCGGTTGGCCTCCACTTCGATTTCATCCGTACCGTCGGAATCGAGCTCGTCACAGATTGGCTCGTCCAGGAGTGCCGCATGGCGGACGACGTGAGCGAGTTCATGCAACAAGGTGAACCAAAAATAATCCAGGCGGGAAAAGCGAAGGCTGAGGGCAATTGCAGGGTTCCCGGACGTGAGTTTGAACACCACCCCATCCGTTTTCATTCCTGGCAGTGCAGCGAGGAACACCAAGACCACTCCCTTGCGGGCAAGCAAAGTAGATAGTTCTAGGACTACACTGACGTCCACGCTGAGCTGCGCGATCGACCGCAGGTCCTCTTTTGCCAGGCCATCAAAGCGTGCGACCTTGCGCTTGTGATACGCCAGTTCGGCCTCGACCCTAGCACGTGAGAGCCAGACCGCGAGCAGCGGAGTCTTTGCTTCCTTCGATTTCCGATAAAGGAATTGGTTCTTATCGCCGTGAAGCTGGAAGAACAGGCTGGAAAGGGCGCCGATATCGTTCTTCGACTTCATCCACCCGTGCTTCACGAGATCGGCCTTGGGCAGTGTATCGACGTAGGCCATAAACGACTGATACGTTTTGAACAGGTCCCGGCCGGAGGGCGCAGACTTGGCAGTTGAATGAACGAAGTCCTCCCAGTCGGCCGCGTTGAAATTATCTCCCGACTTCTTCATGCGACCCCCATGAGTTCAGTGGCCACGTCCGCGGGCAGTTCGAAATAGGTGAGCAATCCGTCATCATGTTCCTTCAAGTTTACCATCTTCAGTTTCTTGTAGTACATGGCCGCCTGAGGGAGGGAAAGGAGCGAGAAACCGGCGCTCAATTTCAGATGACTCACAGAATACCTCAGGGCCGCCCGAAGGAGGGCGGTCCCCACTCCTTTCAATTGGCGCTTACGGATTGAACAATCACGGTTCCAGGGGGCCACCGCGAGAAAGTCTACGTAGAAAATATTGGCCTTCGACAGGACGCTCTCCTTGGGATGGTAGATCACGCACACTCCCTGGGGCTTACCATCCGCAACGAGGTAAAACCATTCATAGCCTTCGGAATTGAGAAGACTCGCCTTGGTGGACCAGTCCCAGTGGCTGTCCTCGGTCTGCATGCTCAGGAGCACTTTCGCGAGTTCGTCCCCGCTGAAACCGTGATGAGCGATGAAATGGAAAAATTCGACCGTGTAGGCTCCCCAAACCCTATCGCACTCCGCGCACGTGTCCGGGCTCCATCCATTCCGAACCTCATAGCTGACCGGGTGACCGTCCGAGTGAACGAGTACGCCTGTGTCGATTGTCTTCATCGTTTTTCATGGCGCGGGGATCAGCGCGGTGCGCAGCGACCTCGCGAATGCCGATGAAACGATCAACCGGCGTTGACGGTGTGGGGAGAAGAAGGGCTGGGGTTGAAGCTGAAACGCTGGAGTGCGCTGCATCATAATTCAGACAAGATCCGGTACGTTGCAACTTTCTGACCCGGCGCTTGCTCGTAGGGCGAGATTCGCGGCGGTCAATCCGAGCTTCGATTCGGGAGCGGTGACGGGCACCACCCCCATCGCGGCCAACTCCGAAGCCTTGAACTGGTGGCCGCAGGGAAGTGCGCTGCAACGTTGGGGATTTCGCAGATCAAAGCTCGCATCATCGAAAGTGACTCCCCGGTTGAAGACGCGGAGCATCTCTGCCGTGGCGAGCGCCCCGGCGATGGCTCCGACGAAGCTCGTGGACACGGATTTCCCCGCGATATCGATCGCCAAGGCTCCGCAGACCTCGTCTGCGCCCGAAGCGAAGAGCTGAGCAATCGCTTCCGAAACAGGGGGTTTCCTATCAGAGAACGCTCCCCACAGGCTGTGCGCCGAATGTCGCCGACTCGGGAAAGTGTGTATATCGATCTGATCGAAGTCGGCTAAGCCGCCGCCGAGACCACACTCAAGGACAAGGCCAAATCCCGCGGTGTCGAGGCCCTGCCGGGCCGAGACGTTGTCGAAGCCACAGAAGGCTACGGCGGGGTCGGCATCGCCGCAACGATCGACCGTCGTGAACCGACGTTCCGTGATGCGGGTGGATAAACCGAGGTGCTCGAGCCAATCCGCGCAGTGTCGCGTCTTCTTCCGCTTGAGGGCGCCCTGAACACAGAGAAGACCTGAGCCAAAGTTAGACTCGTCGATCTGGTCAAAGTCGTGGAGCAGAAAT
>Ga0163152_10004284_pt1 | contig 17772 bp, 12 predicted proteins | sample OliLakLV19MP8IB2_FD_148635 | JGI IMG/M metagenome (GOLD analysis project Ga0163152, IMG submission 148635) | Freshwater microbial mat bacterial communities from Lake Vanda, McMurdo Dry Valleys, Antarctica - Oligotrophic Lake LV.19.MP8.IB-2 | ecosystem: Environmental > Aquatic > Freshwater >... | reverse complement strand
ACGCTCGCCCCGTCTGGTAAGATCTCAAATGAGGCAACGGCTGTTGTCACGGTTAGATTTTTAAATGAAGCAATACGGTGTGCCAAATAATTCGCCAAGATTGCCAAAGATCTCGCCAATAAATAGGCAAAATAGCGCGCCAATTCACACCCGCTTATAGTGCCGATACCAATCGCTACTGAACATTTCGTCGGCATCGTACTCAAGTTTCTTCGCAAGAAATTTCGCGAATTGCGGATAGCATTTGTCTAATTGCTTGCGGGAAGCGTACTTGTGATACGTCAAATAATAACTGCCACCAAATGCGGTAGCTAAGTCAATCAATCCACGAAATGCGCGCGACGACCGCTCTATCCCCGCATCTGTATGTTCAGTGTGAAGGTTGAAAATGATACAGGCAAAAGGCTCCTTAGCCCACGCCAGGAAACTTTCATCGTCCTTCTCGATCAGGCGAACTGTGCCGTAGATCAAATCTGCGTGAGCGCTCTTAAATACATCGCGAGCAGCCAGAAGAAAATCGGCAAGCTTCATCCTCGGGACATAAATCTCGGTGATGATCTCAGTACCAAGATGTTCCTGACCAAGGTTTGGATCGAGCTGCTTGTGATAACCATCTACGTAAGTGGCTAACTGGAAGCGGTCCGACCAATAGACCTGTCCATTGGTTGCCATATAATGCTTGGCGTATAAATCAAAAGCGTGCCGTTTGTTCGTGTGAGCAAGAAACAGGAGCTCTTTCCACTGCTCGGTTGATAACGACACGTTGTTGCTCGGACTGTGTTCGTCTGCTGAAACTGGCACGTAAGCACTGAGCAGTCCCTTTCGCAGGAAGTCATCGGAGGCTTCATCAATAGAGAATTGGAAATCACCGTATAGGAATCCAGCACGCCTACGTTCGTCAAACATCTCTATCAGCTGCGTACAATCTACTATTTCAACGAGGCGTTGCAGAGCAACTTTGGGCGCGAGCTTAATTTTTGCCGAAACTATCGGCCCAAATAGTCCATACCCGCCGGCAGCAAGCGCGAAGAGTTCTTGATTTTCAGTGCGACTGCAGGTGAGTATTTCTCCAGAGGCACAGACCAACCGGAAGCTTTCAACATCACTGATGAAAGGCTTCATCTTCAAGCCTCGTCCGTGAACATTCGCCGAAATTGCACCACCGATACTTAGATTGTCGCACCCTGTCTGCTTTTGAGCGATGGTCCAAATAGAGGATCGCTCACACAAGTAATCGATCAATTGCGGCCATTGCATGCCACCACCAACCGTAATGGTGCCAAGGGCGGAATCGAATTCGATCACTTGATTCAGAAGAGTGGTATCAATGAGGATAGAATCGCTGCCAAATTGTTGTCCACCCATCGCATGGCGACCGCCGCAGATGCTTACCTTCTGACCTGTTCGGGCAGCCAGGCCAATAGCATGTTGCACATCGCTTTCCGAGCGAACCGTAAGCACTTGCTGAACCATAGACGGGTTCAGTTCGGAGTGTAGATCATTGACCAGTATTGATACAGGCATAGGGCATTCCTTCGAATGGCAACTTCCCATATGGTAGTGCCATACGCTTGGTGGAGATTGTTGGATTCGAACAGTTTGCAAACTGTTCTCTATTGCTTGGGCTTAGATTCCACCGCAATGATATCGGACAGCTGCCTGTCTGGAGTCGCTGACTCATCGGATGGATCCAGCTTAATCCGAGGTTTGGCAATTTCTTTGTTGATCGCCGCAAACATTGTCGGCAGCACAAGCAGAGTTAGTAACGTAGAGGAAACTAAGCCGCCTAGCACAACGGTGGCCAATGGCCGCTGCACTTCCGCTCCTGTTCCGTCTGAAAACACTTTCGGCAACAAGCCAACCGTAGCTACCAGAGCTGTCATCAACACCGGGCGCAAGCGAATGTACGCTCCTTCTACGGCAGCCTTCTGGGCTGTCAATCCGCTCTTTTGCAATTGAAGAGCGTAGCTAACGAGAATCAATCCATTTTGAACCGCCACCCCAAACAACGCGATAAAGCCGATGATTGCCGGAACCGAGAGAACCTGTCGCGAAATCAAGAGCGCCAGGATTCCACCGATCATGGCAAATGGAACGTTCAGCATCACAAGCCCAGCATTCTTGAGCGAGCCGAACGACACGAACAGCAAGAAGAATATGATCAACAAAACAATCGGCACAACGACGGCAAGTCGTGCCATAGCGCGCTGCTGATTCTCGAATTGACCGCCCCAGACAATTCGGTAACCGCTGGGCAATTGAACCTGGGAATTAACTTTCTGCTGACATTCGGCCGCAAAACTTCCCAGGTCGCGTCCGCGCACGTTGACCATCACGGCGGCTCGACGCTCGCCCTCTTCGCGGTTTACCATCACCGTTCCTGACTCCATCTTGATGTCAGCCAGCGCTTTTAGAGGAACGATACCATGGTCCGGAGTGTCAACGAGAATCGCGGAAATCTCTTCGGGAGTACTTCTGTACTTAGCAGGAAACCGGACTAAAACTCCGAACCGCTTGGTGCCTTCAACGACTTCCGTAACCACACTGCCGGCGATTGCCATCTCGATAATGCTGTGAATATCCTCGGCGTTCAATCCATAGCGGGCAATCACATCACGCTTAACTTTGATGTTCAACTGCGGAAGGCCAAGAATCAACTCGCGCGAGACATCCGCAGCACCAGGAACTCGCTCGACTATCCCTTTGACTTTGGTCGAGATCTCGTCGACTTTGGTCAGGTCATCACCAAAAATTTTGATGCCGATATCACCACGCAGGCCGCTGATGATGTCATCGACCATATCTGCAATCGGCTGAGAAAAACTGAACGTCATTCCGGGAATCGTGCGCAGTTGCGCAGCCATCTTGTCTACAAGCTCATCTTTCGTGCGGGCAGTTTTCCACTGCGACTTAGGCTTGAGACCGACAAAAATGTCCGCAGAATCAACGCCGTCCAGATCAGAGCCCATACCAGAACGCCCGATGCGGGAAACAACGACGTTCGCCTCTGGAAATGCCTTTAGCATTTTTTCCGTGACGGAACACATTCTTCCAGATTCGGTGTGGGCCACGCTGGGGTCGAAGCGAACGCGTACTACTATAGAGCCTTCATCTAATGATGGAATAAACTCCGATCCCAGGAGAGGGACAAGGCACAGCGCACCGATCAGCGCAACTACAGCGACTTGCACAACCTTCAAAGGATGCTTCATGGCAAGATTTAGCGCCGGTCGATAGGCATTGTTGATGCCATCCAGCACCACATTGTGCTTTTCGACTACGTTGCCCTTCAATACCCAGAAGCACAACACGGGAACGAGGGTAAGAGACACCAAAAGCCCACCGAACAACGCATACATAAATGTGAGCGCTAAAGGATGAAACATCTTGCCTTCTACGCCTTCAAGCGTAAACAGAGGCAGATAAACCGACATGATGATAAAAATGGCAAAGACAATCGGCTTGCCAACTTCTTTTGCAGCGTTGGTGATGATCTCGCGCCGATCGGCACGTTTGCCTTCCTCCGTAGCAATGGCTAGCTGGCGGTAGATGTTCTCAGCCATTACAACGCCGGCATCAACAATTACACCAAAGTCCACGGCACCAAGAGTCATCAGGTTGGCAGACAACCCGGTGCAACGCATCATGATGAAACTAAAGAGCAGTGAAAGCGGGATAACAATACAGACGATCAACGCGGTCGGGATATGCATCAAGATGGCAGCAAGAACCACAATCACCAGCGCGCCGCTCACCAGAAGAATTTCTTTGACCGTGTCGATTGTCTTTTCAACGAGTTCTGTCTGGTCATAGAAGGCAGTGAGAGTCACACCTTCGGGCAGTTGCTTCTGAATCTCCAGGACTCGCTCCCGCACCTTATCGACAACAGCTTTGGTGTTGACGCCTCTTCGGGTCATCACCATTCCCGTGATAGCTTCGCCTTCACCGTTCATCGATGCAGATCCTCGGCGAAAGGCCGGACCGAATTCAACTGTAGCCACCTGGGAAATAGTTACAGGTGTTCCGTTGTGAGAACTGAGAACTATGTTTCGGATGTCATCGAGTGATTCAATGCGAGCAATGCCTCGGATGATAACTTCCTGACCGGCCCGCTCGATAAAGTTGCCACCAGCGTTGGCATTGTTTTGACGCAATGCCTTCACCACGCTTGATAATGACAAACCATAACTGCGCAACTTATCTGGAGATGGAAGCACCTGATATTGCTTGACATAGCCACCATAGCTAACGACATTAGCTACGCCCGAAACGCTGCGTAGACGTCGCGCAACGAACCAGTCCTGGATGGTACGAAGGTCAGTATCGTTATGATGATCGCTTTTGAGATAATAACCAAATACCTGACTGAAGCTGGATACGACTGGTCCCAGATACGGTTTAGGCACGCCTTCCGGCAGGTCCATCTGCTGCAAGCGCTGGTCAACTAATTGTCGCGCCCACCAGATATCTGTGCCTTCGTCGAATATTGCAGTCACCACAGACAGGCCAAAGCTTGAGTTTGAGCGAATTTGCTTGACGTTGGGAATGCCGTTAAGCGTGTATTCAATTGGAACCGTGATCAGTGATTCGACTTCCTCAGTCGCCATGCTTTCCGGTTCCGTGATTACTTGCACTTGAACGTTGCTGACGTCCGGAAATGAGTCAATTGGCAAATTGCAAAGCGACCATACCCCGACGAGCGCCATTACCGCGAAGGCGCATACGATAAAGACTCGCTGAGTCATTGCAAAAGATATCAGTCGATCAATCATTTGCTTGTTGTTGTTTCGTCGCCATCGCGGTACGGAGTAAAAGACTGCCTTGAGTGGCAACCTTGTCCCCTTCATGTAGACCGGAAAGAACTTCTACGTATTCCGGGAATTCCTTTCCGATCTCAAGGCGGTGTTCTTGATAGCCATTCGGAGCGGCTACGTAAACAACCTTCGACCCGGAACGTTCTTGAATAGCCGATTTTGGACAGGCAACCACCTCGACAGCGGCCCCCGGCAAATCAATTTCTGCAAACATGTTCGTTTTCAACTTATGCGAAGCATTCGGCAGACTGGCTCGGATAGCCACGGTTCGCGTCGACGTATTTACTTGCTCGCTGATGAAGCTGATTTTGCCCTCGAATTTCTCTTCGGGAAAGGCCGCTACTTTGATTTGCACTTGCGCTCCAAGGTGCACATGACGCACATCGACTTCTGGAACTTCCGCACTCAAAACTACTGTCGACAGGTCGGTAATGGTGAAGAGCTTTTTGTCTTGGGACACCATTTCTCCAACAGCCACTCTCTGGTCGGTGACAATGCCGGAACGCGGGCTCATGACTGGGATGTAGGCAGTTATCTGCCCTGAACTTACGATACGATTGACCATCTCCATCGGCACACCAAGGAACGTCAATCGTTGCTTCAAGGTATTAACGTGCTGAGTTGCACGAGCAGTTTCTGCATGCGCCAACAACAGATCGCGTTTCAGAATCGCTTGATTCTTGTAGAGGCGCTGCTCGCGTTGCAGGACGGCTTCCGATTCTTGAAACTGTACCTTCAATTTCGCCAGGGTGGCTTTAGCAACCAAAAAGTCCTTGGCCGAAGCAATTTTCTCTTTGTACAGTTCGTCGGCTCGCCTGTATTCGGACTCAGCCAGCTGCAACTGTACTTTCAGTTGATCGTATTCTGCCTGTGCAGAAAGCAGTTCCTTCGGTCGTTGTCGGTGCTCTTCGTAAATCTGACGCTCTCGCTCCTCATGAGCACGAGCTATATCAAGCTTGCTTTGGGCCTCAATCAACTCGGCCTGCATTTCGCCAATTTCCTGGCTATCCACTTTGGCCAAAGGCTGTCCGGCAGCGACACGTTGACCTAAGTTGACGACAATTTCCACAACCCGGCCAGAAAACCTTGGAGCAACATCAATCTCTTTCGAAACTTCCGCCTGAATTCGTCCAGTGACGTGGAGCTGGTTGGCGAGATTGCGACGCTCGATTGACTCAGTTTTTAATTCTATTTGGGTAGCGCTATCGGCAGAGACAGGCACCAAGTTATTAGCAGCTACCTTCGCGCCCGAGGCTTCTTCGTGAGGCTGTGAGCCACACGAGACCAAGAGCGCTCCAGACAGCGCCAGACATATTATTGAAACTATGGTACTAACGAGATTCCGCAAATTTGCTGTCCACACACTACAGCTGTATTAAAGCTCCCATTAGAATATACCCGAGACAAGTAAGCAACCCGAACTTGTAACGGACGTATTCTTGAATCTAGAAAACAATCAAGCTTGATCGGTTTGCCAAAACAATCAATTTGCTTTTCGATCACGTGATTCGAAAGAGTGGTATCAGTGCGCACAGAATCGCTGCCAGATTGTTGTCCGCCCATCGCATGGCGCCCATCGCAGATGCTGACTTTTGGACCTGTTCTGGCAGCCAATAGAACCGTTTGTTGCACATCGTCTTCGGATCTAACCGAAATCACTTGCGAAACCCTGGATGGATTTAACGCCAGACGGTCGATTATCCATCTATATTATATAGATGGTAATTTTTCGGCTCACGGGCTACTGGTCGCCCGGTCAACTGCGGCAGTACAAGGAGGCAGTTCTGGCAATCGCGACTATCAAACCGAATGAAACGTGAAAACGAGAAAAATTAATCGGATTAAATACTTGCCTGCCAGATTAGGCGGTGTTAATATACTCGCTCTTGATGGAATAATACTAACGCCGAACCAATTGTTCGGCGGTGTGAATTAGCTTTCGGAAACTCCCGCGTGGGAAGAACACAGCATCTTTTGAGGTAACCAGGATGGCCAACCTTTTCAAAAAAGCCAGTAGAAAAAATAAAGGGAGTTCGTTAGCTCTAGTCACTGCCATTGGTTTAGGCATCATCTTAGTGATTTTGTTCTGGGCGGTGATTTATTCGCAGCAATTCACCCAACAGAAGGAAGCGCAGACTGCTGTCGACTCAGCAGCACTTGCAGTAGCAAAAGAAATTTCCCTCGTTTCAATTACCGACCCTGGTCTCGGTATAGTTGGGGTGACAGACCAATTTCGGGCTGGAGGACCGGCTCAAGGTCCGATTTATGGCATTAACACCCTGGTGGGACGAGCCCGCTTAGATGCTGTAATCGCCAACAACCTCAATAATGAAGATATGGAGCTACTTGCCAATCGTGATACCGCGCAAGTTATGGCGGCCGCCACCACATTGCGCGGCGCCCTGGCAATACCTACAACTGGAATTCTCAGGTACACAAGTCCAAACGGAGTTGTCACCCGCAATCTCAAACAGATTGCTGCTGCAGCTTACAATTCCAATCCAACGCGCGCAGCAAATTCTCCGAACGTCGCAATTAACGATGTGACAGTAGAAACCGGTTACGTCAACAACAATGCGGCCGGTCTCACTGATATCCCAATTCCCATGCCGAATGACTTATCTCTCGGTGCTAATACAGATCAATTCTCAGGGCAGGTTGGCGGACAACGCTTCTATAGAGCCGGCGTCTCGGCTCCTGTTCCGGGCATAGGCGGTCAGTATGTCTTCTCAGCAATCAGTCGCCAACAAAGATTGGTTGACCGAACCGCCTTCGTTGCTGCAGCACCGCATGCAAACCTGGTGCCAACAGTCGTAAGAGTAACTATTCGCCAGCAAGTAAGTCGCAGCAACCCAAGTACAGGCGTCAACCTTGATACAGGTACCGCCGCCAACAGAAAAGTTGAGGTCGCTGCTGCCACCGCCGGTGGCGAACGCGTGCCGACAACTGCAGGATTGTTCCGCTTGGAGTTTCCGCAAGGGATTCCACAAGATCAGGATTCAGGCAACAGATTCAATAGCATCCTTTCCATCATGAATGCCGGCGCTGCGGCCTGGAACGGCAATGCCAGCTTTTTCACCGCTAAGGATGGCCCATTCCCGGGCTCCGGCTATATGGCCCCAGCAAGATTCCCTGCAGGGGTCAGTGTGGCGGATTCGCGGGATACAGCTAACCCAAGTCAGGTGACTGCCTATTATGTTTATGATTGGCTCCGGAACGATTGCTTGCGTCCGAACGTGCGATCAGTGATAACAGCGATGAATGCTCCGCTGAGAACACAAACGACCACAACAGCAGACGCCTCCAAAGCCATTTTCGATCAGGCCGGCGGAATATTCATCCAGAAAGCCTACGCCGCTACAGCAGCGGAGCAGTGCAATCGAATTTGGGGTGGACTGTTTGCTCTAATCCCAGACAGCACCAAAGCGATGAAGAAGGATAGCGGTGATGGGCGCTCTCTAGCGAATTTCGATAAAAACAAGGCCGAAAGCCGGAATACTTTCCTTGACCAATTCTATATTGCCAGTATGCAAGCTTCTACTCCTCAACAGCTGGCATTTGCACCTGGTCAAACCATAGCCATCGGCATTAACTCAGAAACCGGCTGCGCCACAACTGTTAACGGCGAACCAATATCGGAAGCGCTCGATCTGCGTGAAGATATTGCAGAAACCAACAACATCTCTTCCGATAGTTACGACGCCGGAGACGATGTGCAAATCGCCGCTTATAAAGCCATTGTGCCACTCCAAGCTGCACAAAATGAACAACTGGACATCGTAGCTGCTATTGACGCCGTCGTTGCCACTATGGACTACGGACCATTTACGTTCAATAACGGTGCCTCCTCACCACAGGGTTTGAGTGGACTTGGTTCAACAAATGGATACGCCGGTGCCAAGACCCAGCGTGACACCAAGCAAGCTACTCGTAATGCGCCTATAGCAGTGATTGCCGCCATACAGACCCAGATCAACGCCGAGAATCGCAAGATCAATCGCGCGGCGATCGTCATGAATAATGCCATTCAGATAATTGCGGCTGTCAGCGGCATTCCACCCTACAAAGCACCAGGGATTCCTGGGCTGATCAACAATTTGAAAGCAATATCCTCTCTCGGTATCGACCGGGTCATCCCTACAGATTCAAAGAGTGTTGCAAAGCCGAGACAGTATCTGCTGGCTGATTCCATTGATTACTTCCCGCCAACTGTAGCTGCTACAGTCAGTGGAATTCAAGGATTCGCTAGCTCGATCGCCGCCGGTCAATATCGCAAGCCTGGTGCGGCTGCCTCGGCATTGCTGGGCAACAATAACTGGTTGTCCAATCCTAGAGTGTTCAGTGGTTCTACCAAAGCATTTGGAAGCATCGTATCAGCTGGTACGGCCGCCGGTACTGCGGTGGAAATTCAACCCGGTCTGGTCAAACAGATCAATTGCCCACCTTCAGTCCAACCCTCCTCTCAAACAAGGAACTTCGAGTTCCTTAGTGTGGGCGATGCTAGTTTAGGTGGACAAGGAGCAATCAGGCTCGAAGTATCAGCTCTGGCACCGACGAACGGAAATGGCGCACCACTAATGTATGATCAATCGAAAAACGCACTTGGTGGCGGTGCCTACAAAAACGAAGGTGGAAATAGTCTCGAAAACGCTACGGGCACATCTGCACTGCTCGAAGGGCAAAGTAGAGTTCAGGGACTCAATATTCTAAGTGTCAAGTCGAAGTGTGACCGCGATGCCGACAACGGACGTTATGATGTTCTGTGGTCAGTAATAGGTCTGTGCAACTGTGACAACTTCTCACGGCCTGCCGTTGACCTCAGGAATGAGGCGACACCAGGCAACAAGCTCGATTGTGGAAGAGCCTCAACCGGCGGCAACCCACAAGAACGAATCTGCGACAACGAGGCCGTAAGACTTTCATTCCAGTCGCCGTTGCCTTACACACCACCGCTGAAAGTGGTTCCACTGCCACCGAAGCCAAGGTCGCCAATTCCACCGGTGCAAGTGCCTCCAGCACCATCACCTCCACCTCCGACACACTAAAGAGGACTTAGTGCAAAGCCCCGGAGAAATTCTCCGGGGCTTTGTCCTTTTCCCCACAAAAGTCTTGAAGAACGCGACATAATGATCACTTGCATACGGGAATGTAATCATTAGTTCAAAGAGGGTTCGCTCATGAATGGAATGACTAGGTACACAATCCTAGTTCCAATTGTCTTGTTCGCACTCAGCGGTTGTACGGCCGCCAAGCAAGATATATTGACCGCTGCCGATCTGAACAATCCGGTAAAATGCCTCGGAGGCCCACTACCAGGGCTGACTCCAGAAGAGGTTCGCAAATTTCACGTCGGCGAAGTACTTTTCAAAAAAGAATTCACGCCGGAGGAAGGTCTAGGTCCTTTGTTCAACGGCAAAAGCTGTTTTGAATGTCATGGTCAGCCAATGGTTTCCGGTGGCGAGGGTCGTGACCTATCGAGCACCAGTATTTTGAATTACGCCCGGCGGGTTGAAGGTTCTGCAAAGAGCAAATTGCCATTGAAAGAAGTGATCCAGGATCTAGGCAAGCCTGATGTGGACTTCTTTTTGACGCGTGGCGGTCCGAGCTTGCAACGAAGGAGCGTTACCACTGAGTTCCCTCAGAAATTTGCTTTTGAGAATCACCTTGATTTCGAGCAAATTCCTTTAGAAGCGGAATTGCAATCCAACCGTCATTCACCACCTATCTTTGGTGACGGATTAATAGACTGCATACCTGACGGCGACATCGCGGCTCAGGGGGTACAAGAATCGATGGAAAATCCGGCATTGGCCGGGCGTCAAATTTCCGCAGTTGACCGCTACACAGAGTCCGCTCGGGCCGCAAGATTTGGCTGGAAAAATCAACACATAAACTTGTTCAACTTTACTACCGGTGCAATGAACATCGAAATGGGTCTAACCACTTTCGCAGCGCACACGGAAAATTCAACTGAGCCGCTTGGCGACAATCCTGATTTTCTCAGAATTGCAAACAAGGCAGGGAGTCCCAACGATAAAGGAAAAATTCTGCTGGCCCTGGCATGGTATCAGTCACTGCTTGCACCGGCACCACGAGGCCCTATTACGCCGGAAGTAACGAAAGGAGAGGCAGTCTTCAAGAAGCTTGACTGTGCTTTCTGCCACAGACCCACCTGGAAGACGGCTTCTGAGTGCATATTTGCCGATCCCGAAGGGAAACTGCCTGAGACCAAACAGGTACGAGTGAAAGCGCTTGAAAGCCAGACATTTAGCCCCTACACCGATTTGCTTGTGCACGACATGGGACCCGAACTTGCTGATGGCATTCCTCAGGAAGGAGCGAAAGGAGGAGAGTGGAGGACAACACCATTGTGGGGTTTGCGCTTCAAGAAATTCCTCCTTCATGATGGAAGAACACGCGATTTACATACAGCCATTACAATGCATGGAGGACAGAGCTCGGAATCGGCGCAAGCCTACAAGAAACTGACCCCCGAAGATAAAAATGCCTTACTAGCTTTTTTAAAAAGCCTCTGAGATAAAAGGAGTTGTTTAAATGAAAAAGATCTACAAGCCACTAGCCGCGGCAATTCTTGCTCTGGCAATATGTTTGCCAGTTATGGCGGATACTAAACGAAACCTCGTAAAAGAAGCTGGGGAATTGCGGGCTCAGGGTATCGAGTTAGAGGCTCAAGGCAACCCAACCGCAGCCTTCCAAGCATACTCTCAGTGCGCTGATATTCTGATGCTTCCCGAATACACCAATGCAAATAAGTCGCTGGTTACACAAAGTGTTTGCAATGGTTTCGGCATGCTGCAATCTAGCTTTTTCAGGAAGCGCGACTTCGCCTCTGCGGAAAAAGTTTTGCGCAAGAAAGTGCAAATTATGGAAGTGCTCAAGCAAACTGACAACAACGAATATCAAGGCACTCTGCGCATGCTCGATACTTCTTTGCGAGCCCAGAACAAATCGACAGATCAGAGCATAACGGCAAAATTCAAGGACCTCACGGAAGGAGCAGACAAACCATTTGCCGCTCCTCCGAATCAGCCGGCACCGCCAGCAAGTGATTCGAAAGATTAAATGACCAACAGCCTGAAAAAGTGGATCCGCTCAATTGGGCAGCGGCTGACGTTGTTGACCTGTGCAAAGTTTGCAATTGCAGCAATGCTCGTGGCACCGTTGGCTGTAGTTGTGTCCATTATCGGCTCGTGCGAATTCTATATGTCGCAGGCCGTTTCCAGCTGCAACTGTTACGGTGAAAAGATAGCTCTTGCCAGAATCGCATTCGAAAAGGGATATCAGATAACGGCATACTTATTTCCGTTAATCAACGCAGCATTGGCCGTCCCGATCTTCCTTCTGCCATGGACCCGCGTTCGCATAGTCATATTGTTGGGCGCATTGATAGCCGGTTGTATTGCCTGGGAATCCTACCCGTCTTATGTTGCATTACTGCCCAGTACTGAGGAGCGGTGGTGGAGTCACCCTGTCCGTTCAGTTACGGCTGCGCCTTATTCAGAAATTGCGCGAGTATTCATTGCCCCGCTCCTCGAATGGCGCTCAGGCTGTACCATGGCGGCCTTCGCCTGCACTTACCTCGCTTGTGAAATGATATCATATGCAGTGCGTTTTGCCCGCAGGGCATCCAACTCGACTAAAGTGAAGTCGACCAGATCGGAAGCTGCAGATAGCCTCCCAGCCCGCGCTGAAGGCTGATGTGAGCGCGGTGTATCGTTAGATTCTGCGTCCAGCAGGGAATATTCAACATCAGTTCGTCCGGAGCGCCTCACGTGTACATTACGGCTTGTCGATCGACCAGAAATCAGCGAGGCACCATTGCCGAGTTTGGCCCGGCTCTATTTATTGGCTTCCTGGTGATGTTTTTCATCATTGGATTCGGTTTTTACATTTGTGGTGTAGCCACCGCCTACTTTGCCTGCAGCTTAGCTGCCAGAGAAGGAGCAACTGGTGGCTCCAGGGGACAGATAACCACAGCAGCAACGACTGCGGCGTCAAGAGTTGCCAATGGGGCATTTGGACAATTTGCTCGCCTGCGCGCGCCCGGCGGAGGCAATTTCACAAATAGCCTGCGAGTGCAGTTCTTCGAAGTCAATCCGGCAACGGGCGTGGCTACCGAGTTTGTGGCCGGAAATGTCAATCCTGCGCTGTTCTATCAAGTTCGCGTGGGGTCTAATTACCAGCTGACAATCCCTTTTATGGGTGACATTCGCGGTTCGACTGCCAGCGATAATGTAGTTGATCACGCTGAGGCTCTTGCCGTAAACTGAGATGACAATGAAGAAATCGCATCACCTCACGAATAGACGCTGCCGTGGACAACATCTCATCGAAGTTCTGTGCGGGTTGATTTTTTTGATACCGGTATTCCTGTTCTTGGTAAATTGCGCCTTTATTTACTTTGCTGCCACTCTTTCCGATGGAATAGCCCGCGATTGCGCGCGCGCAGCAGCTGGCGTAGAACCGACCTACACCACCATAGGCAGACAGCTACTGTCCAACTCGGCGCCTAACTTTAACCGAGCTCAAGCAGTTGTGACTGTGGCCCGGACTCGCAACAGAGGATATATCCGCGATTGTCAAATTGTCGGACCGGAAAGCGCTTGCACTATAACTGCCGTTCCTGATCCGTTTCGTGGCGGGCAGTGGCTCGGCACCGTTACCGTTCGCACAAGATTGTCTTACATTCTGCCTGTGTCGATAGCCAATCCTCCGGACGTGCTGACCAACGAAGCTGAAGCACGGTTTCCGCTGACGGTATCGCGCTCGGGAACGGTGAGAAACTTCGTTCGCTAGAATCGTCAAGTCTTAGCGGCTGATTCTTCTGTCCCCTCGTTCACTGGACCCTGCAGCGCAGTAGGCGTCGTCGAAAGATATCCCTGCCGATGAAGCCTAAAAAACTATCGACCAATTACAGCCCCGTGTAAGCCGCTGATGGTGACTGAGTTTTTGCCTGAGGTTTTACTTGATTGCAGCGCTTGGCGCGTCAATGTCAGCACTTCTTCGATACTTTGGACGTTGGCAGGTAATTCCGCCACACCAAGACTGGCGGTGCAAGGCAGTGCTTTTCCATTGAACACGGCTGGAGATTCGGCGATGCTTGCGCGAATTCTTTCTGCTACACGACCAGCTTCATCTTCTTCCATATCTATAAGGAAGGCGATAAACTCGTCTCCGCCAATGCGCGAGACATAATCTGTCGGGCGAATTGAGCGAAAAATATTCGTCGCCATGCTCTGCAAAACCAGATCGCCACCGGCATGTCCGTGGTTTTCATTGACGGCTTTGAAATCATCACAATCAAGCAATATAGCAAACATGCGCAATTCCATACGCTGAGCCCGACTGACTTCAACGCTCAGAGCCTTCTCCAGTCCCCTTCGGTTAAGCAGTTGCGTGAGCGGGTCGATTTGGACCAGTTGTTTAAGGTTGGAGTTCTTTTCGCAAAGAGTGAAAGCCATCTCCTGCAGCCGCCTTTCATAATCGTCGCGCTCGCCAACGAGCTTCTCCAATTGGTGGGTGGCAACCAGCATCAGCACAAACAGAATGAGCATGCTGGGCATTAAAATCAGAGATTTTAACTCTTCCGGAAGGAAAAGGAACCCGGAGGCCCCCGTCAGGAAGGTGACAATGGCAACAATTCTCAGCCGGGTTGCCCAGGCAAGTCCATTCTTGTTTCGAATAGATGCCGGAATAGCAGGCACCGCCACACTCATGGTCATTGGCGGTAAATTCGTATTTGTATCCCTTTGGTCCATATCCATATTCGTTACCCTCTAGTCGGTTTATACCCGCTTTCGCAAAGGAGAGCATTTCGGCAAAAACTGTGGATCGGCTCAAGCATTGCTTATTTCATCAGACAATCGGGTAGATCGCCCTTACGGGAGTTGCCACCTAGCTCCGGGCTGCAGGTTTAAGGTTCTTCGACAAACACAAAATGACGTTTTCAGTCCCACTATCGTACATTCGAATCTGGTGCAACAAGAATCAGGTCTGGGTAGGATTCCAGACGCCGGAAGGCGATGTGTTCCGCATAGATAAACGCGGAATCTATCTGATCTTGCCGGACAAATCGCTTTCGCTGGTAAATCCTCGGCTGATGTTTCCTGTCGTTGATCGCTACCCATGCCTGAAGTCCGAACACATCATGGCTCCCCCGACCAGCCGAACACCGCCAACTTTAAATGTCTATCCGGCAGACACGCAAATTGCTGATTCACCATTGCGTCGAGTCAACCTGGAGCAAATTGCACCGGAAGTCGAAAGCTATCTTTCCTTGCTGACGCACCTGCCACCGATACAGCTCTACATTGCAGTGCGCGCGTACGAGAGCAGTCTGATCAGCTTGCCGCAGCTCAATCGTATCGCAGGATTACTTACGCCGCAGACGACTCTTGCTGGTGTGCTGTTGCAGCAGCGAATGTGCACATGGGAAGACTTGCTATCTGTCTGCCTGGACATCGCTCGCCCTGGGGCTCACGGTCACGTGCCACCACCTGCTGAATACGAGCTTGTCGGTGAGATTATGGTGGCAATTGGTCGCTTGACCCGCACCCAGCTACAGCGCGCGTTAAACATCAAACGCGATGGAGACAAACCGCTTGGGGAAATTCTGCTGCAAATGGGCGCTTGCAAGAAAACCGATATTGAAAATTGCCTGCAAGCCCAAGAGAAAGTAGGTGAAAGCCTGGAACATCGCGTCGGGCTGCTGGGAGAGCTGCTCGTTCAGTACAGTGTGGTGACCTACGAAGATCTGCAACAAGCTCTGCGCATTCAAAGGATCGGACGCCAGCCACTACATGCGGTGCTGATCTCCATGGGAACTTGTACGCAGCATCAAATGAACGAATTCATGACCCATCATCCGCATTATGTCACTCAAGACGGATTTGATGAGAAGGTACTGGCGCAGTATCTGATCTATCACAGGTTGGCAAACAGCAAGCAACTTGACGAGGCCCGTCGACTTCAAGATAAGGGACGATTGGTTTTGGGTGAACTGCTCGTGGAGCTAAAGAAATGCACGCAACGCGATATTGAAGGTGTTCTGGGAACCCAGCAGTCAATCCGCGAAGCAGCAGCCGCCACCGCTAATGCCAACCCTCAAAAGATTGGACAGATGCTAGTCCATAATAACGTGGTGCAATTGAACACGGTCGAAAAGGCTGTCGGCATTCAAGAAAGGAGTCGACAACAATTCGGCGCCATGGTGGCAGACCTTGGGGCATGCTCTCGAGACGACTTCAACGATGCACTGGAATTACAGTTCTCCTGGCGCCAGCGTGTTCGACAAACCGAAGACAAGCTCGGGCAGGAACTGCTGAAAGACGGGCTCGTAGATAAGTCCAACCTCGATCGAGCATTGGATATTCACAGTCGCGCAGGCAGGCCGCTCGGGCAGATTCTTGTCGAGGGTGAGGCCTGTACTCCGGAAACGGTCATCGAGACCTTGATCAAACGAGATGACCGACGCAGAATGGCGTTCATCGAATACTTGAATGAGCAGTCGCCTCCGCTTGAGGATGAACAGCCATCCTTGATCAGCGATGCAGCCAGCGAACCAAGGCCATCGCTGGTCAACAAAATTTCTTCCTGGTTAGGCAAACGCAACATCAACCAAACCTAAGCCCGCAAATGGCGATCGACTCGTTGCCCTTAGTAGCGGAAAAGTGCCGCTCCAGCACTGAAGCCGGCGCCCATGGAGGCCATAAGTACTAAGTCGCCGCGTTTCAACTGTCCGGAATCGATGGCTGATTGCATCGCCAAAGGCAGAGTTCCAGCTGTTGTGTTTCCATACTCATCGATGTTTATCACAACGCGATCTTGTGGAATTTGGACGCGCTCCACAGCCGCCTGGATTATTCTGCGGTTAGCTTGGTGCGGAATGAAGACATCTATATCTTCACCAGTAAGGCCATTTCTTTCAAGAATTTTCTGACATAACTCGGACATCTTAAGCGTGGCGAATTTGAAGACCGCCTTACCGTCTTGGTGTACGTAGTGCAAACGCTTTGCCACAGTTTCTGCGGAAGCCGGCATCTTACTGCCACCAGCTGGCAGACAAAGAGAGTCGCCACCAGAACCATCGATCTCGTGAATGAAGTCGAAAAAGCATCCTTCTTCAGCGGATTTAGAGGGTTGAATCAGAGCAGCGCCACCACCGTCTCCGAAAATTATGCAAGTTTGTCGATCGCTGTAATCAATGATTGAGGACATAACATCCAGGCCAATCACCAAGACATTCTTGTGTGCGCCACTAATGATAAATTGAACACCGACCTGAACCGCATAGAGAAAACCGGAACAAGCTATCGAAAGATCGAAGCCCCAGGCGCCAGTAGCGCCAATCTTGTGTTGCACAAGAGCTGCTGTTGCAGGCAGAACCATATCAGGGGTAATGGTGGCAACGATAATGAGATCAAGCTCGTTTGGCTTGACGCCGGTCTGCTCCAGTACTTTCAACGCAGCCTCGGCAGCGAGATCGGACGTTGTGGTGCCAGGCGAGACAATATGTCTCTGCTTGATGCCGGTCCGTTCTGTGATCCACTCATCGGTGGTGTCGACCATCTTTTCCAAGTCTTGGTTAGTCAGCAGACCGGGCGGCACACAAATACCGACGCCGCTTATTCTTGCCAGCGACACTTTCTTATTGAGTAACTCAGCCTTTGCAGTACTTATTGTTGGAGCGATCAACGGCACGCCTTCTCTCCCGGTTCTGGGGTTCGGATTCACGGCTTCAAATATTGCAGTCGATACACTGCGGCAGCCGAAGCTATATTCTAAGAGATTCACCGCTTGCGAACCCATATTTGTGCTGAAAACCCTTCACGGTGCTTCACTTGCGCGGTTGTTAGGCAAATTTGACCAAAACAGCCGCTGACTGGGACTTTCGGCAGCAATATGAAATTTGCATTAGGTTAACGGAGCGCACCTGGAA
>Ga0163152_10004282_pt1 | contig 17778 bp, 23 predicted proteins | sample OliLakLV19MP8IB2_FD_148635 | JGI IMG/M metagenome (GOLD analysis project Ga0163152, IMG submission 148635) | Freshwater microbial mat bacterial communities from Lake Vanda, McMurdo Dry Valleys, Antarctica - Oligotrophic Lake LV.19.MP8.IB-2 | ecosystem: Environmental > Aquatic > Freshwater >... | reverse complement strand
AGAAAGCGCTGGCAATTCTTCTCGGTCAGCAACGCCCCTCCGTTGAAACAATCGACGAAAACCTTATAGCGGTCCGATTCGTACTTCACGAGGAAATGCCCCGGCATCCCGATCCCATGCACCGGAAGGCCCAGCCGCTTGCCGACGAGGAGGTAGACCGTCGAGAGACTGATCGGAATACCCGTGCGTCGGTCGATCACGCAGTTGAGATAACTATTCTCTAACTCGTAATAATTCTTGGTATTGCCTTTGAAGCCCTGCTCCGTGAAGAGGTACCGGTTCAACGTCTTGATCGTTTCCTCGCCCGATGCGCGGGGACCGATTCGATCCTGGACTTCCTGCGCCATCTCGTCGAGCTGTCTGGCATAGGAAGAAACCGTGAGGGCTGGATAGGCATAGCGGGCGATCAGAAAGGCGCCTTGCTCAAGATCCGTTGAGCCATCGGGATGCGCCGCCAGCTGCGTGAGTTCATCCTCGAGATTGCCGCCACGGATTTCCTCAAGGATCGAGACGAATCGATCGGCCATTTCAGGCTGTTCGATTTCCGCTTCCTGAAGGAGGGGGACGGCTGAGGGGCCGATATCGATGAGCTTCCCGCTGATGGTCCGGACGATCTTCTCGTCCTCATCGGCCAGCAGTCGGATCAGGGCCCGGATTTGACTCTCGTTGACCAGCATGGTGGGACTCCCGGACAGCCCGCCCATTAGCCCATGGCCCGACGGAACGCTTTCGCGCTCCCGTAGAGACAGATCGCGTCGAATATGATCATGACGACCACCACCATTGCAACGTGGGGAAGCGCCTCAGCCCAGCCGGAAAGGATCAACGGCCGCACCGCGTCGATCGCCCAGGTCATCGGATTGAAACGCGCCAGAAATCCCATCCACCCGGGCATCGCCTCCAAGGGCACCAAGGCCGAGCTCAAGAAAATCATCGGGAGCGACAAGAATCCCAGGACCGAAAAGAAATCACCGTGACTTTTCACGGAAAAGGCCATCGCCATGGAAATCGCCGTGAGACCGACGCCGAAGAGCATCCCGATCATCAAGATCGCCGCGATGCCGAGAAGCCCCGTCACCGGCTGAACGCCGAATAGAAAGGCCACCCCGAGGATCACGAGCACTTGGAGCGAGGTAATCGTCATCACGAAAATAAACCGGCTCAGGATCACAGAGCTCCGATGGATCGGCGTGGTCATCAACCGCTCCAGAAAGCCGTTCTCCTTATCGAAGAGCAAATCGACGCCACCGGCAAGTCCATTGTTCAGCACCGTCATGACGACCACGCCGGCCGTCAGGAAGCTAATGTAGTTCGGAGCCTGCGTCACTTGCACATCCGCGGCTTGCTGGAACAGGTTGCCGAAGAAGATCAGCCAGAACAGCATCGGCTGCACGAGCGTAAACAGCATACTAAATTTCTCGCGGCTGAGCCGCCGAACCCACCGCATCGTCAACGCATGAATTTCTTGCCAGTACTGCGCCACTGTCTCTCCTTATACGGTCTGAATGTCTTGAACCGATTCGGTCATGGATCGCCCCGTATGGGCGATGAACACGTCGTCCAGCCGCGGCCGGTGGTACTCGATAAACTCCAGTCGGCAATCCAACCGATTGGCGAACTCAAGGATCGCAGGCAGGGCCTTCTCGGGCGAATCGACCCGGATATCCAGGCCGGTCGGCGTCGCCTTGACCGCCCGCATCGCGGGTTGTCCCGTCAACGCCGACACCAACACGGGAATCTTTGTCAGATCCTTCAAGGTCAACGACACGATATCGCCACCCAGCCCGATCTTCAGCTCAGCCGGCGACCCGAGCGCCTTTATCTTTCCTGCGTCGATAATGGCCAACCGATCGCAGAGCTGATCCGCCTCATCCAAATAATTCGTCGTCATCACGATCGTCATGCCGCGCGCCTTCAACATCCGCACATAGTCCCAAATTCTGAGCCGGCTCTGCACATCCAACCCCAACGTCGGCTCATCGAGGAACAGGATCTTGGGGTCCGGCAACAGCCCGCAGGCAATGTCGAGCTTTCGCTTCATCCCGCCGGAATACGTTTTTGCCGGGCGATCGGCCGCCTCTTCCAACTCCACCAGCTTCAGCAACTCAGCAATGCGTTTAGTGGCTTCCGCCTTCGACAAATGGTACAGCGCGCCGAGGAGTTCAAGGTGTTCCCGACCGGTGAGAAAGCGATCGATGGCCCGCTCTTGGGGCACGTAACCGATCAGTTGCCGGACGACGTCCGACTCACGCACCGTATCGTGGCCCAAAACGCTCGCCGAGCCAGACGTTGGCGTGATGAGCGTGATGAGCGTCCGGAGTGTGGTGCTTTTCCCCGCCCCGTTCGGCCCTAGCAGACCGAAAATCTCGCCGGCATAGACTTGAAACGACAGATCGGAGACGGCCGTCTGATCATCGTAGGTTTTCGTCAGGTGCGACACCTGGATAGCGATGGCGCGATCCATTAGCCCCAACCCTTCGCACCGGATTGATCGTGCAGCATGAACTCGATGAGGTCGCTGAGACGGCGGGCTTGTTGGTGGAGACTCTCGGCCTCCAACAGAAACTGCTTTTCCAAGGGCGTACACTCCAAGTAGGTGGATAGAGTATTGACGAAAATCTCATCGCTGACTTCTTTCCGAAAAAACTCCTGCCAGGTAGGCGCCTCATCCCGGGACCGGAGATAGGACTCCAGAATGGCGAACAGGCGCTGGCGGACCGTAGGATCTAATGACGTCTCTGCGGCCCGAACCGTCACCGCAATCGTGGCCTCGCGATAGGCGCGATCGTACCACTCACGTTCAATCTCAAACCGTTCCAGCCCTTGTAACAAAATATTGGATCGGCCATCGGCCATCGGCTGCACGCTGACCAATCGACCGACACAGCCCATCGAGAACACGGGCGGATGGCCGTAATAGTCTGTTTCCCATCCATCCTTGAGCAGAGCCATGCCGATGCACTGCCCGCTCATCGCCGCATCCGAGATCATGGCGCAGTAACGAGGCTCAAAGATATGCAGAGGCAGATAGGTCTTGGGAAACAGCACGACGTTCGGAAGCGGGAACACCGGAATCTTCGAGGGAATGGGAAACGGCGTCACGCTGTCACGCTGGTCGCGTCCCTGGTGCTCTCGCCCATGATCGGTCTGCATGGCCCACGATAGCTGATGGCCGCCAAAGTTGTCAACGGCGAGAGCAGGGAGTATTTCATCCGTCGAATTGGCGAAACCCCTTATCAACACAGGAGATTTGTGCCGCCTGCCGAAGCATGCTATAAGCGCCAGGAGCGATTCCTTTACCTCATGGCGGTCTATCGAATATGCAGCAATTGTGGCGTCAGCTGAGACCCCTTCTGTTCCTATCGAGCAGTCTCTTCGTCGTCGTGCCGGGACTCGCGGCAGATACGGCACAGGAATTCCGGGTCGCCCGGGAGGGCTATCACTACACCTTCCCACGCGATCACGGGGCACATGAGGAGTTTCGCACCGAATGGTGGTACTACACCGGCCAGCTCACGACAAAGGAAGGCCGGCCATTCGGCTATCAACTCACCTTCTTCCGCCGTGGCATACCGCGCGACCACGTGAAGACCCTGCCGTCACAGTGGGCCGTCACACAACTGTACCTGGCCCATTTCGCCGTGGCGGACCTCAGCAAGAATCAGTTTCGCTATGCGGAAAAAGTCAGCCGGGCCGGCCTGGGCAAAGCCGGTGCTGCAGACGATCGCCTTCACGTCTGGATCGATCGGTGGAGCGCCGAGTCACCCATGGCCAGTTCTGACACACAGATCCTCCAAGCAGCAGACGGTGACCTGGCCCTCCAGCTCACAGTCTCGCCGGACAAACCACTCGTCGTGCATGGCAAAGACGGCATCAGCCGCAAGGGTTCTGCTACGGAACAGGCCTCCCATTATTATTCCTTCACCAGACTCGCCACGACCGGCAAGCTCACAATCGGGAACGAATCGTTCGAGGTAACCGGCACGAGCTGGATGGACCATGAGTTTGGCTCAGCCGAGCTTGGCAAGGATCTGGTTGGATGGGATTGGTTCAGCCTGCAGCTCGACGACCAGAGGGAGCTGATGCTATATCGGCTCCGCCACGCCGACGGATCGGCCGATCCGGTTTCCAGCGGGACCCTCATCGACCGAGACGGTCACGGGCACCATCTTTCGATCGGAGACTTCACGCTCGAGCCAACCAGTTACTGGACCAGTCCGGCAAGCAAAGCCCGCTATCCGCAACATTGGCGCCTGACCATTCCATCCCAACAGCTATCGTTGGAACTCATTCCGCTCATGGCCGAGCAGGAACTCTCCACCACGCGCAGCACGCAAGTGACTTATTGGGAAGGCGCCATCGAGGCGACCGGCTCCATTCAAGGACGGCCCTCCCGTGGACGGGGCTACATGGAACTGACCGGTTACGCCGAACGCGTCCCCAATAAGTTGTAATGGGATTGAAGGGACCGCGCGTGCCGCCGCCTTTAGCAACCGTACCGACAGGCCATACAACCCCTCGCAAATCGCAACGAGCCCATCCTGCTTTCTTGGCGAAGAACAAGAGATCGATCGGCTTCGATGGAGGTGGCCTGCTGTGTAACATTCACGTTCAGCGGCGCGACGCTTGCGGCGCGTCCGCTGCAACGTGTGGTTAGGGCGCATACCGATGAACAGCATCGGCAGGGTAAAGGATTTCGCTTAGCCCGAGCGCTGCCAATTCCGTGCGGTTGTCGTGAAAATTCCTGTCGCGTGTCACAAGGCGCAGCCAATTGTGATGAATGCAAGACCACACCACCAAAACATCGCACATCTGATTACGCCACTTTGAATTTTCTTCGATGTTAGTTGGCGGCACTGTAGCGATCCCAGGAAACAAAACAGTTCGGATCCTCGACTCCAGAGCCTCCATCTCGGGTGACGACCAGAGGGCATGATCCCAGTAAAACACATCCCAAATTGCTAGTGGCATAAGTTCCTGTGCACCAGCTAGCCCAGCGTTCTTCACTTTCGTTTCAAACACGTCGAAGCTGCGACTTGCTGTGCCGCCCGGCTGATTCTCCGATGCACTGACTGCCACCACCGCCAAATCAAGTTGGTTGTTCTTCCATGCGACGATCAACGCTCTGAGATTACCGGCGTCGGAACGGTTCTCTTCGAGATCGATGATGCAATTCGTATCCACAACGAGCTTCAACATTTTGCGCCCTAACGCCACGCATCAGCCGCCCGATAAGCCCACTGCTCAAGAACCTATCTACGCGCATGCTCCACCTGCCACGCCGTCTGCGCGGCAAAGCTCCTCGAATTTCCTCAGGAGCGTAGAGGCGTACTCCTGTGCCTCGGCCAACTCGGCCCCGGTTGGCGCGACTGGTGGGGCACTATCTTTTGGAGCATGTCGTTCATCCCGATCGTGTTCATTCGCGATTCGTTTGAGCAGCTTCACTTCTTTCCTCAAGCCTGTCTTTTCGATAAGCGCAGCCTCGCCGCCAACATGATGCGCCATCGTCTCGACCATCTTGTAAATCTCAGGGAAGAAATTCTCGAGATCGATACTCGCGTCTTGCAGATAGTCATAGCAGGCCCTGAGCGGCCATTTATATGAGATCACCGAATTTCGCGCTTCCCGAATCACGCGCACACCGTCCGGCGCCCACGCGGGGGGTTGCATTCCCAGCATCGCATGGTTTTGATGCGCCCAAACTGGCAGCGCCATATATTCCTTCTCGGTCAGCAGTGACAGCGTATCCGCGAGAAGTCGCCCCAAGTTCTCAACGTATCGTCTGGCAAGAATCGAAGCCTGTTCGCAAAGTAAATCATTCACCGGAACGCCTTCTATCCGAATAACCAGGCTGGTACCTCTGAACATCAGACGGAAGGGGCCTTCAATAAATTGGTCATGCAGCGCTCCTAGTTCGTTTGAACCTCTGATGTACCAAGTCATTTGAGCCATGACGGAGCTGCCTAACAATGTTTAGGCGGATCCGCATAAGAGCCGGATCTGCCGATTTCTGTCCGTATAACACGCCACTACTGCTCGTGAACAATACGCCATAATCGTTGCCACTTCAGTGAGTTGCGCCTTATCGCCGATTTATGACGGGTTCATAGGCGGGTCGGCATCACACGCTTCCTTGCATGACTCCCCATCCGAACAAAAGGGTCAGACCCCTTACATCTGTCCGCTCCTCGTTAGGCAGCTTTTCCTGATGCAGTTTTGACTCGAACCTGGAGATCGACGTCACAATCCAAAACATGCAGCAAGGAAAGGAGTTGATCGATAGACTTGCTGTAGTTGGTTTGATCAAGCAGACGATAGAGCTGCGTCGCTGATGTGCCGAGCCGTCTAATAATCTCGCGCTTTGATAACGGACTTTCTTTGACTTGCTTCTGCGCCTCGATCGTCAGCTTATACAGCAGGGTATCCCGCAAGTAGTGCGGATCCTGATTGTATTCGAGCACCTGTTCACTATGCACCGTCCCTTCCTTGCCAGATTCCAGCACATAGGTGAACCCTTCTCCGCCCAGCTCTCTATCCACACGCACGGTAGCGATTGGATCCCTGCTACTCGGTCGAGGGTCGACCTTCGAATAGGGAAGCAGGAGTATTCCCTTCGACACCTTCACCTGGAACACCTTCTTGCGATTGTTACAGCGCACCGACTGGATTTTCATAGCTCCCCCTCGGACTCCAGCTGTTCAATCAACTCGCGGACTCGTCGTGTAGCCTTCCCCATCATGGGCACATTATTGTCCAAGTCCCATTTCACGACGAACAGGTCATCCCGATAGACATGCACATGCCGGGGAGAATGGTCGCCTTTCCAGGTGACAAAAATATATCCACCCCGGCGAACCTTCTCCATACGATAGTGTTACCCTTGAAGGTACTACTTGTCAACTTGTCTTCTCGCCACGCCAGTACCCATCACTGACTGCCACCACTTCACGAACCTCCCCTACAGACTCGACTGCGCTTCCACACGCAGTGGGGTCATTGCTTAACTTTGCACGGCACATCGCCTGTCGCTGGTGCAGGGTGAGGGGCGTCGATTCGATCGCGGCTTAGATTTTCGAAATGCGTGACGCCGACACATCAAATCGCACTGCAACCGTGTTGAGACTGTAATGGCGGGCACCTGGATATTCCAGACGGAGTTGGCGAGCCATGACTGTGGAACGTGGGTAAAGCGAGGTGCAAAGTCAAGCAATGACCCCACTCTTTATTCGGAGGTGGATTGCTACGTACGCTTTGACCAATAACCTGGCCGCCGCCGATGATGCGCCACAGCGATGACCCGAAGTTCCTCAGCGGTGACCTGATAGATGACGCTGTAGGGAAACCTGCGGAGAAAATGGCGGCGTCGGGTGCCGCGAAAGATTGCTCCGAGCATGGGGTTCGCCAGAATGAGATGTGCCGTTCTCTCAAACTCGGCCACGAATGCAAGCCCAAGTTCGACATTCGCTTTCGCCGCATAGAAAACCGCAGCATCGCGCAACTCAGTGAGTGCGAGCGGAACAATGACGAGCTTCACTTTAATGCTGCACGGACGTGTGCAAGAGCCTCGGCGATCGGAATAACCTGAACCGTTCCATTTTCAACATCGGCGATTCGACGCTCGACTTCAGCCGCCCAAGCTTCCTCAATCTCAGCGTCTTCGTCGAGACTCGCCAGCAATAGTTGCGCGAATGCTGCACGCTCACCCGATGTGAGTTTCAGTGCCTCAGCTTCCAGCATTTCGAGTTGAGTTTCCATAGTCAAAGCCTCCATGGAGCCATACTGAATTTTACTGCGAAGGCAATCGGCATGCTAGAGACGCCCAACAATGCTTAGATGTATCCGCATAAAATCCAGATCTGCCAATTTCTGCCCGTATAACACGCCATCCCCTACCAATCGATTTTCCTGAAGAATACGCCCTCATCGTTTTCTATTCAAGCATGTGCGACAAGGCCCATTTATTTCTGGATCATAAGCGGATCGCCATAACACCCTCTCCTCGAACGAATTCACACCCCATCCAGCGGACTGCGAACACCCGCCGTGTAGGGAAAGACTCCCAGTAGATTTTTCGATCTCCGCCATGCGGGAGACGCCGAGCCGACAAACAAGTCAATAGTCATGCCTGACCCTAAATCTTCGTTGTCCCGCTTGAGCGCCGGGTTAGGCGTCAGTCGCACAGACCTCAAGCACCGCCGCCGATGTATCAGGGGTCGGCAGGGCAAATAATGCGATCCGGTGTTCTGCACCAACCTGTACTCCAGCTTCGCGGGCCTGCGCGACTGCCGCATCTCGAGCGGCGGCGATGTCACCAGCTGAGAGAGACCGCAACCAAACAAAGGTGACCAGCCAACTCCCATCGCTTAACCGTAGGGACGCTACATGCCGAAGTTCAGGGTTGCTATCGGTGGCTGGCAGGCCATCAAGCTCGCGGGTGAAGTAGAAGCAGAACTCAACTGTCGAACCGGCGGGTGCATTCCCAATCCAGAAGGCCTTCTTCTGGTCAGGTGGGACTGGTTGAGGGCGAAGCTCTGAAGCAGGAATCGCGACACGAAAAGCCAGCAGGGCGTTGTTGTCTTGCGGGTACGTCAACTTCCACCTGGCGATATGCCGGTCGGCGTTACGGCGGCTCGGATCACGTCGAACCCACGTGTCCGTGCAAGACCACTGGCACTCTCCTGAGGAATACAGCGAGATCTTGGCTTCGGTCCCGAATAGTCGTCCAGCAATGTAAGCTTCGGCGCCGTGAACCCAGCACTTCCACACGGTCGATCTTGGACCGTCTCTGGAGCCAACCGCAAAGCGGAACTCTCGCAACGTGCTACCTCTCAATCTGACGCCTAACGTTCACGCCCACCGGCGCGCGTCCGCGTGGGGCGTGCGGTTAGGCTCAGATCTGAATTCGGCGCGCATCGCTTTCCGGATAGGGATATTCCATGTGCCGAGCGGTCGCCCTTGCTGTGTCCTCGCCGAAGTAATGCGCCACGACTTTGAGCGACATGTCGATGCCCGCTGAGATACCGGCAGAGGTAAACACGCGGCCGTCCTTGACGAAGTGCTTGCCGTACTCGACCGTCACGGCGGGAAAGGAATCGCGCATCCAGTCGAGCGATCGCCAGTGAGTGGTTGCGTGCAACCCGTCCAGAAGTCCGGCGGAACCAAGCAGCATTGAGCCGGTGCAAACCGCCGTCAGCGTTTCCACCTCCGCGGCCCGGGCACGCAACCAATTGAGCATGATCGGGTTTTTTAACTCCTTCCGGGTGCCCCACCCGCCCGGGGCAACAACGATATCAAGGCGCAGGCAATTCTCAAACGTGTAGTGAGGCAGGACTTTCATGCCGCCCGTTGTAGTGACCGCGCCGGGACTCTCTGCTACCAGCACTACCTCGAACGGCGAGGGTTCTTCGCGCCGTTTCTCTTCGTTCAGCCGGGTTACCGAGAACACCTCGAACGGCCCGCAGAAGTCGAGCACTTCGATATCCTCAAACAGGACAATGCCGACGCGTTTTCTTTCCACATCTGGACCTCGCTACCTTGAGCCTAACAATGTTTAGGCGGATCCGCATAAGAGCCGAATCTGCCAATTTCTGTCCGTATAACACGCCATCGGAATTCCTGAAAATAACGACATGATTGTTGCCACTTCAATGAGTTGCGCCTTATCGCCGATTTATGACGGGTTCTTATGCTGATCGGCATCACACGCTTCCTTGCCTGGGTTCACATCCCGTCCAGCGGACTGCGAACACCCGCCGTGTCAGGGAAAGACTCCCAGTAGATTTTCTGATCTCCGCCATGCGGGAGACGCCGCGCCGGCAAACAAGTCAATAGTCATGCCTGACCCCAAATCTTGAAATACGCCGCCGCACGCTTCTGCCAGGCATCAAGACTCTTGTACGTTACCGTCTGCGTGATGTCGTCTATTGCAAGCGCGTCCGAACCCTCCTTGAACATGTGTTCGCCTTCGGTGACAAGCGCATCTAGGAGTTGGTCGGCCATTCGGTGCCCCCAGAAGAGTGATGGTCGTAATGCGGCCTAACGTCTGCCTTCACCGGCGCGAAACCAGCAAGCGAAGCGCCACTGGTGAAGCGTCCGGTGCAAGGCATGGTTCGGCCACACTACGCTCATACCGGCGGTGCTACACCAGGAACGTCAACACCAAGGTCACTGAGTGCAACAAAGTGCCATGGAAATTCCGCGACGGATCTCGGGCCGATCATTCCATTTAGGACCAGCGCCCGGCGCGACAGCATGGCAATGTGTTTTTCTAGCGCCCACGCCTCCCATGCTCGATTGGGGACTAGCAGTGTAGTCGCCGCGGGTCAAGATCGAGTGCCGGCGTTTGAATTCGCCACTCGCGCTCCCAGGTGAAATCTACAGCCTTAGGTTCGTAGCGTACGTGCCGGTACTTCTGGGACTCTTCGAGCAATGCGAATTCGGCGTCCGACTGGTAGATAACCGGCCGACCACCGCGCTCGAACAACCAAGTCTTGTCGAGCATCACACCAAACGGTTTGTAGCGCATACCATGCGCCATTGGGTTCGCAAGTATCTGGGTGAGCTTGCTCAGTGGGGCCTCGCTGAAGCAAACACAGGTATACCCGCCCTTGATACATCCGGTCCCTCCGCGGAGTTTTCGTTCTGTCACAACGGACAAGAACGCATCTGCGGCTGCTTAGTCAGATTCACCACGCGTCAGGTGCACCAACCGATCACTGATGTCATCGCGGATCACGGCGTTACTCCTGGGGCCGAACAATGTTTAGGCGGATCCGCATAACAGCCGGATCCGCAAATTTCTGTCCGTATAACACGCCACTACTATTCGTGAACAATACGCCATAACCATTGCCGTTTCAATGAGTTGTGACTGTGGGACCATTTATCACGGGTTCTTATGCGGATCGGCATAACACCCGCTCCTCAGAATATTTTTACATCCCGTCCAACGGACGGTGACACCCGTCATGTCAAAAAGAGACTTCCGGTACATTTTCTGAGCCGGCACGAGCCGAGATGCAAGGTCAAGCAACGACCCCACAAGCTTTCCCCTGCAACCGTGTTGATACTGTAATGGCGGGCGCTGGATATTCCAGACGGAGTTGGCGAGCCATGACTGCGGAACGTGGGTGAAGCGAGGTGCAAAGTCAAGCAATGACCCCACTCTTTACATGATCTGTCTTCAGCGAGGCGGCTGGCGTAGTCTCAACTGCGCGCGTCGAACAAAGCCTCCTAATTCCTCACCGTCTCCAGAGGGGGTGGGCAAACCGTCCTTCACTGCGCGCATCGAGCGACCACCGCTTTATCGTGGGGGCTCTGCGAGCAAGAAGGATGGTTGCCTGCCCCCTCGCATCCTTCTGAGGGCACACATTCTGCTCATTATTCTCAGGGATGGGGGCTGATGGATCTTCTACTGCGCGCGTCCAACGAGGGCCTTCTGAGGCCGCGCGTTGCGCGAGCACAGAAGATCATCAGGCTCCATCCCCTCCCTTTCATCGTGCGCGTTCTGCGAGCAAGAAGGGCACCTGACCACTCCCGATCTTCCCTTCTCCTTGACTCCTCCTCAACCCCTATGATTAGGTCCCCAACTGTCATGCTGATGCGCATCGCCGCCACATTAGCCTCATTCGCCCTTTTAATCTTCAGCCTCGGCTGTCAGAAGGAAAGCGAGGCGATCGTCTCCATCGCGCTCCATCCAACCAATGCGAACATCCTCTATGTGGCCACGAACGACGCCGTCTATAAATCGCGCGACGAGGGCCAGTTGTGGGAACGGTTCCCGAGTTTCAGCGCGCGGCGTGTCACGACGCTTGCCATCGATCCTCAGTTCCCGGCCACCATCTATGCCGGCACGATGGCCGACGCCGTCTACAAGAGTCCGGACGGCGGACAACATTGGCTTCCCCACAATGTCGGGCTCAAAGAACATGTCTCCTTTATCAATCAATTTGTCTTCCACCAGACAGACCACGACCAGATCTACGCAGCCACAACCGTCGGCGTGTTTTACACCAAAGACGGCGGACGGGAATGGGAAGAACGGATGGCCGGAATGAAGGAGGTCCACATCGTGGTCTCCATCGCTATCCATCCCCGCGATCCACGCATCCTCTTTGCCGGAACGACGGGAGGGGTCTACCGGTCCGACAACGCGGCGATGGGATGGAAGAAGATCAACAACGGGCTGATTCCCGAGCAGGAACTGATGGGAGGAATGGCGCTGGGGGTCAATGCCCTGGTCTTCGACGTCGCCAACCCGGACATCGTCTATGCCGGAACCACGAAGGGCCTCTTCCGCACCGCGACGCGCGGAGAGCAATGGGAACGAATCGGGCAATCACTCCCCGATCTGTTCGTAAGCAGTATCCTCATCGACCCAACCCAGCCGAAGACCCTCTATATTGGAGGGCCGAGCGGCGTCTGGAAGAGCCCCGACAGCGGACAAACCTGGTCCGCGATCAACAGCGGGTTGGCCTCGCTGAATATTCGCACCCTCGCGATGAGCCCGCGCGACTCGTGCATACTTTTTGTCGGCACGAATGGGAGCGGTCTCTACCGCTCAACCGACGCCGGCGCAACCTGGACTCCCCTGCCCCTCAAAGCCGCACCGGCGAATGTTCAGTAGCCCCTCTTCGATGAAGCGCCGTCATGCTGATATCGGCTGCTGTAGGCTAACATCTGGTCCGACAAGGCCTTCCACTCCTCAACCGTCATAAGGTCCTTCATCTTGAAACGGAGCGCGAGAATCTTCGCGGCTGACTGCATCTGCCGATTGTTCGCGTCATCCAGAGCCTTGGTGAATTCCTCTGGAGTCGCCGCGTAGTTCGCACTCAACTCATACAGCCTGCGGTGCCCTGCACGGGCGTGCTCGCGGCTGGCCTTCAATTCCGCGACAATGTCGTTCACCACCGAGTTGACGTGTTCGGCCTTCCCCTGATCCTTGACCGTGCGACCGATCAACGAGGCCATGTCCTGCTGCCCCTTCTCCCAATAGGCATCCCCCGTTCCCTCACTGGCCATCCCACGATGATGGTGAGACGAACAACCAGCCAAGGCGAACAGGACAACGATCCCAAAAACATAGCGCTGAATGCACTTCATCGTACTCTCCCCTTGCAATATGGATTGAATGCACAGAGCACATGCCTGTTGTCACGGCGCTAGTTCTTCCCGTATCATCCTTCTCGACGACTATGCCTGAACCTACTCCCCCTCCAACCGATCACACCTTGGCCCTTCGAGAGGAGTTCCGTCATCACCTTGAAACATTCTATGCCCAACTAAAGCTAGCGCCGCCCTATGAAAGCGTCGAGAAGGCCATTCGTTCCCTGACGACCTCGCTCCACGCGTTGCCGTCAGGGGAACGCGCGCGCCTGGTCACCGACGCCACCGCCCGTTGGCAGCACTTCCGCCAAGCGTTCGAATCGTCCGGGCTCAGCAAGAAGCATCGAGGCATTATTGGTGGTCTCGCCCGCAACCGGTCCAGCCTGAATCTCCCAGCCGAATACGATCTGTTCCTGAGCCTGTATCGCTCCAAGTAGGATGCTGAAAAAGTCGCTCCCAGGAACCGCAAAACGTGAGACGTAGGATTGCCGAGTGCTCTCCCTCCAAACGTTTCACGTTTCACGAGCGACCGGCATGTCCACAGAAGAGCATGTCCGCAGCCTACTCATTTAGGACGGCGATCTGGCCCCTTCAAGAACCTCCCGGAGTTCTTGATACACCGTCGTGAGCCGCGCATTTTCCAACCGATAGGCGAAAATAGTCGTAATGGCTCCGGATAGGAGGAACACGAGTCCCAACCCTACAATCCCGAGCGCCAACATCGCTCCACCGAATGCCGCCATTTCGTCCTCGACGAACAAGGCAATCAGGGCTCCCACCATGCCCACCACCACCAGGACAAACCAGGTGCCGGTGAGCAGCGCCGAGGACCAGGGTGTGAGCTTGCGGCAAAGCACCCAGACTGCATCTTCGTCGGGAGACAGGGAAATCAACCCTTTTAAGGGCCACAATGTTCGAAAGCCGATGGCAAACAACCGGTATTTCTGGCGAATCACGATCTGGTTCAGATCCGGGAAAAACCGGGCGGTTCCGTGCGACAGCGTCAACAGACCGTCGGCATCAAATCGATCGGCCAGTTGTTTCATCGTGGTATGCGTGAATCGATCCTGCGTGCGGGCCACCCCGCAGCCATACCGACTCGCGTCCGGCGTGAGACGCACGAAGTAGAGCCAGTCTCCGAGAATAAGGCCGAGGCACAATGCACCGGCAAAGAAGCCTGCGAGGATCATGCGCCTACCTATCCCATAGGGGCCACGGATGAATCAAGTAACGGAGCCGAGAGAATCTGTTGACTCATCGCAGCGAGTTGGCTAGAGTAGGTTTGTTTCTTGTTCGGGCGGGTCCCCTCGCTTTATTCAGGTGCTCGCCGCACAAATTTCCCCCACTGGAGCTGCAACCGTTCGGGTAATACCTGCTTCGTCGGGGAACGCCAATCGCACAAGCTGTGGAGTCGGAGGCAACATGGATTTAGCAAAAGTTGAACGAGTCTATACGTCCTACGCCGGAGTCTACGATCGGATTTTCGGCAAAGTGTTCCACGAAGGGCGTGAGTCCGCGATCCGAAACTTAGACGTTCAGCCTAATGAGAAAATTCTTGAAGTAGGAGTCGGCACCGGGTTGGCCCTGCCGATGTACCCTCGCCATTGTCAGATCGTCGGGATCGATTTCTCCGAAGGCATGCTGGATAGAGCGAGGCAGCGAACGGCCGAACACCGGATGGGCCACGTGCAACTGCACCGGATGGATGCCGGCGCAATGGAATTTCACGACGATAGTTTCGACACCGTCGTCGCAGCCTATGTCGTCACCGCGGTCCCCGACTATCGCAAGGTGGTCAACGAAATGATCCGCGTCTGCCGACCCGGCGGGCGCATCATCATGCTGAACCACTTCACCAACGACAATAAGATCATCGCCGCCATGGAGAAAGTGATTTCCCCTCTCACGAAACAATTAGGATGGCGGACAGACTTGTCACTTCAGACGGTGTTGGAAGGGACGTCGCTGCATGTGGCCCGGAAGCAGAATGTGAACCCCTTGCGGTTCTGGGTCTTAGTGGAATGTGTCAACGGGAAGAACGGAAACGGGAAGACATACATCAACAGCGCAAAAAACGAGAACAGCGCCGCGGCCTATACCCACCTCAACGGTACTCATCACGCCAACGGAGAAGCGCTGGCGTAACAGGCTGTTGAAACCCCTGAGAAGGCTCCTCGGCCCTTCACTCGCTGCGGCCTCGCTGAACGGTCTTTCCGAACAGCCTCCTTAGTTCACCGCGCTCCACACACTACTTATTCAGCCACGCGTTGCTGCTCGAATGACTTCCAGTTCTGCCATTCCACGCCTGGAATGATCGTATTGCCCACCAGGCACTGACCTGAGAACCGTTGCACAATCAGATCCGCCAGGAGCGAGAGCACCTGACCAATCCGTCGATCCTGCACCACAAGGACCCGCAACACCACGCCGAATCCCGGTCCATCGAGCGGCCCATACAGCATACCGTGAACCCCTGGGGCCGCCATGGCGCCCTGCCTCGACACCGGAAGCAGATCCCCTTCCCACTGAATGGACCGATGCCGTCCGGCTGATGGCGCGGTGGCCTGCCAAGTACAGGGAATACCCGCCACCTCCAGTTCCGCCAAGAGCCATGTCACCGTCGGCCAGTCAGGCGACTCACTTTGGAACGTCCATTGCGCCACCTGCTCCAGCGACAAGGGTTCGAGGCTCGGCGCCGCCACTTCTTCCAGCTGCGCCTCGTCGCACACCACATAGAGTTCGCCCTGCGGGTCGAACCAGAAGCGCAGCTTCCCATCGGTCCACTCCGCTTGGATGATCCCCAGCGTCGAGCAATCGGCCCCTTCCTGCTCAAACATCGAGAAGTCCGTCACGCCGGTCATCGTCATTTTCGCCACACGAGCCATCTGGCGAATACGATAGCGGATCACGACTATGACCGTAATCCCAGCCAGCACCTCGCGGCCCGACGCTTCATCCAATAACCGCCGCTTCGACACCTGCACATCCGTCACATAGCCGCCGCGAAACCCGCCGGTGTGGCCGAGCAGCCATCGCAGATCTTCGATGTTCACCACCTGATATTTCATGGGATAATTGTCCGCGAAACTCTCGAAGGATGCTCAAAAAGTCCGATCAACCAAGATGCACCAAGGTTTGCAGGCTGCTCAAAATGCTCCGATAGCGAGGCCGCAAGGAGAGTAAACACCGGAGGCGTACCCTTGGGGTACGTTGAGGATGTTTGCGAACCGAGAACGAAGCTAGCGGGCATTTTCAGCAACCTGCCAGGCTAGAATAGCGGCTGTTGCTGCTTTAACCCTTCGACCTGACGCACCAACTCTTCTACACGATCCTGCAAGCGGGCATTTTCCAACCGAAGCAAGTCTAAACGATTCAGGAGCTGCTCTTGCTGGATCTCTGTCCACTGTAACGTTCGCCTCAGTCCCTCCAGCTCGAGCTGAGTTTGCTGCCGTTCGTCTATCTGAATTGACATGGGTCTTTCACCTAATTCTTACAACGAGAACGTCTTCACGCGGCAGGATGTTGAAACAGTCGCTCTTCTCACCCACCCGACCCTTGCGCCCCGAGACGCGCCTCTTCCCATGCAGCATTTCCACATCGCTCAGACCCTCAACGAAGACCCGGCCGCCTCACCACTCGGCGGTGCGCACAGACGTGGTGCTCCGTATTCGTCGCACCGTGCACCCCAGCCCTTCACTCGCTGCGGCCTGCCGATCGAACGGTGTGAGCATCCGCGAAGTCTTGTCCTATTGCCCCTGACACACAGACCATTGGGTTCCCGTCCGGCCCTCATCGTGGCTCCACAGCTTACCAGTATATGTCCGGACCGCGCAGGCGTCTATCACGACCTTCGGTAATATTTTCGTCACGATGGAGCACAAATCGAGCCCACCCCACCTTGCAGTACGCACCGGAATCAGGTATCTCTCGGAATCGTCGCAGCCAAAACGTGGTTCGATGGCTCTTGAGATGTCCATGCGCGCCATTTGCCTCCAACATGTCCCCTTCGAGGGCCCTGGCGCCTTTACGGCGTCGCTCGCTAAACGCGGCGCACGCGTCGAACAGTATCTGGTTCCCCAGATAGGGCTGCCTACCGATGCAGGCGACTTGCTGATCGTCATGGGCGGGCCGATGTCGGTAAACGATGTCGATCCCTGGATTACGGAGGAGGCCTCGTTCATTCGATCGGCGCTGCTGGCCGGCAAGCCGGTGCTCGGAATCTGCCTGGGCAGTCAGCTCATGGCAAAGGCCTTGGGCGCCGCCATTCGGCCTGGTCGAGCAGTGGAAATCGGCATGACGCCGATTCACCTGACCGATGAGGGCAAGCAAGACCCGGTGTTTGCTACGCAGCCAGAGACTTTCGACGTATTCGAATGGCACGGGGAAATCTTTGACCTCCCCAACGGCTGTGTCCCCTTGGCTGGATCGGACGCCGCCCCGCTGCAAGCCTTTCGCTATGGCTCTCGCGCCTATGGGCTCTTGTTCCATCTTGAGATGGAGCCGACCGGGATCGAGGCCCTGTGCCGGGAATGTGCGCCGGACCTCACGAAGGCACGCGTGACGGCCCATCAAGTCACAGCGGCTGCCCTCCCCCATCTACCGCAACTCCATCAGGTCGCCGATCTGATGGTTGCCTATCTCCTCGATTCCGCACGTTGATTACCGCCTCGTTCC
>Ga0163152_10004281_pt1 | contig 17784 bp, 9 predicted proteins | sample OliLakLV19MP8IB2_FD_148635 | JGI IMG/M metagenome (GOLD analysis project Ga0163152, IMG submission 148635) | Freshwater microbial mat bacterial communities from Lake Vanda, McMurdo Dry Valleys, Antarctica - Oligotrophic Lake LV.19.MP8.IB-2 | ecosystem: Environmental > Aquatic > Freshwater > Lake... | reverse complement strand
GCGCCGCTCTTCGATCACCTGAGAGGCGGCGTCATAGATCTTCAACGTCCGCCTGAGTTCCGGATCGGTGGTGAAGGTGTGGCGATTGGCAATGTCATAGTCATAACGCGTGATGCGCCCATCGGCGTCGGTCATCGAGCGGACCCGCCCCGTCGGCCAGTAGGAATATTGGGTGACCGCAGGCGCAGCCCCATTGGCGCGGGCAATCTGCGTGATCAGCCCATCGACATTGTAGCTCCACGTCGTGGAGGCATTGGTGCCGCTGGGTGCTGAGTAGGATGTGATCCGTCGAAGCGCATCATAGGCCGCTGTGTGCACAAAGCCGCGCGGATCAGTGAGGCTCGTGATATTGCCGACTGCGTCGTAGGCAAACACACTCGTCGCCGCGACGTGCCCCACGCCAGAATCGGCAATCACGGACGTGACATTGCCCGCACTGTCATAGTTCATCTGCGTGACGACGCCGGTGGGGTCGGTCTTCTGGCCGAGCTTGCCGATGGAGTTGTAGGTGAAGCTCGTCACCGGCGAGGTGCCGCCCACGGCCGGCCCCGTCACTTGGTTCGTCAGGCACGTCGCTTGACTGATCGTCGTCGTGGTGACGCGCCCGAGCGGATCGGTTTGGCTGAGCGGAACATTGCACAACGTGTCGTAAGTGGCACTCGAGACGATGGGGTTGGTGTTCGAGCCGGTCTTGGGGCGGACCGTGGTGGTCAACACATTGCTACGCGCGTCGTAGACGTACTCCTCGGAGTTGCCTTCGGGGGCGATGACCTTGGCTTTGCGCTGGTGGTTAGAGGTGGCCTCAATAATCTGCACAGGTCGATAGGTGGATTTTCTGCCTGACAGCGGCAACGATTGTTGGCGCGAATCAGGAGCGAAGATGACAAGACGAATCCGTCGGAACCACTCACCGGCGTTCAAGGCGAAGGTGGCTCTTGCCGCCCTCAAGGGCGAGAAGACGCTGGCCGAACTGGCGCAGCTTTTTGACGTTCATGTCAATCAGATCACGCAATGGAAGAGCCAACTTCTTGAGGGCGCTGCTGATGTCTTCGGGCAGGGCAAGGGTCCCGCCACGCCACCCGCGGTCGATCTGAAGAACCTTCACGCCAAGATCGGAGAGCTGACGCTGGAGAATGATTTTTTGGAAGGTGCGCTCAACAAGGCCGGCCTGTTGAGCGCAAAGCGATGATCGAACGGAACCACGATCTTTCGATCAGCCGCCAGGCCAGAGCGCTGAACATCAGCCGGGGTGCGGTCTATTATCAGCCTCGGCCCGTGTCGGCCGAGGATCTCGCGATCATGCGCCGGATCGACGAATTGCATCTGGAATATCCCTTCGCGGGCAGCCGGATGTTGCGCGATCTTTTGAACCGTGCGGGCGTTTGCGTTGGCCGGCGCCATGTCACGACGCTGATGAAACGCATGGGGATCGAAGCCATCTATCGACGGCCAAACACCAGCAAACCCGCGCCAGGACACAAGATTTACCCATATCTTCTATCCGGCGTGAAGGTCGAGTGGCCCAACCAGGTCTGGGCGACCGACATAACCTACATCCCGATGGCTCGGGGTTTTGTTTATCTCGTCGCGGTCATCGACTGGTTTACGCGGCGCGTTCTGTCTCATCGGGTGTCGATTACGATGGAAGCTGATTTTTGCGTCGAGGCGCTCGAAGAGGCGTTGGCGAAACACGGCAAGCCGGAGATTTTTAACACGGATCAGGGCAGCCAGTTCACCAGCGAGGCTTTCACCGGTGTGCTGATCAAAAACGAAATCGCCATCAGCATGGATGGAAAAGGTTCGTGGCGCGACAACGTGTTTGTCGAAAGACTATGGAAATCGGTGAAGTACGAAGAGGTTTATCTGCGCGCCTACGACAGTGTTGGCGAGGCGCGCACCTCGCTCGGACGTTATCTGGATTTTTATAATCGCAAACGCCCGCATTCGAGCCTTGACCGGCGCACGCCGGACGAGGCTTACTTCAATCCGTTGCCGATGGCCGCAGCGGCATGAATTTTCTACCACCACGTTTGGCTGTGACTTCGGTCGGGCTACGCCCTCACTGCGTCACACCCAAACGTGGTGCCCGCAACCACAAAAACCCGGCAGAACTCCACCTATCTCTCGCGGGAAACTGTTCAGACAACCGGAACCAGCTCTTTCCCCAAGGTGAATATCAACCCCGTTTGCAAAATGGCACCGACTTGAGCGTTGCGCATGTCCGAATACTCATCAATATTCGCTTTTCACCCGGAATGAGTAACCCTGAAGAGTGATCATGGAGCAATGTCTAAGTGGTACATCAACGCGAATACAGCAAAATTCAATGGCTCAAACCCATGCGGGGGAGATGAATCCAAGCACAATATTTTTGTGTCGATTTGAAACAACGACAAATGGGAGATTGCCGATTGTTGGAGCAGGGATAGGGTACGGAATTGTAATGTTTTTTCGCTAAAAACTGTGGCTTGGAATCGCAGGTTTGGACGTTCCAGCTAACATGAGGCGCGCGGTGAGTTTGCAATGAAATTGCTAGTCGTTGAAGATGACCAAAAGACTATGCGCCTCCTGAAACAGGGGTTAGGAGAACATGGATTCGTTGTCGATGGCTGCGACAACGGAGTCGACGGCTTAGAATCGGCACTCTCGCAAGCCTACAATCTGATCATCTTAGATGTGATGCTGCCGGAAATGGATGGTTGGGATGTCCTCGCCCAATTGCGCACATCAGATCGAAACACACCCGTAGTCATGTTGACTGCCCGTGAAGCGGTCGAACACAGAGTTCGAGGTTTGACTAGTGGTGCTGATGACTACTTGACCAAACCATTCGCGGTTTCAGAACTGCTCGCGCGCATCAACACGATTTTAAAACGCCGCCAACAGGTTGCACCAGATATTTTGAGGTTTGAGGACCTAGAACTTGACCCAAAGCGTTTCCATGTCAAGAGAGCGGGGGCGAAAGTCGAACTGACTTCGAAAGAATTTCTGCTGCTTGAACTCTTGATGCGCCAACAAGGCGAGGTATTGTCGCGCACATATATCTCCGAGCAAATTTGGGACATGGCTTTCGATGCCGACAGCAATGTTGTGGAAGTTAACATTCGGCGCCTGCGTGGAAAGATGGATGATCTCTTTGATCGCAAGCTGATCCACACCGTGCGCGGACGCGGATATGTCATTCGCTGATCGCATATTGGTGCGCTCGATTTCGGGCAGACTGATGATTTGGTTCGCCGGGGCGGCAATGCTGCTCGTGCTGATGACAGCCACACTCCTCTATTTAGCGCTCGCTCAAGCTATGATATGGCGTGATGATCAGGTGCTGCAAAAACGGGCTGCAACCGTTGTCGACCTGCTCCACGCGCCTCGGTTCGATGCGGACTACCTCGACCACGAAGTCAGCGAAGACCTGGAAGGCCCACGCCAATTATTTGTGCGCATTTCGGGCCAGAAGGAGATCGGATTCCACGAAACACCGTTGATGCCGGCGAGTTTGACCTTCTCGCGCTCTTCCGAAGTATTGGGCGCACCCGGCGGTACATTGCACTACACCAATTCCATGGATGACAAGGGCCGAAAGTTCCGGACGCTCACACTGCGCACACCTGTCGAGACTCCGTCCGGCAAAGGATGGGCCACGATCCAAATGGCCATCGAAACAAGTTTAGATGCTGAAATCCTGTTACGCTACGCCGAACTCATCGCTGTTTTCGTCATTGCAGGATTGGGGTTGGCTCTGTTATCGGGCTGGGTGATCGTGCGAACGCACATGCAGCCACTAAAGATCTGGGTGAGGGAGCTAGAAAAAATCGAACACTCGACACCCGGCTATCGTGTACCGCTCGATGGCCTCCCCTCTGAACTGAGTGAAGCCGCCGTACAATTCAATCTAATGCTTGTTCGCCTCGAGGCGGCATACGGCGGACTGCAGCGATATGCTGACGATGTCGCCCACGAACTGCGTACGCCCTTGAACAGAATTCAACTCGGTGCCGAGGTCGCGCTCAATGAACCCCGAACGGTGGAAGATTATCGCAATGTGCTGGAAGCGACGCTGGATGAATGCGAACACCTAAGTAAGATGGTGCGATCGTTGCTGTTTATTGCTCGTGCGGAGCATGGACAAGCAACAATCTCGTGCGAGACTTTCAATGTCGCCCGAAGTCTTGAAAAAATTAGAACCTACTTTGAAGACAGCGCGTCAGAGGCCTGCATCCAGCTAACACTCGACTGCCCTCCAGATCTGTCGCTTTCTGGTGACAACACATTGTTTCAACGGGCTGTCAGCAACGTCGTCGCAAACGCGCTGGACCATACACCGTCCGGCGGCTCCGTTTCTTTGCGCGCGGCAATTGTTCAATCAGGCATCGAAGTGCAAGTATCCGATACCGGCGAAGGAATAGCAGCCCATCTCCAGCCTCACGTGTTCGACCGGTTCTTTCGTGGTGATGCTTCGCGGCGCACGGATCAAGATCGCGTCGGGCTTGGTTTGGGAATCACAAAAAGCATAATGGATCTTCACCACGGCCGCATTTCTCTTGAAAGTTGCATCGGACGCGGTTCGCTGTTCACCTTGTTTTTCCCAAATGTTTAGCTCGCATCGCCCAAAAGCGCTAAATTGCGCTAGGTGCTGACCCTGTTGCATCTCGGTATCACTATCAAAAAGAGTTATTATAAATTGGGAATAAGTTCTTAAGTAATCTTGGCGTTATCGAGACGTAATCTCCCTGACATATCTCCTTGAATACAGTGCGGTTCGTGTTGGGGGGGGGCACAGTGCGCCCGGCGGCATCGTCAAAACACACCGGCTAATGACTAACCAGACTTGGTTGGCGCGCGAGGGACGATTTCGCGCCGGTGGAGACGTGCGCGCCTTGCGTGGCTGGAAACCCAACCTGCCAAAGCAAACTGGGTTTTTCAAGGACAACCATCCATGGCCGTCACATTCACCAAAAATGACCTCCAATATCTCCTGACACAGATTGTAATGGCCGAGACCGGCACGCCACCCGTGAGCCCCCATCTGGCCTTTGGACTGAGAGAAGTTTCGGGCACCAACAACAACTCAGTGCCCGGACAGTCAAGTTTTGGGGCAGCCGATCGACAATTCTCGACGGCAACCGACCAATTCTTCCAAACAGTCACAATCAGTACAGACGGCACAATTTTCGACGCCCATCCAGGCGTTGCCGGCGACACAATGACCACGTCGTATGCTCAGACCGCTGCAACCGGTCCTGCCAGCGTTGTATTCGACACTGCACCCCGCACCATTTCTAACCTCATCTCCGACATCAGCGCGAACAACCCCGCAGCACTGCAAACGGCGCAAGAATTCGGCGCTCAGTTGGGCGACGGCTACACAGTATTCTCGTCGAATCCAGCCGGTCTCAAGCTTCCTGGCGCCGACGGTGTATTTGGCACGGCGGATGACTTATGGGGCATTGACGGAATTGCGGGTACCGCGGACGACACCGCGCCGCCAGATCTCGCTAACCTCTTTATCGGTAACGTTACACCTGACGCTGGTCTCTCGGCTCCGTTCAACAGTTGGATGACGTTCTTCGGGCAGTTCTTCGACCACGGACTTGACTTGATCACCAAGGGAAATTCCGGAACGGTTCTCATTCCGTTGATGGCCGACGATCCGCTCATCGCTGGAGCCGATGGCATTTTCGGCGACGGTGACGATTTGGCCATGAACTTGCGCTTCATGCCGCTGACGCGTGCAACCAACGTAGCAGTGGGTCCTGGCGGAGACGGAATTGTCGGCACTGCGGACGACATTCACACACTCATGAATACGACGACGCCGTTCGTCGATCAAAATCAAACTTACTCCTCACACCCATCCCATCAAGTGTTCCTGCGCGAATATATACTTGGTGCAGACGGGCTCCTGCACACGACCGGCAACTTGCTGCAGCACGCTGAAGGCAAAGACGGTCTACTTGGCACGCTTGACGATAATTCTGGAATGGCAACCTGGGGCGATCTCAAGGCCAACGCGCTAAAGCTCGGCATCGTTCTTACCGACTACAATGTCGGCAATGTGCCTCTTCTCTTGACCGACGCCTACGGCAATTTCATCCGCGGTCCGCTGTTTGGCGGTGCCCAGGTTGTTACAGACAGTGGTCCGGTGGAAATGGATCCGAACGCGCCAGCGTTGTTGCCAGCCACTGCACATTTCACTGACCATGCCTTCATCAACGATATGGCACACTTCGCTTCGCCATTTTCCTCAACCGGAATACTTCTGCAAGACGGCGATGCCGGTATCGCCGGCAACATTCCAGAACCCGGCACTTACGACAATGAACTTCTCAATGCCCACTACGTCGCAGGCGACGGTCGCGTAAACGAAAACATTGCACTGACCACTGTGCACGAGATTTTCCACGACGAGCACAATCGCCTGATCGAGCAGACAAAGGCGATGGTGCGCGCCGAGCTCGCCAACGGCGACACGGCATTTGCAACCGATTGGGTTCTGGCTGGAACTAACCTCGCGGACGGTATTCAGGAAAACGAGTGGAACGGCGAACGATTATTCCAAGTCGCAAAGTTCGGCACTGAAACCCAGTACCAGCATCTCGTCTTCGAAGAATTTGCGCGCAAGGTGGCTCCGACCATCCATCTATTTGGCAATAACAACATCAATCTCGATCCATCGATCGTGTCGGAATTTGCCAATGCGGTTTATCGCTTCGGTCACTCGATGCTGGACGAAAACGTCGCCATATTTGAGGTCTACCCTGATGGGACGATGCAGATCGGGTCCGATGGGCAGCCTATCCTTACACCGATGGGATTGATCCAGGCTTTCACCAACCCGCTCGCATTTGCAAATTTGGGCGCTGACGGTACACAACAGATCATTCAAGGAAGCACGCATCAGATTGGCAGCGAAATCGACGAATTCGTTACCGGCGCTCTGCGGAACAATTTATTGGGCCTTCCACTCGACCTTGCAGCCTTGAATATTGCGCGCGGCCGCGACACGGGCGTTGCCCCACTCAATCTTGTACGCGCGCAAATTTATGATGCAACTCACGACGCAACAATGAAGCCATATGCGAACTGGCTCGAGTTCGGACAGTTTCTGAAGCACTCAGCGTCTCTGATCAATTTCGTCGCGGCGTATGGCACCCACGCCACGATCGCGTCTGCACTCACGTTGGACGACAAACGCACGGCAGCTGTCAATCTTGTAACGATGGGCATCGATCCACTCAGCGCAACCGGCGACCCAGCGCATATAGATGCCTACAACTTCATGCACAGCCTCGGCGCTTATGCCAATGACGTACCTGGACCGGGTGCGGATTTTATACCTCACACGTCAGACGATACGTTCGCCAGTGCGCTTTCTGTGCACGCGGCGTGGAGTACCGGCTCGGTCACCGGCGTCGACAACATTGATCTCTGGATCGGCGGTCTTGCCGAGAAGCAAAATCTCTTCGGCGGTCTACTGGGTTCAACCTTCAACTTTATTTTCGAAACCCAACTCGAAAACCTCCAGGACGGCGACCGGCTCTACTACCTGCCGCGCATCGAAGGTATGGATTTCGGCACCCAGATCGAAAACAATTCCTTCGCCGACATGATCATCGCCAACACCGGCGCGAGACATATACCTGCGAGCATCTTCCTGACTCCGGAATACACAATTGAAGCCGGCTCAGTTACGAACGATCCTTCTACCTGGCTCAAGAACCCCGTTACCGGCGCCTATCTTGTTGAAAAATTGGCTGACGGCACCGTCCACTTCATCGGCGACGACAATTTCTTCGGCAACACAATGGTGTTGGGCGGCACTGCAGGCGATGATCGCCTCCAGGCGGGCCACGCTGACGACGACACTGTCTGGGGTGACGCTGGCAATGACTGGATCGATGGCGGGAACGGTAACGACTTTCTCTATGGCGGCACCGGCAACGATACAATCGTCGACGCAGGCGGCGACGACGTAATTCACGGCGAAGCTGGCGACGACACCATTAATGGTGGAATCGGCGACGACTTGATCTTTGGTGGCGACGGAAACGATTACATTGAAACCGGTTACAGCATCTTGGGAGACGAAGCCCAAGGAGGTGCCGGCAACGATATCATCATCGGCGGTGACGGCGACGATGCCCTATTTGGCAACGAAGGCGACGACTGGCTTGAAGGCGGTGCTGGCGGCGACAGTCTCGTCGGAGATACAGGTGCACCGACCGGCATGGTCCCACTTTTTGCCGGTAACGACGTGCTTGATGGTGGCGCCTTCGGCGACACGATGGTCGGCTTCAGCGGCGACGACATCATGTTGGGCGAAGGTGGATTCGACAAGTTCAACGGCTTGCTGGGATTCGATTGGGCTGACTTTGAAAAGGAAACCCATGGCGTCAGCGTTGACATGGCGCGTCGCGAGTTCATTCCAAACCAGCAGCAACCCGCAGGCGATGCGGTGCGTGACTTCTTTGTCGAAACCGAAGCCACCAGCGGCTCGCGCTTCGACGACTTCATTCAGGGAACGGAAGATTCCGGTCTCGCCGCAGGCACCTTTAATGAACTCACCAACGTCGATTTGATTTTCAATCTGGCTGGCTTCTTCGCGGCAGGGCCAGTCAACTTCTCCAACGGAAACATTCTGTTGGGCGGCGACGGCAGCGACACGCTCACTGGCCGCGGCGGCAATGACATTCTGGATGGCGATGCCTGGTTGCATGTTGCGTTGACCAGCCATTCCGCAGGAGCGGAAATTATTCGCGAGATCCGTTTCGACATCACCGATGGCGATATCGACACTGCGGTCTACAGAGGCAATATCGCCGACTACAACCTGACTCTGACACCCGATGCTCAAGGATTTATTTCCATATCCCACAATGGCACGGTCGGCATCGGTGGCGGCGTATTCGTCTCCGACGGAACGGACCGCTTACGCAATATTGAGCGCATCCAGTTCGCCGATGCGACCATCAGCATCGACAGCAGCCCGACAGCGAATGCAATTCCGGTTGGTGTGCCACTAGTCCTTGGCGACACAAATCCGGCGGTTGCCGGCGTCGACGGCATCGTCGGCAGTCCGCTAACGGTTTCCTTCTCTGGCGTCACCGATGCCGATGGCATCGTTCCCAACACAACTCACTTTCAATGGCAGCAGCAGCTTGTGACTGCCGGTGGTGGGTTGTCTTGGATCGATATCGCTGGAGCTACAAACACATCATTTGCCCCATCAAACCTGCAGCTTGGCAACGCCCTGCGCGTTGTTGAGTCTTTCACTGATGGGCAGGGATGGGTTGAACGGGTCAATTCAGCGCCAACCAATCCGGTCGCGCCAAATCTGTTGGTAAACACGGCCCCATTCGTTGTGCAGCAGCAGGGCTTGGTTGGGTTGCCGGATACCAATGCCAGAACCGGCTTTCCTATCAATGTCTTCTTGCCATTGACTGTAACATTTGGCGACCGCGAAACAGCCTCGAACCTGCTGACCTTTACAGCAAAGCTCGACAACGGCGCGGCACTCAGCACAAGGGGGCTGACGTTTACACTTGTACCGGACGGCTTGGGTGGGTTCAGCGGTGCCAACATCACCGGCACGGTGAGCGCAACCGGACCGATCGGCATTACGATTACGGCAAACGACGGCGGCAGTGGTGTATTCGGCGCTGTTCCGCTCAGCGTCACTGACACCTTTATTATAAATGTTCAGGCAGGTGACCGCGCACCGGTAACAGCGGGGCCACAAACGTTTGGCACAAATGAAGATCTGGCAGTAAACGGGACATTGCTCGCGGGCACGGATCCTGACGGCGATGCGATGGCGTTCAAGCTGGTGCAGGGTTCGGCGGTCAACGGAACCGTGTCAATCAATGGTGCGACGGGTGCCTTCGCCTTTACGCCGTCGCCCAATTATGCGTCGCAGGATGCATCGCTGGCACATCTGCCACTGGGTGGTCCGGCCTCGTTTCAGTACACACTCTTCGACGGCCTGGTAAACAGCTCGCCGCAGACTGTGACCATCGATGTAACCGCAGTCGACGATGGCGCCGCTCCGGTGTCGATTACGGGTACTGCTGCCGTTGGTGGTACGCTCTCAGCGGTCATCGGTACTGACCCGGATGGACCCTGGAACGATGCGACAGCGACTTATCAATGGCAGCGTGATGGCGCCAACATTGCCACCGGCATCGACTACACTGTTACAGCCGCTGACATCGGGCATCACCTTTCTGTAGTCGCGACTTATGATGATGGCCAGAACTTCCACACAACAGCAGCGAGCGATCCCACCGCGCCAATCGGCATTCTGGCGGTGCAGGCGGTGCCCGGCATCAGCAATGCGGCAACTCTCGTCGCATTCAACTCAACCGTCGATCCCGATGGAAACCCAACGCCGGATGGCATCTCTTACGATTGGGAAGTCTCGACCGATAGCATCAACTGGACGCCAGCGCCTGCGGCATGGGTTAGCCCTGATTCGCTGAACCTCACTTTGCCAAACAACACCACCCGATACGTGCGCACGACGGCTACCTATGTTGATGCCGCCGGCAATTTTGGAACAATCCTTTCTGAGGCGGTGCGTGTCTTCGCCGGACAGAACGGGTCGCAGACATTCACCGGCAATGCAGGTGTTGATATTTATTTCGGGCTCAGCGGTTCCGACACGATCAACACCGGTGGCGGCAACGACACCATTGTTGGCGGCACGGGCAACGACAATCTCAATGGCGGGACCGGAAACGACACATTCATGTACACAATCGGCGATGGAGCCGACACCATTAATGGCGGAACAGGTACGGACCAAGTCATCGTCACGGGTACGAATGGCGGCAACACAATTACCGTCACATCGAACGGCAGCGGTCTGATCACTCAGTTTCAGGGTGGGAACGTGACGGGTATAGAATCCTTTGTCGCCGATCTACTTGGCGGCACAGACACGCTGAACTTTTCGAACAACAGTGCTGCAAATGGTGTGAGCGTTAGTCTCGCGGCAGGAAATGCCACGGGCTTTGCCTTGATCGCCGGAATAGAAAACGTGACCGGTGGTGCGGGCTCCGACACAATTTTCGGTGATACAAACATCAATGTCATCGTAGGCGGCGGCGGAGCCGACGTGATCACCGGTGGCGCAGGTGACGACCAAATCAACGGCAACGGCGGCAATGATCGCTTCATCGCCACCATCCTCGATGGAAACGATAGCTACGATGGTGGCAACGGCACAGATACTCTGGATCTAAGCGGCATCACCGGAAGCGTAAACGTCAATCTCGGGGCGTCCCTCAATCTCGGAGGGTCTATCGGCACAATCGGTTCGAACAGAGCAATTGGTACCCAGATCGGCACTGACACGCTCTCGAGTATTGAAAATGTCATAGGTGGCACTGGCAACGATATTTTCATCGCCGCCAATGCCCCGGAGACGTTTTCTGGCGGTCTGGGTTCCGACACTTTCGTCTACCGCTCAACCGCTGCTGCCGGAAACAATGGTGGCCGTTCGGTTATTACTGACTTTACCCACGGTACAGATCACATCGATCTGCGGTTCCTTGATGCAGACTCGCGTGGAGCTGCACCAGGCACGCAGCACTTTGCCTTTGCTGGGCTGGCTGCTCCTGGGGCCGGGCAGGTTGGGTACCATTACTTCACCGACGGCAGTGGCGGCCTCCACACCATAATTGACGGAAATGTCCGTACGGGCGGGCTGCCCGACACCACAATTGATTTCCAGATTGACCTCTTGGGTCATCTCACACTTGACGCCGGTGACTTCGTTTTTGGACCCTAGTTGATTTGAGTGGAGCCTTTTGGAATCGAATAACGGGGAGAATGCAATGACGACCTACTTGAAACGAGCATACCTCGCGTTGCTCATTGGGCTGACAATGGCGAGTATCACAATTGCATGCTCGAGCTCGGCTTGGGCGCAAGCGGCGCCGGGGTTCAATGTTCCAACGGACGCGCCCGTCAGTCCGCTGTTCAATGCCACGCCATTTACAGCAGAGATGCTATTGTTCGAGGAACTTGGCACCAAACCGGTCCCGGGTTCCACCTGCTCTGGCTGCGTTCCTCTACCAGTTCCGGCGACGTGTGTTGACTCGCCTTCGGCCACCTCTGTCGACACGTTCATTAGCCAGCCTCTTTGGCCGGCGGCGACACGGGTCGCAAACACAACATTTGCAAACCCTTGGGCGGCAAAAATTGGTACCTGTGTAAACCCACTGACAAAAAGCGCCATTGAAGGTCGACCGTCTGGCGAATGGTTTGCGCACCAACGTTGGACAGAATTTCCGGCAAAAGTGTACTTTCAATCGGCCACTGCTGGCGCTCGTACAAACAGCGGCTTGCGTAACAGTCTTCAGCGCCACCATTGGGCAGTCGGCGAGTGGAAGGCTGGCGGTCTCAACTACCGAGGCGGTGCAAACACGAACGCCCAAGTTCGATTTCATCCTTCTTTTCCCGTCCAGAATCCGAATTCAGTGTGGACATTTGACGGAACCATGCCACCGAAGTTGCTGATGGCGCGTTACGGCGAACCCATTCTATTCCGACACTTCAATGCGCTTCCAATCGATGTTGCCGCCAACAACGGTTTTGGAACGCACACGCTGACTACGCATGAACACAACGGTCACAACCCCGCTGAAAGTGATGGCTATACCGCGGCGTTTTTCTTTCCAGGCCAATTCTATGACTACCATTGGCCGATGGTCCTGGGTGGTCACGACTCCATCAACACGACCGCTACCGACCCGCGTGCGGCGATGGCGGGCGGTACTGGAGGAACGAATAGAATTCGTGGCGACTGGCACGAAACGATGAGCACGCATTGGTTCCACGACCACATGCTCGATTTCACCGCCCAGAATGTCTACAAGGGCAGTGCTGCGATGATGAACTACTACAGTGCAATCGATCGTGGCCGTGAAGGTGCCAGCTGTCACTACGCCGACCGCGCCAACGTCAATCTCTGCCTACCTAGCGGCACCGCCCTTGATTGGGGCAATCGCGACTATGACGTAAACCTGATGATTGCCGACAAGGCCTGGGATGCGAATGGCCAGCTCTTCTTTAACGTATTCAACAAAGACGGCTTTCTGGGCGATCGTGTTCTGGTCAACTGGACATACAAACCGTTCCTGAATGTCCGCGCTCGCCGCTATCGCTTCCGAATCTTGAACGCCGCTGTGTCTCGCTATTTCAAGTTTGCAGTGGTGACCGAGGCTGGAGCTCGTGTACCGTTCCATATGGTCGGTAACGACGGCAACATCATGGAAAACGCCGTTCCGTTCCCCAATGCGCAAAGCCAGGATCTTCCACAAATCGGCATCGCCGAGCGCTATGACATTGTCATAGACTTCAAGAACTTTGCAGCGGGAACGAAGCTCTATCTGGTCAACTTGCTCGAACATCACGACGGAACCGGTCCTTCGGCAGAAGTGTCGCTTGCGACTGCTCTAAGCCCCACATATTTGGGTGACCCCGCGGTTGGGAGAATCCTTGAGTTCAGGGTGAATGCCTATACTGGTGTCGATCAAAGCATGAACCCCGTCGACTACGAGGTAGGCAAAAAGACGATGATCCCGACACCGACATTCTCGGCGGCGGAGTTGGCGACAGCGCGTCAACGCACGTTCCAGTTCAGTAAAGCCAACGGTACGGACGCGCATCCCTGGACGATCGCAACCGATGGCGGCCAGGGTTTCAGCATGGACCAGCACCGCATTTCGGCTGCGCCAACAAAAGGTTCGGTTGAGATTTGGCATCTTCGTGGAGGGGCAGGCTGGGCTCACCCTGTCCACATCCATTTCGAGGAAGGCAAGATCCTGTCACGTGGCGGCAATGCACCGCCGCTTTGGGAAGTCGGCGCCCGCAAGGACGTATACCGTCTGAGCACCTTTGCCGATTCCACCAACAGGGTGGACCTGGCGATCCGCTTCCGTGAGTTCATGGGAACGTATATGGAGCACTGCCACAACACGCAGCATGAGGACAATGCGATGCTGTTGCGCTGGGATATCAAGAATCCCGGCTCGGCAGTTGCGATCCCGACGCCGGTGCAAACTTGGGAAGGCACGTTCTACGAACCTTCGTTCGGTAGTCCCACTGGCAACGGAGGCGGGGGCTAGTTGCCGAAATGGTACCAAGGACGGGCCTTCTGTCACGGAAAGTCCGTCCATTCCTTGCCACAACAAGCGCGAACCCGGAGCAAGGTGCATGAGCCATCAGATTAAGATTGTTCTGCTGGCGGCCCTGACCTTCGCGTTCTCGGCTTTGCCGGTCCGTGCAGGCCAGCCATGGCACGAGACCTATTTTCCGAATATCGTCCTGACCAATCAGGACGGAAAAAAACTCAAATTTTACGACGACATCATCAAGGGTAAAGTCGTCGCCCTGAGCTTCATCTATACAAAATGCAAGGACGTCTGTCCCGCAGACACCGCTCAGCTCAGACAGGTGCAAGATCTTCTGGGCGAGCGAGTCGGGCGCGATGTTTTTTTCTATTCGATTTCTATTGATCCGCAAAACGATACACCTGCCGTTCTCAAGCGTTACATGCACATGTTCGACGTAGGCCCCGGCTGGCAGTTTCTAACTGGCAAGAAAGAGGACGTGGTTCTCCTTCAACGCAAGCTGGGGCTGACCGGCGCAAACGCTCCCAAACTCAAAGAGCATAATACCAGTGTGATGATCGGTAACGAGGCAACCGGACAATGGATCAAACGCTCGCCTTATGATCATCCCAAATTGTTGGCTAATCTTCTGGGCGATGCCTTGCGAAATTATGCAACCTCAAGCAGCGCGGGCGGCTTGCAACCTTTTTCTGCAGCAAGTCAGATCACAGGTCAGACACGGGGTGATAATCTTTTTCAGTCGCGCTGCTCGGCGTGTCACACGGTGGGTGGCGGTGACAAACTGGGTCCCGATCTCAAAGGCGTTGTTCGGGTGCGCGACCGCGCGTGGCTTACGCGTTGGCTGAAAGAGCCGGACCGGATGATTGCTGAAAAAGACCCGATCGCAACTGCTCTGAAAGCCCGTTACCGCAATTTGCCGATGCCAAATCTGAGCCTGAATGACGTCGATGCGGCGGCATTGATCGACTATCTGAATCGTGAAGACGCGAAGCGCGTCAAATAGAAATACCGCGCACAGCCCTTTCCGAGTTCGAAAGTGATTCAGGACGGCAGCCAGCAGGAGCGACCTGGACATGCTTGGCCCTCACGGTCCAACCGAGAACGGCTCCATGCCGGCACCGAATGGCCAATCCACTGTTACAGGACTGAAGTGGGTGTGTGTCTCTCGACTTTCCATTACATATGTACAGGAGTGAGCCCCAAATGTCAGACAGAGAAATTGGGGGCAGGACTCGGTTAGGAGAACGCATGCCTACAGACCCGCAACGCCCCGAACACGCAGCATTAGGTCAACGCGGACGCCCGGTGAGGTGGCATATCGTCTACTACTTGCTCGCAGCATTCGATGTCTGCACCGTCAGCGGCGGTCTCTATCTCAACCACGAGATCATGGGAATTTTCCGCTCATCCGTCGAGGTCAACCAGCAATGGGCTGACAAACTCTCAGACCTATCGGACATTGCTGAAGCCGCAGGCGCCGTCAATGCTCCGGGCAATGATGTCTTCGAGTCCCACAACGTCAAAGTCGAAGTCGCTCGCCAAGCCGCGGCGCTGGTCCTGTTTCGCCAACGTCTTGAAGATTTCCATGCTGGAGTTGAAATTGTTTCCGACGTAGCTGCCCGCCAACAATTGCGCTTGGGCATCAGCCGGATCAACGACTCGATGGAGAAAATGCTCAGCGAGGGCGACCGAATTTTTGCCTTTTTCATCAACAACAATCCCGATGCCGCGGGCGGGCGCATGGCGACGATGGATCGCAAATTTGCCACAGTTAGAGCTGCCATTTCGGCTGAGGCCCAGACTGTTCGTAACATTCAACGTCATCACTTCCAGGAACAAGTTGGCGAAGCCGCATTTTTGGGAAATTTCGAGTATGTCTTTGGCGCGCTCATTGTCGTGATGGTGGGGTGCGTGTTGGTTTATGGTCATCGCATTGCCGCCGAGTTCATTCGACACGAACAGGAAAGTGCTTCCGATACTGCCGAACTGGAGAATCTGTCGGTGCAGCTGCGGGCATCTTTGTTCGAAGCCAACGCAGCAAATCGAGCGAAGTCGGACTTCCTGGCCAATATCAGTCATGAGATCCGCACGCCGATGAATGCCATTCTCGGAATGACGGGGCTTATGCTCAAAACGGAATTGAGCGGGGAACAACGGCATTTTATCGAGACGGTCCAACAAACAAGCGATGAGTTGCTTGGTATCATCAACAACATCCTGGACATCGCCAAACTCGAATCCGGAAGTGTCGATATCGAGAAAATTAAGTTCGACCTCTCCGAAACAATTGAAAGCGCGGTGGGCCTCTTGGCTGTGAAGGCGCGCGAGAAAGGGATCGAGATTGCGATCCATGTGGCACCGTCAGTTCGCGGTGAGTTCATCGGTGATCCAACTCGCATCCGTCAAGTTGTTTTGAACTTGCTCAGCAATGCAATTAAGTTCACAGAGCGTGGGGTGGTGTCTATTCGAATGGCTGTGCAGGATCGAGGCATCGCTGGCGTCACCGATGCTGGCTCAGTCGTTCACTTCGAGGTCTCAGACACCGGCATCGGCATGTCGGAAAAGGAACGCGCGCGTCTGTTTGAGAAATTTATGCAAGCCGACACCTCATTTACGCGACGCTTCGGAGGAACGGGGCTCGGCCTTGCCATCTCGAAACAGCTCGTCACACTCATGGAAGGTGCGATCGGCGCGAAGAGCCATGAAGGCGTGGGCTCGACCTTCTGGTTCGACATTCCCTTGAGCCGGGCTCTAAATACTGCGGCACCAAGGGATTTGTCGGTGACACTCGCCAACGCAAGATGCCTTGCCGTCGACGACACCGAACTCAATCTGGAAATTCTGTCTCGCCAACTTGCTTCGATTGGATTGAAGGTGGATTTCGCACATGACGGATTTGCCGCATTGGCGGAACTCGAGCGCGCCTGGCACCAAAAAAGACCGTATTCAATCGTTCTTCTCGACCTGATGATGCCCGGATTGACTGGAGAGGATGTGGCGCGGCGGATTCGATCCACACCAGGCATTGCCAACGTCATGATGGTCCTTCTGACGTCCGCGGGGCGGGAACCGCTCAACCGTGCGTCGTCGAATCTTTTTGATGCGATTCTTGAAAAACCCATTCGCGAAAAAGATCTGCTGCAAACCTTGGCAGCACATTATGGTGCGAGGTCAGTGTCTCCCACGAAAGAACCCACCATACCGGAGGTCCAAGTGCGTGAATCAGTCTTGGCGCCGGGTGGGTCTGTGGATGGTGGTAGCTAGGCCTGCAGACGCTCGTACCGCGTTTTCCAAAGTATGACGGCTACGAGCACTGTCAGCAAAACTAAGGACGACCCGATCGTGCCGAAGCCAAGGCCGCCATGGTCGGGCGCCTTAGTCAGCAGGTTGTGAAATCGCGTCCAACCGTGACCCCACCTGATTCTTAAGCATCTCATTGATTGAGCTCGTAAATCCGGCTTTCGGGTGGGGTCAGGGTTGGATGCGAAAGGCGCCCCCCCGCCACTGCCTCTGAGTTCAACTGCATATTCCGGTGATGCCAAGCCGCCATTCCGGTCCATGGGAAGCCACCATTCCGATGGATGGCAAGCCATGAGAGCATGGCGCGGTTAGCTGACTGTGGATGGAGTTGTGGAGAAGGTCAACG
>Ga0163152_10004278_pt1 | contig 17788 bp, 19 predicted proteins | sample OliLakLV19MP8IB2_FD_148635 | JGI IMG/M metagenome (GOLD analysis project Ga0163152, IMG submission 148635) | Freshwater microbial mat bacterial communities from Lake Vanda, McMurdo Dry Valleys, Antarctica - Oligotrophic Lake LV.19.MP8.IB-2 | ecosystem: Environmental > Aquatic > Freshwater >... | reverse complement strand
TTCCAGGCAGGACGGTCCAAGTCGAGACGAATTTCATAAGGGTATTTTCTCCTCACGGGATTATATCACACCGGCTGCGGAATCAGTTTTCGCGCCGCGAGCCACTCCTCGAATCGCTCCGTCCATTGGGTAACGGGTACCGGCCGATCCTTCATTCCGAAGCCGTGGCCGCCAGACGCGTAAATGTGAATTTCGGCGGAAACGCCGGCCTTCTTCAAGTCCAGATAATAGTTGACGCTGATCGCGGAGCTGAGCCGGTCGTCATCGGCGTGGACCAGGAACGCCGGGGGCGTGTCCTTATCGATCTTCTTCGTCTCCGGGCGGATGTTCGGATAGATGAGCGCGACGAAATCCGGACGCGTGCCGGGCTCATAATGCATGGCCGTCAACGCGGCCAATTCGCCACCGGCGGAGAAGCCCATCATACCGATTTTGGTTGGATCGACCTTCCATTCGGCCGCGCGGCTTCTTACAATTTGCATGGCGCGTTTTCCATCGGCGTGGACTTCCTTTTCCACTTTTATGGAATCGTCGGCGCCATCGGCCTTCGCCAAGCGATACTTCAAGACGAACGCCGCGATACCGATCTTGTTGAGCCAGCGGGCGACATCGTAGCCTTCGTGATCGATTGCCAAATGGTGATGACCGCCTCCGGGCGCGATGACGACGGCGGCGCCGGTGGCCTTGGCTGGGTCAGGCAGGAAGACCGTGAGGTTCGGGTTGGGAACGGAGGCGATGCGCTCGTTCCTGATGGTCTCAATGCCGGGAACGCGCTGGGATTCGGGCCATAAATAGATGACTTCATTGGCGAAAGCGGAAACGCCGATCAATAGCAAGAAGGACTTCATACAACGATCTCCCGGAAGCAGCCGCGCACGTCCATTTCGTACTCGATGGTGACGATGGGCGGGCGGGAATAGTGCCATGTGATGCCATGAATACCGGCCTTGCCGAGGGGGCGGATGATTTCGCTGGCGAGGAACGAACAGATGGAATGAACGGTGTAGACTTCGGTGGTCGTGACCTGCGCCCAATCGACGCCGAGGCCTTGCAGCCGGCCGGCCATCAGCCCCATGACGAAGCGGGTTTTTTCGCGCAGCGCTTCGTTCGACGATTCGCCCTTGCGCACGACGTCCTCGGGTTTCAGCGAGCCTTCCGGCAGTTCGCCCGCCCCGGCGACGATGAACGTTTTCTCCTTGCGAACGGAAGGCGCGGTGTAGCTGAAAGCGTACAGTGACGGCACGGCGGGCGCGCCGATCTCGGGGGCGATATTGGTGCGCGCCACGGGGTTCATTTCGTCAAGGAAGATGTTCCATGACTTGAGAACCTCAACATATCCGGCGTTGAACTCACCGAAACCGGCGAAGGTGAATGGCTTTGGCGAACGCAGTTCCATGGCGCACAGCGCTTGTGCGGGGCGGCGCACGGCTTGCAGATGCGCTTTGACGCGCTCGAAGCCCTTCGCCAACGCGACTGGCTGCAGGAATCGCGCGTGAACGATCTCATAACCCGTCTCGGCAACGGCGCCGGCGGAGTACGGCGCAATTCCTTTCAGGAACGAATAATTGCCTTTGGGATTGGGAAGAAGCATCAGGGTAGACCGAATACGAAGATAGCCGATTGAGAGGCGATGGCGACATACTGTTTTCCGCCGACGGCGTACGAAATGGGCGAAGTGATGATCTTAGCGCCAGTGTAGTAGTGCCAGAGATACTTGCCGGTTTTGGAGTCGAGGCCGATGAGATTGCCATCGTTGCTGGATGCGAAGACCACTCCACCTGCGGTAGCGACGACGCCAGTGGCCGAGGAGCCGATCTGCAGCGGAAAGTCCCACTTGCGAATGCCCGTGGCGGCTTCCAGCGCGCGCACCGAACCGGGTTCGCCAACCTTTGGATCCACTTCCACGCCGCCGCCGGTGAAGCCCTCGCCGGGGACGGGGCTCTTGGTCACAGAGGTGTAAATGGCGCACGCTTCGCGGACGCTGACGAGGAAGAAACCGGTGGCGGGGTCATAGCTCGGCGAGCCCCAATTGGCGGTCCCAGCGGCGTCCGGGCAGACGTAGTTGCCTTGCGGCGTGGGCGTCGTGTTAGGCAGGATGATGGCCCGGCCTTTGTCGTCCAGGCCGCTGGACCAAGTCTGCTTGGCGAACTCGCGGCCGGCAAGAAATTCGCCGGTATTGCGGTCCAGAACATAGTAAAATCCATTGCGCTGCGCGGTGACGAGGAGTTTGCGTTTCTGACCTTTGATGACGCCATCGATCAGCATCGGCGTCTCATTGGCATCCCAATCATGCACGTCATGCGGCGTGAACTGGAACCACCATTTCATCTTACCGGTCTTTGAATCCAGCGCGAGAACGGAACAGGAATATAGATTGTCGCCGGCGCGGACCGTGCCGTCGTAATCGGGACCGGGATTGCCGGTGGTCCAGAAGACGGTATCGGTGTCGGCATCATACGTTCCGGTGGTCCAGGTGGGAGCGCCGCCGAAATCGGCGGAAGTTTCCGGGGACCACGTCTTGCGATTGGGGTCGCCGGGTTGGGGCGTGGCGTGGGTGCGCCACAGGCGCTTGCCGGTTTTGGCATCGTAGGCGTCCACCCACCCGGTTAGCGCGCATTCACCCGCCGTCACGCCGACGATGATCTTTCCGTCGATAGCCAAGGGCGCGTGCGTGATGGAGAAGCCTTTGGTGTAATCGCCAACTTCGATATCCCAAATCACGTTGCCGGACTTGGCGTCAAGCGCCACGAGGCGCGTGTCTAAGGTGCCCATATAAAGGCGATCGCCGAGGATGGCGAAGCCGCGGTTGGTCATGACGGTACAGTGGCTGGCGACTTTTGGCAGGCGGCGGGTGTACTGCCAAAGAGCGCGGCCGGTACGGGCGTCGAGCGCGGTGGCGTTGTTCAGCGGACCGGTGACGAACATGAGGCCATCGACGACGAGCGGCGTCGTTTCCACGGTGTTGCCGCCGAGTTGATGCGTCCATGTACTCTTCAAATTAGGGACGTTGGCGGGAGTGATCTGCTTGAGGCCGGAGTAGTGCGTGCCGCGAAGATCGCCCCAATAGGTGAGCCAGTTGTGGGGTTCGGCGGCGGCGTTTTGCAGGCGTTTGTAGGTGACGTTGAAGTCGGCGGCGGGCAGCCAGTCGGCGGTTTCGTCGTAGACGAGCGGGGCCTTTAGCAAGAATGCGGCGATGTCGTTGCGGTCATTGGCGGGCAGCGACGGGTGAGGCGTTTCCCGCTTGGCGAGCGGCTTGGGCAGCGCGCGCTTGTTCAGCATGTGCCACTTCTGGCGGGCGTCCATGATTTGCAGCGTGAAGGTGTCCTCGCCTTTCACGACGCCCTGCAATCCCGGGCTTACTTCGACGGTGTGGATGGGCTCGGCCATGCGGGCGGTGAGTGCGGTGGGTTTGAAGCGGGCACGGGTGCTCGAGAGTTCGGGGCCGAAGATGCCGCCGCGGCCGGCGAACATGTGGCAGACGGCGCAATTGGCGATTCCGTAGAACAGCGCGCGGCCTTTGCCTTCGTCGCCCGTGGGGCGTTCGTCGGGTTTGGCGCTAAGGGATTGGAGAAAAATGACGACGGCGCGAACTTCGTCATCGGGCATCGGAATGGGCGGCATTTGCGTGCCGGGTATGCCTTTAGTGATGTTCCTAATAAGATCGTCCGTCGAGCCGCCGTGCTTCCATTCGCCGGTGGTGAGGTCCGGCCCGCGGCCGCCCTTGGCCGTGTCGCCATGGCAGGCGGAGCAGTTTTTAACGAAGAGTTGGCGGCCTTCGCGGATGGCTTCGGGGTGCTGGGCGAGAACGGCAAAAGCTCCGGCGGCGCAGAGGAGTACGAGCTTCATTAGACAACTATGAAATCACATTCCCGCCGCGCAGGTTCCGGGTTCGAATTTCCGGGGTTGCAACCCAATGCCTCCTGGATGCATCCTATTTACATACCTGTCGCGGATGTGCCCGCTCCTGTCCCCCCCAGTCCTCCCTGATTTGAGGAATATTACACAGCGTTCTTGGCGTTGCAACGCAGTCTTAACGGGCAACGAGGATAGTGAGGATATGCAGAACAACATTCCGCAGTCGAAGCGGTTTCTATTGGCGTCGGATTTTGACCAGACGCTGAGTTTCAACGACTCCGGCATTGTGCTGAGCGAACTGCTCGGCGCGTCCAATTTCGAAGCGAAGATCGCGGGCCTGTCACGGACCCATTTTGTGCAACAGGGAGCGGAGCTTTCCTATTTGCTGCTGCACGATCCCGAATACCGGCGCGTGCGGCGCGAACATTTATACGAAGTGGGCAAGCTGGTGCGGCTGAAGCAGAACATATCGCTATTAATGAAACTGGTACACGATTTGGAGGGGTGCCAGTTTTCGTTCTACGTAATCTCGGCGGCGCCGGAAGAGGTGATTCAATCGGCGTTGGAGGGGATTGTTCCGGCGGATCACATAGTCGGCACGCGATTTCAATACCACGAGGAAACAGGCGAAATTCAGTCGATTTTGCGCGTGCCGGCGGGGTATGGCAAGGTGGCGGCGCTGGAGGAGTTGCGCACTGGCCTGGGTATTCCGCACAACCGGATTGCGTATGTGGGCGACGGCAGTTCCGATGTCCATGTGATGCTGCATTTGAACCGTTGCGGCGGCTTGACGATCGCGGTTTCGGAGAACAAATACATCACCGAGATCGCGCGGCGGACGGTGTTGGCCGACGACGCTTTGGGCGTAGCGATTCCGGTGCTGGAGGAGATGATGAACTGGCCGCCGAGCCGGATTCGCGGAATGTTTGAAGCGCATGGGCAGGTGGTCCACGAGTGGGACAAAATTCGCACGGATACGGTGAAATTCCGGCCGGTTTCGATGGCCGCGCGGGCGGCCGTTTAGTGTCGGCGGAGTGGATTGGCTGGGTGGCCACGGCGGCTTTTGCCAGTTCGTATTTCTGCCGGGACGCGCGTATGCTGCGCGCGGTGCAGGGCGCGGCGGCGATATTGTGGATTGGGTATGGAGTCTTCATCCGGGCCACGCCAGTGGTGGTGGCGAATGTGATTGTCGCGGCCGCGGCGGGTTACTCCATGTGGAGGCGCGGTGACGCGCCTCCACCGTAGAAAACGCAGCGCGCGAGAACTGCACCATCGGCGCCGTATCGTCCACACGCGAAGTGCATGTGTAGTATGTACTCGTGATACGGTCGAAGGCGGCGCTAAGCGTGCTCCGCACTGGCAGGCCGAATTTCGGCGTGTTCAACACGTTGTAGAACTCGCCGCGGAATTGCGGCCGGTCAGTGCTTCTGTAGACTACTCGCTCACGGTCACTGCCCGGTTTCTGAGCCGCGCGCGTCCGCAAGCGGGCTACGGTAATTAGTCGGCTGCCGCTTCTTCCCCCAGCCAGTGCCGATACGCGGCAATCCACTGCGCGCCCTCCGGCGGCGGGAAGGGCAGCGGAACGTCAATCAACCGAAGCTTCCGCACGTCGTTCCCCCGGTTGCAGAACGCCACGATATCATCGCGGTCCGTAAGGTCGATCCGCTCGACGGTCACGGTTGCCCCGAATAGTATCGTTTCGAAAGGCAATGCCAGGTTGTCTTCGAGCATTGTGTACAACCCGGATACCTGCTCCGTTTCGTCGTAGCAGTCCACGGTGGCCTCCTCGACGAGTTGGTCAAGGTCCGCTTCAGTCCAATGGGGGCTGCCGGCTTGCCGGTCTTTTTTCATATCCTCTCGCTTTCAGCCTGCCGGCCCGGCAAGCCATTGCCATTCAGGAACGCAATCGTCCACAAATTCGCCAAAGTTGAACGATGCGCCCAGCTTGCAAAAGTTATTCAATTCGCAGGCGGTATCGCTGGCCGCTTCGACCGGGAAGTCAGGCGCCCAGCTAAGAAGGTCTCCTCCGGTGGAGTTCTTGCATTGGTAGAGGCCGAACACAATGCCCTTGCAGGTTTCAAAAGCCGCCTCATTCAGGCCGAGTTCCATCTTGCGGCTCATTTCTTCCCGGAACGGCGCCACCGCTTCTCTAAGCAACTCAATAGCGGCCTCGGAAGGTTCAACATAGCCCCACGAATGGCTTCCGGCCCGGTCATTGAAGTCGTCAAGATCCAATGACAGAATTGCACTCTCCACGTCGAAGGCAACCGTTTCGAAGGAGACCTCGGCCAAGGACAGACGCCAAATCTCTTCAGCCTCGGGAACCAGTGCCGGGTGGATCGCCAACAAACATTTCAGTACGCGGGCGGCCTCCTCCGGCTGGATTCCGTCGAGCGGCGCCGTCTTCTTCCTGGCAGCTTTCTTAGTCTTAGCCATGTCGTTTTCAACCGAGCTTACAACGCTTCAAAGAACAGCGCATCCAGTACCCGGACCGGACCGCCGGGAACTTCCAGCAAGATCCCGGCGTCGGCTCGCAGTCCTGGAACCGGCTTCCGCCACTCCTCCTCAGGCAGCACGGCAATTCCATTTTTGCTCAATAGATCGCTAATCCGGGCGCGCAGGTCCAGAAATACTTGAAGCGCCTCCTCGCTTCGTAGTTCTTTGAAGTGAGATTCCGGATCGATCCGCTCCCCGCTTTCATTAAATATCACCGGCTCCATTGACGGCTCAATGGTGGACCCGTCCTCATAAGTCTCCATTGCGCTCAAAGCGATAACCGCAAACGGAGCGAGCAACGAAACGGACACGGACCAGCCTTCCCGGCCGCTGCCGTTCACCGTTCCGAATGGCCCGTCCTCGTCCAGCCCGGCGCGCTTTTCCGTGGAGATGGTGTAGTCGGAGATGTCTCCTTTCGGGCAAACGAAAAACAGATGGTAGGACCGGGAGGCTCCCGGTTCGTCCGGCGGATCCTCATCGGGATCGGATTCGTCGTACCAAACCGGCCTGCCTTCCGGTTCTATTTCATGCAAAAGCTGAGCGCCCTTCAAGCGCTGAATCGACGTTCCCAGCTTCGGATAGACGTCCCAGAAGTAGGATTCATTGGGATCGAATAACATTTCCATTACGCCTTTCGGCCAAACGCGGCTAATCGCCGCCTGCAAATCTTCCCGCGGCGCGGCAACCGATTTATTTCGCTTCCTCATGTGTGACGTCCAATCAATTGTCGAGTATAACCAGTAGAAGGAGGGCGAACCAACAAATGGACGATCATTACGGAGAGTGGGGGCGCAAGGACGCTACCCTAAGCGACAAGTCGGCGCGGGAAACGTATGGCCTGACTCATGACGAAATCGTGGGCGCCCTTCAGGCGGGCAAGCTCCAGTACCGGGAAGGTTCGATGCACGGGAACCCATGGTTTCGGCTTCTGCGGCGAGAGGTGGAAGCACTCGTGACGGCGATTCATGGCAAAGGCCACCTGAAGGAACGCCAATTGAAGAAGGAACTGGCGGGCGTCAAAACCGAACTCAGGAAACTGAAGACACAGACCGCTGAACTGGAATTGCGGAAGGCAAAGCTCATCGCGGACCTCGGCATCTAGTGGTGCGACCGTGTGAATTCGTTCGATTGCTTATGGCGGCGCGATCCAATTTAACTTCGCGGCAACGGCGGCCGTTTGGCGAGACCGGCGGCGAAGCGTTCGACATCGATCAGCGCGCGTTCATGAGTGCCGTCACCGACGACTCCATGCGCAGACTCCGCGGAAACCCTGAAAACCAGGCGTTTCGGCGTCTGTTCGATCACCTCGGCGCGGAACGTAACGCGCTCCCCCATCCCCGCGGCGGAAAGGTGCCGCACGTTAACGGTGGTGCCGACCGTGTCCCACCCGTCTGGCAGCAGGGGCTTCACGGCGTCGCGCGAAGTGCGCTCCATCCACATGATCATCCACGGCGTACCCAGCACGCGCGCGCCGGCGTGGCCAAGGAAGGTAACGGCGGTCGAATCGTCGACGATGATCGACTCTTCGTGCTGAACGCCAACAAGGTCGCGCATCTACTTGCCTCCAAAGACTTGGTTGATTTCATCCCGCTGCGCGGCGGTCAGCAGCCGCAGCTTTTCATTGCGCGAAAGGAAGTAAAGCTTGCAGGTTTCTTCCAGTTCTTCGGCGCGGTCAACGGCCTCGCTCATGGAGCGGCCGAGCGCGACTAGTCCATGATTCCGCAGCAGCAAGCAGTTCGACTTTTCCGCCGCCGCGCCGATGACGGCGGCCAGATTGTCCGAGCCCGGCCGGCAGTACGGCACAACGGCCAATGGCGCCACGCGCATCAAATAATAAGGCGTGAAAACCGGCAGCGGCTGTTGTTCATCGAGATCGTCCAGGCAGGAAAGCAGCACGGACCACGCGGAGTGCAAATGGACAAGCGCCCGGGCGGCGGATGAGGCGGCGTAGGCGGCCAAATGGAATGGGAACTCTTTTGAAGGCTTGTTGGCGTTCATTGAAACGCCGCCGCTGTCGATGGCCGCTAATGACTCGACGGTGGTGTGGCGAAGGGATTGGCCTGTGGGCGTGATCCAAACGGTATCGCCGTCGCGGACGCTGAGGTTGCCGGTGGAGCCGAAAGCGTAACCCCGCGCATGAAAGCCGACGGCGGCGTCGCAAAGCGCTTCCAGTTCCGAAGAAAGGGACATGTCAAGTATTGTCTAACGCTTTGCGGAAGAAGTCCGCGCCGCCAAAGTTGCCGGACTTAAGAACCAGCGTCAACGCCGGACCATTGACGGGGCGAATGGCGGGGACACCGGAGTCAATACTATGCATAACTTCCGCGGCCTCCACGCCGAGCGCGGCCGTCACCGCGCCCGCCGTTTCTCCGCCCGCGACTATGAGCCGGGTGATGTCGCCGGCCAAAGTAGCCGCGATCACGCCGAAAAGCGTTTCGAGTTCTTCCGCCACAATGCGCGCGTTCAGCCCGGTGGCTTCCCGTTCTTCAGCGGTGGCGGAGGAGCGTATGACGGCGTGTCCTTGCTCGCGAATCTGGCGCCGGGCCTCTTTCAGCACACGGCCCGTTTCGGTCTCCGCGTCGCTGAGCAGCGCAGCTGCGTCAATGCTCGCCTGTTGCCCCCCCAGCCGTTGCAACTGCGCCAGCGTGGCCGCCGAACAACTGCCCGCCAGCAGCAGCGCGGGGCCGGCGATAGATGGGTCCGCCACGGGCACGGTCGCGGTCAGCCACCCGCGCCGTTTCCAAACACGAGGCAGCGAAATTCCCAATCCGCTGCCCCCGGTGAGCAGCGGCCTGTCGACGAACGCATCGGCCAACGCGTCAAGATCGGCGTCACTCACAACGTCGGCCAAAGCGATTTCGATACCGTCCGATTGCAGCCGCAGGGCCTCGGCGGCCAGGTCATCCACAACCGCCGGCAGGCGCAACAGACCCACCCGGCTTGGCGTCTGGCGTCCCAGCCAGCGGACCAGATTGGTATCGGTCATCGGATTCAGCGGATGGTTCCGCAGGGGTGATTCGTGCAGCGGCACGCCATTCACGAACAGGTGCCCCAGGTATTGCGTGCGGCCATTGACGGGGAGTGCGGGGACAGCCAGCGTGAATGGTTCGCCGAGTTCGTTCAGCAGCGCGTCGGTGACCGGACCGATGTTGCCCTTGGGGGTGGAATCGAAAGTGGAACAGTACTTGAAATAGATCTGCCGGGGGTGATGCGCGCGGAGCCGGGTGAGCGCGTCGACGGACATACGAATCGCCGCGGCTGGCGCCACGGAGCGCGACTTCAGGCAGACGACGGCCGCGTCGTAACCGGGCGGCACGGCGCCGTCCCCGAACACCAGTACCGTCCGCGCGCCATTGGCGTGCAACATGCCGGCCAGGTCGGTCCCACCGGTGAAATCGTCGGCTATAGCGGCAAATATCACTTCGGCCAGTATAATGGCAGATTCAGTGGCTACGATTTACGACGTCGCAAAACTCGCCCGCGTCTCCACCTACACGGTATCGAGCGTGATGAACAAGTCCGCGTTCGTTAGCCCGGAGTTGACGGAGCGCGTGTTGCAGGCGGTCCGCAAGCTGGACTACACGCCCAATGCGGTGGCGCGCAGCCTGCAGACGCGCAACACGAAAACTGTTGGAATGCTGATCCCCGATATCGCCAATCCCTTCTACGCGCGTGTCGTGCGAGGTGTGGAAGACCGGCTGTCAAAGGATGGCTATTCGTTGCTGCTTGGAAATACCTACAATTCGCATGAAGCGCAGACGCGTTATCTGACGCTGTTCCGCGGCCGGCAGGTGGACGCTCTATTGCTCTTCATGGCGGCGGGCGGGGAAGACGCCGTCCAGCGGCTGGTGCGGGAGAAACGGCCCGTGGTCTGCGTGGCGCGCGTGCCGCGCAAATTCGAGTGCGATTCCGTGAGCGCGGACAACATCAAAGGCACGCGGATGGCGGTGGAGCATCTGATCCGGAAGGGGCATAAGCGGATTGGAGTGGTGACCGGCGAGTTGGCGCTTTCGGCTGGCATGGACCGTGTGGAGGGCTGGCGGCAGGCGCTGGAGGCGCACGGGATGGCAGCCGATGAGGGGCTGATTGAATCCGGCGACTGGACGGAAAAGTCGGGATTCGAAAGCGCGGTCCGGTTGCTGCGGACCAAGCCGCCGCCGACAGCGATTTTCGTGGCGAACTTCCTTATCATGACCGGCGTGCTACGGGCGCTTCAGGGGCGAGAAGGCGCGGATTCCCCGGTGGTGGAAGTGGCCAGCTCCGACGATTCGGATTGGCTGGACGTATTTTCGCCGCCAATCACGACGGTTGCGCAGCCCAGCTACGAGATGGGCATGCACGCGGCGGACCTGGCGCTGGCGAGACTGGCCGACAGGGATCGGCCGTTCACAAAGATTGTTCTGGAGCCGTCTCTGCATATTCGTTCTTAAATCGAAACCGGATCGACATCGCAATCATCAAACAATCCGGTAACAGCTTTCTCATGATCGGCGAAAATTGTCGATCACAGGTACTGACTGTTACAGTAGGATTGCGGTCATTATGGGTCGAGGTAATCGTTGAGTCGTCTTTTTTTTCTGCTGCTGGTCACAGCCGCGGTGCCGCTTAGCGCGGACGCGGTTCCGCCGGACAGCGTAAATCAGATTAGCCAGCAGGTGCTGGCCCGTTACTTTGCGGCCGTGAGTACGCAGGCGCCAAAGGTGCGCGGCGTTGATATGGATATGCACTTCTCGGCGCGGCTTCCGCGCATGAAAAAGGAAGGAGTGATGTTGGCCAAGCGAATCGTCTCCTCGCTCGGCAAGATCAGTTTTGTCGTGAAATCGTTTACCGGTGACAACACAGTTAAAACATACGTAATCACCAAATACATGGCCGGCGAGGTGAATCTGGCGGAAAACTCGCTCGACGCCGGTATCAATCCGAAAAACTACAAGTTCAAGTACAAGCGCACGGAACCGTTCAACGGCCGGCAGGTGCATGTTTACGAACTTAATCCACGCAAGAAACGGCTGGGCCTTTTCAAAGGGGAGTTGTGGATTGACGATGAGACGGCGCTGCCGGTCAGGGAAACGGGTCGCCTGGTGAAGAGCCCGTCGATATTCTTGAAAAAAGTGATTTTCACCCGAACTTACGCGATGGTGAATGGCGCAGCGCTGCCGGAACATTTGGAGAGCACGGTGGAGACGAGAATAGCCGGAAAAGCGGAGATCGACATTCGCTATTCCAACTTTGGGGCGGAATCGCCAGTCCCGCCCGTCACGCCGTAGGGTACAATTCCGGGATGGACCGGCGGCAATTTATTGCATTAGGCGCGAGCCTTTCGGCGTCCGGCCAAACGAGTACCCGGCGTCCCAATATCGTTATCCTCCTTGCCGACGATCTCGGCTTCTCCGACGCAGGTTGTTACGGGTCGGAGATCGAGACGCCCAACATTGACGCGCTCGCCGCCGCCGGCACGCGTTTCTCCGCGTTTTATAACTGCGCGCGCTGCTGCCCGACACGCGCGGCGCTGATGACTGGCCTCTATCCGCATCAGGCCGGCGTCGGGCACATGGTGGACGACTACGGCCGGCCCGGTTATCGCGGCAATCTCAGCATGGATTGTCCCACCATCGCCGAGACGCTGCGCGCGGGCGGATACCGCACCGCCATGTCCGGCAAATGGCATTTGACGCCGTCCGATGGCAACCGCGCCAACTGGCCCACCCGCCGCGGCTTCGAGCGTTTCTTCGGTACCATCGCCTCCATTCGCAGCTACTATCAGCCGCCAACTTTGGCCGAGCAGGAAAAAGATATTCCGGAGACGGCGAAGGAGTTTTACTACACCGACGCAATTGCCGATAAGGCTATCGAATCGATCCGGGCTTTCGGAAACGACCCATTCTTCCTCTACACCGCGTTCACCTCGCCGCACTGGCCTCTGCACGCGTTGGAGGCGGATATCGCGAAGTTTGAAAAACGATATGCGGCCGGCTGGGACGCCATTCGCGCCGCCCGTGCCGCGAAGCAAAAGCAGTTGGGCCTTACGATGGAGACCGCTCCCCGCGCCGCGGAAGTCGTCCCCTGGAAAGACGCGCCGGACAAGCCTTGGCAGGTGCGGCGGATGGCCGTTTACGCCGCCATGGTTCATCGCATGGATCGTAATATCGGCCGCATTGTCGCGGCGCTGCGCGAGGCGGGCGTGTTGGAGAACACGCTCATCGTCTTCGCCTCCGACAACGGCGGCTGCGCGGAAGAGATGAGCGCCACCATGTCCGCTGCGGAGAAAAGGGCCCGCAAAATGCCCGAACAAACGCGCGACGGACGCGCCATCCGCTATGGCAATCTGCCCAGCGTCGCCCCGGGCCCGGAGGACACCTACCAGAGCTACTCCGCCAACTGGGCCCACGTTTCCAACACCCCGTTTCGCCGCTTCAAACATTGGGTTCACGAAGGCGGCATCGCCAGCCCGCTAATTCTTCACTGGGCCGGCCGCGTGGCCGCCGGCCAATGGAGCGCGCGGACCGGGCACATGATCGACCTCTTTCCCACCTTCTGCTCCGCAGCCGGTGTGCGGCCCAGAAAGCCGGTCGAAGGCTTCGATCTGCTGCAACCCCCGCCCCGCGGCCGCAAGCTTTATTGGGAGCATGAGGGCAACCAGGCCATTCGCGATGGGGAATGGAAGCTAGTCCGGGAACATGGCCGCCCCTGGGAGTTGTTCAACATCGCGCGCGACCGCACGGAGTTGAACGATCTGGCCGCGGCTGAACCGGAAAAAACGACGGCGCTGGCCCGCGCCTGGCAACAATGGGCTGACCGCGCGGGCGTGCTGCCGTGGATGAGTTGGGAGAAGAAATGAAGGTCGTAAATCTGGACCGGGCATTCAGGCAATTCACCGAGCATTGGAGGCCGCGCATTGCCGGGTCGGTGAATGACTATGTCGTCAAGCTGGTAAAGTTCCAGGGCGAGTTCGTCTGGCACAAGCACGACGATACCGACGAGTTGTTTCTGGTGCATAAAGGCCAAATGACCATCCGCTTTCGTGATCGCGATGTGCATCTCAGTGCCGGTGAAATGTTCATTATTCCGCGCGGCCTGGAGCATATTACGCGGGCCGAAGGGGAATGCGAAGCGCTGCTGTTTGAACCCGGCGGGACGCGGAATACAGGGGATGTGGAAGATGCGGATAAGACAGCGGCCTTTGAGCCGTTGGTGTAATTAGCGGAAACCGACGGACGCCGCCAGCCCGCGTACCTCGAATCGGGTTGAAGGTCCTCGTCCCAATGCCGTACCCTGATAGTAGGTATCTATGCGCACTCTTTTTCTGAATCCGCCGTCATTCGAGGGGTTTGATGGCGGAGCCAGTTCCCGCTGGCCGGCTTCCCGTGAGATCGAGTCCTATTGGTACCCCGTCTGGTTGACCTATCCGGCCGGCATGTTGCCGGATTCCAAACTGCTCGACGCGCCGCCGCACAAAGTCTCCATCGAACAGACCGTGGCCATGGCGAACGATTTCGAACTGCTGGTGCTGTTCACGTCCACGCCCGGTTTCCATGTTGACGCCAAGATGGCGTCCATGATGAAGGACCTGAACCCCAAGTTGAAGGTCTGCTTCGTCGGACCGCCCGTCACCGTGGAGCCGGAAAAATGCCTACGCACCTCGAAAGCGATTGACTTCGTCGTACGCAAAGAGTTCGATCATCAGATTGTTAACTATGCCAATGGCTCCGCGCTTGAAGACCTCCCGGGCGTCAGCTTCCGCAAGGGCGATGGCTTCATGCACAACCCCGACGGCCCGGTTATCGAGAACCTCGACGAACTCCCCTGGGCTTCCAAAGTCTACAAGCGCGACCTGGACTTCACTCGCTATAACGTCCCGTTCCTGAAGCATCCGTTCGTATCGATTTACACCTCGCGCGGATGCCCCGCGCAATGCACGTTCTGCCTTTGGCCGCAGACGCATTCCGGCCACCGCTGGCGCTTGCGCTCGGTCGATGACGTCGTCAACGAAGTGCGGTGGATCAAGGATAATTTTCCTGGCATTCAGGAAGTGTTTTTCGACGACGATACTTTCAATTACCGCAAAGAACGCACCATTCAACTCTGCAAGGAACTGGGCAAGGTTGGCATGACTTGGAGCTGTACTTCGCGCGTGACGACCGATTACGACACGCTCGCGGCAATGAAAGATGCCGGCGGCCGGCTTATGATCGTGGGCTACGAATCTGGCGATCAGCAGATCCTTAAAAACATCAAGAAGGGCGCGACGGTCGACATGGCCCGCCGCTTCACAACCAACGCGCACAAGCTGGGACTTAAGATTCACGCCGATTTCATCGTCGGCCTTCCCGGCGAATCCCGCGACACTATTGAGACCACTATTAACTTCGCTAAAGAGCTTGACTGCGAGACCATTCAGGTTTCCCTCGCTCATCCCTACCCCGGCACCGAGTTCTACGATCATGTCGTCAAAAATGGCCTGATCACGCTCGATTCCATGACCGATGAAGTGGGCCATCAACTGCCGAACATCATTTACCCCGGCCTGGACCGCGGCGAACTGGTGGCTTCGGTGGAGCGCTTCTATTCCGAATACTACTTCCGCCCGAAGGCCGCCTGGCGCATTGTCCGCGCCGCGATGTTCGATGCCAATGACCGCCGCCGCCTGTATAAGGAAGCGCGTGAATATCTGGCTCTCCGCACTAAGCGCAAGCAGTTTGTAAAGGACCAGAAACAGGCCTCGCTCGCCAGTGCCAACCAATAGCCACGCGCTGATCTGGAAGACGCGGCTTTTCGCCGCCATCGTCATTGTCACCAGCGTCACCGGAAATTTCGCGCTTAGCTGGGGCATCAAACATGGCGCCGCTATGGATGGTTCGGCCTGGAGTTTCGTGCGCGTGGTTTTCGATCCCTGGGTCTTCTGCGGCATTCTACTCTTATCCGGTTGGGTGCTCTCGCGTATGGCGCTGTTGAGTTGGGCTGACTTGAGCTACGTCATTCCCGTAACCTCGGCGGGCTTTGTATTAAATGCTGTCATGGGCGCGGTTTTCCTGGGAGAAATCATCACGCCTATGCGGTGGCTCGGCACGGTCTGCATTGTTGGCGGCACGGTACTTGTCGGGTTAACGACGCCAAAAACGGAGACGTCCTAGTGCCTTGGATTTACGTCGCCATCATCGTCGTTTCCACCGTCGCCAGCGACCTCCTGCAGAGCTTGGAAATGAAGCGGCAAGGGGAGGTGACGGACTTCGGCGTGGGCGGTATCGGCCGGCTCTTGAAACTACTCCTCACAAAGGCGCCGCTCATCGCCTCCATCGTCTTTCTTGCCATCTCGTTCTATGCATTTCTGGCCCTTCTCGCCGTCGCGGATCTGAGCTTTGCCGTCCCCGCCACGGCCTTAAGCCTAGTCGCTGAAACGGTTCTGGCCCGTTTGCTATTGAAGGAACGGGTAACGCCCGCCCGCTGGGGTGGAACGGTATTGGTGGCGCTCGGCGCGGCGCTGTTGGCACTCTAAATGGACTGGCTTTTTCTCATCCCCGTCGCCTATCAGTTCGTCGCCCTCATCGCCTGTATCCGCCGCATGTTCCAACCGCGCCCGCAGCCGGAAGCCATGCCGCCAATCTCCATTCTGAAGCCCGTCCGCGGCGTCGATCCGCTCTTCTATAGCGTCGTCTGCTCCCATGCGCAGCAGGACTATCCGCACTTTGAGATCCTCTTCGCCGTCAGTGATCGCAATGACCCCGCGGTCCCCATCATCGAACGCGCCATCGCCGATTTTCCGGAACGCCGCATCAAGCTGGTCGTCCGCACCACCGTCACGCCGAATCCGAAGGTTGGCGCTTTGATCGATCTTGAAAAGGAGGCCCTGTACGATGTCCTGCTCGTCAACGACGGCGACATCCGCGCTCCGCAAGGCTATTTGAAAACGCTCGCCGCGGAACTCGACCAACCCGGCGTGGGCCTGGTCACCGCTCTCTATCGCGCGCGCGCCGAATTCTTCCCCGGGCAAATGGAAGCCCTCGGCGTCGCTACGGATTTCGTACCCTCCACGCTCGTCGCTCCCTACGTTGGCGTCACCGAATTCGCGATGGGTTCGACTCTATTCTTCCGCCGGGCCGACCTGCAATCCGTTGGCGGTTTCGAAGCCCTAGCGGACTATCTCGCCGACGACTATCAGCTCGGTCGTCTGATCACCCGCGCCGGCAAACGAACCCATCTTTCTTCCTGTATCGTCGAAACCAGTCTGGGCGCGCGCACATGGCGCGAGGCATGGGACCATCAACTGCGTTGGGCCCGAACGATTCGCGTCTCCCGCGGCGGCGTGCTCGGGTATCTCGGGCTTCCAGTGACGTTCACGACCTTGTGGGCGCTGGTCGCGTTTCTCACCGGGAACCCTCTCTTCGGCTTCATCCTCTTCTCTCTGCGCTTCAACGTCGCGGTGCTGGCCGGTTTGATGATATTGGAGGACCGCAACGTGATCTTCCGCCTGTCGCTGATGCCGCTCCGCGATCTGGCCGGCGTCGCCATCTGGGTCGCGGGTCTATTCGGCAACACGGTGCAATGGGGGGGGCGGCGGGTGACGCTTTATCCGGACGGGCGAATTCGAAATTGAGACCCCCCATCCCAGCGCCAATCGTGCTATTGTGGTGTTCGTCACGCCGTAAGAAGCGCCCGTAGCTCAGCTGGATAGAGCGTCTGGCTACGAACCAGAAGGCCGGCCGTTCGAATCGGTCCGGGCGCACCATATAAACCCAATAGGTTTAGTCGTTTAAAGTGCATTCGCAGAAAGCGACAATCATATTCGAAGTGATTACTGTGATGAAAACTATGCCTGCCACCGGCGCAGGAGTGTAGGGATTGGCCGCTAGAATGCTGAGGCTTTTGCAAAATTCCGGTAACCGCGGCTCTGAAAGCTTGTGTTGATTCGATTCACTTTCCGAGCCGTGAGCGTGAGCGAGCGGTTACCGAACGGGCCGCAAAACCGAAGTTTGCAAGTGCCTCGAGTGGAAACGCTACCCAGTCAAACTCGCGCAAACAAGTCTTTTCGGTTTCAGGTTCCAGGCTTTTCCCGAGACTGCGCTCAGAAAAAGTGGCCCCTTCGGGACAGTTAGCATCCCTGTTTGTCAGCGCCTGGTTGGGGAAACTCGAGTGGAGGTTCAAGTCCTCTCATCGGCGCCAATAAGATTCGAAAGCAGTTAATGAAGCCGGCCATCGCTGGCCGGCTTCACCTTATTGTGTGCCGAGCATGATCGACAGCTTGAAGGTGAAAGTCCTTTTCACAACCTGATGGAGGTGAAGTGATAGCGAAGCGCAAGGGCGTTGCCGCGAGGCGGGGTCTGAAAGAAGCGTAGAGCAAACGTGCGAGCCGATGTACAAGAACCGGATTCGAGGCATACGGTGCCGGACGAGCGGGCAATTGATCGCGAAGTCCATATCCATCAAAGGCACTGGTTGTAAA
>Ga0163152_10004277_pt1 | contig 17789 bp, 16 predicted proteins | sample OliLakLV19MP8IB2_FD_148635 | JGI IMG/M metagenome (GOLD analysis project Ga0163152, IMG submission 148635) | Freshwater microbial mat bacterial communities from Lake Vanda, McMurdo Dry Valleys, Antarctica - Oligotrophic Lake LV.19.MP8.IB-2 | ecosystem: Environmental > Aquatic > Freshwater >... | reverse complement strand
GTGTTGGCATAGATCAGACCCACCAATTCCAGGTTCTTGTTGTGCGCAGATTTCGCAAGCAGGTCAAGCACCGACTCGATCGTGGACCGAAGATCGAAATCGATGGTTTCGAGTTCTAGTTTACCCGCTTCGATCTTAGAAAAGTCGAGGATGTCGTTGATGATCCCGAGCAGGCCTTCGCCAGAGACACGAAGTGTTTGGACGTAATCCCGCTGCTCCTCGCTTAATTCCGTGTCGAGCAACAGCTCCGTCATGCCGATCACGCCATTCATAGGCGTGCGAATCTCATGACTCATGGTCGCGAGAAATTCTGCTTTCAGCCGGACGTTCTCCAGCGCCTGGTCCTTGGTTTGTGACAATTCCCAGTTCTTCCATTCGAGGTCCTGTGCGGCTCTGGCCAACGCGTCCTGCGCCTGCTTGCGTTCTGAGATGTCTTGGAACGTGACAACAGCTCCGGTCACTATTCCATTATCTAGAATGGGATAAGCTGACATCTCCACGGGGAACATGGTCCCGTCCTTCCGAAACAAATACTCGTCATCAACCCGACACCCTTGTCCAGTTTGATAAGCTCGAAAAATTGGGCACCGCTCAAGTGGGTATGGAAAACCATCGGGATAACTGTGGTGAACGAGCGTGTGCAGGCTCTGCCCGAGCAGCTCTTCTTTGTGGTAGCCCAGCATGGCAGTGGCTGCGTGGTTGATGAATATGCACCTCCCCGTGAGGTCCAAGCCATAAATGCCCTCACCCGTGGAATCCAGCAGCAGGCGGGATTTCGTTTCAGCATCGGTCAGTTCCTTGAGCAGAGTGGCGTTTCTGATTGCCACGCCTGCTTGTGAGGTCAGTGCCGCGACGACCTGCCCGTCGAGGTCCGTGAATTCTGTTTCATCCTTTCCGGGTCCCCGCTTGTTGGTTAGGTACAGCCGGCCAAAGAGGCTTTCGTGTGTCTGGATGGAGGCTCCAAGAAAGGAGCGCATGACAGGATGATGCGGTGGCACGCCTGCTGAAACCGGGTGTCGTGTGAGGTCTTTCAAGAGGAGCACCCCATCCGTCTCCGCAAGATGCCCCAGCAGGCCTTTGCCGGTGGGCAGAGCTCCGATCGCTGCCTCTGTCGCGGGGTCCATGCCGGATGTCACAAAATTCGCCAGTGCTGTGCCGGACGGATCGAACACGCCAATCGCGCCATATCTTGCGCCGGTAAGTTCTCGGCCGATGTCGGTCAGCCGCCGCAAAAGGGTATCCAGGTCCCGCTCGGAAGTCAGTTGTTGCGCAGCCTTCACTAATCCAAGCATGGCATCACTCCGCAGTGTACTGGCCATCCATTCTTTTTGTAGCCGCCTTGTGCTCCACATCAGCAACCCGACCATAGGAAGAAAAACCACACACCCGCTACCAGCAAGAAGCCACATGACCTGGTGAATCGGCGCGAGAATCTCACTGCGGTCTTGGCGTATGAGAAAGGCCCAACCGAGGCCGGGCAAGCCGATAAAACCTTTCGCACGTGCATACCCGGTCACCACGTCAATACCTCGACGACGGTGTCGCTCCTCGACAAAACCGGGTGGTCCTGACCTGATCAAGAGAGCTGAAGGCACGCCGAGTTGGTAGAGGTTTGTGATCCATTCCTCTCGTAGAACGGAGTCGGCAATGACATCGCCGGCGGAGTTCATAATCTGCCATTCGAGTCTGTGTTGGGTGCCTAACTGGGATTGCAATGCGATTGCCACGTGAGCTACCGAGTCTTCAAGCACAGGAAGTCCCACCTGCGCCGCCACCACCCCGCCAAACTCTCCCGCTCCAGTGATCGCAATGGGAGCACTCAAAGTAAATGCGATCGTTCCGTTGGCTTCACGGGAAGGCGCGGCATCCTCGATGTGCGAACCTCCGCTGGTACGGGCAGCTTGGAACCACGTTCGCGTGCGGCTGTCGAACCCAACGGTTGTCGGATCCGTGGCGGCTATGATGCGGCCGCTACGATCGGCAAAGCCAAGCCAGAGATAGACTGGATAGGCCTCTTGGAGTTGGCGAAGGTAACTGGTGATGGCTTCGACATTGTGATCTTGGAACACCGCGGCCTGGGCCATCATCTGGATGTCGCCGTACCGCTCGGCAATGAGCGTATCCAGCGTAGCGGTAGCCCCGACTGCAGCCAGCGTGAGGGTTTCCCCGGAACTGGCGAGTAAGCGAGCCTTAACGTACTGGAGTGTGAATGCCCCTGTCAGGATTGACAGGCCTGTGATGGCTATGATGAGGCTAGGGAGCCATCGATATAGGGGTTGGTTTCTCTGTTTGGAACGAACAGGCATAGATCCACATGACCGAGTTAGGGTGTGAGATATCTACGGAATGCGCGAATTGCCTATGGCCTATGTAGCGTAATAGGGGAGACGCTGTCGCTGGTTGATCAACGCAAGCGACTCGGCAACCGCCTTCAAGGTTTCCCCGTTACATCACACGACAGGTTAACGAAAAAGGCGCAACCAGGTGGTCCCTGTATGTGGAACCTTCCGATTGCGCCTTCAACTTGCAGGGCTCACCCCTGTCCGCTCAGGCGACCAAGCCTGCAGCTCGGCCATCAATGTCTTGCTCATTTTATCGGTGCATACGCAGAAAACTTTAGTTGAGGAGCGTGGTGGTGTTAGAGAGAGTCCTCACGAACATTGCGGCGGCTTGCGCGCGGCGGGTAACTTGCAGTTTGTCGAACGCGTGGCTGATGTAGTTCTTTACGGTCTTTTCGCTGAGGGCGAGGGCCGCGCCGATTTCCTTGTTCGTCTTACCGTCGGCCGTGAGGGCGATGACCTTCCGCTCCTGCGGTGATAGTTGAAGGATCCGACCGGCTTCTGAGGAAGCAGGCGGACTCCTCAACCCGCTCATAACGGACTTCGCCGCAGGATAGGACTGACCGGTGGCCACAGCCTTGATGGCTTCAACGAGCGACTCAAGGTTGGTCGTCTTATGGAGATAGCCGTGCGCCCCTCCAACCATGGAAGACCGCAGGGTTTCGATGTCAGGTCGGGCGGTTAGAAAAAGCACGCCTGTTCCCGGGAAAGCAACTCGAATGTCCCGGAAGAGCTCTAGGCCGCTGCGGTCGGGCAAGCTCACATCGAGCAAGACTACATCGGGCCGATACTTCACCACCTGCTTGAGGGCTACCGCGGCCGTTCCTGCCTCATCTACTACATGGATATCTCCGGTGCGGTCCAGGAGGACACGAAGTGCCACGCGCACAACCTCATGATCCTCCACTATGAGCAGACGTATACAGTCACCCTTTTTACGCATTGTGCATTGTGGAATCGGCCCACGCATGGGAAACAGACAGAGAGTAGCTGCGCTCAGGTAACAAAAAAAGCGCAATGGGGGGGCTCCCTTGAGGCTTCCCTATTGCGCCTTCAACTTTTAGGCCCTGACTAGCCTACCCGCCAAAGCAAATCCCGCTGGACTTTATCCCAATCCCCTGTTCATTTTCAAGATGGTTTCCAATTGTTTCCGCAACTCTCCTAGCTCTTTCGATTTAAATGCATGCTTTGTGCGTTCGAGCACTTCCACCGAATCCTCCAGGACTTGCTCATACGCTGCTAATCGCTGACAGCGCATGATCTGACAAACATCAGCCGACGGGCCCTCGGTTTCTTCCAGTCCGTTCAAGACATTCACAAGGACTAATGACAGTTGTGCGATGTGCAGGACTGCTTGCTCCGCGTATCGCTTGACTGCCCATGTTACCAGTGGCGGTCTCGTGGATCCTCCACTCATCATCACCATTTCTTCGAGCTGCTTGAATGCAGCAGTCAATTGGGTGGTTTCCACAGAGGCTTTGCGCACTGACTGTAAGAGTCTTCCTTTCTGAAGCCCACGCTCGATGGCCTGTTGGAGATCAGACATCTCGAAAGGCTTAATCAGGTAGTCGCAGATGGACAGACGCAGGGATTCAATCGCCGTAGGCAGCGTTGGATATCCTGTCAAAACTACCACTGGAAGTTCCGGCATCCGTTCGTGCAGGGACCGCAACAATTCCATCTCACAGTTCCCCGGCATGCGAATGTCCGCGATCAAGAGATCGTAGGAGTCCTGCAAAAGTCGCGCGGCTTCCTCTGCATTCTGGGCACAGTCACATACGTATCCCTTCTGTCTAAGCAAAGCCGCGGTGGACAACCGAACTATCTCTTCGTCGTCGGCAATCAAGATGCGGGCAGGTGCCTGAGTCATTGCGTTTCTCCCTTCAGATGAGCTGTTCCGTGTGGCATCTGTGCATGAGGTAACACCACCGTAAATGTCGATCCCTTGTCCGGTTGGCTGATAACTTCAATTCTTCCTTCCATCGCTTGCACAAGCCCGTACGATACGGAGAGACTGAGTCCCATGCCTCCTTGTGTGCGTTTGCGCTGCCCGGAAAAAAATGGTTCAAAAATATGAGGCAGTTCGTCCGTCGAAATTCCATAGCCTTGGTCAGATACGCTGATACGGATATGGTCGTGGGAGTGGTCAACATTGAGGACGACCGTGCCATTCTCCGGCGAAGCTTCGATGGCGTTTTGGACAAGATTGAGCAGCACCTGTAACAGATCTTGCCGTGCCACCCGAACAGGAGGAATTGTAGGGGCGATGTGGCTATGCAGAATGACCTTGCGCTGAGTCAATTTGGGCTTGAGCAGATGTGCGATATCCTCCATGAGGGTATCAAGTGCGATAACCTGCGTTGGTTTCGCTTCGTTCTGATGCAAATCGTACATCCGCAGCACGATGCTCGCAACACGTTCGATTTCCCGCTCGATCATCCCCACGAAATGATAATAGGTGTGTTCGCGAGGAATTCCATCTTTGAGCACAAGAAAGGCGTTTTTGATGCCGGCAATCGGATTATTGATCTCATGCGCCAGCCCCGCCGCCAACCGTCCCAGTGCTGCCAGCTTCTCTGCTTGCGCTCGTTGGGACTCCAGTTCTTTGATCCGATCGGTCCGTCGCGTGACGAGTTGCTCAAGCTCCCCGGTATACATCCTGATTTGTGCTTCCATATGCAGCCGTTGCATACCGGCTCCTAATGTACTCGCTGCGATTTGCAACGCCTCGATTTCAGCGGACTGCCACGATCGTTCGTCCCGGATGATCCCGAACACCATCATTCCCCACCATTCCTGTCCAACAAAAATTGGAACCAGTGCAATCGAACGCTGACCTCGGATATTCAGTATGGATCGTTCCGCTTCGGACAGGTCTCCTACCGTACCGACAATCGGTATCCCACGAGAAAGACTCTCTTCCCATCGTTCGAGACCTCGTTCATGGTAAGACAGATCCTTCAATCTGGTGTCTTCCAGCCTGGAAGGGACTCCTTGAGCTACCCACTCCGCTTGCAGAGACATCTGCAGATCACCATTCGTAGACTGGCTGTTTCGGAATACACAGGCGTGATCGGCGGCTGCCGCTTCCCCTAATCGATGCAGGACATCAGTGAGATGGCCGTCCCATGAAACGGCCAGGAGGAATTCTTTCGCTGCAAAGTTTACCGCCTGAAGGATCGCGTCGCGCCGCTGGAGGGTCTGCTTGGCTTTCGCATGGTCGCGGACTTCGGCTTCAAGCCGGCTATTGGCTTCTAATAGTTCCTTTGTGCTGCGTTTCACTCGTGCTTCCCTCTCTGCATGCAACGTGAGTAGGGCCTTCTCGGCATGTTGCGATCGGTAATGGCGAGTACTGTGCCGGTCATTCGGAAAGGGTGCACCACATCGTCACGGATTACTTCCCCGCGACAATGTATCTAAGGGTGTCGCCGGCTCGGTGGGACGATTCGACATCCAAGATCATAGAGAGCGTCGCTTTCGATAATGCTTCGTCTGATGACTCTTTGAAAGCCTGAACATCAGTAAAAACGCTCCTGGCAAACGTCTGGGAGGAAAAGGATTTTGCATGAACATGAAGTGAAATGTCTAGCAGGGCCTGTCAGCGAGTAGCTAGCGTACTTCTGTTTTTCGTCGACCAATATCGGCCTGATTCTCCAGGCCAAAGGCGACCTCGACGGCGCCCTGTGTTCGACCGAACTCGCCTTGCAGATCGATGAAGAAGTGCATGGCTCGGCGCATCCTGCCACAAGAACGGTTGACGACAATCTTCGGTCAATCGAAGCACTGTCTCGCAGATGTGCGAAGGGGGACGGCTTCATGAAGTACGTCTATCTCCTCCAAAGTCTCTCTGTCCCAGAACAACGCTACATCGGCATCACCGCCAATCTCGATGAACGGCTTCGAACTCATAATGCCGGTGGGTCCCCTCATACGTCCAAGTATCACCCTTGGAGAGTTGTCTTGCACCGTTGCTTCCAAGATGACCAGCGCGCGATTGAGTTTGAGCGGTATCTCAAGTCTGGATCTGGACATGCCTTTGCGAAAAAACGATTCTGGTAGGAGTGTATTCGGTAACAAGTAGAGGCTGAAACGCTTTTGCAGGTTAACCCTGTTTATTTCCGATACACCACTGTGACGCGGGCGAGATAGTCGACGAGTTCGGCGATCTGTCGTCGGATTACATCCCGGTCTTCTCGTGCCGCTGCCTGCTCCAAAACGCCTCCAATTAAACTGATAGCGTCGAACCCGTATCCTCCTCCGTCCCCCTTTAGGCGATGACCGATCATATGGATCGCGTGCAGGTCATCCTGTCCCAACGCAAGCTCAAGTGCCTGCACGTCACGTCGACGATTCTCTAGAAAGCCTGGGACGATCTCTTTGAGGTCCTCGTTAATCTGCACGGTAATGGGCCCCTCCGAGCTTCTATTCGGTCCCGCCGTCATGAGGTGCAACGTCCTTTACAGGCCTGGAGCACTTCTAGGAGCGTGTGCTTCTTAATGGGTTTGGTCATGTGGGCATTGCAGCCAGCATCGAGAATCTTGATCCCGTCTTCTTTCAGAGCCAGGGCGGTTAAGGCAATGATCTGTGTCGGAGGGAGGTCATGCTCCCGTTCCCAGGCCCTGATCGCTTGGGTGGCCTTATAGCCGTCCATTATCGGCATCTGCATATCCATGAGGATCAGGTCGTAGTGGCCGTTCTTAAATAGCTCCAGCGCGATGCCTCCGTGGTTCGCGATATCGAGGCGATAGGGAGTCTGTTTCAGGTAGGAACGGATCAGTACTTGATTATCAGGGGAGTCCTCGACCAGTAAAATGCGAAGGGCCCTGGCTTCGGTCGCAGGTGAGGAGGTTGCGGGTGCCGAACCAGTGGTGTGTGGGATGCCCGCAGTACGGTCGAGGGCGATGCTGACGGTCTGGAGCAGATCCGATTTTCTTATGGGTTTGATCAAATAGCCGCCGAGTCCCATGTCATAGGTACGGGCAATGTCGTCGGCCCAATGGTGGGAGGCCAGCATTACAATCGTCAGGTCGCGTGAGGGGCTGGCCTGTCGGATGGTTTCGGCGATCTGGAACCCATCCATCTCCGGCATGCGACAGTCGAGAAGCAAGAGCTGGTAGGGTTGGGCCGTCGTTGAGGCTCGCCGCCATTCATCGATGGCTTCGCGCCCGGATGCCGTATCCGTCACCTTTGCACCCAAGGCGGCCAGGGTTTCACGAAGGATCAGGCGATTGGTGGCATGGTCATCGACCACGAGGGTTCTGACGCCTTGAAGCCTGACCAGGACGTTGTCCTGTGCGGGCGTCGCGCTGGGTTGCACCGCTAACTGCACACAGCAATGGAACGTGCTGCCCTGCCCGAGGGTGCTGTCGACCCATATTCTCCCATTCATGAGCTCCGCCAATTGTTTTGAAATGGTGAGGCCCAAACCGGTTCCCCCATACTTGCGCGTGATTGAGGCGTGGCCTTGTGTGAAGCTTTCAAAAATGGCATCGAGCTTGTCGGACTGAATGCCGATACCGGTATCACTGACGGAAAATCGAATCGCTCCAGGCGTGGGGAGATCGGGGTCCTCTGTGACCCGCACTGTGATGGATCCGCTGTCGGTGAATTTGATCGCGTTGCTGATGAGGTTGAGGAGAATTTGGTGGAGCCGGTGGGGGTCTCCGATCAAGGCGCAGGGAACGGTGGGTGAGAGGTGGCAGGCCAGTTCGAGACTTTTTTCATTGGCCCGCATGGCGAGAATCTCGATGGCCTTTTCAATCAAATCGCTCAAGTCGAAATCGGTTGATTCCAATTCAAGATGGCCGACTTCGACTTTCGAGAGGTCAAGAATGTCGTTGATCAGACTTAAGAGGTTGCCGCCGGCTCGACGGAAAATTCGCAAATACTTCCGTTGATCAGGGGTGAGATCCGTCTCCCATAACAGATCGGCCATGCCGATAATTGCATTCATCGGCGTCCGGATCTCGTGGCTCACACTGGCCAAAAACTCGCTCTTTGCCCGGCTGGCGACTTCTGCTGTTTCTTTGGCCAGGACGAGTGCTTGTTCAGTCCCCCGGCGTTGGTGGGCCTCCAGTGCAAGGGTGATAAAGGTGGCCAGTGAACTAGCGAAATGCACTTCCTCCATCGTCCAGGATCGAGGCCCACCGACATATTCGTGGCATAACAAGCCGATGACATGTCCCTTGCGCCGAACCGGCGCATCTAACATGGCGCCAATCCCAAGTGGGGTTAAATAGGATTGGGAAAACTCCCTGGTTCGAACGTCTGCATGCGCGTCATGGGCCGCAATCGCGTGCTCTTCATGTGCGATGGCTTGAAAGTAAGACGGGTAGTCTTGGGCTGCCAGCGTGGAGCCGGTGGTGTGTCGGTTCGAGGTTCGTTCATAGAGGTCGAGCAGTTTCAGGTCACTGCCTTGTTCGTTAAGGGTCCAAACGCTCACCCGTTCCACTCCGAGCACTCGACTTCCCGTTTCGGTGATCAACTGCAACGCCTCGTTGAGATTTCCCGTATAGATTGCCTCGTGCTTGGCCAGTTCACACAACGCAATCTGTTGTTGTTCCAGTTTGCGTGCCCGCTCTCGTTCGATGTGCTCGAGGTGGTTTCGCTCGGTGATGTCTTCCGAAATGCCGCGCAAATACTGGGGGCTGCCATCGTTGTCGTTGATCGGGACTTTTTTGGCATGGAGCAGTTTTTTTCCTTTTTGACGGGTCTTTATGGGTTCTTCAGGAATATCGAGACTCTGCTCGTGCTGCAATACATTGCGGCCTAAGTTCGTGAAGAAGTCGGCTTCCTGTTTGGGGGGAAAGCCATAATCGCTTTTACCGATGAGTTCTTCTCTGGGATAACCAAGCAATTGCTCCCCTGCCACATTGACACGCACAAACTTGAGGGTCTTGGCATCTTTGACGAAAATCATGTGGGGGATATTCTCGATGATGGCGGCCATGAGCGCTTGATTGTGTCGCGTTTTCTCCGCGGTACGTTTGCGTTCCGTAATGTCTCGATAGATGCATAGGTATCCTGTAAATCTGTCGGTATGATCGAATACGGGCATGCCGCCGCATTCAAGGACGATTTGTCGGCCGTCTTTATGCAGGTAGACGGACTCGATACAGCTGAACGGTTGCCGCGCTTCCACGATGGGGATAAATAGGTTTTCGATGCGGCGGGCTTCTTCCCTCGACATCAAGTCGAATGGTGTTTTCCCAAGCACTTCCTTCGGTTCATATCCGAGGGTCTTAAAAACTTTCTGGCTGGAATTCGTGAACACTGCATGCTCATCGATTTCCCAGACCCAATCGTTTGTCGTTTCCACCAAGGCGCGAAACCGTTCCTCGCTTCTCTGCAGAGCCAGCTTCGCTTGTGTCGTAGTTTGAGGGGGGGCAGTGCGGTGTCTTTGCTTCCTTACCGGTTCAGTACGCAAAGTAGAAGGTGCTTGGCGCTGTGATGGCTGCGTGACTTGTAAGCGACGGGGGGCAGGGGATGTTGACTGTTGCTTGGACGCCTGATTCGCTCGACTCAATGGTGTTTTCTTAGGCATGGGCACTCAGGCGCTTGCTGATGACGGTATGTATGTAGCCTGAAGAGACTCGGAATGGAGATGAAGGTAAGAGCAAAGAGAGGGTGGCGGTACGTGCCGCGCCGATCGCCACAGCACATCTCGTCGAGGCCCTGGCATCATGGTCATAGAGAGGAGAGAGTCAGTCCTCGTGGGAGTGCGGGACGAGCGTGAGAATGCCCGCCTGTTTGGCTCGGTTGCGGCCCTCTTGCTTGGCTTGATACAGCGCTTGGTCCGCAGCTTTGATTAAATCGGTGGGGGAGGCGTTCCGGCTTGGGATGGTGCTGGCAAAGCCGACGCTGATCGTGATGCATTTGCCGTCAGAATGTGTAATGCCAAGGGCTTGAATACGCTGGCGAAGTGTTTCCGCCACCTGGCCCGCTCCGTCCGTACGGGTGCCTGGGAGGACGACCACGAATTCGTCGCCGCCGTATCGAGCGACGAGGTCTCCTGGTCTGTTGACGGCTCCCGAGATCGCAGCAGCCACTTGCCGGAGGCATTCGTCGCCCGACGTATGCCCGTGAGCATCGTTGTAGGATTTGAAGCGATCGATGTCGAGCATGATCAGAGAGAGTGGAGTCAATTCGCGAACCGCCCGACGCCATTCCTGGTCCAGGAAGTCGTCGAATTGTCGACGATTGGTAATGCCGGTGAGGCCGTCAAGACAGGACAGGCGTAGGAGCATCTGGTTCGCTTCCTGGAGTTGACGCATGACCTCAAGAAGTTCCTGCTCGCGAGCTTGTCGTCGATCGATTTCGTGGACCAGCCTCAGAACAGATCGGACGCGAGTCAGCAGTTCAATCTTGTTGATGGGTTTTCCAATATAGTCGAGTGCGCCTGCGGCAAAGGCGAGTTGGAGATCGACGGGATCGGTCTTGACGGTGACCATCATAATGGGCGTGTCACGGAATCGTTCGATCGCTTTGATTTGGCGGCAGGCTTCGATGCCGTTCATTTCCGGCATGATAATGTCCATGAGGATGAGGTCGATGCGAGCGGCTCCTCGCTTGTCGCCATCGAGTCCGAGCAACCGAAATGCATCGGCTGCTGAGTCGGCGACCAGGATATGGTCGTAGCCAGCCGCCGAGAGAATCGACTGCAGCAGGAGGCGGTCGTCCGCCGAATCATCAACGATTAATATTCCCATGCGCGCGGTACCCCGTGAATACGAGTGGTGAGCCTCAGAAAGCGTAGCAACTACTCCTGATAAACTCCAGGATAAAGCTTTTTGACGCAGGGCTGGCAGATGCCGTGGCTGAATTCAGCTTCGGAATGTTCGCCGACATATTCTTCCAATTGCTGCCAGAATCCTCCGTCATTCCGGATTTTCTTGCAGGAGGCGCAGATGGGGATGAGTCCTCTAAGGACCTTGACCTCTCGTAGCGCCTTCTGCAGTTCATCATTGCTTCGAAGGAGCTCCCCCTCGCGCGTTTTACGACAGTCCATTTCCTTCTTCAGCGCCAGCGCCGAGGCGGCGCGGGCCAGGAGTTCTACGCTGGTTACGGGTTTGGTGATGAAATCGATGGCTCCAGCGGCAAAGGCTTCTTGGAGATTGGAGAGGTCGCTCTTGGCCGTGACCATGATAATAGGAATGTCGCGAAGATGCGGTCGGCTTTTGATCTGGCGGCAGGCTTCGACTCCATCCAGCTCCGGCATCAGGACGTCCATTAGGACCAAATCGATTTGGGATGGCGGTGCCTCGCCGTCCATGTTGAGCAGGAGAAACGCAGCCTGTGCCGATTCGACACTCTGGAGATCCGTGTGGCCGGCCTTTCCGAGGATGGCTCGGAGGAGTACTTGCTGGTCCTGGGAGTCGTCGACGATAAGAATGCCCATGCTGTTTCCTGTCAGGCGCTCACACGGAATGTGCGAGCAATTACCTTCGAGTATAGCAGGCGCCGGTTGGGCTACTGGAGTTTGGCTCGCACGAGTTCGCTGATCTGTTTGCCGTCAACTGTTTGACCGGCCACACGGATCATCACGGCCTTCATCACCGCTCCCATTTCTTTGAGCGAGTGCGCGCCGGTTTCTTGAATGGCCATGTCTACGAGGGTAGCGAGTTGTTCCGGAGAAATGGCTTGAGGGAGATAGGATTCGAGAATGGTAATCTCTTGTCGTTCTTTTGCCGCGAGCTCGGCGCGGTTACCTTTTTCGAATTGCTCGACGGATTCCCGGCGTTGTTTGATCATGGTCGTCATCACGCGGCTCATTTCCGCATCGTCCAGATCCTTCTTGAGCTCAAGCTCCTTATTCATCACGGCGGCCTTGACCATGCGAATGACGTCCATTCGCAGTTGGTCGCGGGCCTTCATGGCTAGCTTGAGATCTTCTGTCAGGCGGTCGTGTAGCGACATGGAGCCTCGGGGGTTCAGATGGTCTGTTTGTGACAATACCGTGTCGTCATGACCCAGTCAATGAGGTATCGCACGGTGCGAGCAAAGAGGTTTCAGGTTGGGTAGTGTTCCAACGACGAGGGGCGTAAAATCAGGCGTAATGGTGAACCTCTGAGGCAATGGTTCTTAATTCTGGAGGGTCTGCATGTTGATCTATTATGCAATTGCCAAGAAATGGCTGCGAAACACGGTTGCGGGCCTGATGAGTCTTGTGATCGCCTCGGTTCTCGTGGCCTGTGCCAGCGAAACCCCGAAGGGCTCTCCGGCGCCGACCGTGGATCAAGTTCGCGGTCATGCCGATCGGACATTCGAGAAACTTAAACAAGAGGAGCAAGAGCGAGCCGCCCAGCCGCCGGTTCCACGTTAGCGCGACCGACTTTCTAACGATTTGTTTAAGGTCTCGTCCAGCTCACAAATTGAGCAATAGGCTTGATGAGCGGCAATTCCCAGAGGAGTTGTTGCCGCGGCAGCCGCTCTACTTGTCGCGCTTCATGGAAGGTGCCAAGAAGGCAGGCAGAGACCAGTAGCCGCAGAACGCCTGAGAGAAAGAAGACGAAGGGCAAATTTGATGCGTACGTGAGTGTGACACCTGCCCAATCGACGTGGGAGGGCAGGCCATCGACCAACCAACTGCCGAGCAAGGCTCCCACCGACCATCCTACGGCGTTGACTGTGCTGTACAACGCAATGGCTTTTGCGCGGTCCTCAGGACCGACCGAATCGAATACATAATTCTGCAGGCCCAAGGCCAGACCGGCCCAGATCACACCACCCAAGAAATTGACTGCCAGCAGAAAGCCAAAGTTCGTACTCGCGAGGTAGAGCATGGGCAGAAACGGCACGGTGAATCCCGTGATGGACAGCAAGGCCTTGTTACCGAAGCGGTCTCCGAATTGGCCCCAGGCCCGAAGGGTCATGAGCTGACCGAGTAATCCTGCCGCCAGCCATCCTCCGTAACCGAAATAGGACAGATGGATTTCTTGGAGCATGTACAAGACGAAAAATGGGCCGGCAACTAACACGGCGACATGCATGAGTCCTGCGAAGAGCAGGAAACGACGAAAGTCTTTCGTGACCCTCTGACGGAAAAATCCACGAAATCCTTGTTGTGCCTCGCGATGGGTAGTGGGGTGCATATCCTGAAGAGGTGACAAGGCCAAGACCGAGAGAATGCGAGCGCTCCCTGCGACGAAAAAGATGAGGACGAATCCCCACCAGGCAGCGGTAGAATGTTGCCAGAGGCTGAGGACCCATCCGGCTCCGCAGAGTGCAAGGAAGCTGAGGCTGGCGATGATTTGAGCTCGGCGTGCGAAGTAGGCACCCCGTTTGTGTTGATCGATGCAGTCGGCAATCAAGCTATTCCAAGCCGGTGTGGTGAAGTGGGCGCATGCAAAATAGACGGCGGCGCCGCCCACGATGAGCCAAGGCCCCCACTGCGGTAGCAGGAGCGGCAGGAGCAGGATGGGGATCCAAGCTAAGGCTTGTCCTATGGTGCCGACAGCGATGAGGGCTTTGCGATTGGGGAACCACTGTAAGAGTTTGACGGAGGCAAGTTGAGCCCCTGTTCCGATGAGTTGGGGCAGCGCCGACAGCGCACTCAATTGGAACGGGCTGGCATGCAGGAGCAGCGCGAAGGCAGAGAGGTATTGTTCTCCACTGCCTTGCGTGATGGCCTGGCAAGCCCCATCCCGAAGGCCGTATCGAAGGCCCTGCTCGCCTGCACTCGGGGGGCGAGAGGTGGTTGGCGTGGTTTCTTGAGTGGTTTTGGTCGACGTCAGCTGCACAGGGTCCTTTTCTGACAGGGACATCTGATCGAGCGTAGCATAGACACTGAGGCGGAGCGTATAAAGATGAGCCACTCCGTCAATCGGCCATTGACCCCCAGCGGCGCTCCCGATACCATAAACAGTATGAGTGAACAGCCGTTGAAGGTGACTCCCATGCGCATGCGAAGCAAGAGAGGCACGCAGGTTCTGGTGAGCATCCTTACCGCCGTGGGATTTGGACTCTGTGGCTGGGAGGGAGTCGAGGCGCGGGATGCATTGGTCCCGAAAGAGCAGGCGACAACCGAGGTTGATCCCACGCAGAGCCCGTCATTCGACGAACAGAAGAAGGGCATTCCACAATCCCTGTTTACCTGGATTAAGATGGCCAGAGGATATGATGTCGAGTGGGATACGTTTGGACGCAAAGGCTGGTATACACAAGATCCTCGGTTGAAGCCGATCGATCCGGGATCAGTGTTTCCTCGAGATATTCCTGCGATCTATATTGTATTTGAGTCAGCCCCGTTGGAAGATCCTACCCAGTTCAGCGCGCAATGGTTTCTGGAGGGGGAGAAGGGTGTCCTTTTAGCCGTGCCGCTCGGCAAAGACACCTTGGAGGTGCCGGGGCATGAGCGCTACGGGTTCCTGGAACTCAAGAAGCCCGAAGACGCCTGGTCCATCGGGACGTATCTGGTGAAACTGTTTATCTCGCCGCTCGGGCAACAGTCATTTCATGCGGGGAATCAAGTGGGCACCATGCGGTTTACCATTGTCGAGGCGGCGGCTCCTGTCGGCGCGAGCCCGCACAAGTAGCGTCATGAAACAGAGAAAAGGAGCAGGATGGGAGAGCGCATCAAAGTGACGGATCAAGAGAAGCTGACGTTGCTCTATGAGCGATTCAGAGACGTGTGTCTGGTCGAGAAAGAAGTCTGGAAAGAGATTTTCATGCCGCGGGAGGTGACGCAAGGTCCCGTCCGAACGAACGTGCAAGATCGCTATGATGTGGAAATCGATGATCCCGCGATCGAGGATGCCCTGGATGCGAATATTCCTCGCGGCAGCCAGGCCCTGGCCGCCGCGATTCAAGAATATCGAGGGAATATTTTATTTTATCGAAAAGGCTAAGCGCGTTAGCGGGCCGCAAGCACTCGTTCGACATCCTGTAGGATCTCCGGCGTCAACGGCTTCGCGCGGTGATGGTAGCGGGCGACGACCTTTCCGGATCGATCGACGAGATACTTCTGGAAGTTCCACTCCACCTCGCCGGGGAATGGGCTCTGTTCAGTCAGATACCGGTAGAGTGGGTGTTTGTCGTCGCCCTTCACGCTGATCTTGCTGAAGAGTGGAAACGACAGGCTGTACTTGGTGTAGCAGAATGTTTTGATCTCGGCATCGGTCCCTGGTTCCTGCTGGCCGAAGTTGTTCGCAGGGAACGCCAGGATCTCAAGGCCCTTCTCTCTGTATTGCTCATACAGTTTTTCAAGCTCAGTGTATTGCGGCGTATTGCCGCAGAAGCTGGCCGTGTTGACCAACAACAGTACCTTGCCGCGGAACTGACTCAGTGAGACCGGCTTTCCATCAATGTCGTTCAGCGTAAAGTCGTAGACGACGGGCGTCTGTGCTGCCATGAGTATGGTTCCTTCTTGTCTCGCCTGTGCAGGGTCCGGCTCAAGCAGGTCGCTCGAGCTACCGCCGGCGATCATGCTGACTCCTGCAAACAATCCCACCAAGGCACGACGCAATTTTCCCATCGGGCACCTCGCGGTTAGAGTCGCTCTAGGGCGTCAATGCGCGCTTCAAGCGGCGGATGTGTGGCAAAGAGATTCATGAACCCTGAGGAATTGCCGGAGATCTTCATCGTCGCGAGGGCATCCTGTGAGGAGTATTCGACCTGCGAGCGGGCGACCCATCGATCGATCGCGCGAAGGGCCGAGATCATCGAGTCCTTGCCGTACACCTTGGCAGAAAAGGCATCCGCGCCAAATTCACGATGACGCGAAAACCAGCTGATCAGGACCGAGGCCAGGATACTGACGATAATCTGGAGCACGATCGATAGCCCAAAACCGAGCATGGCTTGATCGCGTTCTGCGAAGAACCGACGCACCCACATCGCGATGTAATAGACGAAGGTGTTCATCAGCCCTGCCAACACGGTCGTCGCGAACATGTCTCCGTTATAGACGTGTCCCATTTCATGGGCGAGGACCGCACGCACTTCCTGCTCGTGCAAGTTGCTTAACAATCCAGTCGAGACCGCGACCATCGAGTTGTTCTTGCTGGGGCCGGTCGCGAAGGCGTTGGGGTCGGGAGACTCATAGATCCAGACCTCAGGCATCGTGATCTGGAGTCGCTGCGCGATCTCCTGGACGGAGCCGTACACGACCTGTTCGGCTTGAGACCTGGGCTGCGTGATCTGGCGGCAATCCAACATGGCCCGTGCCATTTGTTTGGAGAAGGCTAAACTGATAAAGGCGCCACCAAAGCCGAATACGAGGGCCCAGACTAACGAGCTCAAATCAACCGATCCTCGCAGATCGATTCCGAACATCGGCAGAACGATATTGATCAGCAACGGCACGGTGAGCGAAAGCGTCACCATGATCAGAATATTGGCGGCCAACAGCAGAAATATGCCTTTCATCCACTTCATCGAGATCCTCCTTCAAGACCACGTTCTCGCCCCGTCATTAGGCGAGTCATCAATGCCTGTGATTATACTAACCGATTCCCTGAAATGCATCTCAATCGAAATTGCGATCAAGATGTGTTCATAATCAATAACCCCTGAAAGGCCAAGGTCAAGGTACCAGAAGTGCCTGAAACTCCTGGATAAAGTTGACCCATTCCCGCCCTTCCTGCTAGAACTGACTCATGCAGAAACTACCGAGGCAATGGCTCCACATATTGGCGACTGTTGGGTGGCTGACTTCTGTCGGCGTGACTATCGTGGATGCAACAGAACCCTCTCAGGCCGTCCTTCCTGTGGTGATTTCGGTGGCAGCGGATGGGGTGCAGCGAGCCACGGTCACGCTGGATAGCTACTCGTATAGCCCCAACCATTTGATCGTCGAAACTGGAAAGCCGGTTGAACTGACGCTGATCAGCGTGACGACGATTATCCCGCACAATTTTATCATCAAGGACCCAGCGGGAAGCCTCTCCGTCGAACAGGATGTGAGTGCCGGTAAGACTGTCACTCTCAAATTTACGCCCACTCAGGCCGGCACTTTCCCCATCTACTGCGACAAGCGTCTCTGGCCGTTGCCCAGCCATCGCGACAAAGGGATGGAAGGGAAGCTGGAAGTGCGATAAGTTGTGGCGACGAACGTAGAGGCCTTCAAGCAGGAACTGCTCCGCGATCTCCTCAAACAAGTATCCCGTCTCTTCTATACGACCTTGGTCGTAGTCCCGGCAGATGTGCGAGATCAAGTCAGCCTCGGCTACCTCTTTGCCCGAGCTGCGGACACGATTGCGGACACGGATTTGATCGACCGGCCGCGGCGGCTGGATTTACTCAGCCAACTCAAAGCGCAGTTCGTGAGCGATCAGATTGTCTGGACTCAGGTGCAAGAGATCCAGCGAGCAGTGGGACCAGTCCAGCACAACTCTGCCGAGCGGATCCTGCTTGAACGGCTGGAAGATTGCTTCAGGCTCCTCCTGACTTTTTCGCCGGACGATAGACGCCGCATTCAACGGCTCATGACCACGCTGACGCAAGGCATGGAGA
>Ga0163152_10004276_pt1 | contig 17791 bp, 14 predicted proteins | sample OliLakLV19MP8IB2_FD_148635 | JGI IMG/M metagenome (GOLD analysis project Ga0163152, IMG submission 148635) | Freshwater microbial mat bacterial communities from Lake Vanda, McMurdo Dry Valleys, Antarctica - Oligotrophic Lake LV.19.MP8.IB-2 | ecosystem: Environmental > Aquatic > Freshwater >... | reverse complement strand
CCAAGACGATGGGGGAGTTCGCTGCGGGATTGCATGGACAAACTAGATCGATATTTTCAGGGGTGGATTGGGTATTTCCGGATCCCAAACAGGAGCGGAGGAATTCCGACTGCGCGGCAAATCCAATCGCGATTAGGGAATAAATTCGGTCTCATAACTACCTTCCGAGCAGTTCCCCCCAGCACTCAAGTGACTACCGGGGTAAGTGCGGCTTCTCGATATACGCCTTCGGGATCTCGCCCGTGAGCGTCTTCAGCCACGCCACAATATTCGTAACCTGTGTCTCGCTCAGTTGCACATTCAGCTGATGCTTGCCCATCATCTTCACTGCTTCATCCAGCTTCCCTACCTTGCCATCATGAAAGTAAGGCCCAGTCTTCTCGATGTTTCTTAATGATGGAACCTTGAAGACCATTTTGTCTTTATCCGCATGCGTTATCCCCACTCGCCCCAGATCCAACTGATTCGGCCACGGATTCATCACGCCCACCTTCTGGTACGAACCACCGCCAAGATACGGTCCGTTATGGCAGCTCGCACAGCCGCTATGCATGAACTCGTGATGCCCGCTCATTTCCTGCGCACTCAACCCGCCACCGCCCTGCATAAAACGGTCCCAGCGCGAAGGCGTTACAAGTCCACGCTCGAATACGCCAATCGCCAGAGCCATATTGTTGAAAGTCACGGGCTTGGCTTCTCCAGGAAACGCTTGCTTGAATAACTCTACATATCCTGGAATCCGCTCAAGCCTCCATTCCACTTCCGCTCTTGAAGGCATCGCCATTTCAATCGGATTCAAAACCGGACCCTTAGCCTGCTCTTCTACGTCGGCCGCCCGTCCATCCCAGAACTGCGCCAAGTGCCCTGCAGCATGATAAACCGTCGGAGAATTGCGTCCGCCAATCTGCCCCTTATGTCCTGTAGAAGTCGCCTTGCCATCCACCCCATAACTCGCCAGGTCATGACACGAATTGCACGACACATCGTTGGCCAGCGAAAGCCGGGGCTCATAGTAAAGCATCCTCCCCAGCTTTACCTTAGCCGCAGTCGACGGATTGTGGCCAGACTCCATGTTGGCCGGCAGCGCACCCATCATCCTCCCCATCATTCCGCCCTTCATGGGCTCCTGCGGCTGCGCCAAAGCCAGCCCAGCCACTGCGACCAAGGCGAATAATTGCGTTTTCATAATCTTTCCTGTCTCAATTATCGCGCTAGCTGGCCCCGGCGATCAAAGGCTCGAGAGTTGTCTCAAACGAATCGAGATGTCGGAATGAACCGTTCAGCAAGTTTGTATACACGCGCTTGATATCCGCCTGCTTGGTCTCCAGCATCCCGGCCACCAGATCCTGAATATCCACCTTCTCGATCATCACTCCAACCTCAAGCGCGTCCTTCACGGAAACCGATCCCTTCGCGATCATTTGCTGAAAAAGTGCCGTGATTACCGTACTGCGGTATACCCCCGGCCCCAGTCCTGTCGTCGGATCTGTCAGCCTGTAGCGTTCGATCAACCGCCCCACCGCATTGAAGTGCTGGTCCTCACTCTCGGCGATATTACTGAATACCCGCAACTTCCATTTATCGGCCAGCGCCCGGTACACGTCCCCGGCCATCTTTTCTTCTTCTCGCATAAACAAAAGCCGGTCCCGCTCAACTGTACTCAAAGCTGGCACACGGTTCCCACCTCCGCCGCCCGGGCCGGTCATTTGCCCAGACAGTTGCCCCAACATCACTATTCCCAGAATTGCGTATCTCATCTTCATGTCTCCTTCAAAAAGACAGACTCAATCCCTCGGCGAAAGTGACAATATTCCGTGATCCGCCATTCGCTTTCTCATCAACCCCCGAGCCCGCTTCAGGCGAGTTTTCACCACACTCTCATTCACCCCCAAAAGCCCCGAAGTCTCCTCAATCGACATCTCCTCCAGATCCCGCATCACCAAAACCGACCGGTACTTCTCCGGCAACCCGTGAATTGCCCTCCCCAGCAGCTTCCGCAACTCATTCTGATAAGCCAGATCCTCCGGCAAAGCTCCCCGATCAGCCAGCTCATCTTGCCACTCCACCGGCACCTTTTCAATCGACAACTCCTCACACGGGGCAAACTCGCTCCGTCTCCTCCGCGTCAGACAAATATTCCGAGCGATTCGGAACACCCAAGTTTTCACGTGCACCGGTTCACGTAACTCATCAAAGTGCTCCCACACCTTAAGTAACGTGTCCTGCGCCACCTCTTCGGCATCCTCTCTCTGTCCGCAACTGAGATAGCTGTACTGAAAGACCTTCTTCTGAAAAGTCTCAATAAAACGCTCCCTCGCACTCTCGTCTCCCGCCATCAGCCGCCTGGCCAACTCAATCTCCTCTCCCAATTCAACTCCCCTTCACTAAATGAGAATATGCGTTGTCATCCGGCACTGCGTTCCGGCCCAGTATTTTACGGTGCCAGTGCGAGGGCAAATGCTGGGCAGAATCCTCTTTATCCTTCATGCCCGCATCCTACCAAGCCCCGGCTAAAATGACTAGCCCAATTCAGCCTCTAGGGAGTAGCGAAACATGCGCCGACACGATCCGCCATCCTTCAGACATTCGAACCTAAACCTGGCTCTGCCGCCCTTGCACCACTCCACGTTCAAACTCAAGCGTGATGCTGGCGTAATCTCGTCCGAAACTAACAATCTCGAGCCTTTGAGGCCACGCATCAATCTTTGGAGATTTGCCGGCCAATGGCAGCTTCCCGCGTCGAAATGCAAAAGCTAATCGCTACTTTCTCAGACGATGGCGTGATCACTACGCTAACTTATAGTGAACAATTCAAATTGCGCAGCCTGGAGTCGGTGCTGCAAGCTCATAATCGACTGGATATCTATGAGATTAAGGTTGTCGACTTGCCTGGCGCGCAAGCCTTCCTCTTCGAGCGATGCGTACTGCTTGTAAGCAGAGAGGCGTTGCGAATCCTTACCAAAGAGGAATTGCAGGCGATAGTTGCCCACGAAATAGGTCATGAGTATTTTTGGGATGAATGGCATGCAGCCTTCGCTGGGCATAACGTCGCGCTGCTTCGCAAAATAGAATTTCTCTGCGACGAGATTAGTGCTTTCACTTTGGTTCGAAATGGGCTTCGTTCAGATCGGCTAATCACCGCCCTGCGGAAGCTGACCGCCTTCAATGCCCCATTCTTTCGGGGCCAACAGTTCCCCGATGAGTACCCGTCCCTCGCCGAGCGGATAGCCGCAATCAACGCTTTATCCTTGCGATTGGGTCACGATAAATCAGCCACTCAAAGGCACCTGAATTGAAAGACAGGGTCCAGGCGCCCTACTCGGCCCTGTTCGACGAGCTGATGAAGCAAGTTCAGGCATTCCGGCGCGGAGCGTGGGGTTCAGTGAGGAACACAGTTTCGAATGGGAGAGCTAACCCGCTGGAAGTCCTTCATGCTCTCGGCTATGGAATCAGGACGTTCCCTGTTGACCACCTTAAGCGCTAGTACCGGTACAAAGTCCTCGTGCCCGAATGGGTCGCTCCGCCTTTTTCGAGTATTGTGAGTTGCCTGTCGATGACAAAGGGCGCATAAAGCTCCGTCCTGATAAAGGCAGCGACAAAGCCTAATATCAAATACTTCTCGACCGCGACGGCTCTCAATATTCGGGACGGGCGTGAAGCGTCGAAGAAGTGTGTCAAAACAGTATTCATAGGAGTTTCGTGCGACAGTTATGACCACCCAGGCGAACCCGAGTGTGAAGGCCCCATCGAGCAAAGTTCGTTGGCTCTTTCTTGGCGTCTCCATCTCTCTGCTTACGATGCTTGGGGTTTCGGGGATCTTTGCCGCCCGCTATCTGGACCGCTTGCACGAGCAGGAGCAAAATGCGTCGCACCTTTTGGGGCAGAGGGCACAGGCACTTTCCGGCTTGTGGTTGTCGATCCAGAACTACAATCAGGCTGTTGAAAAGTTCATTGCTGAAACCAATATTTCGGAACGCCCAGTGACACGCGACCAATTGGATCGGCTTGCCGTGGAGATCGCGGCCAACATCAGCGGTTATCCTCGAGCGCGCGATCCAATGGAAGCCGCCTTGCTGGCTGAACTGCAAGGAGTCTTTTCGCAACAGCGAACACTCTATGTGGCAGTGGTGTCGGCGCAGCCTGGAAACCGTCTCAAGGCCGAACAAGCCCTGGCCAATCAGACTGAGCAGATTCTGGCATGGTCGAGCAAATTGCAGGCATGGAATGGCGATCGCATTCAGCGCGCGGATGAGAGAATGCGGCTTGAGTTTGAGGGTCTGCAAGCCGGGCTTACCAAGACGCTCGCGATCGGCATCTCGGCGGGACTGCTGTTGGTGCTGGCAGGGATGGCGTACATCCTTCGATTGGAGCGCCAAACGGATCGACGCTACACCGAGCTGGCCGAGAGCCGGTTGCAACTACAACAACTCTCCGCAAGTTTGGTCGATGCGCAGGAGAACGAGCGCCGCTCCATCTCTCGTGAACTACATGACGAGGTGGGTCAATCCTTGGGAGCGTTGTTGATGGACCTCGGCCGTCTGTCGACAGAGCAGCCTGAACTTCGAGAGAGACTGGAGCCGATCAAGGCGGTGACGGAGCGTACGGTGGATGCCGTTCGCAACATCTCGCTTCTGCTGCGGCCTTCGATGCTGGACGATCTCGGTTTGGTGGCGGCGCTGGAATGGCAGGGCAGGGAAGTATCGCGACACAGCAATATCGAGGTGGAAGTGAAATCCGAGAATGTCCCGGACGATTTGCCGGACGAATACCGGGTCTGTGTCTATCGCCTAGTACAGGAGGCTCTAAACAATGCCGTGCGGCATTCGGGGGCCAGGAACGCCGTGGTCGAGGTTCGCCAGAGCAGCGGTACGATTCAGGTTCAGGTCGAAGACGATGGCAAGGGTTTCGATCCTCACAGAACGCGCGGACTTGGATTGCTCGGTATGGAGGAGCGCGTGAAGAGGCTAGGCGGCCAACTGGAGATCACATCGGGCCCTGGAGTTAGCATCAAGGCAACTTTACCGCTTCCTCCACCGCACGGAGTGGAGGGATAATGCAGACTCGTGTCCTACTGGCCGATGATCACAAATTGATGCGAGCGGGCTTGCGCATGGTGATCGACTCTCAAGATGATCTGACCGTGGTCGGCGAAGCCGACGATGGACGTGCGGCTGTATCTCTGGCCGCCGAGTTGAAGCCAGCCGTGATCGTGATGGACATTGCGATGCCGAGCTTGAATGGCATCGAAGCTTGCCGGCAAATCCGCGAGGCGCATCCCGAAATTGAGATCGTGATGCTGAGCATGCACTCCGATGAGGGTTATATCCTTCGTGCGCTCAAAGCCGGCGCAAAGGCATATCTACTGAAGGACTCGGCAGAAGCGGACCTGACCCGCGCTATCCATGCCGTGGGGGCAGGGAAATCTTTCTTCAGCCCCGCGGTTGGAAAAGTGTTGCTTGAAGACTATATGCGCAAGCTCGAACGCAGCGGCGTAGAGGATTCCTATGAACTGCTCTCGCCCCGGGAGCGCGAGATCCTGCAGCTGGCGGCAGAGGGAAAGTCCAGCAAGGACATCGCCAATTTGTTGCACCTCAGCGTCTATACAGTAGAGACGCACCGGGCGAATCTGATGCAGAAGTTGAACCTGAAGGGGATTCCGGAAATGATTCTGTACGCTGTGCGCAAGGGAATCATCTCCTAGCGGATACCGACTCTCCGGTCCGCGAATACCGACTCTCCGGGAGAGTCCAGTGGGCCGCGAGCGCGTCCAATTGATTGAAGACGATGAACAGGAGTCTCAACGCTCCCGGATTCGTTACGAAATTGAATTGGAGGCAAGAATGTCTATTTTTCAACAATCACGCCCAAAAGTCTGGCTGGCTTTGGCGCTCACCCTTGGTTTAACCGGTATTGGCATCGCGGCCAATAGCTTAACCAACTCAAATCCCCCCGCGGTGCTCAAGATGGCCGCACCAGATGCTGGCACAAGCCACACCGGCTTTGCTCCCGTAGTGAAGAGAGTGATGCCCGCCGTAGTGAAAATCGAATCTACGAAAGTCACCAAGGTCTCTGCTGATGGTTTCTCGAGTCAGAGGCCTGATTCGCCGTTCGGCCAGTTTTTCGGAGAGATGCCCGGTCGTCAGAACCGCGGCATGCGCGAAGCTCCGCAGCGCCGTGAGCAAGGCGTCGGCTCGGGTGTGATCATGACGAGCGACGGCTACATCCTCACCAACAACCACGTGATCGACGGAGCAACCGGCTTGCTGGTTAAGCTCGTCGACGGCCGCGAATTCAAGGCCCGTGTCATCGGCGCCGACCCAAAGAGCGACATCGCGGTACTGAAGGTGGACGGCACTAACCTTCCCTATGTGACGGTAGGCGATTCTGCGAAGCTTCAGGTCGGGGACTTTGCCCTGGCGATCGGCAACCCCTTTGGAGTGGGGCAGTCCGTTACGATGGGGATTGTCTCGGCAACAGGGCGCTCGCAGCTTGGAATAGAAGAGTATGAGGACTTCATCCAGACCGATGCGCCAATTAACCCTGGCAACTCGGGCGGCGCGCTGGTGAACGATCGAGGCGACTTGATCGGTATCAACACCGCCATCATTGCCCACGGTTCGGCTGGCAATCAGGGTATCGGTTTCGCGGTGCCAATCAACATGGCGCGGAACGTAATGGATCAGATCGTCAAGGACGGAAAGGTAACTCGTGCCTATCTTGGCGTGCTGCCACAGGATGTCAGCCCCGCAATCGCTAAGGCCTTCGGTAAGGCTGATACGAGAGGCGCGCTGGTAGGCGACGTAACGCCGAATAGCCCGGCCTCCCGAGCCGGCATCGAGAAGGGTGACATTGTTGTCGACGTCAACGGCGCCCAGGTTGTAGATAGCAATCACCTGCGGATGACGATTTCGATGATGGCTCCTGAATCGACCCAGACGCTGCGCGTTCTGCGCAACGGCGAGGCCCGGAGCGTAAAGGTGCAACTGGCGGAACTGCCGACCACAACGGCCTCGGCCAAGCCGGCCGGTGATGCTGGAAAGGGTGTACTTTCCGGGGTCTCAGTAGAGGACCTGGATCCAAATACCGCCAGCCAACTGGGACTGCCGGCAACAGCGCAAGGCGTAGTGGTGACAAACGTCGCCCCGTCGAGTGAGGCTGCCGCAGCGGGCCTGAAGCGCGGTGACGTGATTCAGGAAGTCAATCGTCAGGCTGTCAAGAACAGCGCCGACTTTGACCGCGCAGTGGGCGCTTCGAAAGAAGACACTCTGCTGTTGGTCAATCGTAGAGGCAGCACTCTTTACCTGGCGGTTTAAGCTGCCCAAACCAAATAGCCGGCCCTGGTTACCTCCGAACCAGGGCCGGCTTTTTGCGTTTGGAGGAAGTGTACCGATGAGATCGGCATTGCGAGCATGTGACATGATTCGCCGCCTGTTGATCTCCAGGCGAATCGGCAGGCATCAACGCAAGGATTCGGCGCCCATCGGCGGAGATATCGAAATTTGCGAGAGCGTTTGTGTCTGCAAGCCGCCGCTGCGACCAGGGCTGAACATTCGCTTGAATAGTGAAATTCCGCGCCTCCTCAGCCGCCGAGGATTGCCCGGCCGGCGCGGGCGATGGCTTGCAGCACGAACCAGCCCTGCGCCTCGCCGCCTGTGTCGAACTGCCCGCCGTCGTGATCGACCGCGTTGCTGACCATGGCCACCGCACCTACCCTTATCTTCCTTGCCTGCCCGAATGCGAACAGGGACGCGGCCTGCATTTCAACGGCAAGCACGCCCTCCTCCGCCCAGCGGCGCAGATCGCTGGCGGTCTCACGGTAAGGGGCATCCGTAGTCCAGACCGGTCCCACGCGCACGGCCAATCCGGCTGCACTCAATTCCTTGCGCAACTCCTCGACCACCTCCGGGCGGCAGTCCACCGATAGCCCTGGGGGCAGATAGTGGCAGGACGCGCCTTCGTCGCGAATGGCGGAGCTGGCAACGACCAGGCAGGGCAATGGCAAGTCGGCCGAAACGCGGCCGGCCGAGGTGAGGCCCACAATCAACTGGGCGCCGGCCGCGGCGAGCTGCTCAGCCACCAGCACTGCGTACGGGCCGCCGATTGTGCGGGCAACGATCCCAATGCCGATGCCATCGCACTCCGCCCGATACATCGAAGTATGAAAGCATGGCCAGGCGGGGAACGGCAGAGCCAGGCGTTCCCGCACCAGCCAGTCCGTGAGATCTCCGTCGAATTCCAGCACGCAGATCTTCGGAACGGATTCAGCCGGAATATTTCTCAGGCCGCGCACCGACTCCATCAAAGCCTCGGGAGTAAAGACCGATGGCTCGCTAGGGTCGTGCGTGAGAAGTGGAAGCGCCGGTTTCATTACCCAACATGGTACCGGGGAGAGCAAATGATCTGGCCAAAAAATCCAGAGCGCTTCGCGCAGCCCCCGCCAAGGTCTCGGGAAGATCCTCAGGATCCAAACGCGGTTGGCGCTTCGTCCTCGAATCGCCCCTTCGGCGAAATGACGCGCCGGGGCGACACTCATCATCGTTACCCGCTTCAGTGATCTAAGTCTAGTGAGACGAGAATTGGGGTCCATCCTTTTTTTGCGCTTCCACAGTTGGGTGCCCTTACAATTCGAAGGATAGAGGCAAACGGCGTGCGCGACACAAATTGGGCATCGGACTCTCCTAAACACTTGCATCGGCTGCGAGAATTACTCGTTGCCGCCGTACGTTTGCCGGTAGGCGATCAAGCGGAGTTTCTGCGGCTGAACTGCTCAGACGATGAGGCGCTGCTGCGGGAGTTGGAGCAACTTCTCGACGTCTACGCAACGGCTGGAAGCTTCATGAGTTCCCCCTTGCCGGAAATGCTCGGCGCTCACAGCGAACGTCCTCAGTTGCAAGCCGGGACCCTTCTCAAGAAGCGGTACTGCATTAGAGACGAACGGCTACAAGGGGGATCAGCATCCGTCTACGTTGCAACCGACGAGACGCTCGATGGGATGCGAGTAATTGTTAAAGTTCTCGACCGGGTCGATTGGCAAGGCGCAAAAGAGAGGTTCAATGCAGAGTTAAAAACTCTCGCCCGGGTTCAGCATCCCAATGTCGTTGGAGTTTCAGATATCGGCGAGTTGGAGGATGGAACACCGTTTCTTGTGCTTGCCTTCGTCCCAGGTACTACGCTGCGCCATTTAATCCAGAAAGGTCCGGTTCCCACTAAAAAGGCGAGCTCGATACTGGATGGGATTGCCCGCGGATTGGCTGCTACGCACAGCGCGGGTTTCATTCATTTAGACCTCAAGCCTGAGAATGTAATCGTATCTGAGCCGGACACGGAAGCCCCACATGCAACCCTGCTCGACTTTGGCGTTTCCAGCTTCCGTGGGACCTCGAAGGATGCAAGTATGCCGGGTACGCCAAACTACATGGCTCCCGAGCAGCAGGATAAACCGTCGGCGAAATGCGACATCTATGCGATGTCTCTCATCGCCTTTGAAATGCTAAAGGGAGATCTGCCTGGTGGCGCCAGGCGAATCGAGGAGCAACTTCCGGCTTCCATCACTACTCAGACTGGGGCCGCCATCGCCAAGGGCCTAAGTACTGATCCGGCTCGACGGTTCGAGACACCCTTAGAGTTTCTTGAGGCGATGCGGGGTGAAAGTTCGGCAGGATCGCAGCGGCGGAGACTTTCCCTTGCAGCGCTTGTCCTCGTCAGTTTGATTGCTGCCTACTGGTTTAAGATTGAATCCCAGCAGCCTTCTTACCCCGCGGCGTACGCCGCCGCATCCACCAGTGCGGAGGAGATCCAACCAGCATTTTCGCCAGACGGAGAATTTCTCTATTACGCCGTTGGCCTCGCTACAAACCAGGATATATACAGGAAGCGATTGCCGAATGGCACTCCAGAACTGCTCGCTGGCCGATCCGTTACTGAACGGCGCCCCCAGGTTACACCCGATGGCAGGTTCCTTATCTTCCTTCGAGGTAGAGATGTAACCGAAATCGTTCGAAAGAACCTGAGCGATGGAACCGAGGAAGTTCTCGCCGTAGCAACGGACGTAAACACCTTTACTATTTCGCCAACCGGCCAGACGCTTTTGATGGATGTGGTGTATCAGGGAAGCACCCAAAAGATTCAGGTTCTCGACATAGCAAGTCACGCATTGGATTTGCGGGAGATTCTTGATCCGCCAGGCTGTGCGCCATTCCACCCGAGAATCTCACCAGATGGAAAGTATCTTGCAATCGCGTGCCGATGGAATCAGGGCTCTCATGATCTCTTTGTGATTCCCGTCAATCCAACACTGACTCCAATCGGAGCAGCAAGAAAGATTACCAACCGGAGCGAAAGAATAGATGGTCTGGAATGGACGCCAGATAGCCGGAGCCTCATATACATCGCGGGGACGTTGGGAAATGGGCGGTTGTTTCGGGCCAGTGTGGATTCCGGTCGTGAGACTACCGCGGTCGGGATCGATGCCAGCGAGATCGATAGCCTCGCAATAGCCAGAAAGAGTTGGAGAATTGCGTACAGCCAGGACTTGACCGTCTTCAACATATGGCGTCACTCGCTTAAAGGAAAACAATTAGCAACTCCGGTGGTCTCGCAAAGTAAGATGAACGACGAGCCCATGCTATCTCCTGATGGAAAAATGCTCTTGTTTGCTTCGGGGCCCTCCGGTAATTCCCAAATGTGGGTCTCTGATTCAGATGGCAAACACGCGAGACAACTGACCAATTTCCCACCCCTTGACTCGATCACAGCGATCTGGTCGTCAGACGGGACGCGCGTAGTGGTATCTGTCCGTTCGAAAGAACTAGGGCAACAGGTCTTCGAGCGTTCGCTCGTTGGAAATCCAGCACTGAAGCGGCTTGCCGATGACGCGGCCGCTGTCAGCATGTCTCGAGACGGCAAGTGGCTCTACCTGGCCAAGGGGCGAGGCCCCGCGAGAAGTATCTGGAGAGTTCCCTACGGTGAAGCAGGACCCGTGGAGCTGGTGGCCGATGGAGCCGCCGTTGGCTTTGAAACTATGGATGGCCGCCGATTTTGCTACGCCCAGAGAAAAGAACGCGAAGGAGTATGGTGCTTCTCACTGCCTGATGGCAAACCCAAACGTGTGGTGGAAAGACTTCACCTTCGCAATCTCTTCTCACTCGGCCGGGACGGAATTTACTACGTCGCGCCCACAGATTCTCCATCGATCCAGGCCATCTATTATCAAGGCTTCCATGCGACTGGCCCGGAAAAACTGGTAGTGCTCAAAACCGGAATTGGATATGGGTTTGGCATTTCTCCGAAGGAAGACTTTGCGTATGTCTCTCAGATCGATGTGGAGAATTACGACATCATGGTGCTGGATCGCTTTAGGTAAACACCATGTCAATGCATTCAGAACGTACAACTTGTTTGGTGAGCTCTGCGTGCAACCAAATTCTTGCGTGAAGCCAAATCCCTTCCACAGTGCCGTCTGAGCAACCAAGAATTTTGGCTGTTTCGCTGTTGGTGCAGCCTGCAAAGAACTTCAACTCAACCACTTTCAAGCCCCTTGCGTCCCATTGGCCGAGCCGCAAAAGAGCTTCCTCCAGCGCCAGTATCGAATCTTCATCGCGAAAAATGCCGTACTCGGATTCGAAGAGCGGCACACGTGTCAGCTCTCCACCTCGCTTCTTCGCCTTACGCATTCTCGCGTAGTCAATCAGCAGCAGGCGCATCTGGTGAGCTGCCAAAGAGAGGAACTCCCCTGGTGGCAAATCTCTCGCCTTCAGTGAATCTCGCGCTAGCCGCAGAAAGATCTCATGAACCAAGGCAGTGGGCTGAAGCGTATGGTTGATACGTTCATTTCGGAGCATGCGGCCAGCCATTTGCCGCAGCTCCGGGTAGACGCTGTGAAACAGAGACTTTGGGTCGGCTAACTCGCGAGCTACCACTCAGAGATGATCGCATACATCTGCCAGTGTTCTCATAGACATCGGCTGACACAGTTTTTCTTTTTGGGTGTTTTGAATCGGTTTGCGCTTATCTCAGTGCCGAAGTAAAAGAAAGTCCCCAAATTTGGCTTGAGCGCCACAACGCCTCAGGTGTGGGGAGATTTGTGTCAGGAGCACCGTATGCGAATTGTTGGACTAGCCTTGGTTCTTTTCCTTGAGGTGGCATCCGCCGCCAGTATTGTGATTTCCGATAGCGCCGGCTTTGTACATTCCAACGGCGGGTTTGTGGAGCAACTGAACCAATCCAGCCCAGCTTACTTCACTACATTGGACTCATTTAGCCTTGGCACGTTCGGTTGGACATTTACGAACACGACAGGTTCCACTCTCAACAATGTAAAGTTCTTCGGCTTCCTGGACGCCGACATAGACCGCGACATCAACACGTTCTTCAATGAATACGGAGCCTTCTCGAGTCTCTCCCTTTCTGCCGACGCTCCGGCCGGTGCTATCGCGGCGACCTCATGGCAAATCGACGAACCTGGATTCGTGTTCGGCACAATCCTCAACGACCTTGCAGCCGGCACTCTGCAGAACGCCAACTTTGTTTCTTCCGCCACACCGGATGATGTCTCCTTGGCCTTGGGCTTCTTGATCGGCGACCTGGAACCGGGCCGGACCGCCGCCATCACGCTCCGTATCTCGCCAACAAACATCGGCGGTCTGCAACAAATCGACCCCGATTCCAACAGTGGCTTCTATTTGAATGGATATGCCACAGTCAGCACCTTAGGCGAGCAGCCCCCGAGCGACGTGCCTGAGCCAAGCGCATGGGCTCTCTGCGCCGCAGGCATTTCAGCCCTTCTATTCCTTCGCAAACGATAACGCCTTTCAACCAAATAGGACAAGTCATGAAACTAGCGGCAGCCTTCCTTGGCGCAATGTTCTTCTCCGTTCCCGCATTCGCTCAGGTTGACCTTACGATTTCGAGTCTCGATACGGTATTGGTGAGCACAGACTTCCAAACGTTGCGAATCTCCTGCGTCCTTCGAGCAATGCTGACTAACGTGGGGACCGCTGCCGGATTGGTAGGAATTCTCGGTTCTGCCGAACATGTGGACCCAATGGCAGTTGGCGCCAAACCCGTGGTTCTCATCCCGCTTACTGGAATCGTCGCGTTTCGCCAGGGTGCGGAGTGATGGGCCCACAATCTGAAAGCCTCGGACCTCATCAAGAGGCCCTGGAATTCTTGGCTACGAAATATATACACGAATGTCGGTTTAGGGAGCTGTGATGTCAAAACTTCAGTTTTTAGTAGTCCTGCCAATACTGTTCATGGTCGCCCCAATCTCGGCCCTGGCACAGACTCGAACCTCTATAACGCTCTGCTACAACGCGGGTAACTACGCACCTAACGGCGCGTATATGACGTTTGTTGACGACAAACTAAAGAACCCGGATAACTTCGGCCCGAATGGTCGGGTGAAAACCACGATCAATGTCAGCGCAATGACTCCGCCTCTAACGCTCTCAGGCTTGGCCGCGGCAGGATGCGACGTATACCAAATCGGTATGGATGACGCCGACGCGGGATCTGGAACCACCTTTGTCTCGCTCTCCCAGTCGGATGCCGCCACACTGCGAACTTGGTCGAGCCTAGACAACTCGAAAGTAGTGATGGCGTCCCAAGGCTACGTCACCCAATGGGGACAATATATTTCGCGCGCTGGCGCCAGGAATCCCATGAACTCTACTGCGATCGGTGCGGCGATTGCATTCAACGGACCATTTGGCAGCGTACTCACCGGATTCAATCAGGGTGGTTCGTGGCAGGGAGTAATTGTCCCTGGCGCCACGGATCGATTCTGCACCATTGTGGAGGATTCAAGCGCGCCGCGCCAGCCCGTGCTGATCATAGATCGTCCTTCGGGAGATATCTTGTATTCGGATGTCGACATCCTCTCACAACTTGGTGGTGTGACTGCCTCTCCGCTGATCACATCCAACAATGACATTATTCTCGCTAACCTCTGGGCACTCATCGTCAAAATTGTTCTAGATGGCCCCACCGACGTCTGTAGCTCACTTCCTATCCCTGACTTAACGCCGATCACATTGACTGCGGACAGAGCGCAATGGCCCACAAGCGCGAAGCTATCGATCCGTGTGACTAATGTCGGTGGCGGAACCACATTGCGGCCATCAGATGGAGGCATCGTACGTGCCGCGTTTTATCGCGGCGATCCAGCGGCGGGTGGAACGCTGATTGGCACGACGCAGACATCCAAGGCTCTTGCTCCAGGAGAATCAGAGGAGGTGTCCGTAACTTGGAATAGCCCGCCAATCGGACTCCAGTCGATTTTTGTCTTAGTCGATCCCAACAACCTTGTTGCGGAAAGCGATGAGACGAACAACAAGACCGCCACACTTGTACCTTTGGGCGTTGGACCATTCCCCCTTGTCGACGATCTGCTTACCCGCCAGAAGGATCGCACCGTCGATCTCACTTGGTCAGCAGTTACGGGCGCGGTCTCCTACAACGTCTATCGTCGGACGAGCAGTGCGCTCACGCCAATCGCTAGGAACTCCACCAGCCGCAGCTTTTCGGACACAAACCTCACGAATGGCACTGTCTCTTATTATCTGGTCCGGTGGGTCAACGCCCTGGGAGTCGAGTCGGCTGATGGCACTGAATCGTCCGCCACCCCGACACCGTCTGGCGCCACAGGAGCCAATACGCCGACCATAACATCGCGCCCCAATACCCTGGCCATAGTAGGCCAACCCTACACTTATGCCTTCCGCGCGGCGGACCCGGATGCGGGAACCGTATTGACTTATTCGCTGCTCGGGGCTCCAGCCGGAATGACGATCAGTTCCACGGGAGCGATCGCCTGGACGCCAATCACAGCGCAGGCCGGATACACACGCGTCCGCGTGCAGGTGACGGACAACACGGGCCGTTACGCCACCCAGAGTTTCAGCCTCTTTGCCGACATCCAAAGAATTATCAACTCCCCGCCGGTGATTACGTCCACACCCATTCGCAACGCTACCTCTGGAACGCCCTACGCCTATCAGGTTGTGGGCAACGATCCCGATGGCACTTTCCTGACTTGGTCCTTAGAGATAGCCCCGCTTGGGATGTCCATCAACCAAGCCACAGGACTAATCCAGTGGACGCCGACGCGCAGCCAAGTCGGCACTCAAAGTGTGACCGCGAGACTTACAGACATTGGCGGCCTCGCCGTAACACAAGCATTTGCAATCACCGTGGCCCGAGGCAACACCGCTCCCTCCTTCATTAGTTCCGCGCTCACAGTGTCGCGGGCAGGGGAGTTGTACCAATATCCCGCTCTTGCCACTGATCCCGACAGTGACCCGTTGACATACGGCCTTGTGGGTGGTCCCGCCGGTATGGTGGTGAACCCGAGCACGGGCCTCGTCACCTGGACCCCGGCGCTGAACCTGGCGAACACCACGGCATCCATTACGATCCGTGCGGTGGACGACGGAAATCTGGCGGCGACACAAGCCTATACGCTGACCGTCACTCCTCCAAATCGGGCTCCTGTGATTACGTCCAGTGCCATCACCCGTGCTGCGGCTACTTCCAACTACACCTATCAGGTCGCCGCCACCGACCCCGATCTTCCCAGCGACCAGCTTTTGTTCTCACTCATCACGGCGCCGGCAGGGATGCAGATTAATTCCACAACCGGACTCATTCAATGGACCCCGGCGGCGAACCTCGCGAACACCAGCCAGAATGTCACCGTTCGTGTGGCCGATGTCGGTGGACTGCCGGCGACCCAGTCGTTTGTCATCCAGGTCGGTCCACCCGGCTCGGATCTTCCCACCGTCAGCCTCATTTCCCCGATCAACGGCGCGAACCTTACGGCGGACACGCCAATCATCGGCACCGTCACGGACCCCAATCTACGGTTGTGGCGCGTCGAGTATCAGCGCACGGGCGATCCAGAGTGGTACCCGCTGGCGTCAGGCACCACACCGGTTACAAATGGACCTCTCGGGACACTCCCGGCCACGCTAATCGCGAATGATGCCTACCGGTTGCGTATCTATGCTGAGAATCTCGTGGGTAGCATCACTACTCCCGACATCGGCGCAAACGTCGATACCAAGCAACTCAAGATGGGCGATTTCACGCTCGCTTTCGAAGACTTGCGGGTTCCCGGCTTCACCTTCCCGATCTCGATCATGAGGAAGTACGACTCCAAGCGTCCGCAGTCCGGCGACTTCGGAAAGGGCTGGACGCTCGGCTTCAGCGAAGTGGATGTGCGCATGGACGCGAACAGTAACGTCTTCCTGACGCTCCCCGATGCGCGGCGCGTGAGCTTCACTTACGCCCCTGAGTGCCTTTCGCCGCTGTTCGGAGGCTGTGCCTTTGGTGCATATAAAACCGTCTTCACAGCACAGAACGGCGTCTACGATAAGCTCGAAAGCCTCGATTGCCCCAATACCGTTTTCGGCGGTTGCAGCTTGGGTGGCCCCTTCAATCCCGTAAAGTGGCTCTTGACCACACGCGAAGGCCTCAAGTACACCATCGACAACGGCAAGATCACCCGCATGGAAGACCGTTCGGGCAACTGGATTCAGATCGGCCTGACAGGCGTCACCAGCAGCACCGGAAGAAACGTCGTTTTCGAGCGCAACGCCCAAGGCTTGATCACCAAGATCAAAGAACCATCTCCCGGCGGCGAAATGCGCTACGAATATGATGCCCAGAGCCGTCTGGTCCGCTGGATCAACCTCAGCGGCAAGACAACAACCTACTTTTACGAAAACACCAGCTTCCCGCACTACCTGACCAAAATCATAGACCCGTTGGGCCGTCAAGCCTTGCGCAACGTCTTCAACGCCGAGGGCCGCCTCATCGCCCAATGCGATGCGGCGGGAGACATCAACACGCTCGTTGGATGCTCTCAGTTCAATCCTCAACCTGGAACCAAGACCTTCACTGCGATCAATGGCCGCGGCTTCAAAACAGAACTCGTGACAGACGATCAGGGCAACGTACTTACGGAGCGCCGCTACCTGGATGCAACGAATCATCTAGACACCATCCGCACCTACGACGCGAGCAACAACACGCTGACCGAACGCGACCCTGAAGGCAACGTGCGGACGTTCACCTATGATGCCAAGGGCAATCGTTTGACGGAAGTCGATCCCGGCGGACGGACTACTGCCTATATCTACGATCCCGGTTGCAACAAGGTCGTCGCGATCACGGACCCTGCCGGAAACGTTACGCGCAACACCTACGATGAAAAGTGCAACTTGCGTTTCGTTCAGGACGCATTACTCAAGACAACCGAGTACCGCTACAACAGCTATGGCCAGCGCACCCAGATGATCGACCCGAATGGGACCACCTGGACCTGGAACTACCTGCCCAATGGCCTCCTACAAAACGTGGTCGATCCCTTTGGTAAGGCGACCACGTTCTCCAACGATGCCAAAGGCAATCTCCTGAGCCGCACCGACCGCAACAACCGGCGCATTGACTTCCAATACGATGCCTCGAACCGCCTGACGCGGGAGACCTGGGACAACGGACGCGTCTCGACCTATGGCTACGACGACCTTGGCGCATTACTCACCGCTGGGGATCCGGACAGCAGTCTGACCATGGCCTACGACACTCTCGGACGCTTACAAAGTGTGGACAACCTAGGCACACCCGGAGCACCCCGCGTGGTCATGAGCTATTCGTATGACGGTAAGCGACAGAGCAAACCCATCTTGAAGGAACTGGCTCAAAGTGCTTGAGTGGAAGGATGAGGAAGCATCAAGAGGAAGCGGATCGAGGAACGGAGTTGGTGGAGGCCTACCGTGGAGGGGATTTG
>Ga0163152_10004266_pt1 | contig 17832 bp, 31 predicted proteins | sample OliLakLV19MP8IB2_FD_148635 | JGI IMG/M metagenome (GOLD analysis project Ga0163152, IMG submission 148635) | Freshwater microbial mat bacterial communities from Lake Vanda, McMurdo Dry Valleys, Antarctica - Oligotrophic Lake LV.19.MP8.IB-2 | ecosystem: Environmental > Aquatic > Freshwater >... | reverse complement strand
ACACTAACCAACACCCCTCCTAAAGAGGATAAAGAATAAAGATATATGACCTACACACAAAGACGATTGAACGAATACTGTAAAAAATTTGGCTTATGTAAAACAGGAGAAACTTGCCAATGCAAAAAGGAATTAAAGTTTATTGCAGAAACTATCCACCAAGCCCTAGCAGAAGATAGAGAGAGGGTGAGGGGGGAGATAGAGGAAAGGAAAATCCCTGAAATTATTGACCCTGAATACTTTGAAAAAGATGGTATAGGAAAAACATTACTATTGAAAATGACACATAACACTGCCTATAATTACGGTCTAAAGCACGGATATAATCAAGCATTATGTGACCTCAGATAAAGATATATGAAAAAGATGTCGAGCTGGCTAAATACTAATAGTTTCAATGAAAAAGATGAGTATTACACTCCGTCAATTTTAGTTGAACCTATCATAAAATATGTGAAAAAAGGAAGTATCATTTGGTGTCCTTTTGATACCGAAAAATCCGAGTTTGTAATAAAATTAAAAGAAGCGGGATTTGAAGTAGTATTTTCACACATTTGGCTAGGGCAAGATTTCTTTTCCTATGAACCAAAAGAGTGGGATTGCATAATTAGTAACCCACCATTTACAAAAAAACTAGAAGTACTAGAGAGATTATACCAATTAAATAAACCATTCGCAATCGTAATGGGCTTGCCTATATTAAATTATCAAGAGGTAGGAAATTTCTTTTTAAGGAAAGATTTGCAATTACTAATAGTAGATAAAAAGGTGAGCTTTGACGGAAATACTGCGAGCTTCAATAATAGTTATTTTTGCCACAATTTCTTGCCGAAAGATATTATATTTGAACACCTAGAAAACAATAATAGTCGTAAGTATTATAAACCAAGTAGAATGAAGCCCGACCTCCTCGCTTCCCTAGACAAACCATTAACAGATAAACTAAAAAACCAATGAAATGCCATTTATGTGAAAAAAGAAGAGTAACTGCCCCACATTACGGAATTATAACAACCCCTGATGGGCAAGAAATCCAAGAATACGATTTTGCAGACTTGTGCATGGAATGTTCAAGGAAAAGTTTCGGCTGGAGTTTGAATAATCCATACAAGAGAATGGGTAATAAATTTTTACTAGATAATAAAGAATAACGATATATGAAAGAAATACACAAAGCGATAATTAAAACTTTGATTGCGACAATGGTTGTCGGTATATTGCTCGCAATAATTGGAAGTATACTATTATGAAAACAGGATATAAAAGTAGAGAGGATGGACTACTTCATCAATCAAAGAATAAACAAAAATGGTACTCATTACGAAGAATTGACATTGTTTATTTTGTACTCCTCCCTAGACAAACCATTAACAGATAAAGAATAAAGATATGAAAACAGTATCAACCCCTGGAATTAAATATATTAGAAATAATAACGCTGTAAAGCTATTCAAATTGCAAACACAACACAATAAAGCGATTAATATTTTTATAGGAAAGAAACTAACTAAGAAATATAAAGAAACTTTCTTGATGAAGTATCTCTATGAGGATGAGGGTTTTATTCTATTACATTATAAAAATGACCCATTTTGGTCTCAAATTTTAAGAGATGTAGGAATAGCAAAGTCTTTATCGCAAGCAAATGGAGCAGGTTGGAATAGAAAAGTAGATTTCGGATTTCAAGACATTTTCTTAGATGGATTGAAAATAAGGAAAGAAGATGGAGCAGGTAAACAACCACATAGGATAGTAATTTTAAAAGAAAAAGTTTTTGCCTCATTAACAATAATTAATAAAGATATATGAAAGAAACAACTATTAAAATTAAAGAGAAAGTCACATTTAGTTTTATGTATATTGATAATGCAAAAAATGTAGCAATGTCCTTAGCACTATCTGGTTACTATGTAAAACTGCGACAAGAGAGCGGAAGCTACATTTTGTCAGTTTATACCGACAGACTTAATAATAAAGATATATGACCTACACAGAAAAAGACATAAAATTAATAGAGGAGTTCCAAAAGTTTGCTGATAGTATTTTATGGTCAAATGATGACGGCTCTGAAAAATACATAGGGGTAGGAAATATGGCTGACTGGTGGCTTCCGAAAATCCACCAAGCCGAGCAAGAGGTGTTGAAGAAGGTGAGGGGGGAGATAAAGAAATTAGATAACTATAAAATGACAAAACCTTGGAGTGGAATTGTAGAAACTTTTATTGTAAAGAGCGACCTCCTCTCTTCTCTAGACAAACCATTACCAGATAAATTAACTAAAAAATAATATGGTTCCATTAGACAAACACGGTTGGGGACATACTTGCAGTCTTCTGAATAATAAATGTCAGATATGTGAGTATGTTAGAAAACCAGCAACAGACAGTAGCTTTACAAAAACGACAGTTGGCACAGATAGTCCAGACGGGCATACTGACACAATAAACAAAAAACAAGAGGTGGATTGCAGTCATCACTGGCAAATGTCTTGTTATGATAACTTTGCGTATTACTCACCACAGGCAGTCGTAATTTGTATTCACTGCGGGCAATTAAAAAGAATTAAAATACAATGATATCCCTCTCTTCCCTAGACAACCCAGAAAAACAAAAACCCTTTTACGTTAAAACTCCCTTAGAACTTGACATAGAAGGTAATCAAATAAGATACCCATTAACAGATAAAGAATAAAGATGAAAACCTACTACGGCAATCCCACAATGTGTTCCAAATGCGGTAAAGAATGTGAGAAAGCTAGAACTCAAATGAAGTGGAAAGCAGTGTGCCAAAGGTGTAAAAACAAGCAAGGTAAAGAATATAGGCTTGCAAAGATTATAAATAATAAGGTATAATATAACTATGAAACTATCAACTATCATAAACGAGCAAGCAAATTTAGCAAAACTATTAGAACTTAAACTTCCAGTTAAGGTGGCGTACAGACTTAATAAGCTAAACAACAAGTTTAACAGCGAAGTAAAGTTTTTCAACGATAAAAGAAACGAACTAATCAACGAACTAGGAGAAAAGAAACTAGACGCAGAAGGTAAAGAAACCGAGCAAATAGAAGTAAAGAAAGAAAACCTAGCAGAATTCTATAAGAAACTAAACGAAATAGTAGAAGTAGAAACAGAAGTAAACTATGAGCCTATAAGCATATCAGAACTAGGAGATATAGTAATTGAACCTAAGTTATTAAGTGAAACTTTCTTTAAGGAATAATGAATGAACAAACTAACAAAAAAGGAAAAAGGCAGGTATCAGCAGTGGCTTGATGAGTTTTATTCCCAAAAAGGACATTATCCAAGCCGTGAACAGCTAAAGAGTTTTCCAGTAACAATTAAGACAAAAGACCTCTATTTTATTAGATGTCCCGATACAAACAGAATAAAGATAGGGGTATCAGACAAACCTGCTAGTAGGTTATATGGTCTTTATATAGCTTCACCCACAAAACTTACCCTGGATTTGGTGGTAGAATACGGGGAAGATTTAGAACAACACTTACATAAAGTATTTAGTAAGTATAGATTTAAAGGAGAATGGTTTGAAAGTAACCCTGAATTAGAAAGTATGATTAGTGATTTTAGAATCTTATGCCAACGATAAAGCAAAAAGTAGCATTTAAAGAGGTTCTAAATGGTTCTACTATAACAAGTGCTATGAAGAAAGCTAACTACTCAGATACAACAGCTAGTACTACAGGAAAACTAACAAATACAAAAGGTTGGAAAGAGCTTGTAGACCAACACTTACCCGATAAATTACTTGCACAGAAACACAACGAAGGATTAAATGCAGGAAAGCATATCTATAAAAACAACAATGAAACTGGAGAGATAGAAGATTTAGGAATAGAAGCAGACTATGCTACTCGTCACAAATATTTAGACAGTGCATATAAAATAAAAGGTGCTTATGCTCCAGAGAAATCAGTAAATGTAAACATAAATACTCAATTCTCAGAAGAAGAAAAGAAGTCTTTATTAGATTTATTAGGGAAATAATATGCCAAGTGGCTCTTATAAAAGAACAAAAGAACACGCACTTGCTTTAAGTAAGGCTTTAATTGGCAGGAAACTAACAGAAGAACATAAAGCTAAGTTAAAAATAACAAGACAAAAGCAAGTCATTAGACATTCTCCTGAAACTAAAGAAAAAATAAGATTATCTAACTAATGACACAAGAACATTATAAAGCAGGACTACAAAAGATGTTTGACGGCACAAAAGATGAGCGAAAGTTCATCGCTGAAAATTCCTTTGGCTTGTTCTGTCTATACTACTTCTCTAATTATTTTAAATATACACTTGCTCCATATCACTATGATTTATTCCAAGACTGTGAGGATTTAATAGAAGGCAAGATAAGAGAGTGTGTTTGGATAATCTACCGAGAGGGGGGGAAAACTACAGTAGAAAAACTATTTTTAATATGGATTATTACTTTCAGGAAAAGACTTTACCCTAACCAAGATGCTTTTGACAAGGAGAACGCAGAACGTATCTTGTTTGATGTAGCTTTTGAGTTAACTAATAATGCTAAATACAGGGCAGATTTTGGAGTATTGTTTTCAAAAGAAAGAAGTATGAATGATGTAAAGCAAAACCGTATTAACAACTTCGTAACAGAGAATGGTATTCGTGTAGAAGCTCACAGTACGCAAGAATCAGTCCGAGGAAGACTGCACTTAAACCAAAGACCAGATTACTTAGCACTTGATGACTTTGAAACTAACAAAACAAAAGACAGTGTTGCTTACACTAAACAAATTAGAGACCATATCACAGAAGCTATGTCAGGACTCGCTCCCGATGGATGTATTCTCTATTGTTGTAATTATCTTTCAGAGTACGGGAATGTTCAATGGCTTATTAACCGAGCCACTATCGATAAAGGAATAAGGATAAGAAACATTCCTGTAATGGTAAATAACATACCTACTTGGAAGGCTAAATATGCGATGACAGACGTGGAAGCTCAAGACCAAGGGAAAGTATCAATAGAGGATAAACAACGTCAGCTAGGCTCTCTGGTGTTCTCCTATGAGATGATGAACAAGCCAATAGACGATACTCTAGCAGAATTTAAAAAAGAATACTTACAACCTGTAACCGAACAAGATGTATTACAAAAAGAAACTAACTGCTATATCACAATCGACAGTGCTGTATCAGAGAAAGAAAGTGCTGACTTCACAGGAGTTACTATAAACAGGGTCAGTAGAGATAATAAGTGGTACATACATACCTATAAACTAAAAATAAACAGCAAAGAACTGATAGACCACCTATTCTATTTGAGTAAATTCTATTCTCCAAAGCTCTTAGGACTAGAAGAAACAACCTTTACTATGGCGATACAACCTTTCTTACAAGACGAGATGCGTAAGCGACACGTTTACTTTTCAGTAACACCTATCAAACACAAAGGAGTAAACAAAGAACTAAGAATACGAGGGCTAATACCACGCTGGGAAAGTAAATCAATCTTCTTAGTAGGCTCTAATTTAGAACTACTGGAAGAGATGCGAACATTCCCTAATGGGCAACACGATGACGTGCTAGATAGTTTGAGTATGCAACTGCACAACGCCCATCGTCCATTCTATGTCCCTGATTTCGAATCAAATAAACCTGAAATAAACAATGCAATATGATTAAATGTAATCAATGTGAGTATGAGTATAAAACTATCGGAGCAAGTATAGTAATCCTCCACCTGTGTAGCGACCAAGAGTATCACTATGTAGACCGCATTGACCTAATAGAAGAACCCTATGAACTCATAGTAGAAGTAGAAAAGAAACTAAAGAATAAGTTTAATCCTAGTAGATATGATTGACATCATATTCTTTTCTGTGTTGTATTACTAAATAAACTTGCAAAAAACTTGCACGCTATGCTAGAGGTGTTATCTTTTATGTGTGAAACTAAAAACATTTCAACTAAAAGGAAAAATCAACGAAGTACCATTCTCTAAAAGAACTTCTGATATTAAAAAGACTTTACTAGAACTCAAGCCTGACTTTGTTTATACTGATACCTACTTCACTCTATCAACTGGAACAGGAGCTAAAAAGATAAGCACAGAGAGGAAGTTGAATTTAACATCTGGGAAACGATTATTTAATAATGAAGATTTCTTGGATGTGTTTTGTAATAACTTATTGGTTGAATTTACATAATATGCCAGCAGGAGTATACCCAAAAACAGAAGAGCATAGGCTGAAAATTAGTGAGACACTAAAAAGGTTAAAAATAAGACCTCCGAGTAGTTTAGGGAGAAAAGCATCTATTGAAACAAGGTCTAAAATAAGTGAAGCACATAGTGGAGAAAAGCACCCTATGTTTGGAAAACACCACTCAGATGACTCAAAAAATAAGATGAGTAAAATAAAGAAAGGTAAAACTTCCCCTGTTTTAGGTATGCATTGGAAAATAAAAGACACTTCTAAAATGAGTGAAGCACATAAAGGAAGTAAATCTACATTTTGGAAAGGAGGAAAAATGAAAGAATACCCCGAAAACGAGAGGATACGAAAATCAGTAGAGATTAAATTGTGGAGAAAGTCCTGTATGGAACGAGACCGCTTCACTTGTGGTTGCTGTAAAGACAATAAAGGTGGAAATTTAGAAGTGCATCATATAAACAATTTTGCCGATTTTCCTGAATTACGAACATCAATAGAAAATGGCATTACTTTCTGTAAATCTTGCCACAAAGAATTTCATAAAATATACGGAAAGAGAAATAATAGTCGTGAGCAGTTAAAAGAATTTTTAAACAAATAACATGGACGAAAAAGATGTATATAGCTATATAACTACCGAGGAAACTAACTTTAGAACAACTAGAATCCCATTAACTACCTCAAAGAGCTGGAATATGTTAGAGCATATTGAAAGATGTACTAATGTTTCTAATGGTTGGTTCAATAAAGGCTCAAACGAGGATGGACTACGACCATACAACGACATAGTAACCCCGATAATAGACGTAGCTTTCAGAAGTGAAGGCTTTGATGTAAAGGACATAGTACCTTTCGTGGATGATAAAGACAACTATCATCTATCATTTTTAATAAAAAAGTATCATCCACAATGGGCAAGAAAACATAAGCTAGATACATTCATAGATGACGTAGTAGAATCTTCAATCATTTACGACTTAGCTTTAATAAAGAATATAAAAGAAGTAAAACCAGAGCTGATAGACTTAAAGACAATAGCTTTCTGCGACCAGACAGAAATAATGGCTGGACCAATCTGTATCAAACACCAATACACAATAAGTGAGCTAGTAGAGTTCAAAGGTAAGTGGTATGACGATAAGATAGATATGGCTATTGTAATGTCCTTAGCTGAAAAGAAAGCACCTTTAGCTAACGACCAAGTAGTCAAAACTCCAGGCAAATACATAGAAGTCTACGAACTACGAGGCAACCTACCTGACCGATGGCTAGACGACACAGCTGATATGTTTACCTACTCACCTCAAATGCACATAATTTGCTACTACACTTCAGATGATGGCAACAAAAATGGTATTTGCTTGTACAAAGGTAAGGACAAACCCCTCAATGATAATTTCAAAGCCCTTAAAATAGACAGAATAAGGTCAAAAGGTAGAGCTTGTGGTAAATCTGTAGTAGAAAGACTGTTTGAGCCTCAAGTATGGAACAACTACGCAGGAATAAAACTAAAGGAAATGCTAGATAACGCTGTAAACATATTGCAGACAGACAGTGAAGAATACGGCAATCAAAAGATAAGCTCTCTAAAGAACGGAACTATTCTAAAGCACGAATCAGGTAAGCCAATTACTAGAGTTGATATGCAACTTCAAAACATTCCTGCTATTCAGAACTTCCAAGTAACCCAGGAAAACAATGCAAGGACTCTCGGTTCAGCTTCCGAGGCTTCACTAGGTAAGAATCCTGTATCAGGCACACCATTTGCTCTACAAAGCCTAATCGTTCAGCAGGGAGATGGTATACACGAATACAGAAAGGGTAAAATTGCTACTTTCTTTGCAGATGTACTCTACCAAGATTGGATACTAGGATGGCTAGTCAAAGAAATGAACGAAGGCAAAGACTTCTCAGAAGAATTATCCCTAGAAGAAATGCAAGAAGTAGTAGAGCCGATGTCTGATAACTATGTAGAAGCAAAAAAGAAATTCAAGATATTGTCTGGCGACACAGTAAGCCCTGAAGAATTGATTGGCTGGAAAAATGAGTATGTACAAACCTTTATGAAAGGTGGAAATCGTAAATTCTTCAAAGACTTCAAGGATGCTTTCAAAGATTTACTAATCAAAGTAATGGTGAATGTAGCAGGTAAACAGAAGGATATGTCAGGAGTAGCCGACAAGTTATCAAACTTAATCTCAACCTTCCTAAGGTTAGGTGTTCCTATATCAGATATGAGTAAACCGATGAATGAATTACTAGAAAACTCAGGCTTTAGTCCAATAAACTTCTCAAGCATAGTAAACGCTCCACCACCTGAACCAGTCCAACCTCAACCATCACCATTACAAGTCCCTAATCAAGTAGTCGCTTAATAGTTAATAAAATAAACAATATGTATAACGAATTTTTAACACCAGTACAAATAGAAAAAGTAGAAAAGATGTGTGCAGACACAGAACTAATGGATGCACTACAAAAAGTTCTTCTTAGTAGTATTTATGTTCAAGGAACTTTGCAGAAAGGACACACAGCAAACCCTTTGCATAACTTCTCTTGGGCTTTAGCTGAAGTGGCAGTAAATAATCCAATTACAGACGAAATCTTAGGGCAAAACATTCGAGGTCAATGGTCGGGAGTTCGTCTATTGGAGATAGGCTTTGGAGAACTTAAGAAAATCAAGGCAGAGAAAGCCGAACCAGTCGAAACGCCTTATAATCAGGCGGAATAATTATAAATTAAATTAAAAGTAAAATGGCAATAGAAAAAAACATAACAGAATCAGGATTAGTAGTACGAGCACAAGGCAAACTACAAAAACTGATAATCAACAGTCACACATCAGGAACATTAAGAATCTTTGATGGAACAGAATCAGGTGTAGTAGCAACAACAACTCTTACAAGTACAGGTGCTATGGTTCCAGCAAACTATGGAACATCAACCTTAACCTCAACAGGTGCAAGCGTAGCAGCGACTCACGCAGTATCAGTTTTGACTGGAGATGCTATCGTAGCAACTAACGTAATGGTTATCGGTACACGAACATATACATTTGTGGCGACCTTAACAGGTGTAGCAGATGAAATCTTAGTTGGCACAACTCTCACAGCAACACTTCTAAACGCAAAGAACGCTATCAATGCAACAGCAGGCGTAGGTATGTTGGGTGTGACGTATGGTTTTGGAACAGTAATAAACACACAAGTACGAGCAGTAGCATCTGACGCAACTACTCTCACAGTAAGAGGAATAGTTCCTGGCTCATCACTCGATACAGTAGCAACTACAGGAACAGCACTAAGAACAGTATGGGCTGATACAACACTCGGTGGAGGCACAGGAGCTTCTGACGCAGGTGTAACTACAGCAAACGCAACAGTAACTATCGGAACAACAATCTACACTCAAGTAGATGCTTTATCTGAAACTTACGGAGCACCAGCAGTAGCATATCAATTCCTAAGAGGTGCAAGTGAAGCGACAATGCTTGATAACCTTAAACTAGCTATCAACGCATCAGGAACAGCAGGAACTCAATACTCAACAGGTACTCTAGTACACCCAGATGTAATCGCTACAACCAATACAGATACTACACAGATTATCCGTACACGAACTATCGGAACAGCAGCACAAACTACAGTGTTAAATGCTATCGCAACTACCGAGACTATGGCTAACACAGGCTGGACTGGTGCAACAATGTCAGGTGCAGTAACAACAGATGCAGCAACATTTGTGCTTGATACTACAACTTACACAGGAGTAATCACACTTGCAGAGACCATGGGACTAACAGCAGTACCTTTCCAAATCCTTTGGGTAACATCAGAAGCAGTATTCTTGGATAACATTAAGGCAGCAGTAAACCTTTCAGGAGTAATGGGAACTGATTACGGAACTGGTACAACTGAACATCCAACAGTAGTAGCAACAACCAACACCGACACAACACAGGTATTCAACGCAAAGAACACAGGCGTTGCAGGCAACTCTATCGCTACAACTGAAACTATGGCTAACTATGCTTTCACAGCACTTGTTATGGGTTCAGGAGCAGGAGCAACAGGAAGTGTTTTGATAGACACCCTAACATTCAGCGTAGTAGCTACAACAGGAGAAAGATACATTGATTTCGGAGGTATGGACTTCACAAGAGGACTATATCTAACGGTCGGAGGAACATTAAATGCAACAATAAGTTACGACTTAAATTAATAGCTAACTAATAATACTATGGAAGAAGAAACAAACGTAGAAACACCAGAAGTAGAAAGTGAAGTAACAGGAACAGAGCCAGTAGAATCAGGCGAAGTAACTGGAACTGACACAGTAGAGGAAGGAGAAGAGTCTGCAGAAGAGTCTGCAGAAGAAGTAGCGTAAGTCTTCGGTTATACTACCGACCAAAAGGTATTTAAAAACGGTATCATTGCCAACTCAATGACTAAAAAAACATATCATTATGACTAATGACGAAGAAGAGGTTATCATTGACCCTATCAATGACGAAGAGGAGGAAGTAGCCGAAGAAGTTATAGTAGAACCTAAAAAACCTACTGAAACTTTAGAAGCAAAAAGGGCTAGACTTGAAGGACAACTCGCACGAGTGAATAAAGACTTGGGCGTAGTGCCAGAAAAGACTTCTAGCAAATCAGATGGAATAGGTTATGGAGAAAAAGCATTCCTAGTAGCGAATGGAATTAAAGGGGAAGAAACAAAGTTAGTGCAAGAAGCCATGAAAAGAACTGGCGAATCACTAGAACAAATCTTAGAAAATCCCTACTTCCAAGCGAAACTTAAAGAAACTCGTGATTTAGCACAGACTGCTGATGCAACTCCTAAAGGCAATCGCTCAAATAGTGTTCCTACAGACTCTGTAGAATACTGGATGACGAAACCAATAGAGGAAGTGCCTCAAGATATGAGGATTAAAGTAGTCAACAAAAAGCTAGAACAGGGTAAATCTGGGGGAGTGTTTTATAACTCTTAAACTATAGCCATTTGATTAAATATTATTTAATTTAATCAGGGGTAGTAAAAGTTCTTTACAACTGAATATGCTATAATGGTGTCAATGCCAAAAGGAATTTACACAAGAGGAACTATCATAAGAAATCCTCACTCCAAAGAAACTAGACTTAAAATAGGTTTAGCTCATTTGGGTAAAACCATAAGTGACGAAACTAAATTAAAACTTAGTTTAGTTAAAATGGGACGTAAATATCCGAATAGGAAAAGATACTCAAAAGGAATTACCAAGATAGACAAAGTTTGTTTATTCTGTAAAAATCCATTCCAAACAGATTGCTTTATGCCTAATAAAAAGTTCTGCAATCAAGTCTGTGTTCATAAAGCACTTCCACACAATCATACTCAAGGTAGGAAAGGAAGTGAAAAACAAAAACAAATGATGAGAGAAAGAACAGGAGAAAAACATTTTGCTTGGATTAAAGATAGAACACAGGTAAAAAGAAGGTTCAAGGAAAGTTTATCTACTGCAAAATATCAAGAGTGGAGAACTAAAGTTTTTGCTAGAGATAACTTCAAGTGTAAAATGCTAAACAAAGACTGTTCTGGTAAGTACATAGAGGCACATCATATCCTTAGGCTCAAAGATTATCCTGAACTAAGTTATGTTATTACTAATGGAATCACTTTATGTAAATTCCATCACCCTATTGGAAAAGAAAAAGAAACAAAACTTGTCTCAACCTTTAGGAAATTATTGACAATATTATAGCGTATTTAATTGTAGAGATATAATACTACCTATCAACCCCATCGCAATTATACCACAAATCGAATACGAAGTCAAGCTTCAGGAGCGTCTCGGTGCTCCAGCAGTATTCAAAGAAATTTGTCTTATGAAATACACAGATAGCGGAATCTGGAGAAATCCGTACTTAACAGACCCAGCAACAGGAACAGGAACTCGTGGAACAGGTTATACATCAACTGCAGTAGCAACAATAGACGACACTGTAACAATCAGTGATTACGTCTATTCAGCGATGCACATTGATGATGCAGACCTAGCACAAAAGTCCTTCTCAGACTTTATGGAAATAGCAGACCGAATGGGAACAGTTCTTAACGAACTTATCGAAACTAAAATGCTTCTTGAGCACGGACAGTGGACAAACTTTGACAATGCGTCTATCGGTGGTGGAGCAGGAAACATTACAGTTTCTATCTCAAACGTAAAGAAAATAATCGCTGCTATGAAGACAGCAGTTCGCACAGCAGGTGGACATGAAAAGGCAGCTCGTGAGGGTATGTTTATTCAGTGGAGAGAGGCTGACTTTGAGCTTGTAGAATTACTTGCTTCTTCAGAAGGCTTCAACACAGCAGATGACGCTTTGAAGAACGGTATCAAACAAGGTTTCAAATATCTTGGAGTAGAACACTATTCAACATCACGCAATGTAACTGGACACGTCTTCGGAGGTGTTAAGAAGGCATTTGCTCTAGCAGTTGTAAAATCAACTTTTGGAAAGATGAAGACTATCGTCAACCCAGTTGTTTCAAGTGCTCAAATTTCAGGTGTTGGATTAGAGTCTCGAGTAGACTACAAATTCAAGGCTTGGGTAAACTTGGACAATATACTTTTTGATATTCTTGTAACATAAAGACTTGCTTTGTTTTTACCCTTAGTGTATACTTCAGGTAAGATTGGATATAACCTCCAGTCTTACCAAAAGTATATGCCATATAAAAACAAAGCAGACAGAGATAAGAATTACCAAGAGAGTTACTTAAAAAAGTTTGGACACTACCCCGTTCCTCTAGTAAGAAAAACTAAAGAGGAAAAACTGATAGTCAAAAGACTTTGGAATAGTAATAATGTAGAAAGGTGTAAAGAATCTGCCAGAAAATCTCGTTTGAAGCATAAAGATAAAAGATATGCTGAAACGAAAATATGGATAGAGAAGAACAAAGAAAAGCAAAAGCAATACCATAAGGAATATCAAGTAGGATATTACCAAGACAACAAGGAGGAAACTGATAAGAGAAATAGGAAATGGGCTTTTAAAAACCCCGAGCGAAGGAGAGAGATAGGCAAGAAATATGCCAAAACTCATCCTGAAGAAATGAAAAAGTTTCTCAAGGATTACTCTTTAAAACTTACAGGAAGATTTAGGGATATGAAAGGTTCAGCTGTACAAAGAAATTATGAAGTAGAAATATCATTTGATAAGTTTTGCAAAATAGTTTTAAATCCTTGTGTATATTGTGGAGAAAACAAAAAGAGAATTGGAATCGATAGGATAGATAATACCAAAGGATACACGATTGAGAATTCTGCACCTTGTTGTACTACTTGCAATATGATGAAAAAAGTAATGACAGTAGAAGAATTCATAGCACACATTCGGAAGATTCATGATTTCAACATTATTAACAATTAAACGAATATAAAATTATATGGCAAATAATAACGGAACACTTCCAACATTGGATGTTCCATCAAAGAGACCAATAATCACTTTAGCGGCAGCAAGGACACTATCAGAAGACCAATCAGGTGCTGTAGTTGTCTTTAACGCAGCGGCAGGATTTACGGTTACTCTTCCAGCGGCTTGTGCCAACGGAACTTTCTTTGAGTTTGTTGTCGGAGTTACGGTAACTTCAGTCGGTCTAAAAGTAATCACAGGTGCAGCAACAGAATTGATGATAGGAAATATCGTCGGTACTGACACTGACTCTTCTGATGCTCTAGCATCGTGGAAGTCTCTCGTAGGGACAAGTAACATTTCTTTCACTCTTAATGGTACTACTTCAGGTGGAATCATTGGGGACAGAATCGTAGTTACTAAGATAACAAGCACAAAGTGGCAAGTTGTAGGGACAACCCTTGCAACAGGAGTAGTAGTTACTCCGTTTGCGACCAGCTAACGTCTTAACTTTGGGGGTTTATACCCCTAAAGACTAGGACATTAACAAACCCTAGCATAAAAACATTAGAAGAAGCAAAGAAATGTGATGAGTTATGGGACACAGATAATGGGCAAGTTTTATGTCGAGAGTGCCACAAATTAACAGATAATTATAATAAAAAAGTAAATATATGATGTTTTCTTCAACTAGTGACAATCTCGGTATTTTACAAAGAGCAAGGAAACTAGCTCGTGTAGACTCAACACAATGGGCAACAGCAGATGTTGTCGGCTCTTGTAATGATTATTTAGATAAAATCTTTAACTATGGCTTCTCCTTGCATAAAAAGTTCAATTTAGACGACAGTAACCACACAAAACTACCTATCGGAACAACAGACCTAGTCCTTGACCAGTCTTATTACTCATTTCTTACAGATGAGCAAGGAAATAGGATTGTAAACATAACTAGAGTGGAAATCGGAGACATAAACCTAACTCAGATAGACGAAAGAGATATAAATGACGTAACTCTTGCTAATTACTTGAGTGTAGCAGGCAAACCAATAGAATATGACAAAGTAGCAGACAATATCATCAGAATTTATCCAAAATCCGATGTAAACACTACAGCTGGTATCACTTACTACTTTCAGCGAGCACCTTCATACTTTACAGCGTCTGATACAACCAAAGAGCCTGGACTTCCAGCATCACTTCATAGAGGTTTCGTAGTTAAAGCAGCTTACGATATTGCTCTAGCTCTGGGACTACCAAATGTAAATATCCTAGCACTAGAAGCAGAAAAAGAGTGGCAGGAGGTAGTAAAAGAGTTCAAAGTGCGAACAGCGGGCGATAAAGCTCTTATTTTAGAAGCAGATTATTTAGATTCAAGATAATGAATAAAGGAGAAGTGATGACAAAAGAATTAAGAGAAAAAATCAGCAATTCCTGTAAAGGCAAGAGAATTGGTATGCTTAATCCTAGTTGGAAAGGTGGCATGATTAAGGTGAAATGCTTGGAGTGTAATGCGGAATTGTTTAGACACCCATCGATTATAAAAGAAAAGGTCTTTTGTAGCAAAAAATGCATGGGTATCTCTCGTAAAAACGACCCCAATTTCGCTTTATGGAACAGGGGATTAGTAAGGAGTGAGGAACACAAAACAAAGATTAGTTTATCTCGTATTGGTAAAATAACTGGAGAAAAACATTTTGCTTGGATTAAAAATAGAGAAGAGGTATCAAATAGATTTAAAGAATCATTAAGTAGTGTAGAATATAAAAAATGGAGGCAGGGTGTTTTTTTGAGAGATAGTTTTAAATGCAGGATGACAAATAATGATTGTAATGAGAAAATTGAATCACATCATATTTTAAATTGGAAAGATTATTCTGAGTTGCGATATGACATTAATAATGGAATTACTTTGTGTGGAAATCATCACCCAAAAGGTAGAAAAAAGGAAGGTGAAATGAGTCTATACTTTCAAGAATTAATTTTACAAACACAAAAATGATAACAAACATTACAAAACCTACGACTTCAGTGGAAAACCTAACCAAAGTAAATATTGGGGAAACTTGGGCTAGTATCATAACAACCTACGCATCCGAAACGAGGTCTTGGTCTCAATTTGCTTCACTTATAGGTAATGTTTCACGAGTAACAAGTTCAATTAGTAATGTAGCAAAACCTGTATAATTATATGGCACAAAAAGGCAAAAAATCAATAGGTTCAGGAATATACAAAAGAGTCCTACCAGTATGGAACAAGGGATTAAAAACTGGGTTAGTTCCTAAGTCTGCATTTAAAAAGGGTGTTCCATCTTGGAACAAAGGACTTCCTAAAACTTGGAAATCTCCAGGGGATATTAAAAAGGGAGCAACTGGGGAAAAAAGTATTGCGTGGAGAGGGGGACTTACTACTATAAATGAAAAAATTAGGGGTTCTCTTGAAATAAAGTTGTGGAAAAAGGCTTGTATGGAACGAGACAATTTCACAGACCAGAAAACAGGTCAGAGAGGTGGTGATTTGGTAGTTCATCATATAAATAATTTTGCAGATTTCCCAGAGTTACGAACAAGTATTGAAAATGGGATTACTTTATCAAGAAAAGCACACGATGAATTTCATAAAATCTACGGCAAGAAAAATAATAGTCGTGAGCAATTATTAGAATTTTTACAAAACTAAAATGGCAAATATTACAGTTATTGATGGGAATGACCTCATCAGCACAAGTAGAACAACAATAAATACGAATTTTAGTAATTTAAATACAGATAAACAGGAAGGCTCTGCTTTAGACGATGATGCAACTTTTGCTGCAAATTCCGCAACAAAATATCCTTCACAAAGAGCCACGAAACTCTATGTAGACACTGGAGGGAACGTTAATGCATCCGAAACTACTAAAGGAATAGTGGAGGAGGCTTCGGATGCTGAAGTAACAGCAGGAACAGCAACAGGTGCAACTGGAGCTAAGCTCTTTGTAACACCTGCGAAGTTGGCGACAAGACTTTCTTCGGGTGCAACCAAAGTAACAACTTTTACAGGTAATGGAACTTGGACTAAAGCTACTGGAGCTATTGCTATTGAAGTAATTTGTATAGGTTCAGGAGGCGGTGGCGGTGGCGGTGGGGCAGTTGTTCAAGCATCTGCCAACCCTGCAACTGGTGGCTGTGGCGGAGGTGGTGGGGCTATTAAAAGAATAGTCATAGACGCTAGTAAGACAGGAGCAACAGAAACAATAACTGTTGGGGCTGGAGGGGCTGGAGGGGCTGCTGTTTCACATACTAACGAAGGAACTGGAACTAATGGAAATCAAGGAGTAGATGGTGCTGTATCTTCTTTTGGAGCATTTATAATAGCAGAGGGTGGAATTCTAGGACTAGGTGGGGGGGCGATTGCAGGAGCATTAAATAAAGCAGGTGGCAATGGTGGAGGATTTCTAACTTCGGCAACTGCTTCAGCTGGTCTAGGAGGACTAGGGGTTTCTAATGCAAATGGAACATCGGCAGAATATGGCGGTGGTGCTGGAGCTGGAGCGCATGGTGTAGGAACAGCAGTTTATGTAGGTGGTTCTTCTATTTATGGAGCAGGTGGTGGAGGTTCAGGTGGTGGAGCAAATTCAACTGGTGTAGGAGTTGCTGGAGGGGCTGGAGGTATATCAGGTTCTTATGCAGTCGGTGGCGGAGCAGCTGGCGGAGCGATTGACACAGTAGGAACTGTCGGTCAAAGTAATACAACTTCTAAAAAAGGTTATGCTGGCGGAGGTGGTGGTGGTGGAGGAGGACGTGTAGGCACAGGAACAAATCCAGGTACTGGAGGAGCTGGAGGTGTTGCAGGTGGCGGAGGCGGAGGCGGAGGTGGAGCGGCAAATAATTCAACAGGACTTCTAACTTCAGGAGCAGGAGGAGCAGGTGGTCGTGGAGAGGTTACTGTAATAGAATATTTTTAATATGAAACAAGTATCAGTATCACAATCAAATTTCAGCTCAGGAATATCAGACGACCCTAGAATTTCAAATGGGAGTAATTTTCTTATTGCGAAACACTTTGATATTTTTACTTCACCGCATAAACTAATTCCTTATCGTTCTTTTGAGGCAGATACAGAAACATCGGTATCAGCTACAGACTTAAAGCAATATTCTGTTAGAGACTTTCTATACGCTTCCACATCAACAAAACTTTATGGACTCGGACAGACAGGAGCAGGATTAACTAAAATCGTTCAAAAGGCAGTAGCAG
>Ga0163152_10004264_pt1 | contig 17846 bp, 16 predicted proteins | sample OliLakLV19MP8IB2_FD_148635 | JGI IMG/M metagenome (GOLD analysis project Ga0163152, IMG submission 148635) | Freshwater microbial mat bacterial communities from Lake Vanda, McMurdo Dry Valleys, Antarctica - Oligotrophic Lake LV.19.MP8.IB-2 | ecosystem: Environmental > Aquatic > Freshwater >... | reverse complement strand
CGTCGGCCGCTTGCCAACTGCCGCACCGCTTCGAGCTTGAACTCCCGGCTGAACCGTCGCCGCGTGTCCTTCATGGCCCACCTCCTCAGATCGGAATGTGCATCCGGTCTAACTCAGTGTCCACTTTGCCGGGGCAAGATCAAACCGCCCAACCGCCCAACCGCCTAACTGCCCTGCTCCGCCCTCACCCCCGCCGGCAATTTCCCCGTCGCCAGAAACGCCCGATACATCCGCACATACCCTTCCGCGAGCGTGAGGTGACTGAACCAGCGCTCGGCCCGCGCGCGGCAGGCCGCGGGGTCCTTGGCGGCCATCGTCGGCAGCAGGGCGATCAACTCCTCCAGCGTGTCGCCCTGTCCGGCGACGTCGGGGGAGAGCACTTCCGCCAGTGAGCCGCGCCGGGTGCCCAGCACCGGCGTCCCGCTCCACAGCGCCTCGATCAGCGTCAGCCCGAAGGGCTCATCCCACAGCGCCGGCATCCACATCAGCCGCGCTCCCGCCAGCAAGGCCGCCTTTTCCGCGCCCTCCACCGTACCGACGAACTTCACGTACCGGCTGAGCGAAGGTCGCCACCCGCCCGCGACCACCAGCTTGCGTTCGGCGATCTTCGTCCCGGCGATGGCCCAGTGGTATCCCTTGCTGGAATGCAGCCGGCCAAGAAAGAGGTCGTAATCGTCCTTGGTGGCGCGGAACTGGAGGTCGGCGGGATCGAGGCCGTTGTAGACGAACGCAGTACCGCCGTGACGCGCGGCGTGATCGGCGCTGACGTAGATGGTGTTCGCCGGCCGGACAGCGCCTGGCTTCGTGGTGCCCTGCAGGGTCCAGACCCAGGGGATGCCGGGCGGCACGCGCAATGGATAGAAGGCGTGCAGCAGCTCCGTCCCCGGCGGAATCAGGGGGGTGAGATCCAGCGTGGGGTCGTGGAGACGGGCCTGGGGCACGGCGACCAGCCGCGCTTCCGGGAGCCGCGTGCCGGGTGGCGCGAGCAGTGTCACCTCGTGTCCCAGCGCGGCGAGCCCCCGCACCAGGGAGACGACCACCCGTTCCGTCCCGCCGTAACCCTGCACCGGCAGGGCGGTATGATGCACCAGCACGACGCGCATATCTTTACGCCTTCGATTGATCCATCAAGACCGTGGAGCGCATGCGCATCAGCGGAGTGAGTCTCGTCAAGGACGCGGTGCGGCTCGACTTTCCCCTGCTCGAGTCCCTCCGCTCGATTCTGCCGCTGTGCGATGAGCTGATCGTCAATGTCGGGCCATCGGCCGATGGCACGCGGGCCCTGGTGGAGCGACTGGCGGACCCGCGACTGCGCATCATCGAGGGCGAGTGGTCGCCGGGGCAGGGCGGGGCGGTGCTGGCCGTCGAGACCCAGCGGGCGCTCGCCGCCGCCACCGGCGACTGGGCAATCTACATTCAGGCCGACGAAGTCCTGCACGAGGATGGTGTCGCCCCGCTGTGGCAGGCCCTCGCCGCCGCAGATCCGGACAGGAACGTCGAGGGATTGCTGGTGGATTTCCTTCACTTCTACGGCAATACCGACCGGATTGGCCGCGGGCGCGCCTGGTACCGGCGCGAGGTGCGGGCCATCCGGCTCGGGGCCGATGTGCGGAGCCATGCGGATGCGCAGGGGTTCCGGGTGGGACCCGAGGGACGGAAGATCCGGGCCCGCCGCTCCGGCGCGACCTGGTATCACTACGGCTGGGCGCGGTCGGTGCCGGTGCTCGCTGCCAAGCGGGAGGCGGACCAGGGATTGCACTACGGGGGGCAGGAGCGGCGCAGCCAGTTAGGCGGCCGGTTGCCGTGGGATGTCGGGCTCGCGCCGTTCCGCGGGCGCCACCCGGCGGTGATGGCCGACTGGATCGCGGCACGACGTCAGGCCATGGCGGATACCTTTGCGCCGCGTCCCTGGGACGGGCGACGACTGGCGCTGCTGGCTTCGCTGGGCATCGAGCAACTTACCGGATGGCGTCCGTTCGAATACCGCACCTACGTCGAGGTGTAGCCCTGACCCGCGAGCAGCAGCGCCAGCCGGTGGGCATAGGTGTGGTGGGCCAGCGCGTGGGCGCGTCCTGCCGCCGCGATCGCCCGGCGAGCCGCCGGATCGGCCAGGTACTGCCGCGCGAGCACGACGCCCTCTTCGACTTCGCGGTACCAGAGCGCGTGCCGACCGGGCGCCGCGAATCGCTCCACTCCCGGAACGTATTCACCGAGAAAACAGCCGCCGGCTCCGAGCACGCGCCACAAACGGTTCGAGGTGCCGCCATCCTGCTCGCTGTCTTCCGGTGGCAGCGCATTGATCCCCAGGCTGAGCGCCGCGCCGCCGATGACCTGGGCGACCACTGCCCCACGCACCGTGCCGCCCGCCACCGGAAGGCCGGGCGGCGCGCCGGCCCACAACGGACCGCGGATCTGCAGCCGGCCCGCCTCGCCGAAGTGGCGCAGGATCTCATACCGCCGTTCAAACTGCCCCGAGCCGAGGAACGACAGGTCGCAGTCGAAGGCCTTGGGAATCCGCCGCGCCGGCTGGTCCACCGCCGGATCGCTTCCCTGGGGCAGGAACCGCGCGGTGAATCCTGCCCGGTGAAAGGCCGCGACCTGAAAGCCATACGTTGCATAGATCTCCCGCACCACCCCCGCGAGCGCGAGTACGCGCGGCGGCAGGGGCGCCGGGGCATCGAAGTACCAGAACGCCGTCCGCCGTCCGCGCAGCAGCGCGCGCAGCATCGCCTCGCCGGCGGAGATCGCATGCCGGGTGCAGAGGATCAGCTCCGGCTCGGCGCGCTCCACCAGCCAGCGGATCAGTGGCGGGGCCAGCGGGCCCAGCCGGCGGCGGTGTCCGAGCGCATCGACGACGCGGGTGTCGTGACCGAGCTGCCGTGCGGCTCGGGCCAGCGCGGCCTCCGTGCGGTGGCGGCCACCGGCGCCAAGGATGAGCAGTCGCATGAGTGACGCGGAAGTTCGGTGGACCGGCATGGGGAGGGAAGGGCCGCCGCTTTGTGTCGCCATCACATCGCATCAGGGCAGTGGCGCCGGTTCGGTCAACTCGGTGCTCCGGCTGGCGCTCGGGGTCAGAGAGGCCGGGGTCCAGGTTCGGTTCGTCTGCCGGCCCGACTCGGAGGTGGAAGCCGCCGCGCGCTCGGCTGGTCTCGAGGTGCATCCGATTCCGCTCTGGAGTGCGGGAAGGGTGACGAATGCCGGCCGGCTCCGCGCCTTGCTGGCCGCGCACCCCGTTGATCTGGTCGACAGTCATGGCGCGCGCGATCGGGCGGCGTTTACCTGGCTCGGGCTCACCCGCCGGCTGCCGGTGCCGTTGATCATCACCCGCCGCTCGTGGCCACGCAGCACCCGGCTCGAAGCCTGGCTCGGGGGAAGGGTCGCGCGGCGCGTGGTGACGCTGAGTGGGCCGGTGGCGGCGGAGCTCCGCCGGCTCGGCACGCCAGCCGGGAAGCTCGTGGTCATTCCCAACGGAGTGCTGCTGGACCGGATTGACCGGCCGGTGACCGGGGCGGAGCAGGAGGCCTGGCTTGCACGGATCGGCGGGCCGGATCGGCGACCGACGGTGGGCATCGTCGCGCGGCCCAAGGATCAGCAGGTCGTGGTTGCAGCGCTTGAGTTCGTCAGGACACCGGTGCGGCTGGTGCTCGCCGGCCTGAACGGCCGGGCGCTCACCGACCCGCTCCCCCACCTGCCGGAGCACCATGTCGTCGTCCGGTTGCCATTCCTCCCCGACATCCGGCCGCTCTACAACCTGCTCGAAGTCGTGCTGCATCCGTCGCGCTGGGATGCCATGCCCCAGGCGGTGCTGGAGGCGATGGCGCTGGGGAAGCCGGTGCTGGCGTCCCACGCGACGGGGAACGCGGTGCTGATCGAGCACGGGGTCAACGGTCTGCTGCTCCCGCCGACCGATCCCCGCGCCTGGGCGACGGCGCTGGATCAGGTGCTCGCCGACCCCATGCTGGCGGCCCGACTCGGCGCGGCGGCGCGGGAGCATGCCCGGACCCGGTTTCCGTTCGCACGCACCATCGAGCAGACCGTGGCGCTGTATCGTGCCGTGGCGGGGAGGTAGCGTCTGCGTCCCTCGCTCCTTCTGGCCCACGATTTTCCTCCGATGTCAGGCGGCATCGCCCGGCTGCTCGGTGCCGTCGCCCACCACGCTGCCGCAGGGCAGATGATTGTCTCGACGGGAATGGAAGCGTATACGACGATGTGGGACGCCGCCTGCTCCAGCCAGATCGAACGGGTGCCGGTCCCGACCAGTCGTCTCAAGACGCCGCTGGGACTGGCCCGCTGGAGTCGCGCCGCGCTCCGGCTCGCGCGCGAGCGCGGGGCCGGCTTCTGCTGGGCGGGCAATCTGAAGCCGGCGGGATACGTCGCGCACTGGCTGCACCTGCGGCAACGCCTGCCGTATGGGCTCATCGTGTACGGGCTGGACGTGCTGCAGCTGGAAGCCCAGGTGCGCCGCTCCCGTTCCAGGCGCTTCGCCGCGCGCGCGATTCTCGGCGGATCGTCGGGCACGATCGCCATCAGCCGGTGGACCGCCGATCGGTATCGGGCGCTGGCGCGGAGCCTGGATTTGCCTGAGGTCGCGGCGCGGGTGGAGGTCGTTCCCCTTGGCACCGATCCGCGGCGGTTCCGGCCCGACATCGATGCGGGCGCCGCGCAGCAGCGCTTCGGGCTCGTGGGTTCCCCCTGGCTGCTGACCGTCTCCCGGCTGGTGCCGCACAAGGGGATCGACACGGTGATCGCCGCACTGCCGATGCTGCCGGAGGTGCGCTACGCCGTGGCGGGAATCGGGCCGGATCGTCCCCGGCTGGAGCAGCTCGCCGAACAGCTGGGCGTGCGCGATCGGGTCAGTTTCCTGGGCAGCGTGCCGGAGGTGCAGCTCCCGGGGCTCTATCGCGCGGCGACGCTGTATGCGGGGCTCTCCCGCGAGGCGAACGGGCAGGTGGAGGGATTCGGCCTCTCGCTGGTCGAGGCGCAGGCGAGCGGCATTCCGGTGATCGCGTCCACCAGCGGCGGCATCCCCGACGCGGTGACGGACGGCAGGACGGGGGTGCTGATTCCACCAGACGACCCTACCGCCGCCGCGGTCACGATGATCGGGCTCCTGTCGGATCCGGGGCGCCTGGCCGCGATGGGCCGCAGCGGTCGTGTGCGGGTGGAGCAGTATCTCAACTGGGGGCGAGTCGTGACCGACCTGACTCGGTTGGCGGGGGAGTGGGGGGGTAGGTCGGGCCCCCCTGCCCGACCGGAGCGGGAAACAGGAAGGTGAAACGGGGAACGGGGTACAGGACGCGGGAACATCAGGCAGGCAATGGACCAATCCGCGCGGCTGAACGCTGAACGCTGAACGCTGAACGCTCAATGCTGAACGCTAACGGCCGACGGCTTACTTCCCCGCCAGTCTCGCGCTGATCGCATAGGTCGGGCAGTTGCGCACGTAGGTGCCATCCAGGGGTGACCAGGAATGCAGTGCCTGGCGCACCTTCGCCTTGCCGTCCTCATCCAGCTCGAACGCCCACGGGGCGTGCATCACGCAGGCGCCGCATCCGACGCAGCGGTCGCGGTCCACCCGCACCTCGACGCGGCGCTGGGGAAAGACGCCGTGTCCCGCCGGATCAAAGGTATCCTGCAGCTGGTCCAGCAGGTCGAGAGTGGCACGGTGGCCCTCTTCGATCAGTTCGCGATTGTGCCCGAACCCGAACATCGACACATGCTCGACCCGGGGATGCAGTAGCACCAGCGGGGGCGCGGTCCAGCGGCGGAGCCGGCTCTCCATCATGGTCTGCATCACGATCTCCAGGCCGCGGATATAGGTCGCCGCGAAGCCCTCGTCCTGCACGTTGCTCCGCAGCACGCTGGTCGAGCCGACGTCCACCGCGAGCACCGGCCCTTCGCTGCGCGCCGCCGCGACCTCCACCGGCAGATTCTCCACCACGGCCCCGTCCACATACCACCGGCCGTCGATCTCGCGCGGGGGGAAGAGGCCGGGGAGGGCGCACGAGGCGAAGACGGCGTCCGCCACCCGGACGTGGCGCAGGCCCGGCAGGCCCCAGAGCACCTGCATGCCGGTGTTGAGCTCGACGGTGTTGATCACCAGTTGGCGGGGCAGGTCGGCGAAGGTGCGGTCGCCGACGAGCGAATGGATCAGCGCGTCCAGCGGTTCGGGGCGGTACACCGCGGGCGACCGCATCCGCTTCATCGCCATGTCGTAATGGGCGACCTGGAAGATGTCGCGCCGCTTGACCTGCAGCCCGCGCTCCCGCATCTCGTCCAGCGGCATGCCGCAGGCCCAGGCCGCCGCGATCAGCGAGCCCATGCTGCTGCCGACGAGGAGGCCCGGGATGAGCCCGCGCTCCTCCAAAGCCTGGAGCACACCGATGTGTGCCAGGCCTTTGACACCGCCGCCACTGAGCACCAGCGCGAAGGGAGAACGGAAACTCATCGCTTGTTGCAAGGCATGAGTGCCAATAACGTACTGCTTCCCGGAACAGATTGCGACGCATGACCTACGACCTCCACGGCCTGCGGGCGACCGAGTTCCCTTGGGCTGACTCCCGCATCTGGCTGGACCATGCGTCTATCGGCCCGTTGCCGGAGCGGACCCGCCGGGCTCTTGAAGAGACCATCGGCCGGAGGTGCCGTCCCTATGAGCTCACCGCCGCCGACCAGTTCGGCGGGCTGGCCCGAGCGCGGTCGGCCATCGCCGGCCTGATCGGCGCCGAGCCGGCCGAAATCGCCCTGGCGACGAACACCTCGTTCGGGCTGGCGATCGCCGCGCGGGCCCTGCCGCTGGGGGCGGGCGACGTCGTGCTGGTGAGCGACAAGGAATTCCCCGCCAATGTCTATCCCTGGCGCCGACTGGGCGACCGGGGCGTGCGCTGCGAGCTGGTGCCGGTTACGCCGGAGGGGTGGCCCGACGAGGCCAGGCTCATGGAGCGGCTGCACGCGCCAGAGGTCCGGGCGCTCGCGGTTTCGCTGACCCAGTTCGCGTCCGGCTACACCGTCGATCTGGCCCGGCTTTCCGCGCTCACCCGCCAGCTGGACAAGTGGCTGGTGGTCGATGCCATCCAGGGCGTGGGCCAGCTGCCGCTCGACCTCCGCGCCACCCCGGTGGACCTGCTCGCCTGCGGCGCCCAGAAGTGGCTGCTCTCCCCCTGGGGCAGTGGCTTCCTCTACGTGCGGCAGAGCCTGATCGGGCAGCTCGACCCGGCCATCACCGGGTGGATGAACTTCGAGGGCACCGACGACTTCGCCCACCTGACCGACTACTGCGACACCCTCCGGGCCGACGCCCGCCGGTTCGAGCTCATCACGCTGCCGTTCCAGGAATTTGTCGCCCTGAACCAGTCGCTGTCCCTGCTGAGCGAGATCGGCATTCCCGCCATCCGGGCGCACCTCGCGGGGCTGCAGCGGCAGCTCCTCGCCTGGGCCGACGAGCGGGGTGTCCCCGTGGCCTCGCCCCGCGGCGCCCGCGGCTCCGGCATCACCTGCCTCGTCCCGCCGCGCATCGAGCAGGCCCATCGGGCCCTCCGGGAGGCGGGCATCTACTGCAGCCTCCGCGAGGGGGCGTTGCGGTTGAGTCCACACTGCTACAATACAGCGGCGGAGATGGAGCGGGTGACGGAAGTGCTGGGGAAGCATATCGGGTAGCCGTCAGCCGTCAGCCGTCAGCCATCAGCCGTCAGCATTCAGCGTTCAGCATTCAGTCATTGACTTCTCCCTCACGCCTACCGCCCACCGCCTACCGCCCCCACATCATGGCCTCAACTCTCACCGAAACTTTGCAGACCGGCTATGGCTTCCCCGGTCCCGCCATCACCCTCGGCGCGGCGCTCGATCGGGGCACCATACTGCCTGAACCGAAGATCCGGATTCCGCTCGCGATGATGAACCGGCACGGGCTCGTCGCCGGCGCCACCGGGACGGGCAAGACCAAGACGCTGCAGCTGCTGACCGAGCCGTTGTCGGCGGCGGGCGTGCCGGTCTTTGTGGCGGACATCAAGGGCGACCTCTCCGGCCTCGCGATACCCGGTGAACCCTCGGACCGGGTCACGCAGCGCGCGACCGACATCAGGTGGACCTGGACGCCAGCCGGGGTACCGGTGGAGTTCGTGAGTCTTTCGGGCAAGCTGGGCGTCCAGCTGCGGGCAACGATCGCGAGCTTCGGGCCGTTGCTGCTCGCCAAGGTGCTCGGGCTCAACGACACCCAGACCAGCGTGCTCACCCTGGTGTTCAAGTACTGTGACGACCAGCGCCTGCCGCTGCTGGACCTGGCCGACCTGCGCGCGGTGCTGCAGTTCCTGACCTCTCCCGAAGGGAAGCGCGAGCTGGATGCCCTGGGCGGGATGTCTCCGGCGTCGGTGGGCGTGCTGTTGCGCAAGATGGTGGAGCTCGAGATGCAGGGCGCCGAACAGTTCTTCGGCGAGCCGGAGTTCGATGTCCATGACCTGCTGGTCACCACGCGGGAGGGCAAAGGCGTCGTCACCTGCCTCGAGCTGAGCGATGTGCAGGAAGAAGTGGCCCCGGTAATCTGAACAGGGGGGACCAGTGGACAAGCGGGCTCCCCGGGCGAGATTACGCCCATAGCCAAGGAGCTCCCGATGTCGAAACGTCCCCGCCGGAACCATGCCCCTGCCTTCAAGGCCAAGGTGGCCCTGGCCGCCGTCCGTGCGGAAGGCACGCTCGCCGAGTTGGCCAAGCGCTTTGATGTCCACCCCGGCCAGATCACGGCGTGGAAGGACCAGCTGCTGGCTCGGGTCGCCGAGCTCTTTGCCGAGGGCGGCCGGCACCCCGAGCCGCCGGTCGATGTGAAGACGCTGCACGCAAAGATTGGTGAGCTGGCGCTGGAGAATGATTTTTTGGAACACGCGCTCGGCAAGGCCGGCCTGCTGAGCGCCAAGCGATGATCGACCGGACCCACGCCTTGCCGCTCACCCGGCAGGCGGCGGCGCTGGGGATCAGCCGGGGCGCGGTCTACTACACCCCGCGGTCGGTCTCGGCGTGGGATCTCGCCCTGATGCGCCGGATCGATGCCGTGCACCTGGACTTCCCCTTTGCGGGCGCGCGGATGCTGCGACGCTTGCTCCGCCCCGAGTTTCCCGGCGTGGGTCGGCGGCGGATCAGTACCCTGATGCGGCAGATGGGCATCGCGGCGATCGCCCCGCAGCCGGGCACCAGCCGTCGGCACCGTGCGCACCCGGTGTTTCCGTACCTGCTGCGCCACCGCCCGATCACCCAGCCGAACGCGGTCTGGGCGATGGACATCACCTATATCCCGATGGCGCACGGCTTCGTGTACCTCGCCGCGGTGCTGGACTGGGCGAGCCGCCGGGTCCTCAGCTGGCGGGTCTCGATCACGCTCGACAGCGCCTTCTGCGTTGCGGCCGTGGAGGAGGCGATCGCCCGATATGGCTGCCCCACGATCTTCAATACCGACCAGGGCGCGCAGTTTACCAGTGCCGCCTTCACCGGCCTGCTCCTCGATCACGGCATCCGCATCAGCATGGATGGCCGGGGGTGCTGGCGCGACAACATCTTCGTCGAGCGGCTCTGGCGCTCGCTCAAGTACGAAGAGGTTTATCTGCACGGGTACGACTCGGTGGCGGCGGCAACGGGGGGCATCGGACGCTACTTTACCCTGTACAACACCCGGCGTCCCCACTCAAGCCTGGCCGACCGCACGCCCGACGAGGCCTACTTCTTCCCGCTGCCGCTCGCCGAGGCGGCATGACCCTGCTCGCTGATCCACTGATCACGCCCCGTTTTACTGTACAGAAAAGCGGAGCCACTTCTGGACAAGCCGCAGCTGTTCTCCACCGTTCTGATGTGGCTGCTGGCGGAGCTCTACCACACGCTGCCGGAGGCCGGCGACCTCGACAAACCGAAGCTCGTCTTCTTCTTCGATGAAGCCCACCTGCTGTTCAACGACGCCTCGAAGGCCTTTCTCCAGCAGGTGGAACAGGTCGTGCGGCTGGTGCGGTCGAAGGGGGTCGGTGTGTATTTCGTCACCCAGAGCCCCAAGGATGTGCCGTCGGACATCCTCGCCCAGCTCGGCCACCGGGTGCAGCATGCGCTCCGCGCACACACGCCGGACGATGCCACGGCGCTCAAGGCCGCCGTCCGGACCTACCCCAGGACCGAGTTCTACGACCTGGAGGAGACCCTGACCTCGCTGGGGATCGGCGAGGCGGTGGTGACCGCCCTCGATCCCCGCGGCGTGCCCACGCCGGTCGTCGCGGCGCGGCTCATTCCACCCACCTCCCGCATGGCCCCCCTGACGCCGGACGAGCTGCAGGCCGACATCCGCCACTCCGACCTGCTGGCCGAGTACGGCACGCCGGTCGACCGCGAGCGCGCGCGCGAGATGTTGGCCGCTCGTCTGGAATCCCCGGGGCGGGGAGGGCAGGCCTCCGCGCCTGACGGCAGGGGAGGGCAGGCATCCGCGCCGGCCAAAATGTCCACCGGAGCGAAAATCGGTTCGGCGATCGTTGCGGCCCTGGGGACCACGGTGGCACGGAGTGTCGGACGGGCGCTGGTGCGCGGAGTGCTGGGGGGACTGCTGGGCGGAAAGGCGTCGCGCAGGACGAGCCGGACACGGTGGTAGAGTGCGAGCGAGGAGTGAGGCGGAAGTACCGCTCCTCACTCCTCACTCCTCACCTCTTTGCGACCGTATCTTCCTTCAATACCCTTTTCGCGAACAGAAAGACCAGAAACGCCACGATCACGAAGTTGATCAGCGCCGCCAGCACGATTCCCACCTGAAACGGACCCACCACCAGCTGCTGCCAGTCCCCGCTCGGCAGGACCATGCCGACGACAGGCATGAGCAGCCCGTCAACGATTGACTTCACCAGTTCGCCTGCCTTGGAGCCGATGATGACACCGATCGCCAGGCCGATCACGCCATACTCCTTGAGGAACTTCATGAACTCGCCGTGCATGCGGGGCTCCTTGTCGTGTGGGAGGGCTAGAAAGCCTTCAGCCTTCAGCTAACGGCCATCGACGCTATCCTCTGTTCCTGCCACCTGCCACCTGCCACCTGCACCTGCCACCTGCGAGCTCTCAGCTTCCAGCCACCAGCATCGCATAGTTCTTCTTCCCCTTCTGCAGCAGCACATACCCACCGGGCAGTTGATCGTCCGCGGTGAGCTTGCGCTCGACGTCACCCACCGGTGAGCCATTCACCGAAAATCCTCCCTGCTGCACCCCGCGTCGCGCGTCGCCCTTCGAGGCGGCGAGCCCGCAGCGGACCAGGGCATCCACCAGGCCGAGCCCGGTCAGTTCAGTCGCTGGCACGGCGGTGGTCGGGATCTCTCCGGCCAGCACCGCGAGCACGCTCGCGCCGGCGTCCGCCAGCTTCATCCCGCCGAACAGGATGCGGCTCGCCGCGACGACGCTCTGCAGTGTCGCCGCGCCGTGTACCAGGGTAGTGACCTCCTCCGCCAGTCGGCGCTGCCCCGCCCGCTTGCCCGGCTCCCGTATCTGTTCGGCGGCCACCGCCGCGATCTCCTCCAGCGGCAGAAAGGTGAAGAACCGCAGCAGGCGTTCGACGTCGGCATCCTCGGTGTTGAGCCAGAACTGGTAGAACTGGTACGGCGAGGTCCTGGCCGGATCGAGCCAGATGTTGCCGGCCTCGCTCTTGCCGAACTTGCCGCCGCTCGACGTGGTGAGCAGCGGAAAGGTGAGCCCATGCCCCTCGCCGCCACCGCGGCGGGAGATGAGCTCCGTCCCCGCCGTGATATTGCCCCACTGGTCGCTGCCGCCCATCTGCAGCTCGCACCGGTCGGCCTGGTGCAGGTACCAGAAGTCGTAGGCCTGCACCAGCATGTAGCTGAACTCGGTGAACGAGATGCCGGTATCCATCCGGCTCTGCACCGCTTCCTTCTGCAGCATGTAATTGACGGTGAAATGCTTCCCGACGTCGCGCAGGAATTCCATCAGGTGCAGCGGCCGGAGCCAGTCGGCATTGTTGCGCACCCGGGCGGCGTTGGCCCCGTCAAAGGCGAGGAAGCGCTCGAGCTGTGCGCGGATGCGCGCGGCGTTGTGGTCGATCTCCGCCAGCCCCAGCACCGGGCGCTCCGACCGCTTGCCGCTCGGATCGCCAACCATCCCGGTCCCGCCGCCCACCAGCACGATCGGCGTGCCGCCCAGTCGCTGCAGCCACGCCAGTCCCATCACCGGGACCAGGTTGCCGACATGGAGCGAGTCGGCGGTCGGATCGAAGCCGACATAGCCGGTGATGGGCCCGCGGGTGAGTCGCGCGGCGAGGCCCGGTGTGACGTCGTGGACGAAGCCGCGGGCGGTCAGGGTGCTGAGGAGGTCGGTCATGGGGGACAATTCTAAGCGGGGGAGCCGCCGTCGGTCACTGACCGGTGAGGGCCGACGGCTGACGACTGACGACTGACGGCTGACCGCTGATGGCCGACGGCTGACTCCCCCACCTATATTCCTCGCATGCCCCCCGTCGTCCTGCATACGCTCTCCCGCTGGTGGTACACCCCCCGCATCCGGAGCTCCATCCTCACCACGATCCTCGCGGCTGTCGCGCTCGGCGGTGGTGTGGCCATCGGCGCATGGGGCCGCGCCTGCGCCAACAACGCCTGCCCCTCGATCGCCAAGCTGGTGCAGGAGGGCTACGACCCGGCGCAGGCCTCCAAGGTCTACGCCGCCGACGGCCGCCTGATTACCGACCTCGGGGAAGAGCGCCGCACGCTCATCCCCATCACCCAGATCTCTCCCGCCGCCATTGCCGCCTTTATCTCGGTGGAGGACAAGCGGTTCTACGAGCATCACGGCGTCGACTGGGTCCGCGCCCTTGGCGCAATCAAGGCCACGGCGGTCGCCACAACCTTCGGCCGGGGGCGGGTGCAGGGCTTCTCCACCATCACCATGCAGCTTGCCGGCAACATCTTTCCCGAGGACATCAACCGGCAGGACCGCTCCATCCGCCGCAAGCTCCGGGAGATGCAGGTTGCCTTCGAGATCGAGGACAACTTCCCCAAGGACAAGATCCTCGAGCTGTACCTCAATCAGATCAACCTCGGCAACGGCGCCTTCGGTCTGGAGGCGGCGGCCCAGCGCTACTTCGGCAAGTCGGCCCGGGACCTGAATGTCGCCGAAGCGGCCACACTCGCCGGCATCCCCCGCTCGCCCACCCGCTACAACCCGCGGCGCAATCCCGATCTCTCGGTCGAGCGGCGCAATCTGATTCTGGACCTGATGGCCCAGGAGGGAGTCCTCTCCGACCCCGATGATGAACGGTGGAAGGCCTATCCGCTGCTGCTTTCCACCCGCTCCGATTTCAGCGAGGTGGCTCCCTACTTCGTCGAGTACGTCCGGCAGCAGTTGCGTACCCGGTTCGGCTCCGAGCTCTATCGCGGCGGCCTGCGCATCTACACCACCGTCGACCTCGACATCCAGCAGGCCGCCGAGCGGGCGGTGCTGCGTCAGCTCGAGGAGATCGAGCGCGGCAAGCTGGGCAAGTATCCCCGGCCGGGCTACGCGGAATACATGGGGAAGCGGCCGGATGACGCGGTGTCCCAGTCGCAGTCGCCCTACCTGCAGGGACTTGCGGTCGTGCTGGAGGCGAAGACCGGGAAGATCCTCGCCATGGTGGGGGGACGGGACTACAACGACAGCAAGTTCAACCGCGCGGTCCAGGCGCTCCGGCAGCCGGGCTCCACCTTCAAGCCGATCGTCTACACCGCGGCGCTCCGCGCGGGTCGCAACTCGGATCATCCCTGGACCTGGTCGTCGATCGTCAACGATGACCCAATCAGCGTCGAGATGCTGGCGGGGGAGCCGCCGTGGGAGCCGCAGAACTACGACAATCGCTTCGACGGGCCGATGTCGATGAAGCAGGCGTTCTTCCAGAGCCGCAACATTCCGGCGATCCGGGTCGGCATGGACATCGGTGCTCCGGCGGTGATCGGCGAGGCGGCGCGGTTCGGGATCCAGACCAACGTCCCGCCCTATCCCGCGGTGTACATCGGCTCCGCCGACGTGATTCCGATCGAGCTCATCTCCGCCTACAGCGCCTTTGCGAACATGGGCACCCGGACGGCGCCCTTCGCGATCGAGCGGGTCGAGGACCGGAACGGCACGGTGCTCTGGGCGCCCCGGCCGCGTACCGAGGTCGTCATGGACTCCGCCCTCGCCTGGCTCATGCTCGACGGGTTGCGCGACGTCGTGCGCCGCGGCACCGCCGCCGGTGCGGTGGGCCGTCAGTTCACGGTGCCCGCCGGCGGCAAGACCGGGACCACCAACGATGGCGCCGATGTCTGGTTCGTCGGCTTCACCCCCGATCTCGTCGCCGGTATCTGGTTCGGGATGGACAAGCCGGAAAAGATCATCGACAATGCGCAGGGCGGCCGCCTCGTCGCGCCGGTGTGGACCACGATGATGAAGGAGATCTACGAGCGGCGCCCCACGCCGGCGGTCTGGCCCCGGCCCTCCGGCCTGACCGTGGTCGATGTGGACCGGCAGACGGGCGGCAAGTTCATGTCCTTCTGCCCCAAGGATTCCCTCTCAGTGGAGTCCTACCTGCCGGGCACCGAACCAAAGGAGTTCTGCCCCATCCACAATCCGTTCCGGGCCGGCGCCGTGAATCCGCTCACCAATCAGCGGAACTGACGTGCGCCTCGCTCGGTACGCCGCCCCCTGGCTGCTGCCGATCGAGGGACCGCCGGTCAGCGACGGGGCGGTGCTGGTGGATGCGCAGGGCCGGATCGCGGCGGCCGGTCCTGCGGCGCTGGTGCCCACACCGCCGGAGGCCTATCTCGAGCGGCTGGACGACGCGGTCCTGCTGCCGGGCCTGGTCAACACCCACTCTCATCTCGAGCTGACCGGGCTTGAGGGCCAGGTTGAGGATGCGGATTTCGCCGGCTGGATCCGGCACCTGATCTTGCTCAAGGCCCGGCGGTCGGTCGACGAGGTACGGGCGGCGGCGGCGCGCGGTATCCGGGAGGGGTGGGCGAGCGGTGTGACCACCGTGGCGGATACCGGCGACAGCGGCGCCGTGATCGAGGCGCTGGCTGGGCTCGGCGGCAGCGGGATCGCCTACCACGAGGTGTTTGGGCCGCACCCGGCACAGGTGGAGGAGGCGTTCCGCGGCTGGGTTGGTCGGCTGGACGAGCTTGGCCGGTTCGCCGGGGAGCGGGTGACGCTGGGTGGCTCACCGCACGCGCCGTATAGCGTGAGCGGCCCGCTGTACGCCCGCGTCGCCCGGCACGCGGAGGAGGTGGGTCTCCCGCTCGCCGTTCATCTGGCCGAATCGGCTGAGGAGTCGGCGCTGCTGGCGGGGCAGGGGGGTGCCTTTGCCGAGGGGTGGAAGCGGCGCGAGGTTCCCCTGCCGACGGCGCCGGGCTGTACCCCGGTGGCGTGGCTCGACCGGCACGCAGTCCTCGGACCGCGGACGCTGTGCATTCACGTTGTCCAGGCGACGGGGTCGGATCTCGACACCTTGGCGTGGCGCGGGGTGGCTGTCGCTCACTGCCCGCGGTCCAATCAGCGTCACGGCCATGGCCGGGCTCCGCTCGCGGAAATGCGGCAGCGGGGCATCCGGGTGGGCGTCGGGACCGATTCGGTGGCGAGCGTCAGCCCGCTGGATCTCTTTGCCGAGGCGCGGGCCGCGGGCCAACTCGCGGGGCTCACGCCGGGGGAGATGCTCGCCCTCGTCACCCTGGATGCGGCGCGCGCCCTGGGGCTCGAGGCTGGAATCGGCAGCCTGGTACCGGGCAAGTGGGCTGATCTCGTCGCGCTGGATCTGCCGCCGCAGGTTGACGCGGAAGCGCTCCAGGATACCGTACTGACCCGGCCGCGCATCGCGTGCCGGCTCACCCTGCTCGGGGGCCGAGAGGTCTACCGCAGAGGAGTTGCGCTCTGATGAAATTGCAGCGTCACGCCGCGATCCTGCGCGCGGTGCGGGAAAAGCGGATCGAAAGCCAGGACGACCTCCGGGCGGCGCTGGCCCTCAACGGCATCAACGTCACCCAGGCCACCCTGTCGCGCGATATCCGGGAACTGGCACTCGCCAAGCTGATCGACCCGCAGGGCGGCGCCTACTATGCCAACCCGCACGAGGGATCGCTCCGCCCCGACCTGGGGCAGGTCCTGCCCGCCCTGCTGGTGAGCGTGGAGGGGACCGGGCCGCTGCTGGTGATCAAGACGGTGACGGGCGGCGCGTCGGCGGTCGCGGCGGCGCTGGATCAGGCCGACTGGAAGGAGATCATCGGGACCCTGGCCGGCGACGACACCCTGCTGATCATCGCGCGGAACCCGCGGCTGCGGCAGCTGCTCGAGGTCCGGCTGGCCAGCCTGGCCCGGTGACTCGACCGTTGCTTGCGTCGCCTCACGGCCCGCGGTTACGATTGGATGGACCCTCACGAGGGAAGAGTGGGATGGTACGGTGCCTCGCGCTTAACGCGTCGTTCGAACCCCTGACCATGGTGCCTGTCCGTCGGGCCCTGCGGCTGGTGATCGAGGGCAAGGCGGAAATCGTGGAATCGGAGGATCGCGACGTGGTGCGCAGTGCGTACCTCGTCCTCCCCAAACCGGCGATCATCCGGCTGGTCAAGTTCGTGCACGTCCCCCGCCGCTTCCGCCGTCAGGTCACCAATACCTTCCTCTTTGCCCGCGACCAGTATCGCTGCCAGTACTGCCACCGCTCGCCGCTGGAACTCCGGGCCCGGGAATGCCTGACGCGCGATCACCTGATTCCGCTGTCGCGCGGCGGCGGGAACGAATGGACCAACGTCGTCACCGCCTGCTCCAGCTGCAACACCCGCAAGGGCAACCGGCTGCCGGAGGAGTGCGGCATGCACCCGCTGTCGCACCCGCACGAGCCGCACTTCGTCCATCTCTCGTGGGCGGTGCGCCGCCTGACGACGACCCAGGCCAAGTACATCCGGCTGTTCTACGGGGCGGGGGCGCTGCGGGCGCTGGGGGGCGGTGAGGCGGGCGTGGCGCGGAAATAGGTGGCAGGTGGCAGTGAGCAGGTGGCAGTGAACTGCATGAGGCCAATCGACCGTCTTGCCCTCCTCGCCCAAGCCACCGCACGCTGTCCTGCCACCTACCACCTACCACCTGCCACCTGCCACCTGCTACCTGCCACCTCATCTCACCCCAAAACTCTCCGACCGCCCCTGCACGCTCAGCGTGGGCAATCCCGCCAGCCGCAGGATCAGCCGCCGGGCGCGCTGGGTCAGACTCTGGCCCTGGCCTTCGCCCCGGCCCAACTCGCCCTTCAGCAGGCGCTGCAGGTCATCCAGATCGGAGTCCGACAGGGTGGAGACGTCCAGTGAGGCGGCGTAGTAGTACTGTCCCTCGGTCGTGGGCGCGACCTTGAACCGGTAGATGCTGCCGAGCAGCGCGGCGAGCGCCCCCGGCGTCGCGATCCGGTTCTGCAGCACCCGGTTGGGCGGGATCAGGCGGACGACGGAGAACTGGTCCAGCAGCGGTTCGTGCCGCACGACCACGGTCCACTCGACCTGGTGATCCAGGACGTCGAACCAGCCTGCCCGCGAGCGCCAGACCTCGAGTCGGTACTGCAGCCGCACCGGCAGCCCCTGCCGGAGCGCCGACAGCCAGGGCGTGTCGGCGAAGAGCTGCCGGGTGCGCACGGTGGCGTCGCGACCGCCATTCGCCGTCGTGTCGGTCGCCAGCTTGACCTCGAGCGACACCTGGGTCGAGTCCTGAGCGGCCGCAGGCCGTGTGAGGCACAGGACCGCGAGGAAGAGCGGGAACAGGGAACCGGGAACGGGGAACGGGAAGCGCCCGGGGCGATCGCGCCGCCTGTTCCCCGTTCCCCGTTCCCCGTGCCCCACGCTCCCCAACCCCATGCC
>Ga0163152_10004263_pt1 | contig 17847 bp, 10 predicted proteins | sample OliLakLV19MP8IB2_FD_148635 | JGI IMG/M metagenome (GOLD analysis project Ga0163152, IMG submission 148635) | Freshwater microbial mat bacterial communities from Lake Vanda, McMurdo Dry Valleys, Antarctica - Oligotrophic Lake LV.19.MP8.IB-2 | ecosystem: Environmental > Aquatic > Freshwater >... | reverse complement strand
GGTGAAAGGACCGGAGTTTCGCCAATCGTTCATTGATAAAACTGTAATCTGAATCAAGGAACTCCGTGATGCTCCGGTCGGCACGCAAAAGATGTCCAAAAAACTGGAATGTCTCCTCCTGCATGGCGTTTCTCAATGCTTCATCAAAGTTCGGGAATGCCGTGACGTCCGGTGCCATCAACTTGAGATTGCGGATTTGCAGCCATTGTCCGGCAAAGTTTTCGACGAAAGCCTGGCTTTTTGGGTCTTTGAGCATGCGGCGGACCTGGGATTCGATGTTCTTTTTCAAGGTGCCGTTGCGGCTCTGTTTAAAAAGTTCGTCATCCGGCGTGCTGCTCCAGAGAAAGTAAGAAAGCCTGGAAGCAAGCGCGTATTCGTTGATCGGATGGACCGATTTCGGGTTGTCAGGTTCCGGTTGCAGTTCGCCACGAAAGAGAAAATGGGGTGAAACCAGCACCGCCTGAAGCCCAAGCTTCAGGCTGGCTTCAACCGACTGTCCATCCCTTTGCCCCAGGTTCACCAATGCCGTCAACCGTTTCAGCTCTTCATCCGTTACCGGGCGGCGGTAGGCGCGGGTGGCGAAATTTTGGAGAATTTTCGTGGCGCAACGGGCGTTGTGTTTATGTTCGGGACCGCAGGTAAAAAGCAGCTTCCGGGATTCCGTTATCTGGTTCGTCCCTGAATCGATCGGGCCTTCGAGCTGTACCGACTCAACAAAGACCGTTCCTTTCTGCGTGGCTGACGAACGGTCTCCGGCGCGCTCACGTTGCACCCTGGCGGTCAGCATTGTCTTGCCGGGAGCGACCTTGATCCGAACCGAATAAAATTCCGGTTCAAGTTCATTGGTGGTCACCTGGAATTGTTTCAACTCCTTGTTGTCCATCCGCATGGTGAGGACCATCGGGAGGTTGGTCTCCTGATGCGCATAGGCCCGGACTGAGAAAATGAATTCGCCTTCGCTGGCAAATATGTACGGAAGTGAAACATCATCCTCCTCAGTGCTCGACAGTGATACCCAACCATTTCCCTGGCGACGGCTGTTGAATCCGACCTCCACGGAATCCACGTTAAACTTTTTCAATTGAGAAGGACGTTTTTCAGGAATGGCGGCGTTAACGATTCGTTCGGCAGCCATGAGGTATTTCTCCAGAAGTACCGGAGGAAGTGAAAGGACATCACCGATATTGTCGAACCCGTACCCGGAATCGTCTGCGGGAAAATCTTCTGCGGGCTGGAAATGGATGCCGATCAGATCGCGGATGGTGTTGTTGTATTCGGACCGGTTGAGCCTCCGGATGGTGACGCGGCCCGGGTCGGGTTTGGAGCAATCGCACTGAAAAACCTTGGTCTCGATCCAGCGAAACACCTTTTCTTTTTCTTCCAGACTCGGTTGCGGTTTGTTGTCCGGGGGCATTTCGCCCGACTGAATATTCTTGAGAACCTTTTCCCAGACCTTTTGATTTTTTACCGCGTCGCTTTCCCCGGCCAGATGTTCCAGAGAAAGATCACCCTTCTTTTTTGCTTCATTGTGGCAACCGAAACAGTAGTTCTTCAGCAAAGGGCGGATCGATTCATAGGAAACCTCTTTTTCAACCGGCGGATGCCCGGGCGGCTTCACCGGAACGGTCGCAGCCCGGATGGCCCGGTCAGCCCCAGCCATCCAAAAAAGAAAACAAATCAAATACTTCATTCGGTCATTCAAAATAAGTTCAACACGTCTAGCATTCAAAATGCCATAAACTAAACGATTTGCCTCAACGGATATTCAAAATGGTTGAAAAGGGATGGTTTCGGCGAAAACCATCCGAGAGTTCCTTGTAGGGGCGGACGTGAGCAGGCTCCCCGACAGACCCTAAATTGGCGACAAAGGTTGGGGACGTTGCATTTCTGGCTTTTTTTGACAACCACATCGAACTTCGCGAACTTCGGAGGGGGAACAACGATTTCTGGATTCTCTTGGAAGTGCCGCTACGATTAGTGCCATCACATGGAGTTCTGGAACTCCAAAAAAATCATGAAAATCACCCGACGCCTCCAAAAGTTTTGCTTGGTCGTTTGTCTTCTATCCATTGCGAGCCAGGGATACTCCGCCGCTTCGTTTAAATTTGGCGGTCAAACCCTGACGGTTCCAGATGGTTTTGTCGTGGAGCTCATCGCCGGTCCGCCGCTGGTGGACCGCCCGATCACTGGCGATTTCGACGAACAGGGCCGGCTTTATGTCGCCGACTCCTCCGGATCAAACGAACCAGTCAAAGAACAGCTCGCGAAGAAACCGCATCGCATCGTTCGTCTGGAAGATACCAACGGCGACGGGGTTTTCGATAAACAGGTGGTTTTCGCCGATAAAATGATGTTTCCAGCCGGAACATTGTGGCTGAACGATTCGCTTTATGTCACCGCTCCGCCAGCGATCTGGAAGTTGACCGACACCAATGCCGACGGTGTGGCGGATCAGAGAGAAGAATGGCTGAACCCAGGGACGCTCACGGGATGCGCCAATGACCTCCACGGACCGTACCTCGGGCCTGAAGGGCTGATTTACTGGTGCAAGGGAGCATTCGCGAAACAGGAATACGACCAGCCGAACGGACGAAAACTGACCACTCGCGCGGCACATATCTTTCGCCGGAGAGCAGACGGGGGATTTGTGGAGTCGGTCATGACCGGCGGCATGGACAACCCGGTGGAGGTGGCATTCAGCGCAGGTGGAGAGCGTTTTTTTTCCACCACATTTCTGCAAAACCCGGGCGGCGGAAAACGGGACGGGATCATTCACGCCATCTACGGCGGTGTTTACGGGAAAATCCATGACGTAATTGATGAACACCCCCGGACGGGTGAAGTGATGCCGGTGATGACACATATGGGACCAGCGGCATCCTGCGCCTTGATGGCTTATGAATCGGGAGTTTTTGGCGAGGAATTTAGAGGAAACCTCTTCTCCTCCTCCTTCAACCTCAGCAAAGTCAGCCGTCACATCCTGATTCCCGATGGTGCCACCTTTAAAACTGAGGACAGTGATTTCCTCGTTTCCGACAGCGCGGATTTTCATCCCACCCGGATCATGGAAGATGCGGACGGGAGCCTGATCGTGATTGACACGGGTGGCTGGTACAAACTTTGTTGCCCCACATCCCAGCTCCAGAAGCCCGATGTGTTGGGCGCGATTTACCGGATACGGGCGGTAAAAACCCCACCTCAAGATGATCCCAGAGGATTAAAACTGAACTGGACCCAGTCATCTGAAAATGTTCTGGCAGAACGATTGACCGATCAGCGCCTGGCGGTGCAAAAGAGGGCGCTGGAAGCTCTGGCCCAAAGGGAAAACCGGGCTTTGCCCGAGCTGGAATTTGTCTTGCGGGGATCAAGTTCAGCACGTACCCGGGCCATCTGGACCCTGGCAAGAATCGACACTGCGGAATCACGCGCTCTGGTGATAAATGCACTCGGTGATCGCGACGAAATTGTGCGGCAGGCCGCCATTCACGTCATCGCAGTCTGGCGCGAGAAAAAAGCCCTGCCTGCATTGGTTACAATCCTGGATGGCAAATCGCCCCAAAACAAGAGGGCGGCGGCCGAAGCTCTCGGGCGCCTGGAGGATTCCAAAGCGATACCCGCACTTTTGAACATCCAAGGCGGTCTCGACCGCGTGTTGGAACATTCCCTGATCTATGCCCTGATCGAAATCAACGATCCAAAGACCACACGCGCCGGGCTCGACTCCCCGGATCCACGCGTTCGAAAGATTGCCATGACCGCACTGGACCAGATGGCAACCAAGACCTTAAAGCCGTCGGAAGTCTCCCCTTACCTTTCGTCCACAAACAGCGTCTTGAGGGAAACCGCTAATTGGATCGTGAGCCGACACAACGACTGGGGTGGAGAACTTGCGGAATATTTCAAATCGCGTCTGTCAAAACTTTCAACCGAAGATGCATTAATGATCGATCAGCTCGCGGGATTGGCAAAGTCGCCCGAGGTGCAGTCTCTGCTGGCTCAAACATTGTTGGCCACGGACGGATCTCCCAGCTCAAAAACCACGGCATTGAAGTCGATGTCCCGGGCCGGAGTTAAACAGGCTCCAGAAAACTGGAAAGATGGCGTGGCACATGTGCTGAGCCAGCACCTGGAACTACAACTCCTGGCCGTTCAAACCGCCCGTACTTTTTCACGAACGAACGAAACAAACACCCGTTTGAAAGCCGCGTTGACTTCGGTGGCTCTTGACGGGAGCAAACCAGCCGCGAACAGGCTGGAAGCATTGCTGGCCTCTCCTGCCATTCTGACCGAATCCGGTTCCCCGGAGTTGTTCGAATTGTTGCTGGACAGCGTGGGACAAACAAAACCGATCGCCGAACGAAGCGCATCGGCCAGATTGCTCTCACGCGCGCCTCTTTCATCATCGCAACGACTTCGACTCGCTGCCGCGATTGAAAAGATGGGCCCGATGGAACTGAGCGTGGTGCTGCCCGCTTTTGCCCAACCGGAGCCTGAACTGGGTGCAAGCTTGGTCCGGCTGCTGCCGCAAAGCAGCGGTTTTAAGGGGCTCAGGGTGGATCAACTGCAATCGGTGTTTTCAAAACATGACCCGTCGCTGCAACAAAAGGCGGAGGCGCTCTACGCCATGCTCAACCAGGATCTCAAGGCACAACAATCCAAAATTGAATCCCTGCTCAAAGAACTGCCCGAAGGAGACATCCGGAAAGGCCAGGCTATTTTCAACGGCACCAAAGCGGCTTGCAGCAGCTGCCATGCAATCGGTTATCTGGGCGGAAAACTGGGGCCCGACCTGACCTCGGTGGGGCAGATCCGGAGCCGACGCGATCTGCTCGAAGCCATTATTTATCCCAGTTCAAGTTTCGTTCGCAGTTACGAACCACAGGTCGTGGTCACGCGCGAAGGAACGGAACTGAACGGGATAGTGACCCAGGAAAACTCAGATGAGCTCGTTCTGGCGCTGGGTCCAAACAGCGAACAGCGGATTCCGCGTTCAGAAATTGTGGAAACCAAACCGGGAAACATGTCGGTGATGCCCTCGGGTCTGAATGAGGTTATTTCCAAGGAGGAACTGGCCGACCTCCTGGCCTTCTTGAAAAACACGAAATAGTAAACTGTAAGCTTTGACTTCGTAACTACCGGGCCGGAAATCCGGAAATCTCGATTGTAACATTTGGTCGCAAACAGGAACATTTTTCCGCTCGTGTCGCATGCTAACTAACGGCAGCAATGCTAGAACGGTCACTTCAACTGGCAGCGAAACGGCTCCCACAGGAAAAATAAGGATTCCGCTTGTGGGCAGATAATCCCGCGAGGCTTTGGCGGTCCCTTCGACTATTGTGTAACGGACGCGGACTTCCTCAAATGTCGGCGAGGACAGACTCACGGTAAAGCGGGTTTGGGTGGGACCGGTGCTGCCTTCCGTCACCGTGACGTTGTCTATGCGCAGCCCTGGAGGGTCGTTGTCGATGATCGTGCCGATTCCTCGACTACGGACCAGGGTCACTCCCACCGGGACTAGAATACTGACATCAAAATATTCCTCCGGTTCGTCCAGGCGATCCCCGTGAACCGGGATGGAAAAAGTTTGAATGGACTGGCCAGGCAGAAATGTGAGTGAGAGCGGAATGTATGCGGTCTCCTTGGATGTCGAAACATTTTGGGACCGTGATTTATTGATTCATTCCCGCCTTATTTGGGAGGGACTGTCTCTTCCTGAATTGAATTCAACTGTCGCCGGGTTTTCGAATTCTTGGGACCCTGTGAACAACTCGGGACAGGTGGCGTTAGGAGTAACTCTTTCCGATGGAGGTGCGGCAATTTTGCGAACGATCGTTCCGTGATTCAGTTTTCCTCTTTAGGCTGGCTAAAATTTATTTAGCAACCAGGGGAGTGATGCAGATGGGGTCGCCAAATTCGTTTTTTGAGAAAACCTCGGGAGTGTCTTCTGTCCTTCATTGTGCCGCTCCTGGACTCAACTGATTCCAGATCACCGGGGAACCGAAACTAATCCCGAACTCACTCCAGTTCTGCGGCCAGACTTGTTTTCCGGTTCGCACATTGAGTGCATAGAACCCCTGCCCCGGCCACTACCAAGACGACGCGGACGCAGGAAGTCGGCGATTTGCAGTTGACCCCAATGCTGGATATCGGGAATCTTGCTAACGTTATGGACAAACTTCAGCGAGCACCAACCAACGATTATTGCCAGAGTAATCCTGTCCCGCTGACGCAGACGGATGGCTCCTGTTCATCGAGGATGTTCTGAACTTGCCGCCACAAACTCGCACCTCCAGCACCTTCGCATGTCTCGAATATTAGGAATCTCCGCTTTTTATCACGATAGTGCGGCGGCCTTGATGGTCGATGGCCGCATCGTGGCGGCGGCACAGGAGGAACGTTTCACCCGCAAAAAGCACGACCACGAATTTCCAAAAAAGGCCGTGGAGTATTGTTTGCAAGAGGCAGGGTTGCAGCCGGAGGACCTCGATTACGTCGTTTTCTACGACAAACCGCTCCTAAAATTCGAACGTCTGCTAGAGACCTACCTCGCATTTGCCCCGGAAGGTTTGCGCTCCTTTTTGATGGCCATGCCGCTCTGGCTGAAGACAAAACTTCACCTGCCCAAGGAGATTCGAAAAGCTCTCGACAATCGTTATAAAAAAGGAATCGTCTTCACCGGCCATCATGAATCTCACGCCGCTTGCGCCTTTTTCCCATCACCTTATGATGAGGCCGCGATCCTCACCATGGATGGCGTCGGCGAATGGGATACGGCCAGCATCGGTCACGGCAAAGGCAACAAGCTGGAACTGCTCAAAACGCTTCGTTTCCCGCATTCCATCGGCCTGCTTTACAGCGCGTTCACCTATTTCACCGGCTTCCGGGTGAATTCAGGCGAATACAAACTCATGGGGCTGGCTCCCTATGGCGAACCGAAATACGTGGATCTGATCCTCGACAAACTCATCGACCTGAAACCGGATGGTTCGCTGGCGATGAACATGAAATATTTCGACTATTGCCAGGGGTTGACGATGACCAACAAAGAGTTCGACAAACTCTTCGGCGGCCCGGCGCGCAGTTCGGAATCGCTGATCACCCAGCGCGAGATGGACCTGGCGGCCTCCATCCAGAAGGTCACCGAGGAAACCGTTGTACGCATGGCGCGCCACGCGCGGGAACTGACCGGGGCGAAATATCTCTGCCTCGCGGGAGGGGTGGCGCTCAATTGCGTCGCCAACGGCGTATTGCTGCGTGAGAAAATTTTCGATGACATCTGGATTCCACCATCCGCCGGAGACGCGGGAGGTGCGCTTGGCGGGGCCATGTTTGTCCATTACCATCTTCTGGAAAACGAGCGCAAACCGCGCGGATCTGACAGGCTGATCTGCGGCTCCCTACTGGGGCCTAAGTTCTCCAATGACGAGATCAGCAGCTTCTTGAAGTCGCAAAATGCTCCGCACCATTTTCATGCGGATGAAAAAGAGCTGCTGACCAAGACAGCCGAGGCGATGGCAGGGGAAAAAGTTGTCGGCTGGTTTCAAGGCCGGATGGAATTTGGTCCACGGGCGCTCGGTTCGCGCAGCATCATCGGCGATCCGCGCAGCGAAAAAATGCAATCCCAGATGAATTTGCGGATCAAGTTCCGGGAATCGTTCCGGCCTTTTGCTCCCAGCGTCCTGGCCGAGGATATTTCCAATTATTTTGAGATCGACCGGGAGTCGCCATACATGCTTCTCGTGGCGCCTGTCCGGAAGGAACTGCGCAGCGAATTGAGCGAAGAACAGCAGCGGGCGATGAAAGATCCCGACTTGAGGAAACGGGTCAACGTGAAACGTTCGACCATTCCGGCGATCACCCATGTGGACATGTCGGCGCGCATCCAGTCTGTGGATGAAGAAAGGCACGGGCGTTATTACCGGCTCATCCGTGAGTTCAAGCGCCAGACCGGATGCGGCGTCATCATCAACACCAGCTTTAACATCCGAGGTGAACCGATCGTCTGCACGCCACAAGATGCGTATCGTTGTTTTCTGGCGTCGGACATGGATGTGCTGGTGCTGGAAAACCACATTCTTTACAAGACCGAACAACCGCAGTTATCGAATGCTGATCGCGAAAAATACATCGGCAGCTTTTCATTGGATTGAAGCGTTATGATGAATCCCTTCAGAGATGTAAATTGGAACCCTGGACCGGTGGAGAAACGGAAATTTGCCCTGAGCCTCATCATCGGTTTTCCGATCCTGGCCGCTATTCTTTCCGTCATCTTTCTGATTAAGACTCGAACCTGGGCACCATTCACGCTCTGGCTCGGCCTCATCGGGCTCGGAGTTGGCGTCGTCCTCTGGCTCATCCCTCAAATCTCCCGGCCATTTTATGTCTTCTGGTATTTTCTCGGTTGTTGCGTGGGCATCGTCGTCGGAAACCTCATATTCGCGATCATCTTTTACCTTCTTTTCACACCACTTGGACTTTTCCGCAGGGTCGCCATCCGTGGTGCGATGACCAAGAACTTTGACCGGAGCAAAAAGAGTTATTGGGAGCCGGTTGCAAAGGTGGTTGACTTGAAACGATACTACCGCCAGTTTTGACCTGTAAACGGCTATGAGCAAAGAGAAGCAAAGCGAATTTGAAAGCGCAGGACGGGAAAAAAACGCCGGCATTGTGGGTGAATTTGTCGCCATGCTCAAACAGAACAAAAAGTTCTGGCTTCTCCCGATCATCATCGCCCTGCTCCTGGTTGGCGTGATCATCGTTCTCGGTTCCACCGCCGCAGCGCCCTTCATCTACACACTTTTCTAACCTTCCCCGGTCAAAGCAGCATTTTTTTCTTCCTGAAATTTTCCAGGAGGAAGTTCTGCGTTTAGGAGGGCCGATCTCCTCGACCAAATTTTCAGGATCGATGCGGCTGCGGAAGCAAGAAACCCCGGCCAATAAAATTGACCGGGGTTTGTGGGCGGCCGAAAAATTTTATCTCACGAGGATGTTTTTCAGGCGCGAGGGAATATCTTTCCTGGAAGCGGCTTTCTTTTGCAGGTTTTTATAAAGTTCAGAAGCCTTCTTCTGGCAGTCTGTAACCTGTTGGGCATTCAACATCCGCAATACCTTTTCCCGGCCTTCACCGGCGCGTGGATGTCCGAAGGCGGAAGCGACGTTATACCATTTGTAAGCTTCCAGAAAATCCTCGACCTTGCCGCTGCGTTGTTCGTGGCAGGCGGCCAGTTGAAACTGAGATTCAACATGAGCCTGTTCTGCCGCCGCACCGTACCACTTGACGGCTTCCGAGAGGTTCTGCGGCACTCCGAGACCTTGCTGGTAATATTGTCCCAGTTTCGATTGAGCCTCGCTGTTGCCCCCGCTGGCGGCCGGTTCAAAATACTTGGCGGCCTGCGCGTAATCCTGGGCCACACCCAGTCCCTGGTCGAGGTATCGTGCGAAGGTGAATTGTGAATCGACATCCCCCTGCGCTGCGGCTTTCTGCAACCATTTGGCCGCTTCTTTGTGATCCTGGGGAACACCCTGACCGATGTGATAGACCTGGGCCAGCACAGCCTGGGCTTTGATATGATTTTGATTGGCCGCGAGCTGCAACCAGCGCAAGGCCGGATGCGAATCTTGCGCCACGCCCAGTCCGTTGAGATAAAAGAAACCGACCTTGTATTGGGCGTCGGCCAGACCGCTCTCGGCGGCCTTGCGATACCAGTCAAATGCATCGGAATACGATTGAGGCACTCCGCGACCAGCCTCGAAGGAGGCACCGAGCTTGAACTGTGCGCCGATTTCCCCCTGCTCCGCAGCGAACCGGAAAAGAGAAGCAGCCTGATCAAGGCTCTGTGCCGTGCCCAGCCCTTTTTCCAGGCAGAGAGCGAGGTGATATTGGGCACCCGCATGCCCCTGATCAGCACCAAAGCGGAACAGTTTCACCGCCTCGGTATAATCCTGGGCCACGCCCTGGCCGTTAAACAAAAGCTGTCCGAGACTGAATTTGGAATCGAGATTCCCCTTTTCCGACGCCTGACGGAACCAATGGGCAGCCTCGGTGTAGTTCAGGTCCCGGCCGCGCCCAAGCTGACTACACAACCCTGTCTGATGTTGCGCCGCAACATTCCCTTGTTCGGCCGATTTTTGAAACCATCGGGAGGCCTCGGCGTCGTCCTGATGCACCCCTTGTCCCTTTTGATAAAGGGTCGCGAGGGTGAACTGAGCGGCTGGGTGGCCTGATTCGGCAGCCCGGTGATACCATTTCGTGGACTCGCCCAGATTTTGCGCCACATTTTTGCCAAACTCGTATCGGATGGCCAGGTCGTATTGGGCTTCGACGTGATTCTGCTCCGCTGCCTTGTGGTACCACATAACGGATTCGGAAAAGTTTTGCGGAACTCCCTGCCCCTTCTGGGCCAGTTCGCCGAGTGTATATTGGGCGTCGGCAACCCCCTTTTCAGCGGCCATCTGGATTAGCATACCGGCCAGGGCCACATCTTGAACTTCCGGTTTGCCGTAAAGATATTTTAATCCGAGCTTGTATTGGGCCAGTGCGTCACCCTGTTCCGCCTGCAGGATCAACGAATCAAAATCCTCGGTTGGTTCAACCCCCTTCGGATGTTCCACGGCCGCATTCGGAGTTTCCACTCGTGGCGGCACCGCAACGCGCGGCGGGGGTTCGACAACTGGTTGCACGGTCTCAACGGGAACGACAATTTTTGATTTCACAACTTCTTTGGGTGGTTCGGGCGCTTTTTCCATCACTGCAGCGACAACAGGAGCAGGAGCAGGAGCGGGAACGGGGATGACAGGGGGCTGTTCCACCGTCGGCGCTTCCGAAGCCTGGCCTTTTGGCGAGGAAAGCAATTCTTCCAGAGCCTTGCGGGAATCCTCATCCCCTTGTTCCGCAGCTTTTCGATACCATTTGATGGCTTCAGCCACATTTTCAGAAACTCCCTCCCCGACTTCGTAACAATAGGCCAGATTATACTGCGCACCCGGATGAGACTGGCGTGCGGCTTTTTCATACCAGAAAACAGCTTCGGCAAAATCTTGGGGCACACCCTGTCCTTTGTGATGGATGGCGCCAGTGGCATATTGCGCTTCAGCATGACCAGACTCCGCAGCTTTCAACAGCCATTTGACGGCTTCCAGCTCGTTCTTCTTGCCGATTTCCCCGGAGAAATATTTCATACCAAGCTGATATTGCGCCTCCGCGTTGCCTTCCTTGGCGTTGTTCATCAGATCCTGAACGGGGTCGGAAGAAGCTTTTTTCGGAGTCACAGCAGGCGCAGCAGCCTGAACAGGAGCGGGCTGCGGGCGAACTTCGGTCACAGTGAGTGCCTGCGGTTTATCGAGTTCCGGATGTTCGGCCAGAAGTTCCTTGAGCACCTGTTCGGCTTCGTTGTCGCCCAGCTCCATCGCCCGCCGGTACCATTTCACTGCCTCCGGGAGATTAAGTTCGATTCCCTCGCCGGTTTCATAACAATAGCCGAGGTTAAAATTTGCCATGCTATGGCCCTGTTCTGCGGCCTTCCGGTAAAGCGCCACCGCTTTTTCCTTGTTAATGGCGACACCCTGCCCCTTGTGAAACAACGCTGCGAGAACGAATTGAGCACCGGAATGACCGTTGTCGGAGGCTTTTTCCAACCACATGGCCGCGGCACCGTGATCCTGCGGCAATCCATCACCGGTCATGTAATGCATTCCCATCTGGTATTGCGCCGCAGCATCTCCGTCGCAGGCCTGCGCAAACAAAGAATCTAAATTTGAATTAGCCATGTTTAGTAATGTTAAACTTGAGCAAAAAAGTGTGAGGACAAAGTCAGTCCAATTTTATGGGACCAGCCAAACGCTCCTCGACAATCGAACCCGTTATTGGGCTTGAAACCGAACGCGGGGCTGGTCTGAGCCCTCACTTTATAAGAGGCAAACCCCTGCCGTTCAATACAATTTCCTCCCTGGTATTCGGCTGTTTGTAAAAAAAACTCAAGCGCGTGCCAAGACCCGGTTAAACCGTAACAATTCTGTTTAACCGCGAATCGACGCGAATGGACGCCAATAAAGAAGGGTTATACCACGGCTTTCTGACACCTGGAAATCGGTCACGACACGGTGATCATGGTGATCATGGTGGCCGCACCCCAATTGCTTTTTTGTGGCTTTCTATTCGCATTAATTCGCGTCCATTGGCGGTTTCCTTCTTTTCCTTCTGCATGGACCCGGTTAAAACCAACCCGCCTGATGCCCGATCTCCCAGTTTTACCCGCCCGGCTTGAGGGGGGCGTGATTAAAAGTGGGTGAGATATAAGGAGACCTCCCCGGAGCGCAGCTCTGTGAGCCGCAGCACAAGTCAGTCCTTTCGGTGCTCTTTTGTTTCAACGCATTCTTCATGGCAGTGCTCTGCGGGTCACAGACGTGACCCGCGCTCCGGGGAGGACTCACCCGGGTTTAATCACACCCGCTTAAGCGGCAATCCATGAGCTTGACGTTGACTTGGCCCTCCACCAATTTATCTCATCGATGTTGATTGTCATTCACCCTCCGTTTCCTTGCCGGTTCGCCAAATGAAAACCAACCAAACTTTCCATTTCGTGACCGGCATCCATTGGATCCTTTTCCTGATCCTTTCGTGCCTTCCGGTTGTGGAAATCTGCCGGGCTCAATCATCTGAAGCTTGGACCACCCGCCCCATCACCGAAGTAAAACAGGCGGCGGAAAAGGGGGATTCATTCGCTCAGCGAGTTCTGGCCAATGCCTACCTTACCGGCCAGGGCGTGGATAAGAACCTTGAAGAAGCGATCCGATGGCTCAAAATCGCCGCGGAAAAAAAAGATCCTCTGGCCCAGTTTGCCCTCGGCATGATTTATGACTCGGGAAACGGGGTTCCCCAGGACATGAGAGAGGCCATCAAATGGTATGAACAGGCCGCCGAACAAGGCCTGGCTGAAGCCCAGTTTAATCTCGGTGTCTGTTATGCCAAAGGTGAAGGAGTGGCACAGGATCTGACCAAAGCTCTCGAATGGTATCGCAAGGCCGCAATCCAGGGCGACGCCGAAGCCCAGACCTTTCTCGGAAAAGCTTACCGTGACGGAAAAGGCGCGCCCCAGGACGCCTTTGAGGCTTCGAAATGGCTCCGCCTCGCAGCCTCACAGGACAACGCCGTGGCCCAACTTTTCCTCGGACTGCTTTACCAACAGGGTGAAGGTGTGGGGAAAGATCCCGCCGAAGCCGCCCGCTGGTTTAAACGGGCCGCGGACAAAGGTCATCCGGATGCCCAGTATGTTCTGGGTAACGCTCATTGGATCGGAGAAGGGGTTCCCGAAAACAAAGTTGAAGCGGTACAATGGTTCATGAAGGCGGCTGCCAAGAATCATCCGCAGGCACAGCATCAACTGGCCCAAGCTTACATGCACGGTGAAGGGATAGCCCGAAACCGCGAAGAAGCGGTGAAATGGTTCAAAAAAGCCGCCGACATGGGTCATCCCACCTCTTTGACCCAACTAGGCCTCATCGCAGCAAACCGCGAATCGCCTGAGCCTCTCTCCAAAGTTGCCGTGGAAATCACACCTTTGGTTCTGACAAACGCTCTATTGACCCAGACGGTGGCCCTCGCCTCTTCTGAAATTCCGGTCACAAATGCTGTGTCCCAGACCAAAAGCAATTCAGCACCGGTTTCTCAGATCATTTCCCCGGCAGTTAACACGGCTCAAGCAGCCACCAAGATCTTGCCCGTAAAAACTTCCGAAGAACCCAAACCAGTTGTTGAAAAGCAGAAAAACGCCGTCGAGTCGGAAAAGATTTCATCGGCTCCTCCCACCACCCCGGTTGTTCAAATCACGCCGCCACAAAAAACCGAACCACTCCCCTCCGCACCTGCACCAAGACCTGCTTCTGAAAACAACTCCGGAAGCAATGGCAGCAATGTCAATATCTCAACCATTGTCATCATCGTCTTGGCGGTGACATCTGCTGTAATTTCAGTTTTTTGCATTCTGGTTCTTTTATTGTTCAAAGACCGCCTGACGAGCCTGGAACGGGAAATCAAGGAGACGAAAGCCGAGCTGGCCAAGGCCAATGTCAGCCTGGCGACGATGGTGCATTTTATTGAGAACAGGGAGACAAGATTCATTGCAGCGGCTCCTCAACCCGCCCTGCCCTCGGCACGTACGGACCGCGCCTCCATCGGCGCTGCTACAGGTCGGCTGCAAAAAAATCCAACATCACCCGGCTCGCCGGGCAATATCGGAGCAAACCCGGAAAATACCGGCGCAAAATCTGCGGCCCAAGCTTCACCAGATCATCCCGAAAAGACCCTCCCGGACCTGAAATTCCGGCGGAAGACGGACTGAGTTTTCTCTTCCTTGTTGATAAGGGTCTGTGATCCGCAAGGTTCCGGCAATTCTAATTGTGCGGAGCGCGGCAGTGTGCAAAGCACCAGCCCTCGAGTTTGGATATTTTGCAGCCAGCTCCATAGGAGCGCCATTTTTATAGATCCAAGACAGCAGAATGACCGAGCTCCAGAGGAGAGGCATAATTAAAACTAGCCGCGAATGGGATTTATTAATTTGAATTGTGCGCCATTGTCATGCCGCTCCGCTGGAGCTTGGCGCTTGTTGTTGGAAACGGGCTATAAACATGTCGCGCCGCTGGCGCTGAACCAATGCTCCGTGAACATCTGAGCCCAATTGTTCCTAATAAATGTCCACAAAGTCCACAAACCCCAGGACAATCTTCGGATTGCCATAATTCTTTACTTGAGGATTACTAGAAGGAAGGAACTCCATGAAATTCACACACCTTTTGGATCTTCGGTTCTGGCGCAACACGGCTCTTATCCGCAACGATGTAGTTGAAAAAACCATCGCCCTCACCCTAACCCTCTCCCCCGGGGCCCCCGGGGAGAGGGAACTATTCTACTCCGCGTTGGATTTGCAACTGGACGGTGAGCGTGATCCTGCGGGTGGAAACGCCTCCCTCGCCCCTTGCGCCCCTTGGGAGAGGGCTGGGGTGAGGGGCCTGAAGGGCCTGAAGGCCCCAACTGCATGGACACGGTTTATTCTCTTCGCTCTGGCTTTGTGCCTGCCTCCGAAGCTGCCCGCACAAACTCCGGGACTGTCAATTGAACCCACCGGCCAGGAGGTCAGGGTTTTCTGGCCGACCAACTCCACCGGCTTCCGGTTGCAGTCTATCAAAACCTTCGATCCCTCAAATCTCTGGCAAAATGTCACGGAGCCAATTGCTTCGAACGGCAACACAATTTCCTATGTTCTGCCTGCCACGAACAAATCGCTATTCTTCCGCCTTTTCCGGGCCAACTCCGGCCCGACCGAACTCAGTTCGCTGACGCTTTCCACCAACCGGGTGGACTTTGACAACGATGTCTCTTTAAGTTTTCAGTTTGCCAATCCGGGAGATGTTTTCACCTATCTCACGGTCACGCGGTCCAACTGGTCGGGCGTGGTGACTGAACGATTGAGCGCGGAGAGCATTGGTCTGAGGCCGGATCTCAGCTCGTGGAGTAAGAGCATTCCGGGCCGTTCGTTGAGTCTGGGGACAAATCATTTCCGCCTCGTTCTGTCCGGAGTCAACGGATCCAACAGCGCCCCGCTCGATTTCCAGATTGTGCTCGCACCCTCCTCGTCCGGGGGCGGCTCTCCAATCCTTTCTTCCTTTAACCCCGCCTCCTTAAACGTCCGGCTCCCCTCCTCCCAACGAGACCGGGTCACGTCGCGGGTCACGCTGGTCTGGAGCGATCCGGACGCCGACGTCGAGCGTGTTCGGATACGGATTTTGAGACCGGACGGCAAAGAGGCACGGGTCGAGGCCGATGCGCGCGGATCAGGCTTCATCGGTACCGCCGGAAGCACCGAACTTAATCTGATTCGAATGACCCGGAACGATCCGGCGGGAGTTTATGAATACCGGTGTGAACTCGTTGACCGTGCCGGGAATTCCAGCGGTGCAAAACCTTATTTCGTCACGCTTGGAATAAATGGATCGACCAGCGGTCCGAGCATCCACAGCGCGTTCGTGAACCCGGAGGCTTCCACCAACTCATTGGTCCTCGATATCTACGGCAACGGGTTCGATCCGATGGCGACGAACAACCATGTTTCGATCAACGGCGAATCTCTCAGCGTGATCGCGGCGTTTGGAAGCGTGATGACGGTGTCCGGTCCGCTTAATTTACGGGCGGGTTCTTTGAGGGTGAAAAATGACCGGGGGGTCGCCTATTCGACGGTGGAATTCTCTCCGCCGGCGTATCTCTCTCTTTTTCCAAGCAACGCAGTTCTGAGCCCTGGCCAAACGCAAAACTTCGAAGTGGAGCACAACGCCCCCACAGGTGCACCGCTGGTTTGGTCAATCAACGGAACTCTCTCAGGAAACGGTTCATCCGGTCAATTTCTCAACGGATCTTACCGGGCCCCCGAAAGCATCAGCTCGAACCAAGTGGTCTATCTGACGGCAACCGTCAGCACCAACACCAACTGGACCGCGACCGCGACGATTCAACTGGTTCCACGTTCGCTGACAAGGGGCGGTGATCGCGTCGATGCGATTTCAGGCGGGACCGTCGTCACCCGGGATGGCCGCGCACAAATCGAAATTCCTCCGGGTGCTTTATCCAGCAACACGCTGGTGACTTTGCGCGTGCTGGACGGCTCAGAACGTCCGGCGGCCGATCCAGGGAAAAGGATTCTCAGCGCCGTCGAATTTGGTCCCGATGGAATTTCATTTGCGGCACCGGCCAGGGTGACGTTTCCGCTTCTGATCGCCCAGTCCCCGGGAGCAACTCTGCCGGTAAAACTGTTCATTCCTTCCAGCGGCGTGCTTGCGAGCGAAGGGATCATGGCCACGGTCAGCTCCAATGGTGCCTCGGCCACGGCTGAGATTTCGCATTTCTCCGCTTACGTCATCGAAGGAACGACTGCCGGGACAAACGGTGGTCCCGTCCCCCAGATCAGTTCCTTCACCACGGCAACGCCTCTGGAGGAAGGGCGTTCAGTCCCGGTCCGTCTGAACGGGATCAATCTGAACAGCGATCTCGAACCGGAGATCCTGGCTTTTGATGGTTCACCCACCAGCGAGGTAACACCGGGGACTTTATTCGTCGGCGGCACCGAGGCGGGCCTGGTGTTGCATATCAATGTTCTCCGCGATTTATCAACAGGTCTGCATCGCCAGTTTCGGTTGAGGTTAAAAAGGTCCGACGGAGTGACGGTTGAAACAAATTTCAGCGTGGCTGGTCTGGATGAATTTTTTCTTAGAAACGGTCAGACTGTTGAATTGAGCGAACCACCTCCTCGCACTTGGTCGGAAATCGTGATGGAACCGGGCTCCACACTTCGGTTGAGACGCGGCACGCTTTCCTGGCATTGCACCGGCCCGGTCAGGTTGGATGGATTCATTGACGCGGGAGGACGCGACGGCGGGCCGGGCATCGCTCGCAACGGCGGTGCCCGCGGGTTGAGCGGCGGCGCCGGAGGTCTGGGCCGCATCGACAACGGATGTTGGTGTTTCATCGTCTGCGTCAATGAAGAAGCCGACTGTGCCGAAACGGAAAATTTTGGGAGTGCCGGCGACCGGGTGAGTTTGTTCGGATATCCGGGAACCTTTCCGCCATTCGCAGGATTTGGAGGCGGCCCCGGTCACAACAGAAATATCGTGGAAGATTTCTTCGATATCATCACGTCCATTGTGAGCCTGATCGCGGACGGAATCGCCTGTGTCGGCAGTGCGGGCACGGCATGTATCGTTCTTGTCGCGGATGTGGTTTCCACCGTTTCAAACATCGCCGAGGTGTTTGACGAAGAATCAACGATCGGCAAAACCGGGCTGCGCGGTGTGCCGTCTCTCCAC
>Ga0163152_10004260_pt1 | contig 17853 bp, 20 predicted proteins | sample OliLakLV19MP8IB2_FD_148635 | JGI IMG/M metagenome (GOLD analysis project Ga0163152, IMG submission 148635) | Freshwater microbial mat bacterial communities from Lake Vanda, McMurdo Dry Valleys, Antarctica - Oligotrophic Lake LV.19.MP8.IB-2 | ecosystem: Environmental > Aquatic > Freshwater >... | reverse complement strand
GGGCCGCAATATCGCCTAGCCTCGAACCCATTTGCCTTGCGCGCAAGCCGCTGACCGGCCTCACAGTCGCTGCGAATGTTTTGGCGCACGGCACCGGGGCAATCAATGTGGATGGGTGCAGGGTGGGGACCGGCGGCGGAACCCGCTCCGTCGTGGGTACACCGACAGCCGCGATACATGCATATAACAACGGGCTCGGTGTCGGTGTGGGTGGCCGGGTGGAGGCACTGGATTGTGGCCGCTGGCCCGCCAACGTCATCCACGACGGCAGCGATGAAGTGATTGCGGCGTTTCCTGATACGGGGGCGTCAAAGGCTTCGGATCGCGGCTTGCAACACAGAGGGCGAAGCGGCGGGTTGTCTGATATTGGCCCAAATTTAAAAGAGGGCACGGACGGCACACGCGGCCATGACGACAACGGCGGTTCCGCAGCCCGATTTTTCTATAGCGCCAAGGCTGACAAAGAGGATCGTTTTGGCTCCAAGCATCCTACGGTAAAGCCCGTTGACCTAATGCAATGGCTTGTGCGGCTTGTAACGCCAAAGGGCGGAACCGTCCTAGACCCATTTGCCGGAACCGGAACCACGGGCGAGGCCGCTATCCGCGAGGGCATGAACTGCATTCTTATTGAGCGGGAAGAAGAATATCTAAAGGACATTCGAACTCGCTTGACGCTGGCCGAGGCCGGGCCAGTTGCTCGCCAAGTTGGGCGCGTCAAGAATTCTGGCAAAGTTCAAGAAGCTGGCCCGCTCTTTGGCGGCGCAGAATGAGCAAGCTGCGGGTTCTAGATTTATTCTCAGGAATCGGAGGCTTTAGCCTTGGGCTTGATCGGACAGGCGGATTTGAAACCGTCGCCTTCTGTGAAATTGAACCATTTCCCCGCAAAGAAGGCTAAACCATGACCAAGACCCAAGACGCCATCAGCCCGACAGCCGAGCGCCGCGCTCACGGCGGCGTCCATGCGCCAACCGCCGATGACCGATCGGCAAAAGCCCGCCCGTACGTCACAGAAGAAGCCATCCATGACACCATGCTTTCTAAAGGGTTAATCACCCGGCCCGAGTGGGAGGCGGTCAACAAATTCCGCGCGATTTACGAGCTGGCCAACGGCTCCGGCGTGAGGGCGCAAGCATGGGATCCCCCAATAAGAGGGTCGCAAATGGCAATCAGTGACCGCCAAGCTCTCGCAAAACTCAAAGTGGCAAGGTGGTCGCACGATTTGGCTGCGGAGCTTTACGGCGCTCTAACTAGCATTTGCGGCCATGGAAAAACGCGAAGCCGCTGGGCTGTGGATCGAGGCCATCACCCTGACAGCGGACGCGTGGTGCTGTTGTGCGCCATCCAACAATTTTGCAAAAGCTGCACTTGACGCTTGACACTTAACGCTTGACACTTGGTGACCTTGTGATAGGGAAATAGCTATTATCCCTATTTTAATGCTTGCGGAGGCTTGAAAAATGCCTGACCGGCGAATCGCGTTCTACGAAAACGCGCGCACAACCACACGCGGCATAAAAGAAATAAACCCAGCCCATTTCCGGGCATACCATCGCCAGGACGATGACTTGACCTACACGTTGGACTACTCCGGCTGGTTAGGATCAGAGACAATTAGCTCGGTCACCCGCACCGCCCAAGGCCCGACAGTGACCGGCACAAGCAACACGACAACGCAGGTGTCGCAACGGCTCAAAGGCCAAGGCTACGTCGATATCTATATCACCACATCAGGATCGCAGGTGCTCACAAGCAGGATTGACGTCAAATACCCGGCGGAAGAATGGTCCGGCACATGGGATTATGGACGAATGCGGTGAACCCATCAAAGAACGAAAAAGGCCAGTTTGTGCTAGGTCATCCTGGAGTTGGTGGCCGCCCGGCTGGCTCTCGCAATAAGCTAGGCGAGGCATTCATCCAAGATTTGTACGAGCATTGGCAGAAAAACGGCCCGGCCGCGCTGCAAGGTTGCCTCGAGGAAAGCCCGGCGCAATACTGCCGTGTAGTCGCCAGCCTCTTGCCCAGGGACGTCAACCACCATATCAACCCATTGGATGCCGTGAGTGACGATGACATCGCCGTTGGCCTTGCTGCCATCAGAGCGGCTAGAGCTTCTGGAGCAACAGTTCGTCGATCAGACAAAAAAGAGAAAAGCCCGCAACTCGTTAATTGATTTTACAGAATACACCTACGCCCGTTACCGCACTGGCTCGCACCACCGAATAGTTGCCGATCAGCTGGAGCGCGTCATGAGACGCGACATTGACCGGCTTATGCTTTTGTTGCCGCCTCGACATGGCAAGACCGAGCTGGCATCTAGGCGATATCCCGCATACTGCCTTGGCAACTATCCAACGCGGCAAATCATAGCCGCCAGTGCGTCAGAGAGTTTTGCCAACGACGTGGGCCGCGAAGTTCGAAACCTTATCCGGTCTGAGGAATACGGCCGTATATTCCCACGCTTGCAGCTATCCGATGATAGTCAAGCGTCTGGGCGCTGGCACACCAAGCAAGGCGGAATATTTTACGCGGTGGGTGTCGGCAGCCAAATCCTCGGCAAAGGCGCGGATGAATTTATCATTGACGACCCGTTTGGGTCGATGGCTGACGCTCAAAGCGAGCTGGAACGCAAGGCGGTCCGGGAGTGGTACCAAGGCAGCGTGTACAACCGCCTGCAGCCTGGCGGCGCGATAATCCTCATAAACCACCGAATGCATGAGGAGGACCTGTCAGGCTATCTCATTGATCAACAGCGGGCGGGCGGCGATAAATGGGAAATAGTTGAGCTTCCAGCAATACAAGACGATGGAAGCGCTTTATGGCCGGAGGCGTATCCGGTCGAAAGCTTGGAGCGCATCAAGGCTAACAGCCTGCCGCGCTTTTGGTCGGCACTATATCAACAAAACCCGCAACCAGATGACGGCACGTACTTCAAGAGAGATTGGTTCCGCCGCTATGACGATCGGCCAGAGAAGCTCACGTACTGGGGTAGTTCTGATTTCGCGGTTACTGAAGGCGATGGGGACTATACAGAGCACGCAGTATGGGCTGTGGACTCATCATCGAACATATACGCTATTGATTGGTGGAGAGGCCAGACAGACGCAAGTGTGTGGATTGAAAAGTGGCTGGACCTGTCCGCAAAGTACAAGCCTATCACATGGTTTGCCGAGGGCGGTGTCATACGACGGGCAATCGAGTCTCCACTAAGACGCCGCATGGATGAGCGCCGCATTTGGGTCACCATCGAATGGGTGAACAGCATCCACGACAAGGCCACACGGGCAAGAGCGTTCCAATCGCTTTCAGCTAATGGCAAGGTGCTATTTCCAAATACGCCTTGGGCCGGGGACGTGCTAGATCAGCTTGTGCGATTTCCGGCTGGCAAGTACGATGACGCTGTTGACGCGTGCAGCTTGATAGGCCGCGCCGTTGATGAGACGATCCCGGCGTATATCAGCAAGGCCGTCACCAGGCGCAGGCCAACGGATGGCTACGCTAGGCCACAACATACAGGTGGGTATAAGACGGCATGAACCGGACCCAGGAATGTGTTGGCGGCGGCAATGATTGTCGCAGGATATAGCCTCCCATTTGGGCGGCACGTAAGGACAAATCACACTGGCAACTCCCGACACTGGATCCTCAAGCGAGGCGTCCAACGCAAAAAGATCGTCTGATGAGTACCACAGCGACGTCAAGCGTAAGTTTGCGCGCGCCATGGACTTGGCCGAACAAGCCCGCAAAGAGACGCAAATCGACGTTGACTACTATCACTCGCAACAATGGACGGCGACAGAGAAATCAATCCTAAACGACCGCAAGCAGCCCGCAATCACCTTCAATAGAATCAAGCCAGCCGTGAACGGCATCATAGGTGTAATCGAGCGCGGCAAGACCGATCCGAAGGCATGGGGCCGCAATCCGCAGGACGAATCCGCAGGCGAGGTAGCCACGGACTCGTTGCGTTACGTTGCAGACCTCAACAGGTTTCAAACGATCCGCTCAAACTGCTTCCGTGACATGCTCATTGAGGGCATCTGCGGCGCGGTCATCGAGGTTGACGAAAAGCGCGAAGTTCGTATCAACAAGATCAGGCCAGAGCATTACTTTTACGATCCATATAGCCGGGAGCCGGACTTCAGCGACGCGCGCTATGACGGTCTAGCAAAATGGATGGACGAGGAGGACGCGGTTGCCTTCGCCGAAATCCTGACCCCGGGCTCCGGCAAGCTGATACCATCAAGCCTCGACGGATCCATGACGGCAACAGAAACACACCAGGACCGGCCCATGAACGGCTGGGCATGGGCTGACGGCAAGAATAGGCGCGTCATGGTTGTTGATATGTATCATCGCCGTGGGCCGGAGTGGATGCGCTGCGTATTTGTTTCCGGCGGAATCATATTCTCGGGGCCAAGCGAATATCGCGACGCTGACGGCAAGGCTATCAAGCCGATCGTCTGCCAGTCTGCCTATGTCGACCGTGAGAACTGCCGCTATGGCGTGGTGCGCGATATGCGAGGCCCGCAGGATGCGATCAACAAGAGCCGATCCAAGCGCGTTCATTTGTTGAATGTCAGACAGGCCCGTGTGTCGCGCAGGCTTGACGACGTTGACGCGGTACGGGCGGAGCTGGCCAAGCCTGACGGCATCATTCAGGGCGACGCAGGCGAAGTCGAGATTCTCAACACGCAACAATACGCGCCTGAGTTTGCAGATCTTGAGCGTGAGGCAAAGCAAGAAATGGAGCGCATGGGGCCAAACCCCGGCGTGCTAGGCCGTGACGTGCAAGGCCAATCGGGCAGAGCTATCCTCGCACAACAGCAAGCCGGGCTAATTGAGTTGGCTCCATTGCTGGGTTCATTCGACGATTGGACGCTGCGTGTGTACCGCGCCATATGGGATCGGGTTAAGCAGTTCTGGGACGCGCCGCAGTATATCCGTGTCACTGACGACGAAAACGCACCCAAGTTTGTCATGATCAATCAGCCGGTGATTGACCCAAACACGGGTCAACAGGCAATCGACCCACGCACCGGTCAACCGGCAGTCCGGAATAATCCGTCCCAGATGGACGTTGACATCATCATCGATAGCACGCCTGACACGGCGACTATCGCAGAAGAGCAATTCCAACGCCTGACAGAGTTGGTGCAAGCGGGCGTTCCGATCCCTCCGGATGCGCTCATTGAGGCGTCGAGCCTGCCAAGAAAGAAAGCGATACTGGACAAGCTCAAAGCACCGGAGGGGCCACCACAGCCAAGCCCGCAAGAGCTTGAAATGCAGGCCAAGCAGCAATCGGCACAGGCGCAAATGCAGATGGACGAGCAAATTGCACAACAGCGCCTGGAACTTGACAGGTGGAAGGCGCAGCAAGACAACGGCCTGAAGCGTGAGCAGATGGCCTTGGATTTTGGCTTGCAGCAAGAGCAAATGGCGCATGACGCGACGATGGCAGAGTCCAAACTACACACCGAGATGCAGCTTAAGTCTGTGTCTGTAGACCATGAGATGAAGCTTAAGCGCATCACGGCCAACCATAAGGCCGACGGTCAAGAAATTGGCATGGCAGAGAGGCCCAAGAGGCGGCTTCGCAAGGTCAAGGTGAACCGTGACGCCATTGGCCGCCCTGACACATACGACATTAGCGACGAAGACGTGATCGAAGGCGAGACGCTGCAATGAGCATATCCTTTGGCGGCTTCGACTTCGCGCGCCGCAAAGGCCCGCAGATGCACATCACAGAATCGTATGTCTGCAGTCCGCCTGCGCTGACGATCACCGATGAGACTGGCGCTGTATGGGTGCTCGGCATGACCGGCGGCATATCACGCGGTGAATTCGAATTTGACGTATTGCGCAACGGCTTTCCCGTTGGGGAGGCGGCGAACCGCATCGAGCGGCGCAATGGCAAGATTTACATTTTCGGCCCTGAAGGGCGCAAAGCCTGGAATGGGCGTTCATTCCTCTAGATAGAGAAGGTCTAAACTTATGGCTCATGAATATACAGTTGGCGGCGGCGCGATTGCAGTTGCTGCCGGTGTCAATACACTTGTCGCGCTCATGCCGGGTGCGGCGGCAACCACGCCTCAAATCGAACTTCGCCGCGCGTGGATGGCGCAGGCGGTGAACGCAACGAGCGCACAGACGCGCGTCCAGCTCACGAGCAAGGCAGCGGCGTTGCAGTCCGCCATGACGGCAAAGACGCCAGAAAGGCTGAAGCGGTACGAGTCTGTTTCGATCCTTCTTGGTGCGGCTGCCCCGGCAGCGACAGGCACAGCTTCAATCGGCAACGCAACTGTGACAGAGGGCGCTGGCGCTCAAACGGCAATCATCGACGACTCATTCAACAATCTCAACGGCTGGCTATGGGTGCCAACGCCGGATGAGGTCATCATCTTCCCAGCTGGCGGCGCTGTAGCGGCATGCCTGTTCCTGCCCGTAGCGCCATCCGTTACGACATGGAGCTTTGGCTTGTGCTATGCCGAGCGCTGATAGGTGGCAGTAAGTCACGTATTCTCAAACACAGTAGCTAATGCCACTGGCACGGTGACCATTTGGAATGGCGCGACGACCTCAAGCGTCTTCGCGACCAATCTTGTTCGTCCGGGTGATTGGAACAGCGCGCACAATCAGCTGATGACGATCTCCGGCAATACTGCCGGGTCAAGCACAATGTCGGGCACTAACATTGTGTTTGGCGGGACAAATGGCATCTCACTATCTGCATCGAGTGCTGCCGGTGCTGCCACGATGTGGATTAGTGGATGGCCGCATGTTAGTTTCTACCAGAACCTGGACGTTATGCAAAACGATACACAATCAAACGCACCGGGATCTACTAGCGTTGCTGTGATGTTCGAGATTGCGGCACCAATATCAGCAAGCTTTATCAGAATACCGGGCAGTTTTCTTACCTTCACCACCAATCAGGGGACGTCAGCGGCAAGCTTAAGCGCCTCCGCTAATTTTGGATTTACCTTTAACGCGGTTGTGTACTCTTTAGGCACTGGGGGAAGTTCAGAAAGTTTGTTCTCTGTTGCGTCAGGTTCCGCTGGTGCCACGTTCCTAAACTCCATCAGCGTTGCCGCTAACGGCTCGCAGATGAGCATAACACAGAGGATGACATTCCCGGTTCAAGGCGGCTCAACGACATTCAGCACGCAATATAGCTTGTCTTCGGCGCAGATGAATTTCACAAACACTTGGCTTTCAAACTTTTCTGGCCGCAGGTTTCTTGACATACCTTTTGACAATTCGTTATCGCCCGGGCGATACTGGCTTGTATTTGGCCACAGCACTTCAACCGCTACAAATTCAACTGGGATGAGCTTCGCGACGGGGGCTCGTGCGAGTTATAGATGGCATTACGCCCAGTCGCAGATCTCCTCGCCTTTTGGCATTGCTGGAAGCTCTAATGTTACATCGGGAGGGCACTTGGGCGCCGGATCATTTTCCACTGCAGGCGGCACGACAAGCGCGTTTCCTTTGTCGGCTATTTCATCTTCCGCCTCTATGCTCAAGTGTTTTTTTCAGCTTGTAAGGCTGGGCTGACAATGACCCAGCCCGCGCAAATCGTTTCATATGATTTTGGCCGCCATAACCACAACCTCGACGCCAGCCGCACGCGCATTATTGAAGGCGCGAGTTGGAAGAAACAGCGCATCGTTGTGATGATACCAAGCGCCACGATGATCAGCGCCAAGGTGGCGTTGTCGCACTGGAACTTGATCTTTCCTCCGAACAACGCGGTCTATCGGATGCTGTGTCTTGGCCTAGAAGTTGGCGATGCTTATACGCAGGCAATCCAAGGGGTGTTGAGCCATCCGGACTTGAGCCAGTGGGAATACATTTTAACCGTCGAGCACGATAACGTTCCTCCGCAAGACGGTGTCTTGAAGCTCTGCGAACAGATGGACAAGCACCCCGAGTTGTCATGCATCGGCGGACTGTATTGGACAAAAGGGGAGGGCGGCGTTCCCCAGATATGGGGCGATCCGAAAGACCCGGTGTTGAATTTCAGGCCACAGCCTCCGGTTCCGGGTGGGCTTGTCGAGTGCTGCGGAACCGGCATGGGCTTCAATCTGTGGCGGACTTCGATGTTCAAAGATGACCGGCTTCGCAAGCCGTGGTTCGAAACCATGGCCAGTTCAGCCGGTGTCGGGACGCAGGATTTGCACTTCTGGTCAGATGCGCGGAAATATGGCTATCGTTGTGCAATCGATTGTTCAGTCCTAGTTGGTCATTATGACGTTTCTGCCGATCAAATGTGGTGAATTGTAATGACAAACACAGCTGAAAAGATTGAACCCACACCGCTTTTTAAATTGGACGTTGGCTGTGGAAAGAACAAGCGCGGCCCGGAATGGCATGGCGTCGACCAATACAAAATGGATGGCGTCGATACTGTTATGCGCATCGGCAAGGCGCGCTGGCCATTTGAGACAAGCAGCGTTGACGAAGCGCATTCCAGCCACTTCCTCGAGCACTTGACGAACATGGGCGGCAAATGGGAGCGCGTTCATTTCTTCAATGAACTGTATCGCGTCCTGAAGCCGGGAGCTAAGGCGCAGGTCACATTCCCGCACTGGGCTTCAACTCGCTACTACGGCGATCCTACGCACTGTGAGCCGTTTAGTGAGATGGGCTTCTATTACCTTTCAAAGGACTGGCGCGATCAGCAAGCGCCTCATACGGACAAGACGATCAATCCGCACGGTTACGATTGCGACTTCGAGGCGACGTGGGGCTATTCGCTGCACCCGACGCTCACAACTCGCAACTCGGAGTTTCAGCAGTTTGCGGCGGCGTGGTACAAAGAGGCAGTGCAGGACATCAGCGCCACGCTAACGGCAAAGAAGAAATAAAAGCCAAGGAAGGCGGCGTGAGAACATGACCGCGTTCCAGAATGACGCATTCCAGAATGACGCTTTCCAGGTCACTGGCAATGCGGCGGTTGATCCCGTTGACAATCCGCCAGTCCGCTATTCCGCCGCAACGCTTGCACTCATTGGCGCAATATGGGCAACGCCACTTGCGCCCCAGCCGGTGCAAAGCCATACGTCAATTGTTCCCAGCCTTCCAGCCGTTGTGGTGGATGATCAACCGGCGAGATCGCAGGCGGCATTAAACACAGTACTGTCAAGCTGGCAGGCGAAAGCACATCAGCAGCAGCCTCGACGGTTGCTTTTGGTGTCTGTTGACGATCCGCCGTTCGGGTTTCGCCCGCAGACGCGGGTGGTGCCGGTCACATGGACCGGGCAGAATAGAACCATAATAGCTGCAATCGTCCCAGCGGATGTTGCCGATCAGCCGTTCGTTCGGGCTGTTCATTGGCTTAATCAGTCGCCTTCGTGGCGGCATCAATCTGCGGCCAAGCTGCCGCCAGACCTTCTTGCGGTGCCTGAAGATCAGCCGCCGGTCACATCTACTACAAATCTGCTTGCCGTTGTTGCGCAGTGGCCCGCACCGAAGGCGCTGCCGGTGCAAGCCATCAAGCTGCCGCCGCAGATCACGGCGGTGCCCGTTGATCAGCCGCCGGTCACACGGCGCAGTCAGCCGTCATGGCCCGCGATTACGTGGCAAGCACCCGCAAGCGTCAAGGTCGCCGCTCTTATCGAGCCTGCGCCCGTTGATCAGCCGCCGGTCACACGGCGCAGTCAGCCGTCATGGCCCGCGATTACGTGGCAAGCACCCGCAAGCGTCAAGGTCGCCGCTCTTAGCGAGCCTGCGCCCGTTGATCAGCCGTCGGTCACACGGCGCAGTCAGCCGTCATGGCCCGCGATTACGTGGCAAGCACAGACATCGGCAAGAATTGCGCCGCTTGCCGAATCCGTAGTCACACCGCCTGTTGTCGAGGAAGATCGAGGCAGAGGCGGATGGGACCCCTACGCTTACAAGCGCCGCAGCACAGAGCAAAGCGTCAAGGATTTTTACGAGCAAGTCCTCGACAAGTTCATTGAGGCGCCAACCGCAAAGGCCGAGGCCGCAATCGCAGGCTTTACCCAAGCGGCCCAAAAATACGAGACGGCGGTCATATCCGATGCGCCGGTCAATCTAACCGACACGCTCTTTGATCAGTATCAGCGCCAGTTCAACCGGGTGGTGAAGTTCATCGCTCCGGCAAAGCGGCAAGAGTTCGCCGCCATCGTCGATACCGAAGAAGAGGAATTAGAGTTTCTGTTGATGGTCCTAGACCTCGACTGAATAGAGCCGCCATCTTAAGGGCGAACATGAGCCGCCGTCATCATTCGGGCGATAGCCGCCGCCGGGCTTATCGGGCGTTAGGGACATGAAATGCCTCCTGATAATCTGGACTTTCTGGAAAAAGAAAGCACGCCTGCACCTGAAGTAAATTCCGGGCCACAACCAGCCCCGGACACTTCACCGCTCCCGCCGGTTCACGTTGAGCCAGCAGCAGTGGAACCCACAAAGAAGCCGCCTTGGACTGCGGCAATGGCCTTGGACGAACGCGAAAAGCGACAGAAGCTTGAAGCCAAGTACGAAGCCCTTGAACGCAAGTACGCTGAAGCAACGAACAAGCCCGCCGCGAAGATCGACATGTTCGCCGATCCTGAAGCATGGGAACGGTCGTTTGATCAGAAACTCGAAGCGACAAAGTGGGAAACCAAGACCGCCATCAGCCTTGAAATGGCTACAGAAAAGTATGGCGCGCAGGTCTTGCAGGACGCCCAAGAGGCCGTGACGGCCGAAATGGAAAAGAACCCTGCATTCTTCCAGACGATCCAGGGACAGCGGCATCCCTATGATTTCGTGGTGAAGTGGCACAAGCGCCAACAGGCCATGAGTAAGTTAGGAGACGATGACCCCGAAACCTGGTTTGAAAAGCAAGCCAAGGAACGCGGTTACATCTTAACCTCTCAGCCTCAAGGCGCGGGTGACGGTTCATCGTCCCCGCAACAATCGACGCCTCTACCAAGGGCAAGTCTTGCAAGCGCACCAAGCGCGAGTGGGAACATCCCCAAAACACCCATCGGGAATGGGGTTGCATTTGATGAGGCGTTCAAAAGATGAGTGAACGAAAATGGCTGAAGTCGCCTTAGCCTCCGCCAGCGAAAAGCAGGTATGGGTCACAAAATACTTTCAGGAATACATTCGTGAAAGTGGATTCAAGCCGTACATGGGCAAAAGCTCCATGTCGGTCATCAATACGCGCTACGAACTTCAAGAAGAAGGTGGCAAGACGATCAACATTCCGTTGATCACGCGGCTATCAGCTTCCGGCATGCGTGGCGCTGGAATACTCGACGGCAACGAGGAGCAACTCGGAAACTTCAACTGCCCGGTCTCGGTTGACTGGGTTAGAAACGGTGTGCGCGTCCCGAAATCCACGTCCTATAAGACGGAAGTGGACCTATGGGCCGCAGGCCGTGACATGCTCCGCAACTGGGCATCGGACACGCTGCGAACCGACTTGATCAAGTTCATGGCCGGTCCCGTTGCTGCCGGTGTCTCGATCCCCGCTGTTGGCATCTTTGACAGCTTGGGCAACACGATCACAACTGCCGCAACGGCTGCGAACTACAACACGTGGTCCGCCGCCAATGCTGACCGCATACTCTATGGCAACGCCACGGCGAACTACTCGGCAACGCACGCCACAGGGCTTGCGAACGTCGACAGTACGAACGACAAGCTCACGACTGCAACGGCATCACTTGCCAAACGTATGGCAAAGGCCGCTGACCCGCACATCAGACCATTCAAGCTCGAAGATGGGCGCGAATACTACGTGATGTTCTGCGGCGCACGCGCATTCCGTGACCTGAAGCTCGATACAACCATGATCAACGCCAACCGCGATGCGCGAGCACGTGAAGGCAAGGCCATGGGTGAAAATCCGCTATTCCAGGATGGCGACTTGCTCTACGACGGCATCATCTTCCGGGAAATACCGGAGATTAGCACGTTGATCACAACGTCCTCAATCTTCGCTACGGCGGGCAATGGATCAATCTCTGTTGAGCCAAACTACCTATGCGGACAGCAGGCAATGGCTATCGCATGGGGCCAAGAGCCAACCCCACGCACCGACATGGTGAAGGATTACACCTTCCGCCCCGGCGTTGCGACTGAGGAACTCAGAGGCATCGTGAAGGTCAACTTCGCGACGGGTGCTGCAGCGGCAACGAAACAGCATGGAATGGTCACCGTCTATTGTTCTGGCGTCGGAGATTGAGTGCAGGCCGGGTGCAGAGTGGCGTTTGTCATTTTGTACCCGGCGGCTTTCTTTCTGCGGCATATTTTGAAGGAATGAAAATCAATGGCTACGTTCGACTCTACTCTGATTAGTCAAAACAATCAGCGAGTTATGCCCCACGCGGGCATCTCGACAATTTCTTATTTCATGTCGCTGACGTCAACTGCGGCTTTTGCCAACGGTGACGTTCTAAACTTCGGCATGGTGCCGAAGGGCTTCCGCCTGCTTTACGCATGCCTCGAAAGCACCGATATTGATACGAACGGCACACCTACTGTCACGATCAACATCGGCGACAGCGGGTCTGCTACACGCATCTTTTCCGGCTCCACTATCGGGCAGGCGGGCGGCATTACCAACACGCAGGCCACGACCGGGAACGGATTCCTGTTCACTAGCGACACATTGATCGTCGGTGCGTTTGGTGCGGGCCCGGCCACTGGCGCAATCGGCACTATCGACCTTACCTTGATTGGCCGGTTCGAAGGCGTGGCGTCTTAACAACCCAACTGGGTGCGGGGGTTTCCTCCGCACCCTTAACCAATGGAGTTTCCATGCCAGCATTTGTTTATACAGGCGGCGCTCGTGACGATACGACACGCATGGACCTTGGCGGCATCTGGTTTGAAGAGAACCGTCCAAAGAACGTGACGCACCCTGACAAGATCATCGAGTCGAAGATCATTGCGGCGTTACGAAAGAACCGATTCTTTGCAGAAGTTGACGACGCTAATTTTGTCGAAGTGCCACTGCCGCCGTTGCCAAAGCTGAAAGCAAAACCGGCAGCGAGGGCGCATGCGTCTGCCACGTTCGGCGACACGGTATCGACGTTTAACGATCCGGGTGAAATGACGTGACGATGGAGGTGTGCCATCACAATAACTAACGTTACCCTATACGGCCTTGTTGCCGAGGAGCTTGGCCTGTTGAGCGGGGCAGAGACCCTCGGCACGACCGATAGCGACAAGATAGCCGCGCGAGCTGCAGGTGTGCGTGCGTGGCTATCGGAGGAAGGGCTTGTCTATTACCCAGACGACGCTATTCCAGACGCGGTGAAGCTTCCACTTGCCAAGATCGTCGCAGGCGAGTGCGCGACGCTATTCGGGCGCGACGATTACAAGAATGGCGGCGTGGGCTACCAGGAATTGCGGCAACATTGTTCCAAGCGTTCCGCGAGACAGCCGGTCTCATCGGAGTTCTTCTAAATGGCCCTGACGCTCGAAGCCTGTCTCGTTGAGTTGATCCTGCCGTCATGAGACGCATACAAATCCCGCTCGCCAAGAAGTTCGGCAACGCAAGATCGGCAACGCTGCAAAGCCTGACGAACCTATACGGCGAGCCAATCGAGAGCGAAGGCCGCACGAATTGGACGCTCTACGGCACACCCGCTCGCGTGCTATTCTCGACCATAGGCGGCGGCGCGGTTCGGGGCCAAATCGAAGCTCTAGACATTTGCTATGCCGTAGTCGGTACGCGGATCTATAGCGTCAGCACTGACGGCACAGCCTCTGACCTTGGCGGGATCGAAGGTGCCGATCCAGTTGATATGAGCTTCAACGGAACGAACGTCTGCGTTGTCGCAGAACTCAAAAGTTATACCTACACGCCATCGACGCTAACGCTTGCGGAGGTCGTTGACCCGGACTTCGAGCAGGCAACAAGCACGGCAAGCCTTTCGAACTATACGTTCACCACAGTACGGAACTCAGGCCGATTCCGTTGGTCGGCACTCGCAGATGCCACGTCATGGGACGCGCTCGACTTTGCCACGGCAGAGGCCGAAAGCGATAGCCTTGTTGCTATCCGCAAAAGCGGCAACGAGCTGGTGCTACTCGGCAAGGAAACAACAGAATGGTGGTACATAACAGGCGACACGGACAACCTGCTACAACGCACAAGCACGGCGGCGGCAACGATTGGCTGCGTTTCACGTGATGCGGCGGTATTGGTTGACAATGCCCTTACGTGGGTGGGGCGCGATGGTAAGGCGGGCGGCATTTCCGTGTACCGCGCCGAGGGGTACAGCCCCAAGAAAATCAGTGACAGCGACGTAGACATATTGCTTGAGGCTGTGTCTGACCTTGGCGATTTGAACGCCTTCGCTTATCAGCAGCAAGGGCACCTGTTCTATGTGTTGAACAATCCCGGCGAATGGTCGGTCACGTGGGATATCATGACGGGCCAATGGTCATGGAGGAAGTCTGGCTCATGGTCCATGGGCGCGTTGCCGCTTGGCGGATGGGACGCATCAACTTTTGCGATCAACAATAACAAGCAAATCGTCGGTGCGAGTGACGGCAATCTCTACCATTTGCAGGCTAACGTACTCAGCGAAAGCGGCGTTGGCATTATTCGCGAAGTCACCTGTCCGCAGATACACAACGGCGGCAGACGGCAGTTCATGCATAAATTGCAGCTCGACATCAAGACCGGCGTGGGGCTTTCATCGGGGCAGGGCTCGGCTCCGGTTGCGTTCGTGAGCCATTCCGATGACGGCGGCGCGACTTGGAGCGATCCGCGATCAGCCAACATTGGCGCGACTGGGCAATACAAATGGCGCGCGACATGGAATGTGCTTGGCTCATATCGTGAAAGGATATTCAAGTTTCGCGTGACCGATCCGGTTGAAGTTGTCATTCTTGGCGCTTGGGCTGACGTAACAGACGGTGCATTTTAATGACCGCGCCAAAGAGACAGCAGAATATTCCCGCTGAAGTCCATCAGGACAAGCGGCACGTACTTGCATTCTTCCAGGGGATACTGGGTTACGAGCAAAGCCTGATCCAAGTCGGAATGAGCGTGAAGCAGGGGTCTAGTGTGGTTCCGGCAGGCTTTTTGCGGAAGAGCGGGCAGGTTGTGTTGAAGGCCGATTACCCGATGATTTGGGAGTATGCACAGAACGATCCCGCCTATACCACGACCGCAACGACTGTGACGATTCCGGCTGATGCTACGTTTATCGTGCGTGTGACATGAGGAACTTCTATCGCCTGACAGACAGCGTTGACGTTGTGTCAATCGTCAATGTCTTGCATACGCGGCCTGAGTTGTGGAATCGAAACGCATTGCGCCGCAATACGGCAGAGTTAAGCGAGTGTGATGACATCTGGTTGCGGTTCCCGACCGAAGAGGATTGTGTGCGGAAGGGGTTAGGCGAGTTTGAGAATGTTAACTACCCGGCGTTTGCGGAGTTGCCGCAAGCACGATCCATCATCTTCGGCCTCATGCGCCAAGTTGAGGGCGAGCGTCTTGGGCCGGTCATGATAACGAGGCTTGCCCCAGGCAAGCGCATACTCCCACATGATGATGGAGAGGTGCACACATCTTATTACAAGCGATACCATATCGCATTGCACAGCCTTCCCGGCGTCTTGTTCCGTGCTGGCGATGAGCATGTTAACATGCGGACGGGCGAAATATGGTGGTTTGACAACGCCAAAAATCATGAGGTTGCGAACAACAGCGCAGACGACAGGCTCACCCTCATCGTGGACATTCGCACGTGTACATGATCCGTGACGCGCGCGAAGGCGACATTCAAAACATCATCGATGGGATAAAGGATTTTGTGTCTTGGTCATCGTACAAAACGGACAGTGTCGACACGGCCTACGTTGGGAAAACACTAGCCAACTTGATAGCACATGATGATGGCATTGTTGCTGTTATGGAAGACGACAAGGCCGCGTTTGCTGGTTGCTTTGTTGGCTTGGCGCATCAGCACCTCTTCTCTGGCGCTCGAATGCTTGGTGAGTTGTTTATCTACACAACAAAATCATCGCGCGGTCATGGCGGCAAGTTGCGCCGGTTCGCGGAGGAGTGGGCGCGTGAAAGCGACTGCAAGACATTCAACATTGCCTACCCGGTGAGCGAAAGCCATCTGGAGAAGGTCTATCGCCGTTGGGGGTTTACCCAAAGCGAAACACACTGGCGCAAGGAGCTAAACTAATGCCTGTAGGAACAACTGCGGCAATTATTGGAGCCGCCGTTATAGGTGCTGGCGCGTCGATCTATTCCGGTAATAAAGCGGCGGATGCCCAGAAGAAGGCCGCGCAGCAGTCGGGCCAAGTCCAAAAAGAGCAATACGAGCAGACACGCGCCGATTTATCGCCTTATCGAGACTTCGGCAACAAGAGTTCAAATTTCCTGAACGACGCCTACGGCTTCAACGGCCAGCAAGGTTATGACCGCACTACGCAGAACTTCCGCGCCGATCCAGGCTACGCATATGCGGTCAGCGAAGGACTGAAGGGCGTCGAGGGCAGCGCGGCAGCTAGGGGCGGCCTGTACTCCGGCGCGACCTTGAAGGCGCTACAGACACGCGGGCAGGGCATGGCGGACCAAGGCTACAACAACTGGCTTGGGCGGTATCAGTCGGGACAGGTCACCGGGCAGCAGGCTGCGGCTCAGACCGGCAGCTTCGGGCAGACCGCAGCACAAGGGCAGGCGCAGGCTTATACCAACGCGGGCAACGCTAGGGCGGCGGGCTACATCAACACAGCCAACTCCATCCAGGGCGGGCTAGGACAGGCCGCGAGCCTGTACGGTGCGTACCGGGGCGGCGCATTTAATAATTAAAGTCGTGATGCCGCGCGTGATGCGCAAGACATTTTAAACAGGACTCATTAACATGCCGGAAATTCAACAAGCTGATATCGTCGGCAACTATCTTTCCAGCTACTACGGCGCTCAGAAAAAGCAGCAGGACGCGCAACAGTTCCAGATGGAGCAACAGCGGGCGCAAAAGCAGGATGAGCGCCAAGATCAGCAATTCGGGCAGCAAATGGACCTTGGCAAGCTGCAGCTCGCCAAGCAACGCGGCGAGGCTGTTGCCAACATCATCGGCGGCGTTAGAGACGGCGACGCACAGGGCTTCGAGTCGGCAAAGCAGCGGGCCATACAAGAGCTGGGCTTGCCCGCTGAACAGGTATCGCGCCTGACAATTCAGGACTTGCCACGCCTCCGCGCTGAAAGCGGTCAGACCATGCAAGAGCTCGACCTGCAACTGAGGCGCGTGCAGATAGAGTCACAGAAGGCGAACACCAGGCAATCTGATGCGAGCGCGGCGGCAAGCTATGCGAATGCAGCCGACAGGAGCAGTGGTGGCAGTGGTGGCAGTGGTGGCGGAGCGTTGACGCGCGCCGTTGAGGAAAGGTTGCAAATAGCATTGAAAAGTGGCCTTAACCCGAAATCGCCGGAGGGCAGGAAGTACATATTGACTAACCAACTGTCGACAACGACACCGGAAAAGGGTCAAATTGACGAAACCGACAACCTGGTTGTGCAAACCCAGAACGGATTGAGCCTTCTCAAACAGGCCATGAAGCTCAACCCACACGCGTATGGCGGGTTCGGCAGTGAAACGTTTGCTGATGTCACCGCGCAAATCGGTGACAAAAAAGCGATCAACACACGCGATTTAGTCAACATATTGCATTCTCAAATATTGCCTCAGCTTAAGGCCATTTTCGGCGGCCAGGTCACAAACGCCGAACGGGAAATGTTGGCTGAACTGCAGGGGTCGGCGAGCAAGACAGTGGAAGAGCGGCGGCGGATCCTTGAGCGGTCAATCGCGGCGGCAGAAGCAAGATTGCTTTTATACAAGACCAAACGCGAAAGGTTGCGCACAGGGG
>Ga0163152_10004258_pt1 | contig 17862 bp, 18 predicted proteins | sample OliLakLV19MP8IB2_FD_148635 | JGI IMG/M metagenome (GOLD analysis project Ga0163152, IMG submission 148635) | Freshwater microbial mat bacterial communities from Lake Vanda, McMurdo Dry Valleys, Antarctica - Oligotrophic Lake LV.19.MP8.IB-2 | ecosystem: Environmental > Aquatic > Freshwater >... | reverse complement strand
AACCAAGGTCGCCCGATGGCGAAAATGCGCCCGTGAAGGAACCCAACTCACGCCCCGCGAAGAAGCCATAGGTGGGAATGATTCCCAAGATATTGAAACGCGGCAGAGGGTTCGTCGTTTGCGGCGACTGCACCGCCAAAGCGCCACGGCGAGGGATGAAATAAAGGAGTGAGTTGTCGTCGCTGTCAGTGAGGAGTTCGAAGTTGTTGATGATCGACTTCGAGAACTGCACTCGCACCGGCTTTTCGGCAGGGTCCATGGGAGCCGCAAGAGCAGACGCGGATGAGAGGAGGGATAGGGCAGCGGTGACTGAAGACGTGAGGGCAAGGGTGCGCTTGGACCTGAGAATGACCTCGTCAAAGGGGAAGGAGGGAATCGGGTCTGTCGCGACGAAGTGGGCTACGCAGGAGGTGTGCCAAAGACGAGGACAGGTTTAGAGGCCTGACAATACAGTCGAAAGTTCGTCATAGTTCTCGTGGAAGATTCATCCAATCGATGAAATGGATCAATATGGTACAACAAGTCATTTTTTGGCCCAAAAAAAACCTATCCAAGCTGAACAATTGCTGAATTGCTTACTTAAGTAGCGTTTCGTCAACATTATGCATTCGATGGTAAGATCATGTGACTTGCGGAAGAGCTAATGTTTAACATAGTCACTTGGAGTTGACAGCAATGGCAGAAGTCACACGAAGAAGAACCGGTGAATTCTTGAGGAAGCTGTTTCAGCACCTGCAAGGAGCTCCAGATGGCATGCAAGCCGGTGACGCAATCAAACTTCTGGCTTCTGAGTTCACTCTTTCCGATTACGAAGCAGGAATTTATGAAAGCTCGGGAACTCGCCGTTTCGACAAAATCGTTAGGTTCGCTACTGTCGACTGCGTAAAGTCTGGCTGGATGTTGAAGCATAAAGGAACTTGGAAGATCACAGAGGAGGGTGTTGAAGCACTAAAGACTTTCCCCGACCCAGAGGCCTTTTACAAAGCAGCTGTGAAACTTTATCAGAAATGGAGAAGTGGCCAGCCCTCGGCACCAAAAGAGTCGATCGATAAGGAAATTTCACCAGAAGAGATTGAGTTCAAAGGCGCTGGAGTAACGCTAGAGGAAGCAGAGGGGCAAGCTTGGGCTGAAATCGAAGCATTCGTCAAGGCAATGAACCCATATGAATTTCAGGACTTGGTTGCAGATCTACTTCGATCGATTGGACAACATGTATCGTGGATCTCCCCGCCAGGAAAAGACGGAGGGGTAGACATAATTGCGTTCTCGGATGCTCTGGGAATGCAGCTACCTCGCCTGAAGGTTCAGGTGAAACGAATGGAGAGGCGCATTGACGAGAAAGAACTGAAGTCTTTCCTTGCGAACATAAACGAAAACGACGTTGGTTTGTTCGTGTCAACAGGTGGATTCACTAAAGATGCGCAGGAGTACGCGCGCAGTTTGGAGCGTCGGCGGGTCACGCTAGTTGATTTAGAAAAACTTGTTGAACTTTGGATTGAGCACTATCCGAAGCTGGACGAGCGAGCAAAAGGCAGGCTAAATCTAACCCCCGTTTACTTTTTAACTCCAGCCAAATAGTTATAAGTATTGTCACTTCTGAAAAAGCGACCAGCTATACCAAGAATGACTAAGCCGTTGGCAGCTTACTATTTACTCTGTACTTCTGGTTTGTCATCTCAGAACTCAAATGGCTGTCATCAAGAAGACTCAGAATGTTCCATGCTCGCATTGGATGTGAGTCAAATTCAAAACCCTCTTTTCCTTTGTTATCCTGCCAGATTGCTATGTCAATATTGTGCTTCGTGATCTGTTCCTTTAAGCAGTCGAAAGTCAGAGTACCAAAACGCTGGTTTTCAGTCAGGTGAATAGCCTTTGACATTGCATTGAGATTATTCGAGCAAAATCGTTCGAACTCATCTGCGTTTTTCAAGTTGATTAAATGCTGAATCTTAGCAATGCAAGCCTTCAACTTAATCTCGTCACTCTGAGAATATCCAAACATTTGCGTGAAGTTATACCGGTTCATAATCGCGACTTTATTGTCCCAAATTACGCAGTCAAAAAGGTCATCAAACAAGAGCTGCTTGTCAGTAACTGCGTTGTACTGGCCTTCACGGAACGCAAGTCGAAACACACCTTTTCTGAAAAACTCTTTTTTACGAGAGAAACTTCGGACAAAGAGGATTTTCTTATCTGGATTCTGGAGGGAAAGGCACACACAATAGAAAGAAAGGCGCTTGAGCCGGTCATCGGTATGACTAAACACTGCTTGCCGAGCATGATTGGATAGCTCTTTGGCAATTTCGTCTAACTTTTCAATCTCACTTAGCTCAGCGCATGAAGCCTCTTCTGAGCCTGGTATGTAACCAATGTCGAACTCAGAGAGTTGGCGTTCCAAAAGATCCTGAAGTGCAGCAGTACAATTCAAAAGAAATCGGTGATTTAAATTTGTAAATAAATTTAGACTTTCAAATGTAAGTTTCGACGATTTGTCTTTGAGTGCAACCGAAACGATGAGGTTCTTTGTGGCATCAAATTTCCCATCCGATATTTTTCCTAATTCGGCCATTAACTCGTCTCTGACAGTTATCATGTTGAGGGCCATAAGAGTTCACTCCAGAATAATATTGGGCGTGATTTGCACAGCATGAAACTTCGACCCGATTAAAATCGACTTGCGTTTGGAAATGAGGAAGAATCTTTCGTCGCTGATATTCTGTATTTCATGTACATGATAACCAAGAAGATTAAGAATAGGATTTATCTGAATGAGACCTGATTTCACGTAGATTGTGCCGATTACTAGAAAAACTATACCGAGAGCGATGTTTTTGAACATCTCTTGGCCTGACGAGAAATCCGCCATAAACGGAATTATGTAAGAAACAAGGTAACTCATGGATTCAGAGTCTTTAAAAGAAGTGTCTTTTACCTCAAAGATTTTCTTGGTCATGGTTGATGCGAGTTTGAGGAAACCCACCAGCGACAAAAAAGAAGCAATAGACAAGATAGAAAAAGGAATCCAGACGGACTTGGTTTCAAACTTGTTCAGCGTCATAACCACAACGAACAGCGGTATATATGAGCTTAGAAAGAGCATAAGTTTCGCAAGAATGCTTGGCATTTTTTCTCACACGCAGTTGAAGGTAAATGACTAGCAGCGCATCCTTACCAAGGTTGAATTGGGTCTACTCGAGTTCTCATCTCTGCTCAAGATGAGCGCGCCTGAATCTATGCTCGCTTTGAGGGCTGAGTAAAATCTTGCCGAGTTCATGGAGCTGGCTTTCTTCAGCTCGCTCTTTTTCACTTCCCCTACCTTGCGCACGATGTGCTCTATTCTACTCACATCCACGCCAATAGGGGACTTTGGACGGCCGATCTTCGGGCTCTCTGCTAGGTCGTCCTTCGACTTCACTTCAACCACCTCAGCTGATGCCGAATCATACTCGCCTTCCACGACCTTGAAGACGAAATTTGAATCGGCAGCTTCATCCCGCAGTTCTGGCACCATCAAGGTTGCCCCTTCGTGCTCTCGCGATTGACGCAGGTAGAGGTTTGCATCGCCCCAGGCGTGCATGTCCCCGGAGCCCCTCAGTGCCTGCCCGCCCTTGTCTTGCTTACCCTTATGGGTGTGGTGAACCACCATGATGGCGCAATGAAGGGTTCGCTGCAGGTGGGTGAGGAAGTTCAGCACTGGAGCAATCACCCCTGAGCTGTTCTCATCCCCACTGAGGAGCCGGCGAAGCGGGTCAAGGATCAGGAGGGAAGGCCGGTGGTGCTCGATGGTCGCGCGCAGGCGCTCTTGGTCTTCCGGGGAATCGAGTCGGAAGCCAGGAACGGTCAGCACCCGCAGGTCAAGGGTGCGCATCCGCTTCACCCCCCGCTTTCGTGCGATCATCTCGATGCGTTGGCGGATGCGCGATTCCTTCCCTTCACCTGGGAGGTAGAGCACCGCCCCCTTTTGCACCGGGAAATGTCCCATGCATTTGGCCCCGGAGGCGACAGACACAGCGAAGTCTAGGGCGACCCACGTTTTTCCCAACTTTGGGTGTCCAGCGAGGAAGCCCAGTCCTTCCGCTGGCCACAGTCCCTCAACCAGCCACTTGGTTTCCAAGGATGGGGGGTCGAGTTCAAGAACCGATTTGCTTTCCAGGAGGAGCGATTTCTGCACGTGAATGACCTCAGGCATGAACAACTGAAGAGCGGTACAGCAAGATAGGAGCCCATGCAATCCAGATGTTATTATCGGTAAATACAGAGCCAAAAGCATCTATTTATATGCTATAGTTGACATATATATAATTTTATGTTATTATATAGTTGCCTTAGCTAAGGGCTCACAAAAATACTTCAATATTATCAGTATATTAAAAGGAGACGCCATGAGTATGCCAGCCCCTCAGAAGCCCGTTGCCGTTGCAGGGAAAGAGCCCCCACCGCAGCCTGCCAGGCAGACCCCAAAAGACGACAAGCCCTCGGTCAAAAACCCGGGGGCTTTTTTTATCGGAAAAGAGGTGACCATCTATGCGAGCCACGACCACATCGTGACCAAGGCTTACTGCGATGACACCAAGCCTGGCGAAACCGGGGTGTTTGGTCCAGTGACCTTACTCGACGCCTCCTTCGGTGACGACGGTGCTCCCAAATGGGGTTTCATCCGCTATCGCGAGAAGAACTCCCGCAAGTACTTCTACATGGACCTCCTCAACCTTGAAGGCTGCTCCATGAGCGTCTCCATCGCGAGAGCCGAAGAAGACGAAGCGTAACTCACCCGCCCCGGCTTCCTCCCAATGGATTGCCGGGGCTTTTTTTGCCCGGAGCCCGTCATGCGCAAAAAAGAAGATCTGCTGAAGGTCAATAACTCGGCCATCTACCATGCTTTTCAAAGAATGATCGTCGCTCCTGAGAAGTGGCAACAGGGGAAAGCCTGGCTGACAAGTGATCTCGCCAAGGTCACAAAGGCAGCGACAGCGCACGCTCGCATTGGTCCAGAGCCAGGAATCGAGCAAAAGCTCTCCGACTCCGCGCTTGAAGAGTGGCGACAAAAGCTCTCCGAATACATCCTCTCGATGGATGATTTGACTGCTGACATCTTCGACCTGATAGCTTCAAAGTGGGTTGCTCAATGCATTTCGCCCGAACAGTTCATAGTGGTGAAGGCGTCGGAGCTACTGGCTTGGCGTGGATTGAATCCCACGGTTTCGGGCTTCACTACCCAGCAGAAGGAAGCCATCGCTCAACGTGTGGCGTTGCTCTCCTCGACTTGGATTGAGTTCACCGGAGTTCTTGAACGAAAGAAACAGCCACGCAAGGTCAAGAGCCGGGCGATTGTGGTCACCAGTGTGGCAGAGATGCAAGAGGACGGCATCTTCACACCCTACCTCTGGCGCGTGCGCCCCGGCGACCTTTTCATCCCTTGGCTCTTCGGAGCCCCTCAGTTTACTTTCTTGTCGAAAGCCGCGCTGCGTTATGACTACGACAAATACTCATGGGAGAAGCGCATCGCTCGCTTCTGCGCGTGGCTGTTTCGCATCCAAAAGAAGGACGAGATCACCATCTCAACTGCCAGGTTGCTGGCTGCCATTCATATGGAGCTATCGGAGTCGAATCCCAAGCGCACGCGCCTAAGGATGGAGCACGCGCTTACCCGCCTATGTGACGATGGGGTGATCCATTCGTGGAGCTATATCGATCCTGAACGAGACCTCTTGGAATGTTCAATCCAGATTGTTCAAGAGCAGGTCGAAGTGATCGACAGCCTTCCCAAAGCACTCTTGGTCGACAAGATGAAAGCGAAGCGGAAGTCGCTGAAATGGACGCAGGCAGAGCTGGCTACAGTGCTCCAAATAAGCTCGAACTGGCTTGCGATGATCGAGCGCAAGGAGAAGATCCCCTCGCCTGAGCTTTCTGCAGCGATTGGGGCATGGCTCGGGTTATAATTATAACTTGCAAGTCCCGGTAGGCGAAGGCGCCAAAAGCGCTTGAGAACCCTTCCAAAGGGTTGTTTCGCCCTTGTTTCCATCTTCATGGGCCAAATATTACCCTGCGGGAGAACCAATATCACCTGGTGGCATAACCAATATTACCCTGTTTTGAGGGGGTGAAATATATGAATGATTATATATACCTCCAAGAAAATTATAACGCTAAGTATTTAATAATATAAGCGCCACCTCACTCTGTTCGACCCACTATAGCCCCCCACGCCAAAGGAGGATTTCTCGATGGAGAAGTTCATTCTCGCCGATTTGTTTGCTTCTCAAGAGCTGGAAAGGTCGATTATTGCGACCATCGCGGCTTCACCCCACCTCTATTTTACAGTAGCTGACAGGCTTGATCTCAACACATTCGTATTCCTACGTGCTGACTACCACTGGCTGAGTGCTGAGATTCCCGACGGAAGAAGCACTGAACGTCAGGATCTCAAGTCTTTTGTCGTTTCCGAACCTGATCTCGAAGCGAAGGTCCGAAAACTCGTCGACCTCCAAAGGCGCAGGGCGATTGCGGGGCCTATGCAGGCGGCGATGGAACTCATCCGTACAGAAGTCGGGGTCGAAGAAATAAAGGACTGTCTGGAAGTAGCCATTGAAGCTTACGAAGCTACGTTAAAAAGAACCCTCACCAGTCGCATGTCTTCGGTGGAAGATATGATTCCCAGCATCATGTCAGAGTTGAAGAAACGATATCAGCAGGTGCAGGAACAGGGGTCGCCAATCGTAGGCGTCTCCACAGGAATCCCCTGGCTCGACGAACAGACAGGAGGCTTCAACGAGGGGCTTGTGGTGCTTGGAGCGCCTCCAGGGGCAGGGAAAACCACCTTTGCTCTCTCAATTTGCCGTCAAGTGTCGGCGCAGGGACAATGCGCCCTCTTCGTCACTTACGAGGAAACTCCGGATCGGCTGGCGGCAAAAGCGATTGCAGCAGCAGCGGGGTTGGAGTTGAAACGTTTCCAGGATGCACTTTCTGACCCCGCCATCTTGGAGCAAGAGGCACTCAAGGTCGCGAGCCAAATGCGAGGTCTGTTCATCCTCGAAGGAAACTCAAAGCTTCCTCTGTTTGAGATTAAAGGACGATTCGAGCATGCCAAAGCTAAAATTAGAGCTAAAAATGGATTGATCGTCATCGACTATTTGCAACGTGCTTGTTCGGCACTAGAAGGCTCAGGAGAGTACAGACACCTCCTTGACTCGATGCTGGGGCAGTTGCGCGAGTACGCGATCGCAATGAAAGTACCGATCCTCATTATCGCAGCTCAGAACCGCTCAGGGCAGGGCTCTCCTAGCCTAACTTCATTTCGTGACTCATCCGGGTGTGAATATTCGGCGGATGTTGCGATGCTGCTGTGCGAGAACTCGGAGGGGAATCCTGGCAACGGAATCCGAGCGATTGATCTTGTCATTGCCAAGAACCGCTTTGGCGCGACTGGCAAGACCACTCTGTTTTTCAATCCAGCAATCGGCACCTTTTCGGAGAAGGAATGACCATCGACTGGGAGGCCTTCCATCGATGGAAGGGAACCCTTAATCCCAGAGAGGTATTGGTTCGGCTTGGAGCAGGCGGACGGCAAGGAAGATACTTCTGCCCTCTGTGCCAAAGCGCAGGTGTCAGCCGCCACAGCTCTCCCGACCTCGCAGTCTACGACGAGAATCTTCACTGCTTCAAATGTGGCTTCCATGGTGACGCCGTTGAACTGGTCCGCCGCACGCTGAACTTGAACTTTCTCGACGCCGTGGGATGGCTTGGTTTTTCACCCGAGGCCACACCACGTCTGCGCAAAAATGTCGGCTCTTCTGGGAACAAATATGAGGACCCTGTTTTCACGGCCTCTGCCCAAAAAGGAGGGGGAGGGGGTGGGCGTTATATATCGCCGGAGGTCATCAATGCCAGAGAGGCTCTTTCAGCATATTTCGAAGGTGAGCTGCGAGAGAGAACTCTTGGTGCAAAATATTTGAACCGAAGAGGGATTCCTCTCTCGCACGCCAAATCTCTCCGAGTTGGCTACGCACCTTGGCCTACATGGCCGTTGCCATCGTTTGCGCGTGAGGAAGGGCATGTGGTGTTTCCACACACCGATGCTGAAGGGCGAGTGGTCAACCTCTATGCGCGGGCAGTTGAACTTGAGACTTCGAGTCCAAAGGCATTGCGTCACTGTCATCTACCTGGTCCGAAGGCCTTCTTCATGGGGAACAACGTTAACTTTGAAGACGTGACCCTTGCTGAGGGAGCGTTCGATGCCTTGAGTCTTCTGCTCCTTGGGAAACGGAATTTGGTAGGAGTCTTCGGCGTACATTTCGATTTGAACATGTTGCTGCGATGCCGAAGTGTGACCTTTGCCTTTGACCGAGATAAGGCGGGAGAACGCTGGAAAACCCTGTCGCTTCAGCTTCTGCAGGCTGGCGTCATCGTCAGCAGCATTGCCGACGAGCTTCCCGTTGGTGCAAAAGACTTCAACGAGACTCTTGTTGCGAGAGAGCGGTCTAGGAGAGATTGAAGGGCATCGTCGATGCTCGAAAGTTGGGACGAAACTCACTTCACGGAGGGAGTTGAGTTTTGTCCCATTTAGATGCAGCGTCTGATATTCGTCATCGGCAAATATTTCCACGTTCGGATGACTACAGATACCGATCCTCCGCCCTATGGCCGTTATGGAGGTTGGATATGAAAGAAGTTGCAAAGACTACTTGGTTGGATATTGCCGTCGAACGCATCTGTGATTCACTCGGATCGGCTGAGAGAAAGCGCCTCAAGCTGCGGTCGCTCCTTAAGTTGGCTTCAATAGAACGTCGAACTGAGGAGGCAATGTTTCAGCTTTCTGAAGCGCTCTTTCATGCCGGAGTGACCGTCAATCCAGGCTTGATGAAGGTTGGCGAAACGTGGACTGTCAGTGCTGACGATTGGCTCGTTATCGAGAAAGCCGGCGAATCGCGCGTAACGTCTGCGTCGAGCACAAAGCCTAGTGATTTCTTGCCAGTGAATTGGAGCAAAGACCCCTGGTTCGATGAAGTACAATCCAAAAATCTAAGGACGGAGAGAGAAGTAGAAACAAAATTCATCCTTCCTCTTTTGACGCGCCTCGGCTACACCGAAGATGACAGGTACGACGAGATGCCTGTTCATGCCAGCCATGGTTCGAAGCAAACAGTACTGAGAGTTGACGTCGCCTTGTTTGACACTTCAAACTTAGAATGCTCCAACCAAGTGCTGCTTACGGTGGAGGCCAAACGAGAAGAGCGGCTTACGAAAACGGTCGAACTTGAGAACGCATTTAAGCAGGCGCGTTGTTACGCTATGTGGACTGGGTGCAGACACTGCTTGGTTACCGATGGCAAAACGGTGATTCTTTATCGTATCGGCATGAGTACGCTTGAGAAAGAATCAGAGCTGATTCGCTTCGAACGCGAGCATTTGAAGACCGAGTTCCCCAGGCTTTACAGTTTGTGCTCAAAGAAAGCCTTGTCCAACAGATTCGGCAAAATTAGCATTGAGTTGGAGCAACAATCTTCGAAAGCTTCGTGACGTCTTGATCCGGGTTTTCTGATAACTTGCGTTTGCGAGGAGTAAGTCGTCACTGGAGAAGCAGTCCTTCAGACTCAGGATCCTCTACTCCAGATCCAGGGGCTCTAGCCGCGTTGGACGTCGAGTTTTAGACAATTAAATTCGGTTATCGAAGCAATCATGCCGCTGCTATCGACTTCGAAAAACAAGATCTTATAATTCCGCGAGGAGCATTCTCCCGCTTTCTCAAGTAGACATACCTGGAAGGTAACTGAGTACTTTTGATCCCAGTTGTCGTATTCGCAGAATGTGTTGTGAATCTGATACGGCCCGAGCCTTTCTGATTCCATCAGCTTTTTGATGTAAGATTCAGCGTCGTTGATTGTTTTACCGCACTGCGGGATCCAAGCTGAAAATTCCTCGGCAAGAAGATCGTGAGCGCCTGCCCATTCCCCATTTGACAAGCAGACCAGAAACTCTCGGCATGTTCCCTTTGCTTCGTCCACATCTCTACTCATTGATTCCAATCCCTAACAATCACGACGCTCTTGCTAGTTTGACTTCAAACGTAATATCCTCACGAATGGCCTCATCGCGAAGAGCAGATAGCATGTCTTTTTCACTGAGTAGCATCCTGACGTTCACGGAGTGCAGGGTCGCAATCTCGGCAGAGAAAAGCTGGACCCAAAAGAAACGCTTTAACAGAGAGCTGTCCCTGTCGTTCACTGCGCCCTTCTTCCTCCAGTAGGAAATATTCGCTCTGTTGAAACCACATTGAGCGGCTACTTCGCTGAAGCTGAGCGCGGATGTTCCACAAAGAAACTCAATCTCATCACCTGATAAAGGTTCTCCGTTTCCACAGATTTCATTGGCGATAGCTTTGTGCACACGTTCCAATTCAAGTCCAGAGATTCCAAGCGTGCCATCTGGACCGGTGAGGAATTCAATTCTAGGAATGTGCCAGACCCTGCCAGCAGCTCGGTATGGGTAGTTTTCTTTCGTCATAATCTCAGATTTCATTTGTCACCTCTTCAAATCCTTGTTGGAGCGCATAGGCTTTTGCGCTGTCGGTTCCTCGAAAACAAGGACTGGAATCCGTCCCATCCCAGAAACAAAACATCGTTGCCCACGAGGGGGCGCTCGTTTGAGTGATCACTCGGAAGACAGTGAAGAACCCGCAAGCACGGCCAGATGGAGATTGGCACCAGCAGGCCACATCGATGGCGTAGTCCTCGTGCCCAACTGAGAAGCGTGTACCCAGGATATGCGACCGCTTCAAAACAAACGGGAGCTGAGTTCGCGCCCGTTCATATCTGCTAGTGTCATCAGGCTCATGCTTCACCACAAGGCACCCAGCGCGATTCAAGGACTGCAACCTATCTAACCAATTCACTTGCACTCGTAACTCCTGGAGGCTCGCCATCAGCCCCTCCTTACTCCAGGACTCCACTTTACATGTTTAGTAGCTAAACATCAATCCAGATTTGAGACCTCCAGGCGCGACGCTCCACGACCGTGGGCGCGTGACCAGGAGCTTGGTTCCGCGTCCTTGCCTTCCGCTCCGTGCGTCCATTTGCGTCCAACCAGCGTCCGTTTGGATGAACGTTCAGGCGTTTCCATGGGTGAGAGGGTCGATATTTCCCTGGAATGGCGCGGTATCTCCCTGATATCAGATGAATATTCAGGAGCTAGTTGATTCCCGGCACCTCCACCAATTTATGTATCTGACTTTGTTAGATATCTTTGAGAGCCGGGCACATTGTGACCGGCTCTTCCTTTTTGTGACCTCATTGTTGTTCTCGTACCGCAAGCGAAAGACGCGTTTGTGTCATGTGACATGTTGTGCCTGAAGGGGCTGATCGCCCTTCACTTAGGCAACGCCCAGCAGCAAACTAGAAGCGTTTCAGGGACGAGGCCGCGGGGCGAAAAACGGCTGCCTACACTGTCCAAGACGTGTGAGACTCTAGAATCATAGCCTTATTCATGGACATCCAAACGGCGCAACGGGCATGCCAAGGCGTGTCTTAGGACACATCTCAAAGGTCGCGCCGCAGTTTTCGCACTCGGTCCTGGAAGTCGATCACACTGCCGCCTGCGTCGTTAGCAAGGTGAGCGACCCCAGAAGCTTGATCAAGGGTTGGCACACCGAGAGGTGAGGGCGACCCCTTCCCGATCGATGCACTCACCTTGCTCATTGGCAGGCGCGCAACAAGTGCCTCGGTCGTGTCAGTCACGTCGATCCCCGTGAGGTCCATGTAGCGCTGAGTCGTTGCCGCATCCTGATGCCCGAGAAGCTTCTGAATCTCGACGACCGAAGCACCAGAAGCGCGCAAGAATGTTGCAAACCCGTGACGAGTGCTGTGAACGCCATGCTTCGTCTTTGGGAGGCCTGCCTGTTCGGCACAGCGCCGGTACATCGATTTGAATCCGCTGTATCTCGTCGCAATCGGAAAAACGGGATCTTCCTCGCCAACGCTGTAACCGAGCCCACTCGACTCTGCCTTCCAACGGTCAAGCAGCGACACACACGCGCTGTTCAAGGAGACCTCCCTGTCGACCTTTCCCTTCGTGTGAGCTTGAACGATGTGCTGCCCCTCACTGTCGGTTTGCCGAAGCATTGTTTTCGAGACTCGTACGATGGGCTTTCTTAATGCGTCTCCGAGCAGGTTGACCCTTACGAAGTCTCCCCAAAGCAAAGCCGCCACTTCCCCAACGCGAAGCCCCGTGTGAAGGAGAAATGCGACCACATGGTACATTTCGCCCTTCGTCCAAGAACTCAGCGCCCCTTTCTTTCTGTCTCCGTACTCTGAGCACGCGTCGAGAAGCCGAGCAGCTTCGTCGAGAGTCAAAAATTTCGCCCGCGTTGCGCGATCTGCATCGGACTTTGACGAGGATTTCCACTGACGCCGGGCCATCGCGATCGCTGACTTCACTGGATTGCTCGCAACGACTCCCTCAGAAAAAAGTTCATCGTAGAATGACTGAAGCGGTGAAAGCCTATTTACAATGGACTTCTCCTTCAGAGGTGTGCCCTTGTAGGTCAGCGATCGCCTCAGGTCTCCGATCACTTCCAATACCTTGGCATGCGAAAGCTCGGCCGTCGGAACCTCACCGAGACGAGGAATGATGGACAGCACGATTGCTTCCTTCATGGAAGCAGCGCCATTTATCGTTAGGTCGGGTCGCTTTCGATCGAACCACAATGCCAAATCGTCCTTGAGCAGCGAAGGATGATGCGCCGAAACGGCTTTTCCTTCCAAGACCTCTTTGCACCTCCCCAGGCGCGCGAGTTCCGCATCGCGAAACGCAAGCGCGTCCTGCAAAGTTGCGAAGAACTTGCCAGACGTGCCTTCTATACGCACGAGAAACGGACTCGTGCGCCCTTCACGGCGGGTGATATGTTTTGGGAGATCGTGATGTGTGCGAGTCATTATTGGCTTCTGCGCCTTTTCTGATTCACCCAGCGCTGAAGTTCGTCACCGCAAAACGCCCAATCTCCGTTCAACTTGAAGGCCGGAATAGCTTTCTCTGCAGCCCAGCGTCGAACCGTTGACTGCCCTCGACCAAACAAGTCGGCGACTTCACGGACCCCGCAGACACCCCGAAAAGGCTTCCCGCCTGATGCCAGTATTCCGTTGTCAATAATCTCCAAGCGAAGCTGGCTCACGCTGTCCTCCGATGGCATGGGGGTTGTACACGAACAAGTTGAGGGTCGAAAGGTCAACGTGCATTGTGCAGACCAACAACATTAGAGGGCAAAGACGCAGGTGCCACAGGCGGAGCGCCCTGATTCAGCCATGCGTTATCGTTGACCTCCAAAGCATTGTTCTGCGTGCAGACCACAAAACGTGAGGCTATTTCTTCGCAAGCGTCCCTCAGAATAGACGGCATGCCGCTGTCCTCCGCATAGTTAAATGTCAAACCGCAAGCGCCGTTTAGGCGCATCTTGCGAGATTTTTTGTTGTCGCGATGCCACTCGATCCAAGAATACTTAGGTGAAAATACATGACGATCGTTAGCCGACTTGACGATGCTGAGTTCACGCAGAACCATGGATTCGGTGATTGGCATATTCGCGCGACCAGTCCCCTTGGCGCGATCTTTCGCCTTCGAGATACTCACTGAGAGCGCTGTCCTGCTCGCGTTTATCTCGGCGATGCCGAACTCATCCTTGTGGCCTTCTGCCTTCGAAATACCGAGAAGCACAGTCACAATGAGTTTCAAAGCGTCGAGCGTGTTGGCGAAGGTCCGCCCCTGACCATGATCTTGCATTCGCCTATGCACGGCGGCAACGCATTCATCGTGCATATGAAGATCCGCATCGGTTGCTTTTGCGCAAGCAATACTTAAAGCGTAGTGTCCAAGGTCAGTCGCGGGAACGTCTAAGCCCAAGCTTTTCGCAAACGTCTCCAGCTCGCTTCGCGCGCGACGAGCATTCTCCATGACACTGATTTTGTAGCTGGACGGAGAACGCGACCAAGCGATCATGAAGCGAATAAACGCCTGACGGATTACGGGTGCCGACGTTTCCAATTTTCGAAAGTGAACCGAAGCCTCGTCACTTATCCGTGAGTGGAAAGGAACTTCGGAAACCAGAATGCGCTTTTCGACTTCGGGCGAAGTTGGCTCAAAAGAAGACCCCGTAAATATGAGGGTTCCGATTGGTTTCTGAGATTCATTCGCATGGGAAAAATCTGACCGATCGTAAAGGGAAAGTATGTGCCGATCGTGAAGTTCGCTGCCTTCCACTAACGCGAGTGGGCCCTTCTTGTTTGCCTCGTTCACAAGAGCGGGAAGTGCCGAGACACAAAGACGACTTCGGAGACGAGGGAAAGTCCCTTTCTGCGAATAGGCCTGCTCATCCGTCCGCGAATGCCCATGTATAAAATACATGATATCGCGCGCAGACTGACTCTTTCCCGCATCCGAGGGACCGGTAAAATAAGACATCGGAATAGAAGCACCACAGCACTCCCGAGCATTCCCGACTGTCACACAGAATCGTACTACCTCGTTCATAAGGTGGAGGGGGAAGTCGTTTCCACGGCAGTAAATGAGGCTTTTGAGCGCTTCGTTGTATGCAACCGAGTCAAGTTCTCCGGCCTGAGTGAGATCGCGAAAGCCCGTGCTAAGCGGGAACAATGCGCGTGAGTCGTTTCGAACAATAATGCCCATCGGCTTTTGATCGTACGTGAACACGAGGCCATTTGCGTCAGCAGGAAGAAACCCTCCACCGTCAAGAACACCATCCTCAAAAACGATCACTCCCTGTTCCGGTTGAAAACCAGCACGATCAAAGGTGGGCAATTTTGGAGCTTCGGCAGCAGCTCGGACAAGTTGATCCGCGAGCCAGCCGTGGAGTTTGTCACTCGAAGATTCCAGCAAGACATCTAGGATCGTCATCGTGTCCCAAATGCTTCGTTTACCGAGTTTCACGCGAGGTAAGACATGATGCCTTGCTTCGACTTTGTCGCTCACGGCCTTTACTTCCTTGATCAAAACATGCGCGACATCGCAGATCGCAAATCGAGCTACAACGTAGAGCATGCTATGGCAGGCAGTGAAGGTTCCAACGACTTCCTCACCCTTGCAGATCGAGCGCATAATGCGGTGATTCACAAAATCGATTTCGAACTTCTCGAATTGCTTTTTGCCAGCAGACGACGACGCTGCAGAAGTCGGCGGTGAGTCCGCCTCTGCAGCGGAGGTGACTTCCGACACTGCGCCGGACGATCCGTGTTTATTCAATTGGCTTTCCGAGTCGCTCATTTCTTCCTCCCGATCATCTTCAGCCACTGGTCGTTTGGGTCTTTTTCGCCGCCAAAGTGGGACTGAATTTCGACGTTGCAGATTCCAACTTCGCGAGCCATGCGAGCCGCCACTTCTGCTCCGTGCTTGCCCGCATCGTCTGCATCAAACGCGATTACGAGACGCGAGACGTCAGCGATGGACTCGAAGAATTCGTGAGATATTGCGGTGCACGAAAACGCACCGAGCGCGACCGGATCGGCGATCAACCACGATGGCAAAGGAGTACCGAGAGCCTCGTAGTAGCAGCAGTCCAGAACGTGAAACGCCTTCGTGATATGTCGCATCGCGATTGCGTCAAACGGCGATTCCGCAAGGTATGCGAGCTTACCGGCACAACGGTGCCGCGCCTCTTCGCGGTTCAATCCCCAAGGGAGGTTTGCGAGCTTGACTCCCTCAGGCTTCGCAACGCGCAATGCCTTCGGCTGACGATCGCCGATTCCACGGCACACTGCGTCGACGACAAACTCGACATCGCCCGGCAAGTGAAGGCGAGTCACGAAGCAAAGAGGGTGGGTGGGATACGACGGCTCAATTCGACTTCCCGATTTGAGGAAGCCGCCCGCGCCGGGCACGACGCTGTCGCCGGAGTGCGCACGAGCAACTGTCAGATCGCATACGTGGCCCTGTTGGATGTCCTCGGCGAGGTCATGATCTGAAAACCCTCGTCCGAAATAGATTCTTCGTGCGAACTCCGAGGGAGGGAGTGGGCGAAGAGCCTCGACGACGGATGTGCGCGCTCGCATCAGATTGACGTCATCCGCTGAAAGAACGACTCCGGTCTTGCGTTCCGATGTGTGAGGACGAACGAACTGAGGAGGCGCCGCCATCAATGCCTTAAGGCGCGTGCCATCGCGGAACTTGTCCGGGTGGAGGGCGCGCAGGACTTTCAAACGCTCGGGATGCTGCGGCCCGCTCGCGCGGTAAGGTGCTTCGACCTCCTTCATCTCAAGTACAAAGTCCACCGGCCCCATGGGCTTTTGGCGGCGGTAGAAGTCGATCATTCGCTTCCCGTCCGGCGAGAGACGAAGTGTGCGACTACCTTCCGGGCGACGTGGGTCGGCCATCGTCGCCCACAACCCTTCCATCTTGACCGGCAGCCCTGCCATCCCAAGCAACCGGAACGCGTCTGGCCAAGGCGAAGGGAGTCCTTCAACGGTGCCATTACCCACGGCGCACCCCAGTCGTCCCAGGAACGGAGTGAGCGAGAGCGCCTTCCCCTTTGGCGTTCTCAATCAGGGTGTATAGCTCCTCATTCGAGATCGAGGCTCGCCGCACGACGACGTGGTCAGTCTGCAGGACGAATTCACAGAGCGCCTCAAGGTTCGCGAGGCTCGGACGCGCCACCCCGTGTACCCAATTCCGAATGGTTTTCTCGCGTACTTGGAGCTGGGCCGCCATCTTGCTTTGGCTGCCAGCCTTCTCCAGAGCGAGTTTCACGACGCTGGGGGCGAGGTCGATTGCGTTGCGGGTTGCGGCAAGTAAAACAAGCGGGTGAGCATCCATCGCGCAGGTCTCCTGTTTGGCCCCTCTGCTTGAAGGGCACTTGTAAGGCCCCTCCCATTAAGGGGCGCTGTTTCAGGAGTACTGATGGAACAACTTCGTGAGACTGGGCGGACGGGACGAAAACGTGCGAGACATTCCTAATATTGCAGAACCAAAAACCACGATCGAAAATACGCCATTTGAGCAGTTCCGCCTGGCGGTCGAGTCTGAACTGAGACTTAGCAATTGCGGATTGAGAATCGCACCAGTACTCGAATGGAACGAGGTCGTTTTCAAAGCCGTCGTTGGCAGCGAAACCTCAATGAAACATTCCTTTCCAACGATGATGCGAATTCTCGACCGTGCGCGTTGCTTTTCGATTCGCATAAATGGGGTTCCTAAAGACCATGACGTTTTGCGGTCGTTTGCTCAAAATGGATTTCATATTTCATGCTCCGAGCTAGACGCCGAAATTGACCGCATAAAGTGCAAATTTCCGCATGTGCCAGCAGCAAACGGGAAGATTCCAAAGGGCACATCTGCAGCCGTCGCAAAGCTACTCATTGGGGAAAAGCAAGATACATCCATTGGAGGAAACTTAGGGTTTCTTGTCAGGCCTGACCACATTTACCTATTTCTTCATGCATTGATCAACGTGCACAAGGTGAAGAAGGTAAAGCAGCACGAACTGCAAGAGGTTAAGAGCAAACAGTCGGGTGGAGACGCACTCCAAGACCTCAAGCGACGAGCAAAACAGCGTCAATCGACCGTCGAAAAGGTTCGTGAGTACGCGAAAACCTCCAAGTACCCACGAACTATGTTCAAGGGGGAGAGCGAACTTGTCGCGATGTTCGTGGAGGAAAGAACTCGCATAGCCATCGACGCTTACGAGCAGGTATTCATTAAGAATTGGAGCCGATTAAGCAACAAAAATAAGGAGAAGGTACGTAAGTGCTCGCCCTGCACCGTCAGCGTGGGCGCGTGAGTCGTGAGAGCGTTCCGTCGGCCCAATCTCGGGTGGAGGGAAGTTCGAATGAGTTCGCGAGCGAGGGTAGAAGGTTCGGCGGTTTTGCA
>Ga0163152_10004257_pt1 | contig 17868 bp, 15 predicted proteins | sample OliLakLV19MP8IB2_FD_148635 | JGI IMG/M metagenome (GOLD analysis project Ga0163152, IMG submission 148635) | Freshwater microbial mat bacterial communities from Lake Vanda, McMurdo Dry Valleys, Antarctica - Oligotrophic Lake LV.19.MP8.IB-2 | ecosystem: Environmental > Aquatic > Freshwater >... | reverse complement strand
ATCTATTCTTTGCTTTTGTCCAGCGCCGCTCGCGCTTTGCCAAACTTTCCACTTGAATTGACTCGTCTATAACCTCTATCGATTATAAACGGGTCCGCTATCAATCTTCATCCATTCAATGAACGTTCGACCATCGCTTCCGGCAGAAGACTGCCTTTCGCTCCAGGTCCTCGTGATTTCCATCTGAAATCAAACTTGTAAACCCGCCCAAACTACCCCAAACTAAGGTTTTTTATAAAACGGAGTGCAAAGATAGCAGGCAGGATCAGATACGCAATGCCTGTTTTGGAAAGTTTTTTTAGCCCGCTACTGAAGCCTTCAGGCGGTGGATGGTTTCCGTTCGATCCGGACCGATCGAGATGAGTGAAATCGGAACGGACAGACGGGTCTCGAGAAAATCTACATACTCCTTCAAGGCCGCAGGTAACGTATTCTCATCCAGGCCTTTGAGACTGCAATGCCACCCTTTGAGGTCCTCATAGATGGGCGTAATTCGCTCGTTAATCAATTCATAAGGGACCTGATCGGTAATCGTGCCATCAGCGAGCTTGTATTGGGTGCAAACCTTGATCCCTGAAAAAATACTTAGTACGTCGGCCTTCATCATCAACAATTGCGTGACCCCGTTGATCATGATGGAATATTTTAACGACGGAAGATCAATCCAGCCGCACCGGCGAGGACGGCCGGTAGTCGAACCAAATTCATTACCCTCCTTACGCAACGCCTCCCCTTCTTCGTTTAGCAGCTCCGTAGGAAACGGGCCGCTGCCGACCCGGGTGCTGTAGGCTTTGAATATCCCATACACCTCGCCGATATGACCCGGAGCGATGCCCAGCCCGGTACAGGCACCAGCTGAAACCGTGCTTGAGCTTGTAACAAACGGGTAACTCCCAAAATCAATGTCAAGAAGCGAGCCCTGCGCCCCTTCCGCCAAAATGGTGGAGCCTCTCTTCAACTCCTGATTCAAAAAATATTCACTGTCGATCAACTTAAATTCCTTCAGAAACTCCACCGCCTCCAGAAACTGAGACTCGAGCTCCGCCCGGTTGAAGACCAACTCATGGTGCTTGAGTATCTCCTCATGCAGATCGGCTAGCTTTTTCAGTTTTTCCGGGAAGGATGCGGAAAGCACATCCCCAACCCGCAAGCCCTGCCGACCTATCTTATCCTGATAGGAAGGACCAATCCCTTTCAATGTAGACCCAATTTTATTTACACCCTTTGCTGTTTCCTGAACCTGATCGAGAAGGCGGTGAGAGGGTATGATGAGTGTTGCTTTCTTGGAAATATAAAGATTGGCTTTTACCTCCAGGTTATACTTTGCAAGCTTCTCAATCTCGGCCTTGAAAACCACGGGATCAAGTACTACCCCGTTTCCAATCACATTTTTCGTTCCGGGCCTGAATATGCCTGAAGGAATCTGATGCAGGACATGTTTGATGCCGTCAAACTCCAGCGTATGACCTGCATTGGGCCCCCCCTGGAACCTTGCGACCACATCATACTTCGGCGCAAGCACATCCACAATTTTTCCTTTCCCCTCGTCACCCCACTGAAGACCCAAAAGAACATCCACTTTCATCGGCAAAATTTAAAATTCATTTAAAGATATCGTGAAATTCCAGTTCGTCATTTGGGCAAAGGAATCGCTTCCTCTTCAGACTGGATAACCTGAAAGATGGCGTTGAGCTTGGTGATGGCCAACAGTTTCTTCACGTTGTCGGAAGGCTTCATCAGGTAGACCTCCCCCCCTTTGTTTCTAAACTTGGTAAGAATGGTGATCAGGACACCGATGCCGCTGCTGTTGATGTACCGCAAACCGGAAATATCAATGATGCACGTTTTCACCTGGTGGCCCACCGCTTCGTTTACGACATCTACCAGGCGGGTCCCTGTGTCTTCTCCGATCAGGTCGCCCGAAATCCTCAGGATCAGGGCATTTGACTTAATTTCTTGCGCAAAGTTCATGGTTTTTTGTTTTCGCAATTACGCTTCCGACAAGCTGCATAAAGGATCAGCGAGTGATGAACCACTTCGAACTGCATCAATTCCTCAATGGTGTTCTGAATGGTCTGTATCCTTGGGTCACAAAATTCGGTCACCTTGTGGCAATCCGTGCATATCAGGTGATCGTGCTGCCGCGACCCATGTGATTTTTCATATTGCGCCTGATTCTGTCCAAACTGATGCCGCGTCACCAGATCGCAATGGGTGAGCAGGTCCAGGGTATTATAAACTGTCGCCCGGCTCACCTGGTAGTTCTTGTTCTTCATGCTCACGTACAGCGACTCCACGTCAAAATGTCCATCCATGGAATAGATTTCTTCCAGAATAGCGTACCGCTCAGGCGTCTTGCGAAGTTCCTTGTTTTCCAGGTAGGAGGTGAATATGCTGCTTACCTCCCCATATAGTTTCTCATTCAAAGGCATACACGGTGTAAATATAGTTCATGCCTCCCTATTCACGCCACCGATCTTGGTACCTGGAAAAAAATACTGCGTTGCCTGGGGAGCCCTCACGAAGCCTTGTCCCGGGCCACATTTGCCGAGTCAAAACGCGTCACTTTGACCACTCCTTCAACCTTTTCGAGCTTCTTAATCAACAAATCCAGGTGGCGCGTATCGTTGACATATAACATGATCTCCCCCTCAAAGATGCCCTGGTCGCTGCGGAAGGCAATCGAACTCATGTTTACCTTGAGCTCTTCTGAAATAATTTTTGAAACATCATTGATTAAGCCCACGCGGTCGGTTCCCACTACTTTCAGGCCGGTGAGAAAGGCCACCTCATGCTGGGAAGTCCATTTTGCCTTGATGACCCGATGGCCGTGATTGGAAAACAGCTCGGTAGCGTTTGAGCAGTTGGTTCTGTGAATCTTGATCCCCTCGCTCATCGTTACAAAGCCGAAGACTTCATCGCCCGGAATCGGGGTGCAGCATTTCGCCAATTTGTACTCGACCACGTCCATGTCCTCGCCAATGAGGAGCGTATCTTCCTGCGAACGCCTCGGGGCCTTCGGCTCATCCGCCGGCTTCGGACGTAGCGGACGTTCCGGTTTGTGCTCCTTGAACCGCTTCAACTCATTGAGCCCTATCTTCCCAACGCCGACCGCATAATGAAGATCCAGCTGCGAACCCACACCGAAGAAAGCCCGCATATGGTCAAATGCCTGGTTGCCGGTGTCAATCTTCAGCTGTTTCAGTTTGCGCTGCAATATCTCTTTTCCTTCCTCCGCCACTTTGCGCTTCGCCTCTTTCAGCAAATCCTTGATTTTGGACTTGGCTTTCTGCGTGACGACAAACCGCAACCAGTCTTCGTTGGGTTTCTGTTTCGACGACGTCAGGATCTCAATCTGATCACCGTTTTTAAGCACATGATTAATGGGCACCAGTTTCTGATTCACCTTGGCCCCAATGCACTTCGCACCGATATCGGTATGAATGTCGAATGCAAAGTCAAGGGCCGTTGCTCCGATCGGCAGGGTCTTGAACTCTCCCCGGGGTGTGAACACAAAAACTTCTTCGTTGAACAGGTTTCCGCGAAAGTCATCCACGAATTCAAGTGCCGACGTGTCCTGTTTCTCCAGCGTTTCCCGGACACGGATCAGCCATTTCTCCACGTTTGACTCCTGGCCGGAGGCACTGTCTTTGTACTTCCAGTGGGCGGCATATCCTTTCTCAGCGATTTCGTCCATCCGCTTCGTGCGGATTTGCACTTCCACCCACTGTCCGTTCTTCGCCATCACGGTGGTATGAAGCGATTCGTACCCGTTGGCTTTCGGTGTGCTGATCCAGTCTCTAAGGCGGTCGGGATTAGGCGTGAAGTAATCGGTAACGATCGAATAGACCTGCCAACAGTATGATTTCTCCTGTTCCAGCGGGGAATCGATAATGATACGGATGGCAAACAAGTCATACACTTCCTCGAACGGAATATTTTGCTTCCGCATCTTGCTGTAGACCGAGAAGATGGACTTCGGCCTTCCCTTTATCTCGTAGTCGACTTTCAACCGGTCAAGTTCTTCCTTGATGGGAGCCACAAACTGCTTGATGAACTTATTACGGGAAGCCTTTGAGTCATCAATCTTGCTGTTGATCTCCGTGTAGACCATCTGGTCTGTGAATCGAAGGTACAAGTCCTCCAACTCAGTCTTCATGGCATTGAGTCCCAACCGATGAGCGAGTGGGGCGTAGAGGTAAATGGTTTCGGAAGCAATTTTTAACTGCTTGTTTCGCGGCATGCTCTCCAGCGTCCGCATATTGTGCAGCCGGTCGGCCAGTTTGATGAGGATGACCCGCACATCCTCGGACAGGGTAAAAAGCATTTTGCGGAAATTTTCTGCCTGTGCAGAACTTCCATACTCAAAAACGCCGCTGATTTTCGTAAGCCCGTCGACAATCTTGGCGATTTTCTTACCAAACATCCGCTCGACATCCGCCAACTCGATATCGGTATCCTCGACTACATCGTGGATGAGGGCAGCAATGATGGAGGTGGTGCCAAGCCCAATTTCCTCGGCACAAATTTCGGCTACAGTAAGCGGGTGAAAAATGAACGGTTCACCGGATTTCCGGCGCATATCCTTGTGGGCATCGAGCGCCAGGGTAAACGCTCTTTTCATCTGCTTGGCGTCGTCTCCTTTCAGGACAGGCTTGCACTTACGAAGCAACCGGCGATACCGGTTGATAATCTCCCTTCTCTCCTCCACAGGATCGTTCACAGCCACAGTTACCAAGCAGAATTCGATTTTGACTTCTATGCTAACGAATTATCTCTAAATTTGCACTCCTTTTTCGCAAAAACATTGTTTTAAAAGAGGAAAAAAGACCATTTGAGAGGTGGTGCTGAAGCCGTGATCGAGGCAGGCTTAATCGCCGGCGCAGTCCCTTCCCGAAATAGTCACATGCGGATGTGGCGTAATTGGCAGCCGCGCCAGACTTAGGATCTGGTGCCGAAAGGCGTGGGGGTTCGAGTCCCTTCATCCGCACGAGCGTAGTTGTTTGTCAGGCCGTTGGTCGTTGTCAGGAAGCAAAACCGGCAACCACCAGCGAACGGACGGGCTGCTATGATATGAACAACCATCAACCATACTCCATGAACATTACACTCGATCAGCCATCCCCTACAGACGGACTTATCCGGATCACGCTCACGGAAAGCGATTATCAACCCAAGGTGGAAGAAAAGGTGCGTGAGTATTCACGCAAAATGAACATCAAGGGATTTCGCCAGGGTAAAGTTCCTGCCGGCGTAGTAAAGAAGATGTATGGGAAATCCATTCTGGTAGAAGAAGTGAATCACATGCTTTCCCATTCTGTATCGGAATATATCAAAGAGAATAAGCTCAAGGTATTGGGAGACCCTCTCCCAAACCAGGAAAAAGCCCGGCTGATCGACTGGGAAACGCAGAAAGATTTTGAGTTTGAGTTCCAGATTGGCCTGGTCGAAGACTTTCTCCTTGATTTGTCATCCCAGGTAAAGGTAAAATCCTACATCATTGAAGTCGACCAAAAGGTGATTGACGATGCGGTGGAAGATATGAAGCGGCGGTTTGGAAACGTTACGCATCCCGACGTCAGCGGTGAAACCGACAACCTCTTTGGCGATGTAACGGATGCGTCCGGCGAAAAGAAGTCGTCATACATCCAGATCACAAAGCTTGCCAAGGGGGAACAAAAGAAATTCATCGCATTGAAAAAGGATGACGAGATTACGTTTGATATCCAAAAGATTTCAGACGACCCGGTCGTCCGTTCCCAGGCGGTTTCCGCTACGGAAGAAGCAGCGGGAAGCCTGACCGGAACATACACGCTGAAAGTAACCAACATCAGCCACACGGAGCCGGCGGAAGTTAATCAGGAGCTGTTTGACAAGGTGTTCGGTAAGGATGCTGTCAAGACCGAAGAGGAATTCCTGAACAAGATCCGCGAAACCATTGCCGCGAATTATCAGCGCGAGAGCACCCACCTGCTGGAACACGAGATTCAGCATCACCTGGTAGACCATACGAAAGTGAACATGCCCGACAATTTTCTAAAAACCTGGCTCAAGGCATCAGGCGATGGAAAAATCGATGATGAAGTTATCGGAAAGGAATTTGAAGAGTACAAAAAGGGCCTGAAGTGGGACCTTATCCTGAACAAAATTGCTGAGCAGCACCAGATAAACGTTGAGAGCGGGGAGGTGCGCATCCGCGCCAAGCAGCTTATTGCCCAGCAGTTTGGAGGGGCCGCCATTGCCGATCAATTGGGAGACAAATTCGATGCGATCGCCGACAATTACCTTTCGGGACAGGACGGCAAAGGCCAAAATTTCATGCGTCTGTACAATCAGATCCGGCAAGAAAAAATCATGAACGCCGTCAAAGCGACCATCACTCTCTCGGAGAAAAAAGTCTCCTTGGAGGAATTCAAGAAGTTGGCGGAAGCTCATAATCACGGGTAGGCCAAATTTGCTTCCTCCAGAGGAGTTTCTGTTCCAGGCAGGCTTTTTTATCGGTGATTTTATATTTAACATTGATTTCGCTTCCACACTAAAAGGGTGGCCGAAAGCGACTACGAAACCAGGTAGGGTATAAATAATCAAACCATGAACAAGAACAACGAATTCAGAAAGTACGCGGTCCAGCACCTCGGCATGAGCAGCAACACCATCGATGGGTATGCGCAGAAGATTGAAAACATGACGCAGTATGTGATTGAAGAACGGCCGGGTAACTTCCGGGCCATCGACGTGTTTACCCGGTTGATTTCAGACCGTATCATTTTCCTTGGCATGGGCATCGACGACCAGATCGCCAACCTGATTACGGCTCAATTGTTATTCCTGGAGTCAGCCGATCATAAGAAAGACATCATCATGTATATTAATAGTCCGGGTGGATCGGTGTACGCCGGTCTGGGCATTTATGATACCATGCAGTATGTAAATCCAGATGTGGCAACCATATGTACCGGGCTGGCAGCCTCCATGGGCGCCGTTCTCTTGGCATCCGGAGCACCGAAGAAACGGTCGGGCTTGCCACACGCGCGCATCATGATTCACCAGCCCTCTTCGGGGATGCAGGGGACGTCGAAAGACATGGAAATTTCCCTCAAGCAGACCATCGAAATCCGTGAAGATTTGTACAAGATCATCGCCAAGCACAGCGGTCAGAAATACGAAAGGATTGAAAAAGACTCCGACCGTGATTACTGGATGCGGTCTATAGAAGCCAAGGAGTACGGGCTCATTGATGAGGTCCTCGAGAAGAAAAAGTAATCATTTTCTGCCTAGCTGACGCAGGGGAACCCTTTTCAGGTCCGCGGATAGACCAATTTGCCTGATTAATTTGGTACTTTTGTGCGTTCCTGGCTGTGGCCGGATTGTTAGACCAAAATTGTTATGGCGGAAGTTACCTGTTCATTTTGTGGGAGAAGCAAGAAGGATGTTGACCTGATGATCTCAGGCATTCATGCTCACATTTGCGACAAGTGCGTTACCCAAGCCACTCAAATCCTACAGGAAGAAAAGAAAAACAAAGTGGAGGCCGGTAATGCCCCCAATTTCAAGCTGATCAAGCCCAAGGAAATCAAGAAATTCCTGGACGAGTATGTGATCGGCCAGGACCAGGCCAAAAAAGTTCTTTCGGTGGCTGTGTACAACCACTACAAGCGGCTCATGCAGCGGAAGACAGAAGTTTCTGATGTACAGATTGAAAAATCCAACATCATCATGGCCGGTGAAACCGGAACTGGTAAGACCTATCTCGCCAAGACCCTTGCCAAGATTCTCCAGGTGCCTTTTTGCATTGCCGACGCCACCGTCCTTACGGAAGCCGGGTACGTGGGCGAAGATGTAGAAAGCATCCTGACTCGTTTGCTTCAGTCGGCCGATTATAATACGGAGGCTGCAGAGCGCGGCATCGTCTACATTGATGAAATCGACAAGATTGCCCGCAAGTCAGACAATCCCTCCATCACCCGCGATGTGAGCGGTGAAGGCGTTCAGCAGGCATTACTCAAGTTGCTGGAAGGAACGGCGGTCAATGTTCCGCCCCAGGGCGGCAGGAAGCACCCCGATCAAAAGATGATTACCGTGAATACGGAGAATATTCTGTTTATCTGCGGCGGCGCATTCGAGGGGATTTCCCGGCTTATTTCCCGCCGGCTGAATACGCGTCCGTTGGGTTTTTCCAACTCGGATGGATTGCATCCCAGCGACATCGACAACGACAACCTGCTTCAGTTTGTTTCTGCCCAGGACCTCAAAAGTTTTGGTTTGATACCAGAGCTTATCGGGCGCCTCCCCGTGGTGTCCTACCTGAACCCGCTCGACGCGGTGGCCATGAAGAAGATTCTGATGGAGCCCAAAAATGCCCTGGTGAAGCAGTACAAGAAATTGTTTGAGATGGAAGGCATCGAGCTGGAATTCAAAGAGGGCGCTCTTGACTTCATCGTTGAAAAAGCCATGAGCTTTAAGTTGGGCGCACGCGGACTACGCTCGATCTGCGAAGCGGTCATCAATGACGCCATGTTTGAGTTGCCTTCAGAAAAAGGGACTGAAAAACTGGTTATCAACAGAGCGTACGCGGAAGAGCAGTTCAGCAAGTCCCGCTACAGCAAGCTGAAGGTAGCCTAAGCATTAATTTCCATTTTTGATCTTGCTACCCTCCCGAACCAGGAGCAGGGTTCAGGTATTTCACGATCAGGGCGGCGGTATTCTCGGAAGCAGATCCGGTATTCAGGAGTTGGTAAATTTTCTCATACTCATGAATCATGGCTTCCCGGTAGCCCGCATCTTCGCTCAGCCGGCTTAGTTCTGCAGAAATTGCTCCCGCGCTGGCCTCCTCCTGAATCAATTCCCGAATCACTTCCTTTCCTGCAATGAGATTAATCAATGAAATAAACTTCACCTGAACGACAGCCTTTCCAATCTTCATTTCAAGCCACCCGGCCTTGTAGATGCACACCTGCGGAACTTTCAGCAACCCAGTTTCCAGTGTGGCCGTTCCGGAGGTCACAATCGCCGCACGGGCAACGTGCAGGAGATTATAGGTATCCCCCTGCACAAACTGAAGTCCCTGAACCTCCCGAAGCGGCTGATACAACGAGACGTCAACGCCTGCAACGGCGGCCACCACGAACTGAAATTCCGGATGCTTCCTGGCAACCTTCGCCAAAACAGGAACGGACCGCAATAATTCCATCTTGCGGCTTCCCGGAAGCAAGGCAACTACCGGTTTCTCAATGCTGAGCCCGTGCTTCACTGCAAAATCCGGATCAGGACTGAATGCCTTGATTGCATCGAGCACCGGGTTGCCCACGTAGTCTACCTCCCAATCATACTTTTTGTAGAACTCTTTCTCAAAGGGAAGAATAACAAACATCCGATCCACGTTGGCTTTCAATTCCTTTGCCCTGGATTGATACCATGCCCACACTTTCGGCGGAATGTAGTAAAAGGTCCTCATGCTCCTAGGCTTTGTGAACTTGGCAATGCGGCGGTTGAATCCCCCGTAGTCGATGAGTATGACCACGTCCGGTTTAAACTGAAGAATGTCCTCTTTGCACAACCGGAGCATCCGGCGGATAGTACCATAGTTCGCCAACAGCGTGACAAACCCCATAAAAGCCATCTGGTCATAATGGACTGATAGGCTCACACCGGCATCCTTCATAAGGTCTCCGCCGAAGCCCCTGAAAACAGCATTCGGGTCCTTCTTTGTCAACGCCTTGACAAGGTTGCTTCCGTGCAGATCACCCGACCGTTCGCCGGCTATAAGATAGTATCGCATCTAATCAGAAATGAAATGGACACCGGATCAATCGCCAAAATACTCAACATAATTGCGCGGCGTTTCGTACAGGCGTATGGAATGCAGGGAGGCTCCAGCGGCCAGAGACCCGATGGATGGAGCAAGGATCTTCCAAATCTCGATCACCAGGTTCTCCGTGCTGGCGATTTTTCCTTTCATAAAGTCCACATCCAGGTTCAGATTTTTATGATCGAGTTTGTCGGTCACATCGTGCCGAATCAAGGTGCTCAGCTTTTTCAGGTCAATCACGAAGCCGGTATCAGGATCCGGATCTCCTTTCACCGTTACAATCAGATCGTAATTATGGCCATGCCAGTTTTCATTTGCGCAGGGGCCAAAAACCTCCCGGTTTTTTTCGTTGCTCCACGCCGGATTGGAAAGCTTGTGGGCGGCGTTGAAATGTTCTTTGCGGCTGACGTAGACCATAAACTGCCCCTCCTTCGCTGCAGGCACACGACCTATCAAAAGCTACGGCGGGTAAGCCACAAATATACATTAACTTGCAGCAAACAGAATCTCGAATGATTGTAGTAACGGGTGCCGCTGGATTTATCGGAAGTTGCCTGGTCAGAAAGTTAAATCAGGAAAAATTTAAGGCGATCGTGACTGTTGATTCGTTTGCCGATCCGCTCAAGAACAAAAACCTGGAAGGCCTTATCATCCAGGAGCGTGTGGAGATCGATGACCTCATGAAATGGATCGACACCAACCATGAAGGGATAGAATTCATCTTTCATATCGGCGCCATTACCGACACCTCAGAATTTGATAAGGCGCTGCTCAACCGCAGGAATACCCAATACACCAAGGATCTATGGACGCGCAGCATCCAATACCAGATCCCGATAGTTTACGCTTCCTCTGCTGCGACGTACGGTCTCGGGGAATTCGGGTATGACGATGATGAGTCCATTATCCCATCATTAAAACCCCTCAATCCCTACGGCCAATCCAAGCAGGATTTTGACATGTGGGCACTGGAGCAACAGGAGAAACCCTTCTTTTGGGCCGGCCTGAAATTCTTCAACGTCTACGGTCCGCACGAAGACCACAAGGGCCGGATGGCCTCCGTTATCTGGCATACCTTCCATCAGGTTCAGAAAACGGGCAAGATGAAATTATTCCGTTCGCACAACCCCGCTTACAAGGATGGTGAGCAGATGCGGGATTTCGTTTATGTGCAGGACGTGGTGGACGTTTGCTACTGGCTGATGCACCACCGGAAAAATTCAGGTGTCTACAACCTGGGTTCCGGAAAGGCGAGAACGTTTCTTGATTTGACGAGAGCCGTATTCAGGGCGCTGGGCAAACCGGAGCAAATCGAGTTTATCGATACTCCCGTTGACATTCGTGATACATATCAATATTTCACCGAAGCGAATATGGAAAAGCTGCAGGGGATCGGTTATCCAAAGGCATTTCATTCCCTGGAAGAGGGCACGCAGGATTATGTCAAAAACTACCTTCTGAAAACGGGCACGTAGGCTTTATTTTCGGATAACGATTTTTTGCATATCAACCATCGTGCCGGTGGAGACCCGGATGATATAAAGGCCCGAGGGAATTGCGGATACATTGACCCGATACAAGTTTTCGCGCATGACCTCCACTTCCACACCGAACTCCCGCCCTGCGGCATCAAGAATCCTGACACCCAACACTGCATCCGAACTCTGGACCTGCAGATAGTCAGACGTAGGATTGGGATACACCTTGATCCGATGCGGTGTCCCCAAATACGGATCTTCCAACGCGGTAATTACATCGGAACGCCGGTTGCAGGTAGCATCAAAAATCAGTACAGAATAACCGGACACCATGGTTGCCTTGTATGTTCGGGATGTTGCATTCGAAATGACTTGCCCGTCCCTAAGCCATTGATAGTTGGACGCGACTACCGTGCTGATCAGGTCCCCGTTGAACTGTGTCTGAACCGTATTTGCCGGGAGTAGATTTGATTGCAGGGTCACCGGCCTGGCAATAGACTTCGATCCGCCCGTGCCTGTGAGTTGAAGGCTAATCGTAAATGGGCCTCCAGTCCCGAAATAATGGACCGGACTTGCAAGCAATGAGGTATTGTCAGGTGCGCCCGGGTCACCAAAATTCCAAAGACGAGAGGTAATGGGGCCTGAACTCTTATCGGTAAAATAGACGGAAGCCTCCGCACACGCATAAGAAATCGAAAAATCAGAAAAGAGGATGGTGCCGCAGCCAACATTCAGCCAATTCAAAGAATTCGTCAGCGTACCCCCTGCTCCTGCAGTGACTACCGACGTACCTGAAACATCGACATTGGTAACATCCACAAAATCGAAACACACTTTAAAATAGTCGGTAAAGCTCATCGTGGCTTTCGTGGCGCCGGAAGACCGCACCTGAACCCGGCTTGCCGCCGATGTCGAGAATACCATCTTATCAGTGAACGTGTGGGTCTGTCCCTCCTGCAGCACCAGTTGAGAACCGCCCGACAAGGTAATGTTTGACACCAGCATGCCCCCGTTCAGGGAGACAATCCCATTGCCTTGTATGCTCCGCACCTCGGAGGTGCCCGCGATACTGACTGTTCCCCCCTGCACGCTGACCAGTCCCTGAAAACTGGAAGAAGCGAAAGTCAGGGAATGCGTCAGGGAAGGCACGATCACAAGCGATGAACCAATGTCCGACTGGATTGTTACGCCTGTAAAATCTATCGCGAGACTTTGAAGGGCCCGCAGTGAAGCCCCCGTGAAAGAGGCCGTCTTCGCACTTACACCAAACGGAGTGAATTGATTGATCCGCAAAGCGCTTCCCTTAAAAGAAACGGTGCCTTGCGTGAGCCGGAGGTGATCCACGGAGGCGGTGCCGGTAACGATCCAGGTCGAACTGCCGTCAAAGTTCAGCATCCACTTGTCGAAAATATTGGCGTTCAGATCTACCGCATTCGGTTCGCTGGAAGCATTAATAAAGCGAACGGTCCCCGATGTGGGCGTTGTTATCTTCTCTGAAAGGAAGGTCATTCCTTCACCGAGGGTAATCGTGTTCCCATTCAGTGATAAGCCTACGGGCTCCGTGGCAAACCAACGCATGGAGTAGCAACTCTGGGCAGATGACACGGTGATTATTTCATTGTTCTGCGAAAAAGATCCCTCATCGAAAACCACCCGATCGGCAGCACCCGGGACCGTGTTGGCAGCAGGTCCCCCGCTGGTCAGCGACCAATGGGACCCGTCGTTCCACGCGCCGCCATTTCCGATCCAGTAGTATATAACGCGCGGGTCAACCTGGGATGAATACGTGAGGATGAGTGAAAATGCCTGGGATCCACCCAGCAGCGTACCCTTATTTGTAACGCGAAGCTTGTAGATGAGTGGCTGCGGATTGCTGAATTCAATTTTCTCAACATTGTCACGGGCATTATCAACAGTTTGAACCGCGGCTGTTGCCGGACTTGCAGGGTTCAGTGTCCAGGGGAATTGTTGTGTCGCCGCATCGTCCACCAGCCGCAGATCGAGATCGTTGACCAGCATTTTCACTGTTGGATTTAGCGATGGCGGCGGAGAAGAGCCAGCCGGATCCGTCCACGCAAGGGTGGCCGTAATCTTTGTTCCCGGCTTCGGCACGCCAAGATTCATTTCAAAAACCTGACCCGAAACCAGTACGGACTCCTGGATGAACGTGTTCTGGTTATCTTTTTCAATAATAACCTTCGCCCCCACTTCTGCATCAAGCAAGCCCCACCCAAACATGTAATCGGGGCCATTATTTGGCCCGGCTTCGCGTGCCGTGTGGATGGTCAGTGCCTTCAGCGTAGCACTGCGCATGTAGTTTCCTGAATTGAGGCCCTTGTAGAGTTGTTGCCACAAGGCCAGGGTTCCCGTTACTGCTGGTGTTGACATGCTGGTGCCGTTGGCATTAGCGTATGCGGTAGTTGTGGTGGCGATAGAACTAAACACATTAAGTCCTGGAGCAACCACATCCGGCTTGATACGTCCATCGTCTGTGGGACCCCAACTGCTGAAAGAAGTCATCAGGACATCGGCGGGCCCGGTATAATTCGTCACTTTGTTGACAGCACCCACCGTGAGAACATTTTTTGCTACGCCGAACGTTGAGATACAATCGAAACCATTGGGCGATCCGTCCGCCGGCCGTGACCCATCGCCGGATTCGCCGCGGTCGTTGCCTGCCGATTTTACAATCAGGTAATATGGAGCATTGAATGCGATTCCATCCCACTGTGCTGACTGCAAATCATAAAATCCAAACTTATAGTCCGCCTGTACCGAAATGGACGGATCTCCGAACCAACTCCCGTTGTTCCATCCCGCTACGGTACCGTAGGAGTGATTGGATAACAGCAGCGTTGTCTGATCAGGTCTTGCCTGGGAGGTCATCTCGCTAACGTCGTTGTTGAAGTCAAACGCGGACAACGTAGCTTCGGGAGCCATTCCTTTGGCAAACGGGCTTACTCCCGAGGCAATCATCGTTCCGCTGGTGTGGGTAGCATGATTGTCGTTCATCGAGGCCCCGTCCAGTTGCGTCACACGGCCAATCAATTCAACGTGATCAGGTCGTGCTTTTCCACTGTCCCAGGTTCCAAGACGGATTCCTGTCCCCAGTATATTTATTCCAAGGCTGCCCCCCGTCCTCAGCTGGTGAACATTGAGTGAACTCGCAACGCCGGCATTGTCGGCCTTCAGGTAAATGGGTACCCCATTTTCATTTACATCGATGAGCAAATGGACAGCACCGTTTTCTGTAAATGTGATCTGAGATCCAGGGTTCTTCCGGAGGTATGCCTGAATCCGAACCTCCGCATCTGCACGTTGAGACGTATAGTCCCTGTCGATATCCGCCAGGGTCTTCTGCCTGGACTGTGAAAACAAAAGTGTAGAAAGACATACGAGCAACAGCGTTGCCAACAGTTCTCCAGGCCATTTAATCTTCAACGACATGATTGCTTATGGGATAGATACGAATTTCCCGTCTGCGGTAATCATTTCAGTGTGATTACGTGCATACCGGTAAAACTATCAGTAGGGGCAACATTGACGTACGCAGTGATCAATGTGATGTTCTTCACCATCTCGTCGTACGTTCCGGAGGCTTTATACTCGTAAAATGTGGACCCGGCAAACAGGGGGAAACGGATCACGGAAACCGTGCGCTTGGATGGGAAACTGACGTTATGTGTCAATGGGATGGTCATGCGGGAAGGTTGGACTGTGGTATCAAAAAAACTTACCGTTGACAACCAGTCATGGTTAAATCACAAAATCACTCGCATTCTAAAAATAAGCAATATCCACCACCCACTCTCAGCCTTCAGCATGAATACCCAATTCTGGGTGGCTGAAAAAATTGTTGCGTCTAACGTAACAACCGGAACTCGATGCGCCTGTTAGTCTGCCGGTTCTCATCGGAATCGTTGGGCATCAGCGCCTTTTCTGCTCCGTATCCTTTCTGCTTCAGGCGGGACACATCAATTCCGTGTTCACTGAGATAGTCTGCCACTGCTTTGGCACGTTGCTGTGAAAGCTGGAGGTTGTACGATGCCGTGCCGAGATCGTCGGTGTGCCCACTGATCTCCACCTGAACCGACGGATTGTCGTTCATGAACCGGATGACCCTTGCCAACTCGGTCATGGACCTTTCTTTCAACTCGTATTTATTGAGATCAAAAAATATATTCTTGAGAACGGCGGAGGCACCAACTTTCACCGGATCCAGAAAAATATCCATGGCTACGGGGATCAGGTTCTTCTGGATCTCGTAATTGAAATTCAAATTTTGAAACAGGTATCCCGGCTGCGTAACGTAGAGCGCGTAATCAGCACCCTGGGTCAACACCATGAGGTATTCGCCGGTGATAGAGTCTGCCTGAACGGAAGACATCAACTCGTTCCGGTTAATATTAAACAACTCAACGGTCGCGCCAAGCGGCGCTTTGGTCTGGCGGTCACGCACAATGCCCTTCACATAGTTGCTCTTGTACTGAAACTGAAGTTCCTTAGGCACATTGATCTCGATAATTTTGGATGAGTTGGCTTTTTGGTTTTCCTCGTGCGAATAAAATCCCCGCTGTCCGTCTGCTGTAATGAAGAGCGAAAACTGATCTTCGTGGTTATTAACCGGATACCCGAAATTTTCGGTGGCCGACCACTTGCCGTTTTCCCGTTCGCTCCGATATAAGTCATAACCCCCGAAACCGATTTTGCCGTTCGAGGCCAGGAAGAGTGTTCTGCCATTGACGTGGATGAATGGAGAAATCTCATCGTACGGCGTGTTGATCTTTCCTCCCAGGTTTTCGGCTTTTGTCCACTTTCCGTTCTCCATCTTGTAGGATACATAAATGTCCTTGCCTCCGACACCACCCCTCCGCTCAGAGACGAAGAAGAGGGTACGGCCGTCGGCCGATAGGGACGGCTGCGATTCCCACGCCGGGGAATTGACTTCCGGACCCAGGTTGACGGGCACCGTCCACTCCCCGCCGATCTTGCGGCTCTCAAAGAGGTCGCAGCTTCCATACCCGCGCCTCCCGATGCAGGAGGTGAATATGAGTTGTCTGCCGTCGGCTGAAATGGTGCAAGTACCTTCGTTGAGGCGCGAATTGATTTTGGATGAAATGGAAACCGGACGGGTCCAGCGTCCGGCGGCGTCCTTCGTACACACCACCAGGTCCTCGTCATCCTCGTGGCCTCCGCCCAGCCGGCGGGTGAAGATCAGCTCCTGCTCATCGGCTGTGAGGACCGGAAAATACTGCATGGCAAAAGCATTCACGGTGTCCGACAGTTCCCGCGGTTGAAACTGCGCGACCACTTTCTGATTGCGCAAGGCATACTCAGCGTTCCGTTTCCAAAGGGTAGCCTGGTTCACTTTGGCCTTGTTCATCATTTCGGAATCCAGGTACCGGTTAAGAAATGAAAGTGCCTTCTCATAATCACCACTCACCAAATAGTTATCTCCCAGCTCATAAAAGAAGCCTTTTTGCATCCGAGGGTCGCTCGTCATGGAAAGGGCATGGAGAAAAGTGCTGTTGGATTGCTCGTAGTCCCGGATCGCCTTATAAATCAGCGCCTGACGAAAATAGGCCTCGACAAAATCTTTGTCTTTTTCAACCGCCTGCTTCAGCAAATCAAGGGCCTCGCGATACTGCCCGCGGACGCGAAAGTTATCGGCCTCGTTGTAAAGAGCAATCGCCTTCTTATTCCTGGTGCTTAGGGTTGTTTGCGCGTGAGAAAGTCCACATGCAAGGGCGAGCAGCACCGAAAAGATGTATTTCATTACCCAAAGTTAACAACCTGGGCATAAATACAGTTACGGAATGTTCATGTACTTGTGTGTCTGGAGCGACATCCTCCACTGCGGATTCTTCATGATGTAGTCTACGATCAGCGGAACCATCTCTTTCTCCTTCGACCACTCAGGCTGCAAAAACAATTGGCAGGAGGTATCGACATTCGCTGCCTCCTTTTCAGCCCAGGCAAAATCACTGGGATGATACACGATTACTTTCAGCTCATCGGCCCTGGCATAGGAAGACTTCTCGGGGTTCTTGAATTTCTTGGGCGAAAGACAAACCCAATCCCATTCGCCCGTGATGACATAGGCCCCCGAAGTCTCCAGGTGGGTTCGGAGATGCTCGTGTTTGATCGCGCGCGTCAGGTTATTAAGGTCATACATAGCTGGCTCCCCGCCGGTCACGACCACCAGCGGTGCCCCGCTGTTTTTGGCACGCATCACCATCTCCTCCACGGGTACGACCGGGTGTTGCTCCGCCGGCCAGGATTCCTTGACATCACACCACACACAACCGACGTCGCAGCCGGCAAGCCTGATAAAGTAGGCAAGATGGCCCTGGAAATTTCCCTCGCCCTGCAGCGTAAGGAAATCTTCCATTAGAGGCAATGATTCGGAGGGTTCGGGTTTCATGTTCAAAGTTCAGAGTTCGAGGTTTAAGGTTTGTAGAGTCCTGAATAAGATTGACCGTTTTCCAGGGTTAGTTATACATTAATTGTGACTTAATCTTCCTTTCATATCCAGTGGGTGTGAGTCCTTTTATTCCTTGGTGAGGCTTCTCTTCGTTGTAC
>Ga0163152_10004254_pt1 | contig 17875 bp, 16 predicted proteins | sample OliLakLV19MP8IB2_FD_148635 | JGI IMG/M metagenome (GOLD analysis project Ga0163152, IMG submission 148635) | Freshwater microbial mat bacterial communities from Lake Vanda, McMurdo Dry Valleys, Antarctica - Oligotrophic Lake LV.19.MP8.IB-2 | ecosystem: Environmental > Aquatic > Freshwater >... | reverse complement strand
GGTGGGGGGCTGTTCGACCGCACCTCGCCTTGTGACAATCGGCGGTGCTAATGTCTTACCAGTAAGACACACAGGAGGCCCGTCATGGTGGCGATTGCAACTACGCAACTCTCGTCGAAGGGGCAGGTCGTTATCCCCGAGGAAATCAGGAAGCGACTGGGGCTCAGGCCCGGGAGCCGGTTCGTGGTGGTTGCCGAGCGTGGCGTGGTGATCTTCAAGACCATCACTACCCCCAACCTGGCGGAGTTCGACGGCCTGGTCGCCACGGCAAGGCGGCAGGCTCGCAAGGCCGGACTCCGCAAGGGTGGAATCAAGGCGGCGGTTCGCCGAGTGCGAGCGCGTGGGTGAAGGCGTTGCTTGATACGAATGTGATCGTTTCGGGGATCTTCTTCGGTGGAACCCCCGGCCGCATCCTGAGCGCTTGGCGCTCGGGCTCGTTCATCCTCGTAGCCTCGCCTCTGATTCTGGAAGAGTACAGACGTGTGGCGCTCGAGTTTGCTCGTGGGTTGTCATCATTCGATGTTGCGAACATTCTTGACCTGATTACCATTCACGCGGAGGTGGTCGGCGACCATCCGCTGGGCGCATCGGTCTGTCGCGATCCGCATGACGACAAGTTCCTGGCCTGTGGTTCGGTTGCCGGGGCAACACTGGTGAGCGGCGATAAGGATCTCCTGGCGGTAGACGGTGCGATGGGTGTAAGCGTGCTGTCGCCGCGAGCCTTTTTGACCAAACTCGCGAGATAAGCATTGGGCCGGGCGTGGTGGAAACCGGTTGCCGGGCGTTCGCGGGCACGCTGGAATTCCCCCATCCGCCTGCGGATACTCTTGGCCTGCCTGAACCGGCGGCGATGCCACCTTAGCTCAGCGGTAGAGCGATGCTTTCGTAAAGCATAGGTCCAGGGTTCAAATCCCTGAGGTGGCTCTTGATCGACTTTGCGGATGAACGGGGGGTTTTTCTGTCTCGCGCCCCGAAGCGGGTCGCCCGAGCCCGCCATGCCCGGCCGCCCCTTCCATCTGTCGCCCGCGGTTCCAGGCTCGGCCGCGGCGTGTGCCCACAGTCCCGAACTCCGGTTCGCGTTCATCGGCGGGGCACGCAAGAGCGGCACGACGTGGCTGCTGCGGATGCTCGGTGCCCACCCGGCGTTGCTGGCGATGGGGGAGGGCTTTTTCGTCGGCACATCGGGATGGGGGCTTTCGCACGCGATCGATGAGCGGGTCTTTGGCAACTGGGCCGCGATCGACGATGTTGCTTCGTCGTGGATGAAGGGGGTCGATGCCCAGGAGGGCCTTCGGGTGGCGCGGCGCGGGATGACCGAGGCGTTGATGCGGGCGGCCGCGGCACGATTGGGTAAGCCGGGCTTCCGCGTGCTGATCGACAAGAGCGCGTACGCCTACTCGCGGTTCGCGGGCCGTTTGCACGACCTGTTCCCCGAGGCGTCGTTCATCGATATTGTGCGGGACGGGCGGGACGCGGCGGTCTCGGACGCCTTCATGATCCTGTCGAAGGGGCTGTGGAAGCACTTCCCTGAGGAGAACCGCGAGCACATCGAGCGGGCGAGAATGTTCTTCATCGAGCACCGCGGCGAGCCGGTGCCGCTGTTCAACGAATGGCTGCTGCGTCGGTCGGCGCGGGAGTGGGCCGAGTCGATCGCCGGCTCGGCGGTCGCCCAGGTGTGCTTTGGCGAGCGGTATGTGCAGTTCAGGTACGAGGAACTGCTGGGAGCGCCCACTCTCGTCGTCCGGGCGCTGACGATGCTCGGAGTCGATGACACCGGCGAGGCGGTGGAGGTGTGCGTCCGCGCGGGAGCGTTCTCCAAACTCTCGGGCGGGCGCACGGCGGGGCAGGAGGACCCTGGGCACTTCTTCCGTAAGGGCGTCGCGGGCGACTGGGCCAACCACTTCCGCGAAGAGGATAAGCAGATCTTCAAGGATGAGGCGGGACGGGCGCTGCTCGGACTTGGATACGAATCGAGCGACGAATGGTGATCGTGCCCCGAGGTGGGTTTAGGAATGAACCGGCAAACATCCGGCGCAGGGCATGGTCTTGCACGGGCCCCGCGCCGGCGTTGCCTGCGATCGTCGGCGTCCGTGGTGCCGGCAACCGCGACGATTGATTCGCGGATCACCCGCACCCGGCAAACCAGAGAGCCAGGAACGCGAAGATGTCAGGGACGCCGATGCCAGGCTGCCCGTCAAACTCTGCCTGGGGATCTTCGGCGAACCACGCGCCCAGGAATGCGAAGATGTCGGGGACGGCCCTCGTGCCGTCGGCGTCGAAGTCGGCGGAGCAGGGAAGCACCGTGACGATGGCCTGCATGCTGCTGCCGTGCGGGACGCAGAAGTAGTAGAAGGTCCCGGGGGTTGTGAAGCTGAACTCGAACGACTCGCCAAGGTTCAGCAGCCCGGAGTCGAACAGTCCGCTCGGAACCAGCGTGCCGCTGCCCGTCTGGCTGGTGACGGTGTGCTCGATCGCGTCGTGGTTCGTCCAGCGGATGGTCGTTCCCGCCACGATCGAGACGCCGGCGGGAGAATATGCGAAGTGACGGATCTCGACGTCCACGGGTTGCGGGACCGGCGCCGCCAGCGCGGCCAGAACGATCGGAAGGGAGAACAGCGTCATCGAGCGGCTCCGTTTGTGAATCCGAGGGCCCGGCTCTCGCCGGGCCGACGGAGGAAATGAAGAGGAACTCTGAAGAGGGGTGAGCGCAATGAGGCGCTCAGAGTGACACCGCGAGCCCGATCAGCGTCGGCGACGGAGCACAACCAGACCGCCAAGGCCCAGCAGGGCCACAGCACCCGGCGAGGGGATGATGCTCGGATCGATGTACATCGCCAGGAGCTGGCCGCCCTCGACCAGTTCGCCCGGGATGCCGTAGTGGGCCTGTGCATCCAGCAGGAACCAGCCGTCGCCCAGCAGACCGCCCGCGTCGATGATTCCCGAGGATTCCTCGTCGCGTGTCAGGAGCCCGGGCGCGCCAGGGCCGAACAGGTCGGCACGGAAGCGGGCGACTTCGCCGTAGCCGCCCGAGTCGATGTCGTACAGCCAGGTGCGCGCCAGATGATCCTGGTTGCCCGGGTCTTCCTGCATCACGATGCGCCCATGACTGTCGATGCACATGTTGTCGAGCATCTGCTGGCCCTCGGTGCCCGAGAGCAGCGGGGTGATCTCGCCACCCGCGGTGGGGTTTGTGATGTCGGCGAACCGCATGCGGTAGAGGCGAGAGCGGCCGTCCTGACCGGCCGGGGTACCGGCGTTGATGTTGCTGTCGAAGCGATCAGTGGTGACAAAGTAGAAGTCGTTCTCGTGGCCCGCGCGGGTGTCCCACGCGCCGTCCTCGGGTCGGAGGAACTCGGTGACCCCCGCGGCGGTCGAGGCGGTCTGAAGGGCAGCGCCGGTCTGGTTCGGACCCGCCCCGACCGAGACCAGCGAGAACGAGCCGGAAGCCCCGCCCGACCGCTGCTCGGCGGCGGTGGCGGAAACAGCCACGCCGTACAGCAAGCCGTTGGACAGGCCGGCGCGCTCGATGTCGGAGCCGGAAGCAGTTTTGTCACCGACATAGAAGTAGACCTGGCCGGGGGTGGAGTCGTCGGTGCCGGCGACGATCGTCTTCTGCTGTGCGAAGGGGCTGGCCATCGAGTTTTCCCAACTGAACCGGCCGAGATAGGGGAGCTGGTAGCTCTGATTGGTGTTTGGACCGGTGACGATGTGCGCAAAGGCCCGGCCCTCGGCTCCGACTTCCTCACCGTTCATGAACAGGCGGGCGTCGGTGCCGAGGTTGCCGAAGCGGTAGGCCGAAGCGGGAGCGAGATCGGCCGAGCACAAACGCCCGTACGCCCCGGGGCCGGCCACATACTGTGAGCCGTCCCAGAATCGCTGGTCCGCGCCGGACTGGTTGTGGTCCCGGCCGGATGTCACCTGCAGGTTGTTCCCGATCTCCCACCTCGACACGAACGCGCCCGTGGTGCCGTGCGCCCGGACGGCCCCGACCGTGGCGCCCAGCTCGTGGTTCATCAGCAGGGTGAAGGCGTTCTGCTGTCCGTCCGCGGTGAAGGCTCCCAGCCCGTCGGGGATGCCGACCATTCGATAGCCTCCGATCGTGTCGCCCACGGTCAGGATGGAGGTCGTCGAGACCCCCGGGGCGGTGGGCAAGATGTAGGGCACGGTGGTTGTGCTTGGGCCGACGTTCTGCGCGAAGCCTGCGGCAGCGCCGGCGCAAACGACCATCGCCGCGATGGCGGTGCGGTTCAGATTCCTCATTGCTCTCTCCTTGACGTTCAGTTCAACTGCACACATAAACACTCCTCGCCGCGCCGACGGTGAACGCGGAAGTTCGAGGATGAGCAACGTAGCCGAGGCCGGGGTCGCGAAGGTGTCGCTTGCACGAAGAACAGGCGAGGCTTGGGTGAAGGTCCCGTGCGGATCGCGCTAAGAACTCACGCGCACTCGGGCAATACCCTCACGCCGATGCCTGAGCGTGCGGACATTGTGGTGGTCGGCACGGGCGCGGCGGGGCTGATGGCGGCGATCTGGGCGGGCCGGACAGCGCAGAAGCAGGCGTCAGGCCTGCGCATCGTCGCGCTCGATAGCGCGAAGCGCATCGGCGCGAAGATCCTCGTTGCGGGCGGCGGCAGGTGCAACGTGACACACCACACCGTCAGCGAGAAGGACTACGCCGCCGGTCCCGGTTCGTCGTTGAACGCGGTGAAGAATGTGCTGCGGGCGTTCCCGGTTGAAAGCACCACGCGGTTCTTTGCGGAGTTGGGCGTCGAACTCAAACGCGAGGAGACGGGCAAACTGTTCCCCGTGAGCGATGATGCGCACACGGTGCTGGATGCGTTGCTGCGTGCAGCGCGCGATGCGGGGGTTGAACTCGTGTACCCCTGGCGCGTGGAATCGATTGTGGCGGAAGGTGAGGGGTTTGTCGTTTGCGGCACCGGCGGCGAGATTTCGTGTGCGCGACTCATCGTCGCCACCGGCGGCAAGAGCCTCCCCAAGACCGGCTCGGATGGGCATGGGCTGGAGGTGGTAAAGGGTCTGGGGCACTCGGTCACGCGGACCTTTCCGGCGCTGGTCCCGCTGATCGTCGAGAAGGCGGGGAGTTTCATCCCCGGCCTCTCGGGCATTGCTCATGTCTCGGAGGTGATCGTCGCGTCATCAACGGGCAAGAGGCTGGCATCGTTCACGGACTCCCTGCTCTGCACGCACTTCGGGCTGTCTGGCCCCGCAGCGCTGGATATCTCGCGATACCTCACCGCGGCGCGGCACGCCGATCCCGGCGCGGGCCTGCTGGTGAACTGGCTGCCAGGGAGAACCTTTTATGAGGTGGATGCTGCGCTGGTCGGGGCGACGGCGGGCGCCGCGGGACGGACCGTCCTGCGGATGGTGCTCGAGTATCCAGCGTTCGGCGCGTCGATGCCGGAGCGGCTGGCGCGGGCGCTTGTCGAGAGTGCCGGGGTTGAGTGTGCGATGTCCGCCGCGCATCTGTCGCGGGAGGCGAGGCGGATGCTGGCGCGCGCGCTGACGGCGATGCCGGTCGCGATCACCGGGGACCGTGGCTACTTCTTCGCTGAGGTGACCGCGGGCGGGGTGCCGCTGAGCGAGGTGCGGCTCGAGAGCATGGAGTCTCGCGCGCAGCCGGGCCTGCACCTGTGCGGAGAAATCCTTGATATCGACGGACGGATCGGCGGCTTCAACTTTCAGTGGGCGTGGGCGAGCGGCTATCTCGCGGGGGTTGGTGCTGCGCGCAGCGCGGCAGCGCCGCCCCAATCGTGAGCAACCCTTTGGTCCACAAAGATGGCCGCGAGAACGAACCTAGTATCGGGCTCCCCTGGGTCAACTGCTCGTCGCGACAACGAAGGGCGTGCATCGCCGAGGCCAGCAGCGTTTGGTCCGCGCCGTGCGCAACGTGCAGGTGGGTGACTGGAGATTGTTCATGGCGTATGTCGGGAATCCGTGTGTCTGGGGAGGGGGAGTCGCGCTCGTAATCGTGACGTTGATGGGTCTCACTCAACCCGCGGACCCGCCGGCGGATGAGGAGAAGAGCGGGAAGCCGGCGCGCAGCGCGCCAGCACAGCAGGGCCCGCCGCCCGCCGCGGTTCGGGTGGATGAAGCGCGGATGGAAACCGTCGAGCGTTGGCGCGAAGTGACTGGGGAGTTGCGGTCGGTGAGGCGGGCGACCGTCGCGGCCGAGCAGCAGGGCCAGGTGCTTGAACTCGCTGTCGAACCGGGCGACCATGTCGAACAGGGCCAACTGCTTGCAAGGCTCGACGATGTGCTTGCTCAACTCGAGGCGGAGCGGGCGCGGGCGACCGTCCGTACGCGCGAAGCGATCATCACGGAGCGGTCGGTCGCGTGGGAGAAGGCCAAGCGGGACCTTCAGCGCATCGAGGACAGTTACTCTCGCGCGGGCGCATCGCAGATCGAACTCGATGACATCCGCACGAGCATCGCCAACGCCGAGTCCAGGGTGGCGCAGGCCCGCTCGGAACTCGCCTATGCGCAGTCGGACGTCCGCTTGGCGGAGAAGCGGCTCGCGGACATGGTCATCAACGCGCCCTTCGCGGGCGTGGTGGTCGCCAAGCGGAGCGAGGTCGGCCAATGGGTGAGCGAGGGGGACTCGGTGGTCGAACTCGTCGCGCTCGATGCGCTCGACGCATGGCTGGATGTGCCGGAGGCCTTCGCCGCGAGACTGATTCCTAAGAATGGCGCGCCGATCGAGGTCGTGCTGCGAATCCCGGCCATGCGTGCCGTCGGCGTTGAGACCGAGAGGCGGGCCGCGGTTTCGAGCGTGATTCCCGCGGCGGACCCGCTGTCGCGCCTGTTCCCCGTGCGTGCGCGGCTTGCGAACGCCGGGGCTGCGGGCGTGCCCGGCTCGACAGGGCCGCTGCGTCCGGGGATGACCGTCGTCGGGCTGGTTCCCACCGGTGAGCCGCACCAGGCGTTGACCGTCCATAGGGACGCGGTCCTCCGCAACGAGTCGGGGAGTTTCGTGTACATCAACGCGGGTGGAGTCGCGGCGATCGCGCCCGTCCGGGTTGAGTTTGCCAGCGGCGACCGCGTGGTCGTGCAGTCGCCGCTGCTCAAGGCGGGGTCGCAGGTCATTATCGAGGGCAACGAGCGGATGTACCCGGGCAGGCCGCTGAAGATCCAGAACACCCCGCCGCCCGCTGCCGCTACCCCAGCAACACCGGCAGCGGCCCGCAGCGCGACCGGGTCGAGATGAAAGCAATCGCATGGACGTGATCCGTTGGTCAATCAGCAAGCCCGTCAGCGTGACGGTCGGCGTCATCCTCCTGGTGATGTTCGGCCTGATTGGCCTGGGGTCGATCCCGGTGCAACTCACGCCGACGGTCGACCGGCCGGTGATCGAGGTGACTACGGCCTGGCCCGGGCGCAGCCCGCAGGAGATCGTCGACAACATCACGCGAGAGCAGGAGAAGCGCCTCAAGAACGTCTCGAACCTCAAGCAGATGCGCTCGACCAGCGAGGCCGGCGCGGCCACGGTCTCGCTGGAGTTCTATGTCGGGTCCGACATCTCGCGTGCGCTCCAGGAAGTCTCCGATGCGCTCCGCCAGGTTCCGGCGTACCCCGAGGAGGTTGATGAGCCGACCATCAAGGCGGCGGACGGCTCCGGCGAGAACGCGATCGCGTGGATCATCGTGGATGTCGATCCGGCGTTTGCGCACCTGCACCCGGGCTATGACATCACCACGCTCTTTGACGCGCTCGACAAGGAGGTCAAGCCGTTCCTGGAGCGCATCGACGGCGTGGCGGAGGTGAACGTCTACGGCGGGCGGGAGCGCGAGGTGCGGGTGCTGGTCGATGCCGGAAAGTTGGCGCAGCGCCGGCTCAACCACCTTGACCTGATCGGCGCTCTCCGGGCGGAAAACCAGAATGTCTCGGCCGGCACGATCGCCGAGGGCAAGCGCGACTACCGCGTGCGGGTGCTGGGGCAGTTCGTCACTGAGCAGGACGTGCTCGACACCATCATCGCGTACCGCCCCGCCGACGATGGCGAGCGGGCGGCGCTCAAGCCCGTGTATGTGCGGGACGTCGCCGAGGTCGAGTTCGGCTACCAGAAGCAGCGGGGATTTGTGCGGTCGATGGGCTATCCGTCGATCGCGATAAACGCCATCCGTCAGAGCAACGCGAATGTAGTGTCGGTGATGGAGGACCTCCGTGCGAGGCTGGCGGATGTGCGCCGCGACATCCTGCCGCGATTGGCCGGGGATGTCGGACCGCACCTGCGGATGCGCCAGGTCTACGACGAGACGACGTACATCGACTCGGCGATCAGCCTGGTGGTGGACGCCCTGTGGCAGGGGGGCGCGCTGGCCGCGATCGTCCTGCTGATCTTCCTTCGATCACTCCGCTCGACGGGGCTGGTGGCGGTCGCGATCCCCCTCTCGGTCATCGGGGCATTCCTGGTGATGTTCCTGGCGGGGCGCACGCTCAACGTCGTGTCGCTCGCGGGTCTGGCCTTCAGCGTCGGCATGGGAATCGACAACGCGATCGTGGTTCTCGAGAACATCTATCGCCGGCGGCAGATGGGCGACCCGCCGGTGCAGGCGGCGTACCGCGGGACGCGCGAGGTGTGGGGGGCCATCCTCGCATCGACGCTGACCAACGTAGCGGTCTTCGTGCCCATCATCACCGTGCAGGAAGAGGCCGGACAGTTGTTCCGCGATATCACCATCGCGGCGTGCGCTTCGGTGTTCTTCTCGCTGGTCGTCGCCATCACGGTCCTGCCCGCGGCCGCAGCGAGGTGGATTTCCGATGCCGACATTACGCACAAGCACCGGTCGAAACTGATGACGGCTTGGGACGAGTTGTTCGGCCTCGCCCGCCTCGCCGTTGCGGGGTCGGAGGGCATCGCCAACTCCGTCTACTGGGCAATCACCGGGTGGCGGGCGCACACCGTGCGGCCCGCGGTGATCCTCGTGCTGACCGGCGCGAGCCTGACGGGCGCGTACCTGCTCATGCCCCCGCTGGATTACCTGCCCACGGGGAACCGCAATCTGGTGTTCGGCGGCCTGCTCATCCCGCCCGGATACTCGGTTGGGCAGCAGGAGGAGATCGCGCAGCGGATCGAGGACCAGTTGCGGCCGTACATTGAGGCCGACCTCAAACGCCCCGAGACGCTCGCCAACCTTGAACCGATCTTCAGGTACGACGCCCCGACCACCCCGTATGCGCCTGTGCCGATCGCGAACTTCTTTATTGGTTCGTTCGGGGGCGGGATGTTTGTCGGCGCGGTGAGCCAGGACGAGGAGCGTGTGATCCCCATCGGCTCGCTACTGACAGGGATCATGAACACCATCCCCGATGCCTTCGGCGGCGCGGCCCAGACGCCCATCTTCGGTCAGGGCATCCGCCAGGGGAACACCGTGGATGTTGAGATCGCGGGTCCGGACCTCGCCCGCGTGGTCGCGGCGGCAGCGCAGTTGCAGGGGGTGGCCGGCGCGAAGTACGGCTACGGCATGAACGTCGCGCCCAGCCCGTCGAACTTCAACCTCAGCCAGCCGGAGTGGAGCGTCCGGCTGAACCAGCGCGGGCGCGAGTTGGGCCTGACCTCGCGCGACATCGGCACCGCGGTTCGCGGGCTGTTTGACGGGGCCTATGTGGACGACTTCCAACTTCCCGAGGACACCGTGGATTTGGTGCTCGTGCCCAAGGGCGGCCGGCTGGACTACAAGGAGCAACTCGCTTCGATCCCGATCGCCACCCCCAGCACCGGCCCCAGCGGGGCGCGGGTTGTCCCGCTCGACACGGTGGTGGACGTGATCGAGGTGCGCTCGCCGCAGGCCATCCAGCGGGCGGAGGAACTGCCGAGCGTCACGATCAAGATCCGCCCGCCCACCGGGACCACGGTTGACGAGGTGATGCGGGCGGTTCGCGGCGAGATGATTGCGCCGATGGAAGCGTCCGGGATGATCGACGCCTCGATGCGTGTCCGGCTGGAGGGGACCGCCGCGAGCCTTGACGAGGTGCGGGGTGCGCTGTTCGGCAAGGCACGCGAGGGCCCCCGAACCGTCTGGCAGAAGTGGCTGGAACGGGGCACCTATGCGCTGTGCGCGGCGGGCTTCGGCGTTGCGCTCCTGCTCGCGATTCGCGGGGCAGCGCGCACGCGGCAAGGAACGGGGACGGGCATCAGGATCGGCAGGGGGACGGTCGCGTACGGCGCGGTGGGCATCGTCCTGCTGACACTGATGCTGGGGGCGATCGCCCTGGGGCTGGTCTCACAGCCGCAGTTGGTCATGGCCCGCATCGTCTGGGCCCTGCTGGTGACGTACCTGCTGATGTGCGCGCTGTACGAGAGTTTCCTGTACCCGCTGGTGATCATGTTCAGCGTCCCGCTGGCGGTGGTGGGCGGGTTCGCGGGCCTGGCGCTGGTGCACTACCTCACGCTCCAGAACCCGACGAAAGCCCCGCAGCAACTCGATGTGCTGACGATGCTCGGGTTTGTCATCCTTACCGGCATCGTGGTGAACAACGCGATTTTGCTGGTCGAGCAGGCCCTGAACCTGATGGAGCCGTGGCGGCTGGGCGAGATGGCCGCGGGCGAGAAGCCCCTGCCCGCCATGGAGGCGATCGCCGAATCCGTGCGGACGCGCATTCGGCCGATCTTCATGTCCACGCTCACCAGCGTGGTCGGCTCTCTGCCGCTGGTGCTCTACCCCGGCTCGGGCTCGGAGATGTATCGCGGCATGGGCGCGGTGCTCATCGGCGGGCAGTTGGTCTCGACGGTGTTCACGCTGGTTTTGGTGCCGCTGGTCTTCAGTTTGGTCGTGCAGATGCGCGACAGCGGGCGGGCGCTGCTGAACTGGAATGACAAGGTGCGGGTGTGGGAAGCCGGGACGCAGGGGCGGTAGGCGTGAAAGGAGTTGGGCACCAGGCATTTCATTTGGCGGCACCAGAAGGAACAAAGCACCGCTCAGCGGTGCCAACCTGACGGACCATGAAGCCGGGCTCTCGATGGTTGTCCCCATTTTCCTACCTTTTCCCGAACGGCGTGCTTGCACGAGTTCGGAACTAGCCTGACGGGTGGCACGAACCGATTGGACGGAACACCACCGCGTTTGGCGGGTCTAACAGTGCGGTGAGCCATAACCGGCACGGGGAACACAGGAGCCGACGATGAAGACGGGCAGGACGATGGGCAAGGCGACAACGCTGCTGGTGTCGGTTGGGGCCATTGCAGGGGTGGGCGGGATGGCCGCGGGTCAGTCCGCGCCGGGCGCGGCGGCCCAGCCAGCAACTACCGCGGCGACGACCACTGCGGCACAGCCCGGGACCGCTCGTGCATCCACGAACCCGAAGCGCGACACTTTGGCGCAGATGCAGCGCCGCCTGTCGATCGACTTCACGGATGCGCGGTTGGAGGACGTCATCACGTTCGTGAAGGAGGTCACCGGCGCGGACCTCGAGCCGGTGTGGACCTCCGGGAACGTCATCGGCCTCGACAAGGACAAGCGTCTCACGCTCAGCATCAAGAACCAGCCCGCCCTGCTCGCGCTCGAGAAGATTCTGGAGAAGACGCAGGACGACTTCCAGCAGAACACCTGGCAGATGAGCGACCACGGGTCGATGGAGATCGGCCCGAAGGATGCGCTCAACAAGACCCGCCGGGTTGAGATCTACGACATCAACGACCTGCTGCACGTCATCCCGCGATACACGGAAGTGCCGACGATCGACCTGCAGAGCGTACTGCAACAGGGCGATGGCGGCGGGCAGTCGCCCTTTGATGAGGGCAACGAGCAGAACGCCGATGTGCCTCGGACGCGCGCTGAGCGCACGCAGGACGTGATCGATCTGCTCATCAACCTCGTCGAGACGGACCAGTGGGTGGATAACGGCGGGGAGGCCGCGACCATCCGCGCGTGGAACGGGCAACTGATCGTGCGCGCCCCCGACTACATGCACAGGCAGATCAACGGCTACCCGTACTGGCCCTCGCACACGACGCGGAAGGCCGGCGGCGCGCGGTATGTGTCGCTGGATATGGATGCGGGCATCGGCACGATCGACGGCTTTGCGCAGCACCCGGTGACGGCGGTTGTCGGCGGCAGGCCGATCAGCAGCGGCCCGCCCGGCGGCGGCGGCAACGCTGTTCCGCCCGCCCCAACTGCCCCCGCTCCCAGCGGCCCGCCCTGAATGCCGCCCTCGCAAGGGCATAGGCACAACTGTTCACAGGACTCCGCCCGTCCCGGCACAAACGTGTCGCGCCGGGCGTTGTTGATTGAAGCGAACGGCTGGTCAATGCCGGGCCTCGTTCACAACTGCCACAAACTGCTGCCCCACGTCAGCCCGCCGCCGAAGGCGACGAACATGACCTTCTGGCCCTCGCGCACCCGCCCTGACTCGCGGAGTTCGTGCAGGCACAGCGGGACCGATGCGGCCACAGTGTTGCCGTAGCGGTCGATGTTGATGTAGAGTTTTTCCTCGGGCAGGCCGAAGCGCTCGCGGGCCGCGTGCAGGATGCGGGCGTTGGACTGGTGGCAGACGAACATGTCCACATCCGCCGCTGTCAGCCCCGCCTTGTCGAGCGTCTCCTGGATGAGGCCGGGGAACGTGCCGACGGCGAACTTGAACACCGTTGCGCCGTTCATGTAGACGCGCCCGTACATCGCCGGATCGGGTGTGACGCCAGGCGGGAAGTCGAAAGGCGTTCTCGGCGTGTAGATCTCTTTCCATCCGTTGCCGTCTGCGTGCATGGCCTGCGCCAGCACGCCCTTGGACGGGTCGTCGCACGCGGTCAGGACGGCCGCGCCGGCCGCATCGCCGAAGATGATCGCGGTGTTGCGGCCCTCGGTCGAGTATTCGAGGAACCTTGAGAGCGTGTCGGCGCCGATGACGCCGATGGCTTTGTAGGAGCCGGAGCGGATAAGGTCGTGGGCGATGTTCATCGCGTACACGAATCCGCAGCACGCCGCGGAAAGGTCCATCGCGCCGGCGTTCCCCGCGCCGAGTTCCGCGGCGACGCGGCAGGCAGTGGGTGGGCAGGCCATCTCGGCGCACATGGTTGCGCACAGGATGAGGTCGAGGCTCTGGGCTTCGAGTTTGGCATCCGCGAGGGCATTTCGGAGCGCGGGGAGAGCCAGATGAAGCACGGTCTCGCCGTTCGCGCTGTCGACAATGTGGCGAGTGTGGATGCCCGTCCGCTGTCGGATCCACTCATCCGAGGTGTCCATGACCTTCTCGAGGTCGGTGTTGGTCATGGTGCGGGCGGGGACCGCGATGCCGGTCCCGGCGATGCGAACGCCCACGCCCGTGCGCGATCGAGACGGAGCGAGCGCGCCCGATGGACCCGCGTTGCTCATGCCGGCTCCGGGATGTGGCGAGCGACGTGCGCGACCTCAGCCAGGCGGTTGACGATGGCTGTGTTGAGGTGGCCGGTCAGATAGGCGCGGGAGTTGCGGATGGCCGCGGTGATGGTGCGGGCCTCGCTGGAGCCGTGAGCGATGACGCAGATGCCGTTGACGCCCAGGAGGGGCGCGCCGCCGTACTCGTGGTAGTCGTTCTTGCGGTAGATTTCCTTGAAGATCGGTTCGACCTGCATCCCAAGGTCGGGCGCGAGCGTGAAGATCTCCTGCGCGATGGCGCGGAAGAGGCTGCGGGCGAGGCCCTCGGCGAGTTTGAGCACCGAGTTCCCGGTGAAGCCGTCGGTCACCACCACGTCCACACCGCCCTCGAAGAGATCGCGCCCCTCGATGTAGCCGATGTAGTTCATTCCCGGCGTCTTCTTGAGCAGGTCGTGGGTCTGGTTGATGAGGCCCGTGCCCTTGCCTTCTTCCGAGCCGATGTTCATCTGGCCGATGCGCGGATTGGGGATGTTCAGGACCGTCCTGGCAAAGGTCTCGGCCATGAGGGCATACTGCCACAGGTGCGTCGGACGCGGCTCGGGGTTGGCCCCGGCATCGGAGAGCACCACGGGCGTTGCGCCGAACGATGGGAACGTGACGCAGATGCCCGGGCGGTGGACGCCGGGCAGGCGGCGCATGTGCATGGTGGAGGCGGAGACGCACGCGCCAGTGTTGCCCGCGGAGAGCACTGCGTCGCAGCGCTGCTCGGCCTTGACCGAGCCGAGTTGCATCATGCGGACGATGGACGAGTCGCGCTTGGCGCGGACGGCCTCGACGGGCGAGTCGTCCATGCCGATGACCTCGGTGGTCCAGATGAACTCGAGCCGCGGATCGCTGACCCGCTGCTCGGACAGGACGTCCTCGATGTCGCGACGGCTGCCGACAAGGACCAACTGGTCATCGGATTGGAGGTGCGGCAGCGCGCCGATGCAGCCACGGATAATCGCGTCGGGCGCATGATCGCCGCCCATCACATCGACGGCGATGCGCATCGCGTCAGTCCTTGGAGACGCCGATCCCGAGTTTGGGTACGCTGATCTTCAGGCCCGGCCGGACGTACCCGGACTCGTTGCACGCGCGGTGGTGCATCTTGGGCATCCCCGAGAGCGGGCACGTCGTCGGATGCACAACCTTCATCGCGTGGTGCGAGCGGCGGCGGCGGGAACGACCATGGCTTTGCCGAAAAGCAGGAAGCATTGCAGGAACCCTTGTTTCACGAGCAGTTGCGCGAGCAATCCGGGTCCAAACTGATCCCTACCGATTGCCTGGTTGTGGACGCAGACAATAGTCGGGGCAGGCCGATCGGTCAATCGGGGGGCTTTGACCAGCCCGCGGTGATGGGTTTGCGATTTGATCCCCAAGGAAGTTCATTGGTTGGTGCAACCTTGACAATCCGAACAGGGTAGTGTATCAGTGTACTAGGACAGTGATACGCGCAATGAATCTCAACACCGCCAGCGACCGACCAGTGTTCCAGCAGATCGCCGATGCGATCCGCCAAGATATCGCCGCGGGCGTGTTTGCGCCGAGCGAGGCGGTGCCGTCGATCCGTGCGCAGGCCACTGCTCTGCGGATCAACCCGAACACGATCAAGCGGGCGTATGACGAACTCCAGGCCGAGGGCATCATCGAGCAGCGGCCGGGCCTCGGGTTGTTCGTCACGGGTGCCGGCGCGGCCAAGGCCAATGCTCAGACCGTGAATGTGCTTCGCGCGACTTTCGAGCGGGGCGTGCGGATGGGCGTCGCCGCGCGGGTCGGCAGGCCGGAGATCGATCGGGCGTACGCGGGGGCGTGGGAGTCGGCCGGTTCGAGCGGGCGTGCCAGCGCGCAGGAGACCAAAGCGTGAGTGCCGAGACCTCAGGCGGATGGGCCATCGAGACACTGGGGCTGACCAAGCGGTTCAACCGGCGCGGGCCGGCGGTGGTTGACAGCCTGGACCTGCGCGTGCCGCGCGGCAGCGTCTACGGGTTCATCGGGCTCAACGGCGCGGGCAAGAGCACGACCATCCGCATGCTGCTGGGCCTGCTGCCGCCTACGAGCGGCGGGTGTCTGCTGGGCGGGATCGACCCGCAGCGGGAGCCGGTTCGGGCGCGGCGCGGGGTTGGCTATGTGCCGGATCGCCTGACGGCGTACTCATGGATGCGCATCGCGCGGCTGGTGGAGTTCTGCGAGGCCATGCAAGGCAAGTGGGACCGGCAGGAGGTCGAGCGGATGCTCGTTCGCGGCCGCATCGACCCGGCACAGCGGGTGGGCAAACTGTCCAAGGGCACCGCGGCGAAACTCTCGCTGGTACTCGCGCTCGGGCACGACCCGGACATCCTCATCCTCGATGAGCCGACCGACGGCCTGGACCCGATCGCACGCGACGAGTTCCTCGAGCATGTGATCGGTTCGGTGTGTGATCGCGGGCGCACCGTGCTGATGTCCAGCCATTCGCTGGCGGATGTCCAGCGCATGGCCGACACGATCGGCCTCATCCACGAAGGGAAGATGCTGTTGCAGGCCCGGACGGATGACCTGCTCGCGCAGACCAAGCGGGTGCGGGCGGTGCTCGATGATCCCTCGGCAGCGCCCGCGGCCGCAGCGCTCCGGCCCGCGGGGCTGGTGTGGTCGCGCATCGAGGGCAGGCAATGGACCCTCACGATCCGCGGCTGCTCGGACGAGACTCTTGCGCAGGTGCGGGCGGCGGGGGCAAAGAGCATCGAGGTGCAGGACATGAGCCTTGATGACATCTTCCGTGATGTGGTGCGCGGGCACGAGGCGCGGCAGAGCGCACCCGCAGTGGCGACGGCAATCCTGGCGGAGGCTCTCACATGCTCCTGACACTCATTCGTAAGGACTTCCGGCTGCAACTGCCCGTGCTGATCGCCGCGGGGCTGCTGTTTGTCGCGCCGGCGGTGATCTACTTCGGAGTTGATGCGGTGATCGGGCAGCCGACCGATGATCCGTTGCCGGTCCTTGCAATGTTGGCGGCGATGTTCATGCTCGGGATCGGTGCAGCCTCGTTGACGGTCCCGGCGTTCACGGGTGTGGCGGCCGCGAGGGAGCGTCGAGAGCGCTCCGCAGAGTTCCTCGAAGCCATGCCGGTAGACCGGTGGAAGATCGTGACAAGCCGCGCGCTGGTTGCCGTGGTCTGCGGCCTTTTGCCGGCGACCGTGGGAGCGATCTCGATCATTGTGGTCGTGACAGCGGACTCGTCGGTAGGGGGTGGACCGGACGAGTGGGCGTCGGCGGGACCGGAGTTCAACGAGGACTTCATCAGGGCGATGATGGCGGCAGCGGGGACGATTGCCGCGGCGGCCGGGGTCGCCTGGCTCATCGGATCGCTGGTTCGGAGCGAGGTGATCGCCGCGGCGATGGGGATCGCCATTCCGAGTTGTGTTCATACCGTCGTGTACATTGCCTTGGAGCGGATCAGTGCGGATTCGCTGCTCTGGCTGGGGATCGAGCGGGACGGTCCCGCGCCCTATACCGCTGCGCAGTTTGCCGTGGCGATCCCGTGCTTGATCGCCGGGACGATCATCGCGCTGCGCCGGAGAACGCCGTGAGGCGGCATGATTCCGGCACGGTTCGCGCGCGCACACCGCGTCACGGCATCTGACTGGACCACGCCCGTCCCCGCTGCGTACTATTGCTCCCGGCCGGAAAACCCGTCGGTGACATGCCTCGCTAGCTCAGTTGGTAGAGCAGCTGACTCTTAATCAGCGGGTCGTAGGTTCGAGTCCTACGCGGGGCACTTTCGCTTCTCGCCGCGCCACTCCGCGCAGCGGTTCCCAACTCCGCTATCCGCAAGTGTTTACCTCCGCTCGCGTCACACCGCGCGTGTATGTGTTCGCCGCTCGATGCCGCGCCTGTTTTCTGTGTTTCGCGCTCAGATTGCGGGCTTATTTGCGGGCCTACTCCATCCGTTCGTGCGGATGAATGGATGAACATCGGATCGGTGCCCGTTGCCCGCAGTGTTTCGACCTCTCGCACCGTGTGCATCGCCATCGTTGGCATGCCATCGAGCACCCGCGCCAAACTGTGTATCCCGACCTTGGCGTAAGTCTTCAGCGTGAGCTTCGGGTCGCTGCGCCGGGCGAGTTCCATCGCTTCCTTCACGTTGGCACCGGATGCCTCTGGAAATCCGACTTCTCGCGCTGAGCCTGCTCGGCGGGGGGTCGGCGACTCGTCCAGCCAAGAAGCCTGCGCGTTCCTGGAGGCGATCTGATGGCGCGGACGATGTTGGTGCGCGTGAAGAGGCTCGAATCGGCGGTCAGGCCCGCGCCCGCGTACGCACCAGACAGATCAGGCCCCCACGCGAACGACTGGTCCGCCAGCGAGGACCCGCCGGACTTGTAGCTCATCGACAGCATCCATCCATCGTACACATAGCGGGTGTGCGGCTGATCATCCACAGGATCGGCGGGCCGTACTTGCCGCCGCTGGTCGCCGGGTCGCTGGTCGAGGTCTGGTAGGTCTTGCCGATGCGCCTGCCCATCCAGTCGTAGGCAAAGTCGATGGCGACC
>Ga0163152_10004252_pt1 | contig 17878 bp, 20 predicted proteins | sample OliLakLV19MP8IB2_FD_148635 | JGI IMG/M metagenome (GOLD analysis project Ga0163152, IMG submission 148635) | Freshwater microbial mat bacterial communities from Lake Vanda, McMurdo Dry Valleys, Antarctica - Oligotrophic Lake LV.19.MP8.IB-2 | ecosystem: Environmental > Aquatic > Freshwater >... | reverse complement strand
GTACGATACCTGGATTGGGGAGCGAGGTGTGAAGCTCTCCGTCGGGCAGCGGCAGCGTGTATCGATCGCCCGTGTGATTTTGAAGGATCCCCCGATTGTGATGTTCGACGAGGCAACCTCCAATATCGACACGGAGACTGAGGTCAAGATCCGTGAGGCGCTGGACGATCTCACGAAGGGACGGACGACCATCATCATTGCCCATCGTTTGTCCACCATTCATGGCGTGGATCGAATCATTGTCGTGGACCATGGCCGTGTCGTCGAAGATGGGACGCACGAAACATTGATCGGGCGGGGAGGGGTCTATGCAAGGTTGTATGATGCTCAGTTCCAGGTCTAGCAGGCTGCAGGAAAACTATGTTGGTACGCCAGAACTTTGATGGCCCGGGCGTGTGGCACACCAGGAACAGGTTCCAGCAGGATGCTCAAAAATGCCGTCCAGCAAGGCCGCAGCGAGTGAAGGGCCGAGGCTACCCTTTGGGGTACGTTGAGGGTCTGAACGATGCGAGGACGACCCTGGCGGACTTTTTCAGCATCCTGCTAGCGTATGCCTGGCCGTTGCGGATAGATCTCGTCCACCGGTATACTGCTATTCACTTGAGGGGGAGAATAGACCGATGGTGCTGATTTACGAAAGCGATCCGCTGGATGACGAAGACGCGCGCGGGCGATTTTATCATGTCTGCCGCGGGCAAATTGATCGGACGGAAATCCAGCTTCCTGCCGGTCAATCGGTCTATGAATGTCCCGTCTGTGAGATTGATCTCGAAGCGGAAGACTTTTGGCTGGCGAGGCAGAAAGGGTCGGTGTAGAACCTCATGGCTGGAAGTTCAGGACGAAAGACCGTATCCGTATCACGTGGGCTGATGATGCTCTGTGAAACCTGCTATGACCAGGTCATGGAGGATAAACTCACGGATGCGAGAAACTTTGTGGCGAATCACGATATCCTCTTCGATACCATCTGCCTCGGTTGCACCGACATCAATCGCCCTCTCATTGACGACATGCTTGGCAGTTCCGAGTGAGGATGTTGAAATAGCCTATCAGCGTCGTTCTCGTCTCGCTCAATTCATCATTTTGCTCAAAGAGGCGGCGCTCCTTGGTGAGGAAGTGATTTCGGTTTGATGGCATATCGGTTGAGCCTGTAGGTGCGAGTTTTCAGGGACAGATATTCTTCGTCACGGCAGCCATCGCTGACGCCGCTGGTGGACTTTTTAACAATCAGCTAGAGAAGATCTTTCACCGACTCCGCCGGTCTGGCCAATATCACCCGCTCGCCTTTTTCGACAATTGGACGTTGGATGAGATCCGGATGGGCGATCATCGCTTCAATCCATTCATCATCCGAAAGATTCTTTTTCGCCAACCCGAGTACCTTGTAGGTATCTTCTTTGGTCCTCAAGGCATCTTTGGGCGTGAGTCCCGCCTTCTTTAAGAGGCTCTTGAGTTGCGCCTTCGTGAAGGGCTTCTCATAGTAGTTGATGGCCGTAAAGGGCTTGCCGCTCTCTTTTAACAACTGCACCGCCTGACGGCAGGTGCTGCAGGTGGGTTTCTGGTAAATCGTTATCTCAGCCATGCTACACTCCTTGTTCCAGCGTCCTGTCTGCCTTGACGCCATTTTTATTCATGTGATACATCATCGGCAATCGCTTCATTTGAATGACCACTATGCCAACACCAATCTTCGGAACCAGCTCCACCGGTCAGTTTTCCTGCGCCACAGACACGCAACATACCCTGCGGGACCTCCGCACCAAGCGTAAGGGGCAACCGGTCTTCGTCCTCGGGCATATATTGACCAGAAAAGGACAGGAAGCAATCTTCGAGGTCTTTAACGACCGTTTGGCCATCGTCAAATTTTCCGACGGCGGGGCGATCGGTTATGACCCGCTGGAGCTGCTCTTACCCACTGATATCGACGACAAAGGCACCGCGTACTTCGAAATTCGGTCCTGCCCGCAATGTGAGCAACTCTTCGCCCTGACTACTGAAGAATGTGAGGCAGCAGAAGAACCCACTGCGTGCCCGGAATGTCGACGAGCCTAACACCCTCAGCCTAATCGACGAGCGGCGCGATTTCGAGCGCTTTCTTAATCAAACAATCGCCAGCAAAGGACTGCAGGGACATCGGTAGCATGCTGGCGTCGATGACGTGCACCGTGACGACCTGAAAACCTTCAGCGACTTTGTGCCCTTGAAGCTTCATTGCATGACAGATTTCAAGTTTTTTCCAAATCAGATTATTGAGGATCGCGTCCGACGCAAGTAGCTTCAGGTCCGACACGGCGTCATTCACCAAGACCCTCGCCGGCACCCGCGCCTTATTTCTTGGTGCTTCACTCACGACAGCAAAAGCAAGAATCTCGCCGTCGGCCTGGGCCAAGGAGGATGTTCCCACCGCCATGATGAAGGAGAACAGCGCGAGTCGTAAGGACAGACGCAGAGTCATCGTTTACTTCCTCGGTGTACCCGCGTCCTCACGTGAACTGACAACGTCTGACGTATCCATGCGGGATTTTGGCTGGCCGACAGTAGAATTTACCCCATGACTCACGGCACTCGTGCCAATCGGCTTGGCTGACCTTGGCTGGGACGTCGTCGTTGGCATCACCCATAGCACAATGACTCCCAGAACAAGAACGATTAATCCGACAAAAGTCATGACCCGCAGGGACATGGAGCTTTCTCCGATCGTGAATGGCAGACCGCTTCAGTATGCCAACCGATACGAGTCATTTCAAGATCCCGTCCCTTTGAACATGATAGACTTTCGAGAAGTCTTGATGCATTCGCTTATTCCGGTGAGGGAGCACGATCATGCCACACGATTTCATGCCGGGACTTGCCGGCGTACCCGCTGCCAGATCCGCGATTAGCGATGTGGACGGGCAGCTGGGTGTGCTGGAATATCGCGGCATCCGCGTCGAAGAATTGTGCCTGCGATCGTCGTATCTCGAAACCGCCTATTTGTTGCTATTTGGGCGCCTTCCCACGCAACCGCAGCTCGCGAGGTGGCACGAGGATATCGTCCATCACCGTCGCATCAAATTCAAGATTGTGGACTTGCTGAAATGCTTACCGGAGCAGGGCCATCCCATGGATGCCTTGCAAGCCGCGGTCGCCGCTTTGGGGATGTTTTATCCCGGCAGGAATGTGAAGGACGTCGAGAATAACTACTGGTCTGCCGTCCGTCTCGTGGCCAAGTTACCCACCATCGTCGCAGCTTGGGCGCGGCTGCGGCATGGGAACGAATATATTCCACCGCGTGACGATCTCGGATTTTCAGAAAACTTCCTCTATATGTTGACGGAGAAGGAGCCGTTTTCTCTGTGGGGCGAGATTTTCGACGATTGCCTAATCCTCCATGCGGAACACACGATGAATGCCTCAACCTTCACCGGCATGGTGACGGCCTCGACGTTGGCCGATCCCTATACGGTTGTCGCCTCCTCGATTGGGGCTTTGAAGGGTCCGCTGCATGGCGGAGCCAATGAAGAAGTCGTGCAGATGCTGAAGGAGATCGGTGAACCGGGGAAGGTTCGGTCGTACCTTGAAGAACAGGGCCGCGCGAAACAGAAGCTAATGGGCTTCGGTCACCGGGTGTACAAGGTTAAGGATCCCCGCGCGACAATCCTGCAGACGCTTTGTGAACGCCTCTTCAAAGAATGTGGCAGTTCACCGTTGTATGAGATTGCCGTGGAGGTCGAACGAGTCGCGGAGGAACTCCTGAAGGGAAAGGGGATTTACCCCAATGTCGACTTCTACTCCGGAATCGTCTATGAAAAAATGGCCATCGAGACCGACCTCTTCACCCCGCTATTCGCGATGGCTCGGGTGTCAGGGTGGTTGGCCCATTGGCTGGAGCAGCTGAAGGAAAATAAGCTCTACAGGCCTGATCAAATCTATTCCGGCGAGCACAACCAGCCCTATCTCCCCATCGACAAACGCTAGCCTCCGCCCCTTGACCCTGCCCACCCGAGTTATTTCGTCTTCATATAGACGAACGGCGCGCGCTTACAGAGTCATTCTGAAATAGTACACACATCAGCAGGAGCTCTCACGTGACACTCGTAAGGTGGGATCCGTTTTGTGAACTTGAAAACATGTCGAATTGGTTACATCGGATGTCCAGCTGTCCGACTCCACCTCAGGTGAACGGCAAGGAAACGATGATCGTCGACGACGGGGCGCTATCCGTAGATGTCGGCGAAACGGACGGGGAATGCCAGATCAAGGCGAAGATCCCTGACGTGAAGAAAGAAGATGTGAGAGTGACATTCGAAGATGGCGTCCTCACGATCCAGGGTGGGCGCAAGCAGGAGAAAGAAGCGAAGAGTAAGAAATACCATCTCATAGAGCCACCCTATGAGAACGTTGTCAGGAGTTTCACGTTGCCCGATCTCGTCGACGAGGAGAAGGTGCAGGTGGAGTTCAAAGACGGAGTCCTGAATCTCAAGCTGCCTATGTCCGAGAAGGCCAAGCCGAAAGCGATCGAGGTGACGGTCGGCTAATCGGCAATCATTCCACCCTGGTTGAACAAAGCCCCGCTTCGGCAGGCCTCTTCTTTGTGCCGCTATGTCCAACCGTCAGCCGTTTCATGCCGCACCAAATTCGCCTATGGGCCAAGACCCTTGTGTAAGCAGGTGGCCAACGTTTATCATGGCGCCCGCAACAGGTGAGAACCCTTACACTGGAGTAGGACGCATGAAGAAGATCGCAATAGTGACTCACTCATCATCTGCCACCAGAATTGAACGCGATACCATGGGCGAGCTGGCCGTGCCGGCTACGGCCTATTTTGGTGTGCAGACCGCCCGTGCCATCGAGAACTTCCCGATCAGCTCGCTGCGATTCCCCCGTGCCATGATCCGTGCGATGGGGATGATCAAGCGTGCTGCCGCGACGGTCAATCAGTCACTGGGGCTCCTCGACAAGAAACCGGCAGATGCGATCAAGCTGGCCGCAACCGAAGTGGTCGAGGGCAAGCTTGACACCGAGTTCCCCGTAGACATTTTTCAAACCGGCTCAGGCACTTCGACGAACATGAACACCAATGAGGTGATCTCCAATCGTGCCACCGAGCTGTTAGGCGGAGCACGAGGCAGCAAGCTGGTGCATCCCAACGACCACGTCAATCTGGGGCAATCCAGCAACGACGTGATTCCCACGGCGATTCATATCGCCGCAGGGGAGATGATGCAGCAGCAGCTCATTCCGGCATTGACCTGTTTGCAGAAATCGCTCGCGCGTAAAGCCAAAGAATTCGACAAGATCGTCAAGATTGGTCGCACCCATTTACAGGATGCCACGCCGGTGCGGTTGGGCCAGGAATTCGGCGGCTATGCACGCCAAATCGAATTAGGTATTCAACGAGTCAGGCGGGCGCAAGAGGCACTCAGCGAAGTTGCACTCGGCGGCACTGCGGTCGGCACAGGACTCAATTGCCACCCAAAATTCCCAGCCAAGGTGATGGCCATCGTGTCGAAAGAAACCGGCTGCACCTTTAAGGAAGCGAAGAACCACTTTGAAGCGCAGTCCGCACAGGATTCGCTGGTCGAGGCGAGCGGGGAATTGAAGACCATCGCCGTCAGCCTCATGAAGATCGCCAACGATATTCGCTGGCTCGGCTCCGGACCTCGCTGCGGGCTCGGGGAGATCAACCTGCCGGAGACACAGCCCGGTTCGTCCATCATGCCTGGCAAGGTCAACCCGGTGATTGCCGAATCGGTGACGATGGTCTGCGCCCAGGTCATTGGAAATGACGTGACGGTCACCGTGGGAGGGCAGGCGGCCAACTTCGAGCTGATCGTCATGCTGCCGGTCATGGCCTACAACCTTTTACAATCCATCGAACTCCTCTCGACCGCTTCAGCCAATTTCGCGGTGAAGTGCATCGACGGCATCAAAGCCAACGAAGAGCGCTGCAAGAGCTTGATCGAGGAAAGCCTGGCCATGTGTACGGCCCTGGCACCTGAGATTGGATACGAGGCTGCTGCGAAGCTTGCCAAGGATGCCTACAAGTCTGGCAAGACCGTGCGTGAGATGGCCAAGGAACAGAAAGTCCTTTCGGACAAACGTCTCACGGAACTCCTCGACCCCTGGCGTATGACCATGCCAGGGGGACCTGTGGGGAGTGCTGGAGGATAGACTTTCCTTTGACAGCTCAAACTGCCCTATGCTAAAGTCCGCGGAACTGTTGAGCTTCTAGACATTTATCCGTTAAATTTACCTAGGAAATTACGCATGAGCGCAACGAACTCCCATGTGATTATTGTAGTTGGCGCAGGGCCGGCAGGAATGGCTGCAGCCAGCTCTCTGGCAAAGGCCAGCCATGAAGTGATTATTCTTAATCGAGACATCAAGTTCGGCGGATTGGCCGAATATGGCATCTTCCCGTCCAAGCTCAAGCTGCGCGGTGGTCTCAAGAAGCAATATTGGGAGTTGCTCCAACAGCCCAATGTCCACTACTTCGGCAATGTCTCGATCGGCAAGGGGAAAGACCTCACAGTTGAGGGCGTTTGTGCCCTTGGCGCGAGTGCAGTCGTCTTTGCCATTGGAGCGCAAGGCACCAAAGCGATCGGCGTGGAAGGGGATTCGGCCCAAGGCATATTCCACGCGAAGGATGTGGTCTATCACTTCAATCGACTCCCAGGATTCGGCGATCGTCCATTTGAGATGGGCAAACACGTGGCGGTGATCGGAGCGGGCGATGTGATGGTCGATATCGCTCATTGGCTGACTCGCTATAAGAAAGTAGAGCGCGTGACTGCAATCGTGCGGCGTGGACCTGCCGAGCGTAAGTACAATCCGAAAGAAATTCGTGCAGTCTGCTCCAATATGGATGTAGACGGAATCACCAAGGAAGTGGCCAGGATTAAGGACCGCCTCGCTGCAGTCGGCCAGAATGCAGACGAGATACTCAAGGCTTTGACAGGCGAGTTTGTAAAGTGCGCGCCGAAGGTCAGCGACACAAAGATGGGCTTCAAGTTCTTGGCTTCTCCGAAACGCATCCTCGTGGATTGCGATAATCGCGTACGTGGCTTAGAGATGGAAGACAATAAGTTGGAGCCGAAGGGGAGCGATACTGCGGCTGTGGGCTTGAAACAATATTATGAGTTCCCTTGTGACGCGGTCGTCTTCGCCGTCGGCGACAAAGTCGATGAGACCGTCGGGCTCCACTATAAGAGTGGCTTGTTTGTAACGAACCCCAACAAGACCACCAACGATCCAGACGATGCGCTCTTTCAGGCCTTCGATGAGACCACCGGCAAAGTTGTGGACGGTGTGTTCCTGACGGGCTGGGCTAGGAAGGCTAGCGAAGGGTTAGTGGGAATTGCCAAACGGGATGGGGACTGGTGCGCTGAAGTTGTGACTCGCTACCTCTCAAGCAACGCCTCACATAGCCACACTGGAGCGGAGGTCATCCTCGGTAAGCTGGCCACAGCCCTGAAGAACCATAAGAGCCACCCGGTCGATGCGAAGGGCCTCCGCGCGCTCGAATCGATCGAGCACGAGCACCAGGGTTCGACCGATTGTATTGGGGAGTTCAAATACGCAAGCAATCAGGAGATGATCGATCTGATCGAGAAGGGGAAGCTGTAACGAGGCCGTGAGCAATCAGCTTACGCTAGCCGTCCCCCCACTTCAGCTTTTCACGCAAGACCTCATAGTATCCGCTTTCCGGGAAACGAATCAGTCTCGTCCGGTGCTCGGACATCTTGATCTCAACCGTATCACCCTGGACCATCGCCACGCCGACCTGACCGTCTAACGTCGCCATCGCGCCATCATCTCTACTTGTCAGCGTGATTTCAATTTCTGCGGTTCCTGGAACGATCAGGGGTCGGTGCGTCAGGGTGTGTGGACAGATCGGTGTCATCATGAGAGATTGGACCGCCGGATTAATGATTGGCCCTCCGGCCGAGAGAGAGTAGGCGGTCGATCCCGTTGGGGTGCTAACGATGACGCCATCGCCACGCAAATTCGTGACGAACTGTCCTTGAATGAAAATCTTCACCTCGATCATCCTGGCCAGGGTCCCCTTGCTAATCACGACATCGTTCAGCGCCACCCCCCGTGCGACGGTTTCTCCATGCCGATGAATATGCGTCTGGAGCATCAGTCGTTCGTCGAGTACGAAGTCATTGGCAAATACTCGTTCAAGTGAGGGGTAGAGGTTCTCCAGCCGGACTTCGGTTAAAAACCCTAGACCGCCCATATTGACGCCGAGGATCGGGATGCTTCGCTCCCCGGCAAGCCTGGCAGCATTGAGCATGGTTCCATCTCCGCCCAGGACCAGAAGCACATCCGCCTTGCTTGCCAGTTGAGTTTTCTGCACTCCCCCTTGCTCACCTAGCAAGGCTGCCGATGTCGTATCCAAGATGACACCAATGCTTCGAGCCCTGAGCCACGTGACCACATCGAGCAATGTGTCCTTGATTTCAGGAAACTTGGGCTTGGTTAAAATCCCGATACTTTTGTTCTTCATTTGTAGAGCCCTGTCGTCCCGCTATTAAGATACTGGTGAAAAATTCCGAGATTGTATCGGGAGGGTTCTTTTGAAGTCAACGAACCAGAGAGAGGGACTGCCTCGCATGTGCTTCAGTTGAATCAATTCCAGGCTTGTGTGATTGTCTCGTAGCCTTGACACCTAAAATCCTTCTAGTTAAGATTAGGACAAGTTTTTCGATAGGTTTGCGCAGAGGGAACTGGTAATAGGTTTCACCTAAAAGGAGGCAGGATGTTCGAACGATTCACGGACAAGGGTCGGAAGATCATCATCCTCGCACGGGAAGAGGCTGAACGTCATCAAAACGACTACCTCGGAACCGAGCATCTCGTCCTCGCGATTCTCCGTGAGTCCGACGGGATTGCGCTGATGATCTTAAAAAAGATGGGGCTCTCGACTGAACAAATCCGTTTGGAAATTGAACGGAATTTGCCCGGTGGGGGAACCACGATGACCTTTGGGGAAATCCCATTCAGCCCTCGGGTCAAGAAAGTTATCGAATACGGAGTCGAAGAAGCCCGTCTCCTTGGACACAATCATATTGGCAGCGAACATCTCTTATTGGGCCTGCTCCGAGAAGAGGAAGGGATCGGCGGGAAAATTCTTCGAAGCTTAGGCGCCAATCTGCTGACCGCCCGACAATTGACCGTCACATTCTTGCGGAAGTCCGCCCCTCGCGAACGCGACCGGAAGAGCAACACTCCGGCACTCGATGAGTTCGGTCGTGATTTGACCCAGCTTGCCCAGGAAGGACATCTGGATCCCGTCATCGGTCGAGCGGACGAAATCGAGCGTGTATTACAGATTTTGAGCCGACGTTCCAAAAACAATCCGGTGCTCATCGGGGAAGCCGGCGTCGGTAAGACGGCTATTGTGGAGGGCCTTGCGCAGCGGATCGTCCAGTCTGAAGTGCCGGACAATCTTCTCTCACGGCGCGTCATTGCACTGGATCTCGGAGCGCTGGTTGCGGGAACAAAATATCGCGGGCAATTCGAGGAACGGCTGAAGGTCGTCATGAAGGAAATCGTCCAGGCCGGAAATATCATCATCTTCATCGATGAACTACATACCTTGGTGGGAGCTGGGGCGGCGGAAGGATCGATCGATGCCTCCAACATGCTCAAACCCGCACTATCACGCGGCGAAATTCAGTGCATCGGCGCTACGACGCTTGATGAATACCGGAAGCATATCGAGAAAGACGGGGCCCTCAAGCGGAGATTCCAGCCGATTCACGTCCAGCCTCCAAGTATCGATGAAACAGTGTTGATCATTCAAGGGCTCCGTGATCGGTACGAAGAACATCATGGTGTCGAAATATCCGAAGAGGCTATTCTCGAAGCGGTCAAGCTATCCGATCGGTACATCAGCGATCGCTTCCTCCCGGACAAGGCCATCGATTTGATCGACGAGACTGGTTCTCGAGCGAAACTGCAAACCTATGCGCTGCCCTCAGAGTTGAAGGCGATGGAGCAAGAGCTGAAGAAGGTCTCTCGCGAAAAAGAACAGGCGATCTCGATGCAGAACTTCGAAGAAGCGGTTCGTCATCGCGAGGAAGAAGAACGGCTGCGTAAACTCCTTGATGAATCCAAGCGTGAGTGGAAGAAGAACCAGGAAAAAAACAAGCCGACGATTGGAAAAGAAGATGTAGCCTATGTCGTTTCCAAGATGACCGGCATTCCGCTCTTCAAGCTTGAAGAAGAAGAGTCGAATAAGCTGCTGCGCATGGAGGAATTCCTCCATAAACGCGTGATCGGTCAGAACGAAGCAATCTCTGCCGTGGCCCGGGCTATTCGGCGGTCACGAGCAGGCCTCAAGGAAGCCCGGAAGCCTATCGGGTCCTTTATTTTCCTGGGACCCACCGGAGTTGGAAAAACCGAGCTGGCAAGAACGCTAGCGGGGTTCCTCTTCAATAGCGAAGACTCACTCATTCGGATCGACATGTCCGAATATCAAGAAAAATTTACCAGCTCGCGACTCTTCGGGGCTCCGCCTGGATACGTGGGATATGAAGAGGGCGGCCAATTGACTGAACGGGTCCGCCGTCGTCCCTATTCAGTGGTCCTGTTCGACGAGATCGAAAAGGCTCATCCGGATGTGTTCAATATCCTTCTGCAAGTATTGGACGACGGGGTACTGACCGATAGCATGGGGCGCAAGGTCGACTTTAAGAATTGCGTCATCATCATGACCTCCAATATTGGAACGAAGATGATTCAGAAGGGGGTCTCGCTCGGATTTCAGAGCACGGAAGGCGATCAGGAGCGCCACAAAAAGGAAGAAGTGTTGGGAGAATTGCGCCGCTCATTCAGCCCTGAGTTCCTAAACAGGATCGACGAGATCGTGGTCTTCCATCAATTGGACAAAACGCATCTTTATAATATTCTCGACATCCTCTTGGGTGAGCTCAACCTTCGTCTTCTCGATAAGGGTGTGGAGCTCGAGGTCGAAGACGAGGTCAAGCAGTGGCTGATTAAGGAAGGCTATGAACCGCTCTACGGAGCCAGACCGATGCGCCGGACGATTCAGCGTGCCATCGGTGATCCACTCTCCGAAGAGATGATCAAGGGACGTTTTAAGGAATGCCGTAAGATCCGCGTGGTCCTTCGCGACGGTGCTCCGGCATTCATCGCGCAGGAGGCCATGGCTGGCGTTTAGAAATACAACTTTGACCTGTTCGACGCCATAACATTGAGTACGACATGGCCCTTGTGGCGTTAGCGCTACAAGGGCCATTCTATGTGGATTCTCTCAACATGATGTCTTTCCCGTCGTTTCATTCACGTGATAGACAATGATTTTATGATTGCGACTCTTGGAGAACCTCTCACCGCCTGGATGCCGGGACCCATCCTTGGTATTGAGACATCCTGTGATGAAACAGCTGCATCGGTGCTTGCCGTAGACGGTGCCGTCCTTTCGAACATTATTTCGTCGCAGCATGCCGTGCATCAGCGATTCGGTGGCGTCGTTCCAGAACTTGCATCCCGTGCCCACATTGAATCGATTGAAACTGTCTCTGCTGCGGCGCTGCAACAAGCCAGTCTCGCATGGGTGGATCTCACTGGAATCGCCGTCACTCAGGGGCCCGGTCTGGCTGGCGCGCTCCTCGTCGGAGTCAACTATGCAAAAGCACTGGCCTATGCCTTGAGCATTCCGGTGGTTGGCGTAAGCCATCTTGAAGGCCACATCGCTTCCGCCTGGTTGCAGGACTCAGCATTTCCATTGCCCTGCGTGGTCCTGGTTGTATCGGGTGGACATACCCATCTGTATTATAAGGAGCCCAGCGGTCACTGTCGTCTCCTTGGCTCTACCAGAGACGATGCGGCAGGGGAGGCCTTTGACAAAGGCGCTCAGTTGCTTGGACTGGAATACCCTGGGGGGCCAGCCATCGATCGCTTGGCTCGACTGGGAAACCCAGGGGCCATTGTGTTTCCACAATCCTATCTCAAGAAGGGGAGTCTTGATTTTAGTTTCAGTGGTTTAAAGACCGCGTTGCTCTACACACTTCAAGCAACTTCTGAGCAATCTCGCATATCGCGAACTGCTGATTTTGCCGCTGGTTATCAGGAGGCCATCGTGACCGTCTTGGTGAACAAAGCCTTTGCCGCAGTCCATTCATCCGGCGTCCATGCATTGGCTGTCGTCGGGGGGGTATCCGCCAATTCTCGGTTGCGCGCGCTGCTCGAGCAACGAGCCGCATCCGAAGGCCTGCGCCTGAGCCTTCCCCCACTGGCTTATTGTACGGATAACGCCGCGATGATCGCGGCAGCAGGAAGGCAGGCTCTTCGCGCAGGGCTGCGGGCATCCCTGGACATCGATGCCCACGCCTCGCTGGTTTCACCATTCGCACAGGCGATCTAGCCCACGACTGTAAGGAAACGACGCCCATTCCAGAAATTCACGGACAGGTCCTCGGTCTCCGAGCCAGCCAGCTCGCCATGCTTGAGCGGCTGTATCGTCGACGTATGCCCGTGGATGATGTCCTCTCATCTGAAGCGGCAAAAACTCTTGCACAGTTCACGCACGAGATTCGGCGTCCCATCGGACTGGTCATCACCAGGCGAGGAGCCGTTCAAGACGTCCTGGTCGGCGTCGGCACCGAGCCCTCGCCAACGACTCTGGCCACGTTTCGTGCAAGCCCGCGATCGCTGAGGGGCCTTCGGCTGATCCGCTCGAACTTGAAAGAGGGGCCTATCACTCAAGAAGACCTCACCATGCTGGGCCTGCTTCGACTCGACATGATTGGAACGTTGGCCGTTACGCCCAAGGGGGAACCGAGTTTGCTTTCCCTGGCCCATCTGAATCCACCCGGTCCTGAAAAATCCTTATATACGCTTCTGAAGCCCACTTTGGTGCATCAATGCCCGATGAGTTTTGAAACCTTCATTCACGACCTGGAGTCAGATCTTCAACGTCAGAGCTTATCGCACACGATGGTCCAGAACAAGACCGCCATCCTTGTGAGTGCCTCGCCTAAGAGTAAGGCCGAGCAAGAAGAACGCCTCGCTGAGTTGGCTGAACTGGCCTCCTCCGCAGATCTGACGGTGATCGACCGTTTAGTGCAACGCATTCAGAGTGGCCATCATCGCTTTCAATTGGGAAGCGGTAAGCTCAAAGATGTGCTGATGCAAGCTATGCAAAAGGGTGCGGATCTGCTCATCTTCGATCAAGATTTAGCTCCCGCACAGCTGCGCGCCATTGCGGAGATTACCGACCTCACGGTCATCGATCGGACCCAGTTGATTCTCGATATCTTTGCGCAACGGGCGCATAGCCGAGAAGGCAAGGTGCAGGTCGAGTTGGCGCAACTTCGGTATTTACTGCCCCGTCTCTCCGGTCAAGGCACGAGCCTCTCACGGTTAGGTGGGGGTATCGGCAGCAGAGGGCCTGGTGAAACAAAGCTCGAAACGGACCGTCGTCGAATTAGGGAGCGCATCGACTATTTGGAACGAGAGATCGAAGGCTTTGCCCGGCACCAAGACCAACGGAGATCGCGCCGTGTCCGACAGGATTTCCCAGTCCTGTCCATCGTAGGGTACACGAACGCTGGCAAGTCGACATTGCTCAATGTCTTAACGAACAGTCAGGTGAGCGCAGCCTCACGCGTCTTTGAAACACTCGACACCACCAGCCGACGACTGCGTTTCCCACAGGGCAGGGAGGTCATCATTACCGACACTGTGGGATTCATTCGCGACCTTCCCAAAGATCTTCTCGCCGCGTTCAGAACGACATTGGATGAATTGCGGGATGCCGACCTCCTCCTCCATGTGGTCGATGCAGGAGCGAAAGATCTGGATGCCCACATCGCCGCGGTCGATACCGTACTGCAAAGCCTCACGCTCGATCAGCTACCACGGGTCTTGGTGTTTAACAAATGCGATCAGCTTCCGACTGGACAAGCGGAGGTTCTCTGTCAACGCTATGGTGCGATTGGGATTTCAGCTCTGCATTCTGAGACCTTACGTCCGCTCATCCGGCTGCTTGAAGAACGGTTGGCCGTGCTCGTCCCAGAGGACGGTTCTTCCAAGAAATCCACGTCCCCAAGCCCGCTTGCATCTCGTCCCTAACTCGCGGCACAATCCCACTTCCTCGGTACCAGCCATGACTAAATCTTTACCATCGCTCGATCGTCAAGAACGCCTCAGGGCCATTGGCAAGGCACTCCAGCGCACCATGCCAACCCCGAAGATGGAACTCGACCATCGCTCCCCCTGGGAGTTGCTTGTGGCCACGATTCTCTCCGCCCAATGTACCGACCAGCGGGTCAATCAGGTGACCCCGCCACTCTTTCTTCGTTATCCGCGACCGGCAGAGCTGGCAGGAGCCAATCTGACAGAGCTTGAACAACTCATTCGGTCGACGGGTTTCTATAAGAATAAGGCCAAACATCTCGTCGCCTGTGGCAAGGCCGTGATGGAACAGTTCAACGAACAGGTTCCGCAGACGATGGAGGAGTTGATCACTTTGCCGGGAGTGGGAAGAAAGACCGCGAATGTTATTCTGGGAAATGCCTTCGGCCAGCCCGGCATTGTCGTCGACACGCATGTGAAGCGCGTGGCTAAGCGACTTGGCCTGACCAAATTCGACAACCCAGATCGTGTTGAACAAGACCTGCAGCACCTCATACCAAAATCCCAATGGACGGCCGTCTCGCAGCGATTATTGTTGCACGGCCGATACATCTGCCTCGCAAGAAAACCCCATTGCGGTACCTGTCCGGTGTACCAGTATTGCCCATGGATAGAGAAAGGACATCAATGATTCATAGTATGACCGGCTTCGGTCGTCGGCAGGCTCCTTGGCAAGATGGGTCTGTCACGGTTGAAATGCGCTCCGTAAACCATCGGTTTCTTGAGATTGCCTGCCGTCTTCCAAGGCCATTGAGCCACTTGGAGGACTCCTTCAAAAAGACCATCCAGCAACGCTGCACCCGTGGGCGCGTCGACATCACGGTGACGGTTCAGGCCGGCAAAGGCCGCGCCGGAGGCGTCAACCTTGACCTACCCCTCGCGAAGCAGTACCATCTGGCCTTCCTTACTCTCAAGAAATCTCTGAAGCTGAGCGGTTCCATCGATCTGGCGCTCATGGCTGGGCTCCGTGACGTGGTGTCGGTATCCGATCAACCCACGGAAGACCCGAAACTGGCGAAGATCGTTCAACAATTGACGACCAAGGCGCTAGCAGATCTTGAGGACATGCGAACGCATGAAGGGAAGGCGTTGGCAAAGGATATGAGTGCGCGCGTCCAGACTATCCGGGGACACAAGGCCCTGATTGCAGCACGGACCCCTCTGTTGGCCCAAGAAGCCTTTGTCCGTATGAAGACTCGTGTGGAGAAGCTGTTGGGATCGGAAATTCCTGACCCCCCACGGCTCCATCAAGAATTGGCGGTATACGCGGATCGTGGTGACATTACGGAAGAAATAGTCAGATTGGACTCGCATATGATACAGTTTGAGCAGACGCTCAATCGTGCTGAATCTGTGGGTAAAACGCTCGACTTCCTGCTCCAGGAAATCGGGCGGGAAGTTAATACGATCAGCTCTAAAGCAAACGACGCAGAAATTGCTGGTCATGTGGTGCAGATGAAGGCCGAACTTGAACGTATTCGCGAACAGGTCCAAAACGTCGAATGAGCACCAGCACTAGGACAAATTCTACGACGACGGTGCCTAGCCAACCACGATCCTCGACGGATCGACGTGGGATTCTATTCATTATTTCTGCCCCGTCTGGCACGGGGAAAACCACACTCTGTAAGCAGCTCACGACCAATCTTCCTGATTTGTGGCACTCAATTTCTTATACGACAAGACAAGCACGGCTAGGCGAAGAGCATGGACGAGAGTATTACTTCATCGACGAACAGCCGTTCCAGGAGATGATCGATCGGAATGAGTTCGTCGAGTGGGCTCGCGTGTACGGGAACCTTTACGGAACGCCATGGAAATCGCTGACCGAGAAAATCGATCAGGGGATCGATGTCTTACTGGAGATCGACGTGCAAGGAGCCATGCAGGTCAGGAAGCGATTTGAGGATTCGGTATCGATCTTTATTCTTCCCCCTTCGATGGCCGTACTCCGATCCCGACTGCAAACCAGGGCCTCTGACTCGCCGGAGGAGATCCAGCGCCGCTTACACAAAGTCAAAGAAGAGGTCTGGAGCTATCGGGAGTACGCCTACATCGTCCGGAACGACGACATCAGCCGATCGCTTCGCGACCTCGAAAGCATATTCTGGTCGGAGCGTTTGAAGACGAAACGATTGAATATGACGTGGCTCGAAAATAATTTCATTCTCGATGACGAACAGAAATCCTGAAATCGCAACGATCTTTTTTCACACAAAGGAGCACTGCAGCCATGATCGACATGTTGAGACTCTTACCGCAATACGCGCCAGGCGAATTTGATTCACGTCACCGGTTGGCGATCATCGCGGGCCAGAGAGCAAAGCACATCGTGCAAGGATCGCGTCATGCCGCATCGCGCTTCAACAAGGAAACAACCATCGCTATTGATGAAGTCCTCCGAGGACAAACCAAATATCTCGTCGGCCAAGAGGCCCGGGACGCGATGAAGGAATCTAAGCGCGGCAAGGAAGGCGAAATGGAGCGCATCGCCATGATGACCGGCGACGATGCGAAGGAAATCAAGAAGGAATTGAGCGTCTATGTCGATGATACCCCCAAGCCGGTAGTGGGGACGAGCGAGGAGTAATAGGTGGAGATCTCCGGCTCTATAGGGCCGATGTTGATCGGGAAACGGATCGTGCTCGGCGTGACAGGCAGCATCGCAGCCTATAAGGCTGTCTCGTTGTTACGAACCTTGCTCCGCGAAGGAGCGATCGTGCATGTAGTGATGACGCAATCGGCCACGAAATTCGTCGCTCCGCTGACTTTTGAGGTGCTCTCCGGCCATCCCGTCTCGACGGAGGTGTTCGAGGCGCATCAGGAGATGAAACACTTGTCGTTGCCTGAACAGGCAGATGCCATAGTCATTGCGCCAGCCACGGCCAATTGTCTTGCCAAGGCAGCACTCGGTTTTAGTGACGATTTGCTCTCGACCATGCTCCTCACGGCACAATGCCCTCTGATTGTGGCCCCTGCCATGGACGGAGGCATGTGGACGCATCCCTCCGTCACAGAGCACGTACAGACTTTGCGTGCAAGGGGAAGCCTGGTCGTGGATCCTGAAGAAGGCCCCCTTGCCTCAGGAAGAATCGGTCAAGGCCGATTGGCAGAAGAAAACAGGATACTTGAGGCTCTTCTCGCAGTTTTGGCTCCACAACGCGATTGGCATGGACACCGCATGCTGGTTTCGGCAGGCCCAACGCAAGAGCCAATCGATCCTGTGCGTTTCATCTCAAACCGTTCATCCGGCAAGATGGGCTACGCCATCGCCGAAGCCGCCCAGGCAAGGGGAGCTCAGGTAATCCTCGTGACTGGTCCCACAGCCCTCCCATTTCCGAGAGGCGTCGAGATTGTCTCTGTTGCCACGGCTGAAGAAATGACTCAGGCCCTATCCACGCGCATGGGATGGTCTACCGCAGTGATCATGGCCGCCGCCGTCGCAGACTTTCGTCCCAAACACCCTGCTGCACAAAAAATGAAGAAGCAAGGGTGGACCGACCAGACGATTGATCTCGAACGAACCACCGATATCCTCGCCTCCTTATCTGCCCAACGGACCACACAGCTCATCGTTGGCTTCGCTGCCGAGACCTGCGATCTGATGGCCTACGCGAAAGAGAAGCTGACGGCTAAGGGGCTTGACCTCATCGTCGCGAACGATGTCACAATAGAGGGAGGGGGATTCGGCAGCGAACAGAACGCTGCCACGTTGATCGACCGGGAG